>Ga0070688_100000909_pt1 | contig 14779 bp, 13 predicted proteins | sample KBSS13HmetaG_FD_64679 | JGI IMG/M metagenome (GOLD analysis project Ga0070688, IMG submission 64679) | Switchgrass rhizosphere microbial communities from Kellogg Biological Station, Michigan, USA - KBS S1-3H metaG | ecosystem: Host-associated > Plants > Roots > Rhizosphere ...
TCCCGGAGGAGCCGAACCGGCGGCGCCGACCAAGAAGACGCGGCGCGGAACGGTCAAGACCGGCTAGCGCATCGTTTCACTTCCACGGCGGGCGGGGGAAACCCTCGCCCGCCTTCGTTTTTGGCGCCGGAAGGGCCGTAAGAGGCTCAAGTCGGAGCGGTTGCGCGTCGATGACAGTCGCGTGGGCTCGGCCCACTCGACCCATGAGCTTGCTCGGAGCAGGAACCACCCGGCCTGATCACCCGGCCGGCGCGAGTCCTTCGCGGCGACCCGATCCGGGTCGAGCGGGAGGTGCGGCAGGCTTGCTCCTGACCCTCGCTTCGGACACCCGCCGCGAGTCCCGACACGTCGCGATCGGCATGGGACTCCTGATCCTGGTGAGCGCCGTGCTGCTCAACTTCGGGATCTACCAGGGCACGCAGACACAGCTCGTTCAGCAGCGCTGGGAGCGTCTGACGCATCGCGTCGATCTCACCCGCGACCAGATTCGGCAGACCTTCGGGACGTTCGAGCGCCAGATCCACTATGTCGCCGACGGCGCGCGTTTCGCGGACTGGGTTCGCGCCGCGATGGAAGGAAGCCTCGATGAGGGTGGACGCCGCGACCTGAACGAGGAGCTCTCTCGCGCCTCCGAGGTGTTCGGCCTCGATCACCTGATGATCGTGAGCCCCGAGGGCGTGGCGCTGGCCGCGGTCTCGCGAGATTCACTGTTGCCCGGAGGCCACTCGGAGCTGGTGCAGCGGCTGGCCGAAGGACAGCGCACGTGGGTCGCCGATCTCCATCCCGATCTCGACGGGCACCGTGTCTACGAGATCGCGATCCAGATCCCCGGCGCCGCGTTCGCCGGGCGTGTGCCGGTGCTGATCGCGGCCGCGGACGCCGAGGGCCGACTCATCCCTCTGCTCAACGACGGCTCCGAGCTCGGCTCGACGTCGTATGCCTACCTGGTGCGGCCCCAGGGCAATCAGGTCCGCTTCCTGACTTCGCCGGATCCCAAGCACGTCGTGTCTCCGCCGGCCTCGGTCTCGATGTCGGAGACGAACGCGCGCCCCGCGGCCATGGCGGCCACCGGCATCGAATCGAGCATCGAGCAGAGCAGCCAGGGCGCCGAGGCCTACTGCGCCGTGACCCGTTTCATCCCGGAGCTCGGCTGGGGCCTGGTGGCGCGAGCCGATCGCCGCTACGTGATGGCCGGGCTGCGGAGCACCATCACCAAGCTGCTGGCCATGGACTTCGCGATCCTGCTCGGAGCCGCGCTGCTCATCTGGCAATGGCGTCGCAGTTATTCGCGCGGGATCGCCAAGCACGAGAGCCTCGTCACCCATCGGCACGCCGAACGCGTCCAGGCGATCTTCGACGCCGCCTTCGACGCCATCGTCACCTTCGATCGGGCAGGCCGAGTGCGCACCGTGAATCGTGCGGGCGAGGAGCTGTTCGGACGCAACGCCGCCAACATGGAAGGCCAGCCGCTCCACCGCATCCTGCGTTGGAGCGGGTCCGAAGGCGACACCGCCAAGAACGAGCTGCCCACGGCCGGCGTGGTCCGTATCGCCAACGCTCTGCGGGGAGACGGCCAGACGATTCCCACCGAGCTCTCGCTCGGCGAGTCGGGCCACGGCGACGAGCTGCTCTATACGGCGATCGTTCGCGACATCCGCGACCGGGTCGAGGCGGAGCGTCAGATCCAGTCCTTCGCCGAAGGGCTCGAGATCTCCAACCGCCGGCTGGAAGAGGTCAACGCCCAGCTCGAGGAAGCCTCGCGGCTCAAGAGTGAGTTCCTCGCCAACACCTCGCACGAGCTTCGCACTCCGCTCAACGGCATGATGGGCTTCCTGCAGCTCGTCCTGGACGGCATGTGTCGGAGTCCCGAAGAGGAACGGGAGTTCCTGAAGCAGGCGCTCCAGTGCTCTCGTCATCTGCTCAACCTGATCAACGACGTGCTCGACATCGCCCGCATCGAAGCCGGAAAGCTCTCGCTCGACATCCAGCGAGTCGAGATCGAGAGTCTCTTCGCGGAAGTGCGCACCGTGACCCACGTCCAGGCGACCCAGAAGGACGTGAGGCTGGTCTTCGTGGACCCCGACGACCGTCAGGCCTCCGTGCGCTGCGACATGAACAAGGCCAAGCAGGTGCTCATCAATCTGGTGGGCAACAGCCTCAAATTCACGCCCAAGGGAAGCATCACGGTGCGCGCGACGCCGCATCCGGCACTCGGTCACGTGCGGTTCGAGGTGATCGACACCGGCATCGGCATTCCGCGCGACCAGCAAGCCATCATCTTCGAGAAGTTCGCCCAGGGCGACGGCAGCACGACCCGCAAATACGGTGGCGCCGGGCTGGGCCTCGCGATCTCGAAGAGCCTGGTCGAGCTGATGGGGGGCGTGATCGGCGTGCAGAGCGATGGGCGCGGTCACGGGACCACGATGTACTTCACGCTGCCTTCGTGGAGCGAGCAAGCGGCGGTGGCCGAGCCCGAGGAGGACACGACCCTCGACTTCATCGAAGGCCCGTCGGGAGGCGCGCTGGTGCTCGTGGTCGAGGATGATCCTGTGTTCCGCAAGTTCGTCACCGCGGTCCTCCACCAGCACGGATACCGGACCATCGAAGTCTCCAGCGCCGAAGCCGGCTGGGTGCGGGTGCGGCGACTGCGTCCCGCGGTGGTCGTGCTCGACTATGCGCTCAGCTGCAGCGAGGGCGCGGGAATTCGCACCGGTTGGGATCTCGCGGAGCGCATCTGCCGCGATCCCGAGACCCGACACGTCCCGGTGCTGTTCGTCACAGGCTTCGAGAACGAGGTGCGCGAGAAGCTCACCACCACCGCCTTCGCGCGCAAGCCCGAGCACCTGGTCAAACCGATCGAGCCTGCGGCGCTGGTCAGCAAGGTGGAAGAGCTGGCGGCGGGAATCTCGGGCCGGCACGTGCGAATCCTGATGGCCGAGGACGACCCCGGAGTCACCGCTTTCGTGCGCAAGGTGCTACCCGAGCAGCGCTTCCACATGGAGACCGCGCTGAACGGGGAGGAGTGTCTGCACATCCTGAGGACTCAGCCCAACGGATTCGATCTGCTGTTGCTCGACCTCATGATGCCCGGCGTCAGCGGGTACGACGTGCTCCGCGACATGACGCTCTCCGGAACCGGCAACAAGATTCCGGTGGTGGTCTTCACCAATTGCCCCGAGCCTCGAAACGAGGACGAGCGACGGCTGCTGGAGGACGGACTGGTGCTCGACGTCATCGCCAAGTCCAACGTCCACGACAATCCCCATCTCCTGACCCATCTGATCGACTGGCACCTGCAGGTGAAGCGGGAGAGCGGCGAACCGCCCGAGCAGCAGGCGGAGGCCGCATGAAGCACGTGCTCGTGGTCGAGGACGATCCCATCAACGCCGCGCTGTTCCGGATGTTGCTCGAGCGCCGCGGCGGATGCCGGGTCACGGTGACTGAATCCCCGGAGGAAGTGCTCCAGATCGCGCGTGAAGGTGTGGACGCGATCGTGATGGACATCTCACTCAAGGGCTCGACCTATCAGGGGCGGCCGGTGACCGGGGTGGACGTGTGCCGCCTCCTGAAGGCGAGCCCCGAGACCGCGTCGATCCCGGTGGTGCTCGCGACCGCTCATGCCATGCGCGGCGACGATCAGCGGCTCAAGGCGGAGAGCGGCGCCGAGGACTACCTTTCGAAGCCCGTCGTGGACCACCAGGCGTTCATCACCCAGATCCAGCGCTGGCTCGAGCGAGAAGCGGCTTGAGCCCGACGCCCGAAGCCAAGGTCCTCATCGTCGAGGACGACGTCTCATTTCAGCGGGTGCTGCAAAAGCGACTCGAGGTGGAGGGCTTCCAGGTCATGCTGGCCGGTGACGGTCGCGCAGGCATGAAGGCGATCGTGACCTGGGAACCCGACGTCGTGATCTCCGACTGGATGATGCCCGAGGTCGACGGCCTCGAGCTCTGCCAGTCGGTGAAGACAGGCCTCAGGGAGGCCGCGCCCTACTTCATCCTGCTCACCGCCAAGAGCGAGCTGAGCGACCGTCTCCGCGGGCTTCAGACGGGCGCCGACGACTATGTGGTCAAGCCGTGCGACCACTCGGAGATCGTCGCCCGTGTCCGAGCGGGCGTCCGAATCGTCAAGCTGACTCAGGAGCTGCGCGCCACACTGGCCGAGCTGAAGATCGCCAACGCCGAGCTGACGAGCCGCGGCGAGTGCCCTCACTGCGCGAACCCCGCGCCGCCCGGCATTCCGCCCTCCAAGACGGTCGTCCGTTAGCGCCCGGCCCCGCGTGCACCCGCGGGCTGGTACGAGTAGATTCCTCGCCTTGCCGCCTATGTCGGCGGCCCCATCGGCCCCCGTCGGGCCACTTCGAGGAGAGTCCATGAGACGCGCAAGCGCTGTCCTGGGATCCATGATCCTGGCCGCCTGGGCCGCGGCCGCCCAGGCTCAGGTCGACACGGCGATGGTCCACGTCGGCCCACAGGATGGCGGTACCGAGGCATTCGTCTCGTGGCCGGCCGGCAAGGCCGCGGCTCCCGGGATCGTCGTCGTCCAGGAGTGGTGGGGGCTCAACAACCAGATTCGCGACGTTGCTCGACGCCTGAGTCGCGAGGGCTACGTGGCGATCGTTCCTGATCTCTACCACGGGAAGGTCGCGACCGATCCCGAGCAGGCCCATGTGCTGCTGCGCGGACTCGAGAACGACGTGGCTCTCGAAGAGCTGAGCGGCGCGATCCGCTGGCTGCGCGCCGAGCCTCGCGTCGGCAAGAAGCACATCGGGGTCGTGGGCTTCTGCATGGGAGGCGGACTGGCGCAGGGGCTCGCCATGAAGAGCCAGGAGATCAGCGCGGTGGTGATGTTCTACGGCCTGACGGCGACCGACGCCAAGTCGCTGGCGGGGCTCCACGCCCCGGTGCAGGGTCATTTCGGTGAGCAGGACGACGGGATTCCGATCGTCAAGGTCGAGGCGCTGCGCAGCGGACTCAAGCAGGCCGGCAAGACGGGCGAGATCTACCTCTATGCGGGAGCGGGGCACGCGTTCATGAACGACACGCGGCCTTCGTATCATCCCGATGCCGCGCGACAGGGATGGGCGAGGATGCTCGCGTTCTTCCAGAAGAACCTGCGGCGTTCGTGAGGCGATGCCCGACCCGCTGCGGATTCTGCTGATCGGAGGGTCGGGTTTCCTCGGTCACCACGTCGCCGCACCGCTGATCGAGGCAGGCCACGAAGTCACCGTGCTCTCCCGGGCGGGCCGCGAGCGTCCGCCGGGCACCGAGCTCCTGAAGGCCGATCGCCGGGATCGCGCCAGTCTCGCGCAGGCGCTCGAAGGGCGACGATTCGATCTCACGGTGGACTTCCTGGTCTTCGACGCCGCGGACGTCGAGAATCTTCTGTTCGTCCCGCGCGCGGCCCTCGGCCGCTACCTCATGATCTCGACCGGCCAGGTCTATCTGGTGACCGCGAGCATCCAACCGCCGTATCGCGAAGACGATGCCGAGGGAGCGTTGATCCCCGAGCCCGACGATCCGGAGTCCTACGAGCATGCTTCTTGGTCCTATGGCGTCGGCAAGCGGCGCGCCGAGCGCGCCGTGCTCGAGCTGCGCGAAACGCATGGCGTGCGAGCGGCCATCCTGAGGCTGCCGATCATCCAGGGAGAAGGGGACGGATCCCGGCGCCTGTGGGGCTATCTCGAGCGCATGCTGGACGGCGGCCCGCTCGTATTGCCGAACGGGGGCGGCGCGCCCGCGCGCTTCGTGTACGTGGGTGACGTCGCGCGCCTGATCGCCAGGATCGCGCTCGAGCCGCCGCGCAGCGCGGTCTACAACCTGGCCCAGCCGGATTCGATGCCGCTTCGCGACTTCCTCGATCGCGCCGGACAGCTCGCGGGAGTGAAGCCGCGCTGGATCGACGCGAGCTGGGAGGAATGCAAGGCCGCCGGTCTCGACGAGAGCGGTTTCTCTCCCTTCGCCGGCCGCTGGCGTTCGCTGCTCGATCCATCCAAGGCCGCGACCGAGCTGGGCTTCCTCGGGCAGCGCACCGAGGAGTATCTCCCCGGCGTCGTGCGATGGCACTTGGAGCACCGTCCTCCGAGCCACGCGGGTTATGCGCAGCGGAAGCTCGAGCTCGACCTCGCGTTCCGGCTCGGCGCCCGCGCGGGTCGAGCTGGATGAGGCTCAACGTGCGGCCCCATGCGGCCGAAACATGCCTTGCCCGGCCTCGCGCGGATCGATAGACTCGCCGGCCTGTTTTTGACCCGGCTCGATCGAATCGCGCGTTGAATTCGGCCGGAAAGACGAGGTTCCTCGGTAGCTCAACGGCAGAGCATCCGGCTGTTAACCGGAGGGTTGTAGGTTCGAATCCTACCCGAGGAGCCAGCTTGCGAGAGCCCCCGTAACGATGGGTTACGGGGGCTTCTCGTTCGGTCTAAGCCGACCGGTCCGGAACGTAGCGCATGAGCATGACTCCGGTCGGAAACGACTTCGACTCGATCACCTTGAGGTTCGCCCGTTTCCCATCCGGGAAGAGTTTCTTGCCGCCGCCGAGCAACACCGGATAGAGGAGCAGGCGGTACTCGTCCACCAGATCCGCCTGGATCAGGGTGTGCGCGAGCACGCTGCTGCCATCGAGGTAGAGGTCCTTCGTCGCTTTCGACTTCAGCTCACGAACCTTTCCGACCACGTCCCCCTGGATCAGTGTCGAGTTGCGCCAGGCGGAGGCGTTCTTCAGCGTGGTGGAGACCACGTACTTCTTCATCGCGTTCATCAGATCGCCGAATGGGTCGCCGGCTTCCATGGGCTCGAATGCTCCACCGTGGATCTGCCACGTCTTGCGCCCGAGCAGGAACGCCTCCGTCTGGCTCATGGCCTCCATGAAGCGCGCGCCAATGTCGTCGTGCCAATAGGGCATGGTCCACCCGCCGTGAGTGAAGCCGCCCTCCGTGTCCTCTTCGGTTCCACCGGGTGCCTGGATCACCCCATCCAGCGTGATGAACTCCGCCACCACCAGCTTACCCATGAAAGATCCTCCATGAAGTCGCGAGTCTGGGTCGGACAGCCGACTCAGGCGGTCCGACTCCGTTCTACCGAGCGGCGCCCTCGTAGGCTTCCTCGAGGCGTTCGATGTCGATCTTCTTCATCTTCATCATGGCTTCCATGACCCGCTTGGCCTTCTCCGGGTCATTGTCCTGGATCATCTCCGGGAGGATGGTCGGGGTGATTTGCCAGGAGAGACCGTATTTGTCCTTGAGCCAGCCGCACATGCTCTCCTGACCGCCGTTCTGCGTGAGCTTGGTCCACAGCTCGTCGACTTCCTTCTGGTCCCCGCAGTTCACGATCAACGAAATCGCTTCGTTGAACTTGAATTGGGGGCCGCCGTTGAGCGCGAGGAAGTCCTGGCCCTCGATCTGGAAGGAGACGGTCATCACCGAACCCTTCTGCCCAGGACCGACGTCCCCGTAGCGGACGATCTTGTGGATCTTGGAGTGCTTGAAGACAGACATGTAGAAGTGGACCGCCTCTTCGGCGTTGCCGTCGAACCACAGGCATGGGGTGATCTTCTGCTTGGACATCCGAGGCCTCCATCGAGCATTGAGAGGGTCGTCGCGGGAGTGTTTCCAGCATGGACCGGCCGGTCGCCCGAAGTTGTCATGGCAACTCTCAGCATCGGAATCCCCATCCGGGCGTGGGGTTCAGAGTCCTTCGGCCTTCACGCCACCTGTGCCTCGCCGCGCTCTTCGGGCGGCTTGAGGTTGCGAAAGCTTCGCCACAGGAGAATGTCGTACGTGATCTTCATGGCCGCTCCTACCACCAGCGGGGTCATGAGCGAGAACCCCTGCATGAGAAAGCCCGCCAGGGTGGGCGCGGCGGCCCATGCTCCGAGGCGGACGATCGCGGTGATGCCCGAAGCTCGGGTGCGCTCCTCGGGCCTCACCACCGCCATCACGTAGGACTGACGGGTGGGAACGTCCATTTCGACGAAGCCCTCGCGGAGCAGGAACAGCACCGCGGCCACCGGGAAGCTTGGCGCGAACGCGACCGTGACCAGCAGCAGGCTGGAAGGGATGTGCGTGAACACCATCGTGTTCACGAGCCCGATGCGCCGTGCCAGCCAGGCCGCGCCGAGGTGAGAGACCGCGTTCGCGACCCGCGCGCCGAAGAACAGCGGGCCGACGACCTCCACCCCCACGCCGAAGCGCTCGTGGAAGAAATAGGAGAGCAGCGCGGCGGTCAGGAAGCCGCCGCCCAGTCCGTCGAGGGCGAACAGCGAGCTGATCTTCCACAGGATCGCTCGCGTCCCGGGGGTGAGGGGCGGAGGCGCCTCCTTTGCCCGCGCCGCTTCGGCGGCGCTCGAGAGCATGAAGTAGAGCAGCGCCGGGAGCAGAGAGAGCGTGGCGTAGACGACCAGTGCTCCGTGGAGGCCGAAGGACGCCGGAGCGCTGGGGCCGCCCAGCGACTGGATCCAGCGCGGCGTGGTGGCCATCAACCCGCCGAGCGCGTGGCCGACGTCCTGCGCGATGTTGTAGGCGGCGAAGGCGAACGTGCGCTCGCGGTCGGTGACCGCGTTGGGGAGCACCGCCTGCTCCATCACGAGCGCGGCGCCCCGATCGCGGCCCATGCCGTTGACCATCCCCACGAAGGCCGCGAGCGCGATCGCCCATGGCTGGTGGGTGAAGAGGAGCGCCAGGCCTCCGGCTCCCGAGAGCACCGCGAGCGCGACCAGCGCGCGCCTGCGACCGAAACGATCGGCCGCCGCGGTCACCACCACGGTTCCCACCGCCGCGCCGGCGAGCCCTGCGGCGACGATCACGCCGATCGCGCGCGCCTCGAGGTGGGCGTCCGCGAGGTAGAAGCCGAGCAGGACGCCGATCATGCCGGTGGCGACCGCGCGCAGGAACGCGGTGACGTAGAGCACCCGCCGGTCGTTCATGGCGCGCACGTTAGCACTCGGCGGCCTTGTGAGGCGCCAGAGGGTCGGGCAGAATCGCGCGCCGGAGGTCGAGCCATGGAGCGCCAGCGAATCTCTTCCGGCAGTCCCTACGAACCCCGCTTCGGGATTTCTCGCGGCGTGCGTGCGGGGCGCCTGCTCGCGATCTCCGGCACCGCGCCGATCGGCGCCGACGGCGCCACGGTGGGCCGCGGCGACCCTGGGGCCCAAACCAGGCGCTGTCTCGAGATCATCCGCAGGGCGATCGAGCAGGCCGGCGGCACGCTGGGGAACGTGGTCCGAACGCGCATCCTGCTGACCCGCATCGAGGACTGGCAGGCGGTCACGAGCGTCCACGGCGAATTCTTCGCCGACATTCGGCCCGCGAATACGGTGATGCAGGTCACCCGCTTCATCGATCCCGACTGGCTGGTCGAGATCGAGGCCGACGCGGTGCTGGATTCCGAATCATGACGCAGGGCTCCGGATCTCGAACGGCGGCTCGCAGGATCGAGCGCACCATCGACGTCGGTGCTTCGGGCACCGTCTCGGCCCTAGGCGTCGCTCCGGCCGAACCTCGAGCCCAGCTGGTCCTGGGCCACGGCGCCGGCGCGGGAATGCGTCATCCGTTCATGGAAGCGATCGCGGATCGACTGGCCGCCCGCGATGTGGCGACCTTGCGCTACCAGTTCCCCTACATGGAGCGCGGCCAATCGCGCACCGATCCGCCCTCGGTGGCCACGGCCACCGTGCGCGCGGCGACCGCGGAGGCGGCGCAGCTCTTTCCCGGCGTGCCGCTCTTCGCCGGCGGCAAGTCGTTCGGCGGCCGCATGACCTCGACCGCCGCGTCACTCTCCGCCCTTCCGGACGTTCGAGGCCTGGTGTTCGTCGGCTTCCCGCTGCATCCGGCGGGCCGCCCCGGCACCGAGCGCGCCGTCCATCTCGACCACGTGGACGTGCCCATGCTCTTCCTGCAGGGAACCCGCGACGCTCTATGCGATCTCGAGCACCTCGGCCGAGTGCTGAAGCGGCTGGGAAAGCGCGCCACGCTTCACCTGTGGGATGGCGCCGACCACTCCTTCCACGTGCTCAAGCGCTCGGGCCGCACCGACGAGCAGGTCCTCGACGAGCTGGCCGACGCCATCACCGGCTGGTGTGTCACCGGCGCCGGGTTGCGCCGGTGAAGCTGCGGGTCGGGACGAGCGGGTACTCCTATAAAGAGTGGGTCGGCTCCTTCTATCCGCCCAAGCATCCCGCAGGTCAGATGCTGCGCTTCTACGCCGAGCGGTTCGGCACCGTGGAGATCAACAACACCTTCTACCGCATGCCGACCGCCGACATGCTGGCCAAATGGGCGGGGGAAGTCCCCGAAGACTTCCGCTTCGTGCTCAAGGCGCCGCGGCGCATCACACACGATCGGCGGCTGACCGGGGTCGAGGATTCGATCGCCTTCCTTCTCGAAGCTTCGTCGACGCTCGGAGAGAAGCGCGGGCCGCTGCTGTTCCAGCTTCCGCCGAACTTCAAGAAGGACCTTCCGAGACTGAGCGACTTCCTCGCGCATCTCGGCACCATTCCTTCGGCGGTCGAGTTCCGGCACGCGAGCTGGTTCGACGACGAGGTCTACGCCGCGCTCCGATCCCACGCGGCCGCGCTTTGCCTGGCCGAGACCGACGAGGGCGACCCCCCGCCGCGCGTGGCCACGGCGGCGTGGGGTTACCTACGGCTGCGACGCGTGGACTACGGAGACGACGAGCTCCGCGCGTGGCTCGAGTGGATTCGCGCGCAGGCCTGGGACACCGCATACGTGTTCTTCAAGCACGAGGACGAGGGTCACGCGCCGCGGCTGGCGACGCGTCTGCTGGAGCTGGCCGGCTGAGCGGGACCACGCCCACGCTGCGCCGAGTGCTGGGGCTCCGCGACGTGGTGCTCTTCTACGTCGTCGCGATCGTGGGGCTTCGCTGGCTGGCGACCGCGGCGGCCGCGGGCCCGAGCGCGCTGGTCATCTGGCTGATCGTCGCCGTGGCGCTCTTCCTTCCGCTCGCATTCGCCACCATCGAGCTGGCCGCGCGCCACCCTGAAGAAGGTGGCATCTACGTGTGGGTCCGCCATGCCTTCGGCGATTTCGCCGGATTCATGGCGGCATGGCTCTACTGGGTGAGCAACCTGGTGTATCTCCCGGGCGCGCTCTACTTCCTGGCGGGGAACGCGCTCTTCATCGGCGGGCCGAAGTGGCAGACGCTGGCCGACCGGCCGGAGTACTACGTGGCGGTGTCCGTGATCGGCGTCGCGGTGGGCATCGGTCTCAACACCGTGGGGCTCGCGGTCGGCAAACGGCTCCACAACCTGGGCGGCCAGGCCACGTGGCTGACGGTCGCGGCGCTGTGCGTGATGGGGGCAATCGCGCTGTTCCGCTTCGGCAGCGCCAGCGACTTCGGCCACGGCGCGTTGCGGCCGAGCACGCGACTCGAGGACATCTACTTCTGGAGCACCATCGCCTTCGCGTTCAGCGGCTTCGAGGCCGCCTCGCTGATGGGCGACGAGATCGAGGACGCGCGTCGTATGGTGCCGCGCGCGGTCGCGCTCGCCGGGGTCGCCATCGCGATCATCTACGTGGTCGGCACCGCGTCGATCCTGGTGTCGCTGCCTTCCAGCGAGGTGGGAGGGATCCAGGGCATTCTCCAGGCGGTCGAGCGAGTGTCTCGGCGCGTCGGCTGGCCTTGGGTCGCGCCCGCTACCGGTCTCCTGGTGACGATCGCCGCTCTCGGAGCGACCTCGGCGTGGCTGGCGGCCACCGCGCGCCTGATCTTCGTCACCGGCGTCGATCGCTACCTGCCACCGGTGTTCGGGCGTGTTCATCCGAAGTGGGGGACACCGGTCGCGGCGCTCGTGGTCCAGGGTGTGGGTGCCGTACTCTTCGCCGTCCTCGGGCAGCTCGGCGCGAGCGTGAAGAGCGCCTACGACTTTCTGGTCAGCATGGGCGTCATTACCTACTTCATTCCCTACCTGCTCATGTTCGGAGCCCTGCTCAAGGCTCAAGGGCAGCCGCTCCCGGAAGGCGCCCGGCGGGCACCCGGTGGCAAGCCCATGGCGATCCTGATGTCAGCGATGGGGATCGTGACCCTCGTCATCTCGATCGTGCTCGCGGTGTTCCCGCCCGGCGAGGGAAACTCCGGATCCATCCGGATCATGGTCGCCACGCTTCTCGTGACGGGGCTCGGCGTCGCGTTGTACCTTCGAGCGCTCCGGAAGCGGTCCGCGCACTAGAAAAGACTGGGGAGGCTTGCTAAAGGCCATGATGCGCTCGCTCTTGACCCCAATCGCCGCGCTCACTTTCGCTGGTCTGGCGCCGGCGGCCACACTCGCGGCGCCGCCGCCGACGGCCATGGAGGTGGTTCGCGACACGCTGCACGGAACCGTCCTCGAGGATCCTTACCGCTGGCTCGAGGACCAGAATGCGCCCCCCACGAGAGCCTGGATCGAGACCCAGAACGGCTACACCGATCAGGTGATGAAGGGCGCCCCCGGATTCGACAAGATCCACGCGCGGCTCGAGAAGATGATGCGAGTGGAGTCGATGGGCGTTCCGCGACATCGCGCCGGCTTTTACTTCTACACCCGGCGGCGAATCGATCAGGACCAATCCACTATCTGCGAGCGCGAGGGGATCGATGGCGCCGAGCGAGTGCTCGTGGATCCCAACGCGATGAGCCCCGATCACTCTTTGTCGGTGGCCATCGCCGACATCGACGATCACGCGCGGCTGCTCGCGTATTCCATACGTTCCGGAGGACAAGACGAAACCCAGGTCGCCTTCAAGGATCTCGAGTCGGGGAAGGACCTGACGGAAGTCTTCCCCAAGGCGCGCTACTTCGGGATCTCGATCGAGCCCAGCGCGCGAGGCGTCTACTACGCCAAGCAGACGCGGGAAGGGCCGCGCATTCAGCACCATTCGTTCGGCACCGATCCGGCGAGCGACCGCGTGGTGTTTGGCGAGGGCCTCGGCCCGGAGATGATCGCGGTGCCCTCGCTCTCGGACGACGGCCGCTGGCTCTTGATCACCGTCAATCGCGGATCGACCGGCGAGCACACCGAGCTCTGGCTGCAGGAACTCGGCGTGGGCCGTCCAGCCCGACCGCTGGTCGACGACCTCGAAGCCTCGTTCAGTGCGCGCTGGGCGGGTCGCCATCTCTACGTCGACACCAACTGGAACGCGCCGCAGCACCGCATCCTCGAGATCGATCCCGAGAACCCATCCCGCGAGCGTTGGCACGAACTCGTTCCCGAGAGGCCCCACGTGATTCAGGGGATGTCCGCGATCGGCGGCCGGTTGTTCGTGACTTATCTGGAGAACGTGGTTCCGGTGATTCGGGTGTTCTCGCCCGAGGGGCTCGAGGAGCGCCAGCTGTCGTTCCCGACCCTCGGCACCCCGTCGCAGCCAACGGGAGAGTGGGACCACGACGAAGCGTTCTACACCTTCGTCACCTTTCACATCCCCACGATCATCTATCGCTACCAGGTGTCGACCCTGCGTCGCAACGAATGGTGGCGCGAGCGCCCGCCGGTGAATGCCGATCGCTACGTCGTGCGCCAGGCCTGGTTCAACTCGAAAGACGGCACCCGCGTCCCGATGTTCGTGGGAATGAAGAAGGGCCTCAAGCTCGACGGCTCGAACCCGACATTGCTGACCGGATACGGCGGCTTCAACAACAGCCAGCTCCCCAATTACTCGGCGCGCTCGGCGCTATGGATGGAGTCGGGCGGCGTCTTCGTGCTGGCCAATCTGAGAGGCGGCGACGAATTCGGCGAGCGCTGGCATCGCGCCGGCATGCTGGCTCAGAAACAGAACGTCTTCGACGACTTCATCGCCGCCGCGGATTTCCTGATCAAGAATCGCTACACCCGGAGTGATCGCCTCGGAATCTGGGGGCGCAGCAATGGCGGTCTCCTGGTCGGCGCGGCGATCACCCAGCGCCCCGAGCTGTTCGGCGCGGCCTGGTGCGGATACCCGTTGCTCGACATGGTGCGTTACCACCGCTTCCTGGTCGCGCGCTTCTGGGTGCCTGAATACGGATCCGCTGAAGACCCCGCACAGTTCGCCACGCTGCTCGCCTATTCGCCCTATCACCATGTGAAGCCGGGCACCAAATACCCAGCGGTGCTCTTCACGACCGGAGACTCCGACACCCGGGTCGCCCCGCTCCACGCCCGCAAGATGGCCGCGCGGCTCCAGGCCGCGACGAGCTCGGACCGTCCGATCCTGCTGCACTACGACACCAGCTTCGGTCACGTCAGCGGTCAGCCGATCTCGAAGCAGATCGACGATCTCACGACCGAAGTGCAGTTCCTTCTGTGGCAGCTCGGCGCGCTGAAGGGCGAAGGCGGCGTGGCGGACCGCTCGACGCGATAGCGTTCCGGGTTCTGGACCCGGGGTGGGCCCAACCCAGGAGCGTCGGAAGAATTCACCGAATGCGTCGAGATCGCGGTAGACGGCCCCGAGCCTGGGACTAGAATTCGCTGCCTGAAGCTCCCACTTCAGCCCTGCTCCTCACCCTGAGCGCGCTCCCCGCCGCGTGGGGAGATCCACGATCGGAGGTGTTCCGATGCGCTCGACTCCGTTCCGAATCCTGCTGTGGATGTCTGCCCTGTCCGTCACGCTGATCGCATCCCCTGCGAACAGCACCTCGTTCACCCCGTCGTGCTTCGACGTCTACGGATCGCCAGGACACGTCGTTGCCGACTTCAACAACGACGGCAACGTCGATGTCGCCCTCAGTCCCGGAACCGCGGCGGGCACGGGCTTCACGACGCATGCGTTGATCAACGTCTACCTCGGTGATGGTCTCGGCAGCTTCACCTTCGCGACCCA
>Ga0070688_100000921_pt1 | contig 14716 bp, 3 predicted proteins | sample KBSS13HmetaG_FD_64679 | JGI IMG/M metagenome (GOLD analysis project Ga0070688, IMG submission 64679) | Switchgrass rhizosphere microbial communities from Kellogg Biological Station, Michigan, USA - KBS S1-3H metaG | ecosystem: Host-associated > Plants > Roots > Rhizosphere ...
CCGGCGTCGTGCCACTTCTTGCCCAGGTCGCCGCCGCCGCGGATGTGCGCGAGCGCGTACACCACGCCGCGGTCGACGAGGCTGAAGCGGCTGGAGTTGAAGGTGACGTTGGAGGAGATGCCGTACGAGCCGTAGGCGTAGAGCAGGCACGGCGCCGTGCCGTCGCGCTTGAACCCCTTCTTGTAGAGCAGCGTCACCGGCACCTGCGTGCCGTCGGCCGCGGTGGCGCTCACACGCTCCATGGCGTAGTGCGACGGATCCCAGCCGCCCAGCACCGCGGTGCGCTTGAGGAGCTTCGACTGGAGCGTGGCGAGGTCCAGGTCGTAGACGCTCGGGGGCGTCAAGAACGACTGGTAGGCGTAACGGAACGCCTTGGGGTCGTACTCCTCGTTCGCCGCCGGGCCCACCGTGTACGCCACCTCCGCGAACGGCACCCGGCGCGTGCGCTTCTTCTCCGGCTCGAGCACGGTGATCTGCGGCAGCGCGTGCTCGCGCTCGCTCACCACCACGTGGTGGGCGAAGCACCCGACGTTGGCGATCATGACGTCGTCGCGGTGCGGCACTACCTCGGTCCAGTGGGAGGGATCGGGCGTGTCGACCGGCGCGGTGACGAGCCGGAAGTTCCGGCCCTTGTCATTCACGCGGATCCAGAACTCGTTTCGCCGGTGGTCGACGAAGTACTCGCGATCCTGCACGCGCGGCGCGATCGTGGTCCAGGTGCGCGTGGGCTGGTCGGCACGCAGCACATGCACTTCCGACGTGGTGTGGCTGGAGATCGTGTAGATGAGCCACTCGCCGCTGCGCGAGAGCTGCACCTGGACGTCGAAGCGCTCGTCCTTCTCCTCGTCACGCGCCACCGGGTTCGGCTGCGAGAGCTCGCGCGAGAGCAGGCGATAGCTTCGCTTCGAGACCGGGTCCTCCTGCGTGTAGAACAGCGTGCCGCCATCGGCGGTCCACGCCAGGCTCGTCACGCGCTCGTCGGTCACGGCGAGCGTGTCGCCGGTCGCAAGGTCCTTCACGTGCAGCCGGTACTGCCGGTAGCCGTTGTCGTCGATCGTGTAGGCGAGCAGCCGGCCGTCCGGGCTCACCGACAGGTCGCCGATGGCCATGAACGAGTGGCCCTTTGCCATCTCGTTCAGGTCCAGCATCACCAGTTCGGGGGCCTTCTCATCGCCCTTCTTCCGGCAGTGGATCGGGTACTGCTTCCCCTCCTCGGTGCGCGTGTAATAGAGGTAGCCACCCTTGCGGTAGGGAACCGAGAGGTCGGTCTGCTGGATGCGCGCCAGCATCTCGTCGTAGAGCTGCTTCCGCAGCGGCCCCTGGTCGGCGGTGAGAGAGTCCGTGAAGGCGTTCTCCGCTTCCAGGTAGGCGATGACCTTCGGGTCCTTCTTGTCCTTGAGCCAGGCGTAGTCGTCGGTGATCGCGTCGCCGTGGAGCGTGTAGGCGTGCGGGTGCTTCTCGGCGACGGGGGGGCTGGCCGCGCCCTGCGCGGACGTCGAGGGCGTGGCGGCGGGCACGGCTCCAGGCATGGAGAGGGCTCCGATGAGGGCGAACGCGATCGCCGGGGGGGCGAGGGGATGCCGGCTGCGGCTGGTCACGGCCGGGGAAGATACGGCACGCCGGCCCGGTCCGCACCGGGCGGCTCGCGGCTTCGCTGCGGGCGATCACCCGCGGGTGCTTAGCGGTGCATGCGGAGCGACTCTTAGAAGTCGGTCCAGTACGCGCGGTCGTTGCCGATCATGCGGATCATGGCCTGCCGCCAGCGCCGATTGGCGCCGAGCCGGAACACGTTGATCGGGTTGTAATCGTCGGTCAGCAGCAGGGCGCCGTCCTCGGGGAGGCGCGCCTCGTTCGCCAGGAACGGGCCGGCGCTCGAGTCGGCCGCGGCATCGACGCCGCCCAGGGCGAACGGCTGCGCGGATGCGAGGAAGACGTTCGAGGCCAGCTCGGTGGACCGGCTCCCGTCGTTGTACGTCCGCACGTGGGGGAATGCCGCCCGAAGCGTGCGGACCAGTGACCGTGCGTCCCGGCCGTCCGGGAACGACGTGTAGTTCATGGCGAGGAGCCCCGAGGGGGAGAGCCGGCGACGGACGGCTGCGAGCGCCTCCTGCGTGTAGAGATGCCCGGGGACATCCTCGCCCAGGAACGCGTCCATGACCACGAGATCGTAGGTCGCGGTATCGCGCTCGAGGAATGCCCGGCCGTCCTCGATGTGGATGCGGTCGCGCGGGAGGTCGAGGCCGAACCATCGACGCGCGGCCTGCTCGACGCGGGGATCGATCTCGACCACGGTGAGGTTCGCGCCCGACGCTTGCAGATGGCGCACCAGCTCACCAGCCCCGAGCCCGATCAGGAGCGTCGAGGGATGCGGCGGCGAGCTGTCGCGCAGCCGCGGCAGGGCGCCGATGAAGTCGATGTACGCGGACGACTTCATGCCGGGCACGAGCCTGACGTAGTTCTGCCCGATGCCGTCCACGGTGAGGAGCCGGAACACGCGTGTCTCGACGACGCGCAGGTAGCCGAAGAAGCTCGGGATCCTCGCCAGGATGCGCGGGGCGCCCGGCGCCTTGGAGGAGCCCGGGCCGCGCCCCGCCACGAGCCCCAGCCCCGCAAGCAGGGCGACCGCGGCCGCCCGCCCGCCGCGGCCCGAGGCGAGGAAACCCGCGGCGGCGGTGAGCACGAGCGAAGCGCCCGTCAGCGCGAGGATCGACCGCACGCCCAGGTTCGGGATCAGGACGAAACCCGTGGCGAGCGCGGCGAGGAGGCTGCCGATCGTCGACACGGCGAAGACCAGGCCACTCGCCGCGCCCACGCTTCCCTCGGTGGGCCGCGTGAGCCGGATCGCGAAGGGGGTCACGCCGCCGAGCACGGCGAGCGCGGGGAAGAAGAGCAGGGTCGCAGCGAGCAGCACCCCCAGCCGCGGATCGAGCGGCTCGGTGAGCGGGAGGACGAAGCCCGCCACCGAGGGGATGGCGAGGACGAGCAGGCCCGCGCCGAGGATGCCGCCGTGGAAGAGCGCCGGGTCCGGCCGGCGGTCGGCGGCCCGTCCGCCTGCCCAGTAGCCCAGGGACAGCGCCGCGAGCGTGACCGAGATGAGGGCGCTCCAGCTGTAGAGGCCGCTGCCGTAGAGCGGCGCCACGACGCGGGAGCCCGCGATCTCCAGCACGAGCACGCCGGCACCGGTGAGGAACACCGTCGCCAGTACCACCGTCCGCCCGCGCGCGTACCCGGGCGCGCGCGGAGCCGGCGGCGCTGCCGCCGGCTCCGCCCTGCGCGCATGCCTAGCCACGGGCCAACCTCTTCGTCTCCAAGGGAGGCGAGTGCGGGGCGGCGGTCAGCGGACGACGACGATACGGGTTGCCGCGCCGAGCGTCCCGTCGCGGCGGACGGTGCGCACGAGGTGCACGCCTGGCTGGACGGAGGCCCCGCCCTCATCACGACCGTCCCAGATCGCGAGGCCCGTGGGATCCAGCGGCAGGCGACGCTCGAGGCGTCCAACCACGTCGAAGATCTCCACGCGCGCGGCACCCTCGGCCGCACCGGGGCCGAGCTGGATCCGCGTGCCCCGCGAGGTCGGGTTGGGGCGCAGGCTCATGGCGGCCAGGATGGGCCTCATTCCGTCGCCCACGCCGGTCGTTGCATCCGAAGGTCCGACCGCGTACGTGAGCGGTCCACCGAGGCCGTAATAGCTCATATGCGGCCGGCCGCTCGCGTCCACCGCGAGCGAGGAGTACAGGCCGGCGTCGTTCAGATCGATGTCCACGTAGAGGATCTGCCACGTCCCGCCGGCCTCGCGGGCGTACGTGAGATCGCCATAGAAGGCATCGTAGTAGCACATCCTGGGATTGCCGGCCGCGTCGATCGCGAGGCTCGGGAACCAGCCGATGGTCGGGTCCGTCTCGTCCACGGGGACCGATCCCCATGTTCCCGCGGGCTTCTCGGCGTAGTTCAGGTGGCCGGTCGTGAGATTGAAGTAACCGACGTGCGGCCGATCCGAGGGGTCGATCGCGAGCGACATGTAGTAGCCGGTGTTGTCACTGGACGTGTTCACCACCTCCTGCGTCCAAACGCCGCCTGATTTGTGCGTGTAGAGCAGGTGCTTCGTGGTCCAGTCGTAGAACGCGATGTGCGGGTTGTCCGAGTAGTCGAGCGCGAGCGACGTGTACTCGCCGGCGACCGCATCCGTCGGGAGGGTCTCCTTCGTCCACGTCCCCGCCGACCTGCGCGCAAACTTGAGATCGCCCGTCGTGTAGTCCACGTAGCTGATGCGCGGCTCGCCTGTCCCGTCGAGCGCGATCGAACTGCCCCGCCCGACGTCGTCGGTGGAGACGTCCACCGGCTCGAAATACCAGGTGCCGTCCGACTGGAAGGCGTAGAGCAGGTTGCCGTGGGTGGTGTCGTAGTAGCTGATATGCGGGTTGCCCGCGCGGTCCAGCGCCAGCGACGTGTACTCGCCCACGTCGTCGGTCGAGGGGTCCGCGGTCTCGGCGACCCAGGTGCCCCCGGACTTGTGCGCGTACTTGAGGTTGCCGTGGTCCCCGTCGTAGTAGCTGATGTGGGGATTCCCAGCGGCGTCCACCTTTATGGACGAGAACCGGCCGACGTCGCCGGTCTGGTCGACGAACTCGATCGTGAACGGCGGATAGGCCTGGCACGGCCTGGCACCCCAAGCGCTCAGTCCGATCGAGAGGCAGGCAATGATGGCAAAGGTGTGTGACCGTAAGAGCTTATGGGACTTGTGCATGCGGCCTCCGGGCGGCTGTGGCGGGGGATTTTTTTGGAATTGCAGGAGATTATCAGGGCAGGGGTCGCGGCTGGCCAATGGTTTCTCGACCTTGAGCTCAGTGTTTGAACACATATCACTACCGACTCGCGGGTCAACTTGGGCCGTATCGTCCTAACCCGCTGTCCCCTTGGGGAGGACGGAGAATCTCTTCCACTGCCATCACGATGCCTGTTGCGCGAGTTCAGTTAACCGTTGATTTCAAAGTGCAAGGATGTATTCTACTTTGCAATTCGATGGCTGGCCGCCAGCACCCCAGTCCGCTCGCCTGAGCCCCCCGCTCGGCGAGGGGTGGTCCGCGTCGATCCGACGAAACCCAGTCGGGATCCGCATTTCTTGAAGCCTTCCCCTCCCCCCAGGGGAATTCATCAGTGCTTTCCCATCCGCTGAGGAGGAGGCAGACGATGATGTCACGTTACAAGACTGTTTCTGCATGGCCATTGCTCGTGGCCTGTAGTCTCTTCACCGTTGCGAGCGTCGCGCTGGCGGGTCCCCCGCCGCAGTGCACGCTGGACGTCCCGACGGTCACCTGCGTCGGCTCGACGCCGTCGAGCATCACGCTACACATCTGCGCCGGTGCCTCGGGCGCTCCCGCCGGTATCTCGATCCAGTGGGAAACCTGTGCGGATTTCGATGCCAACGGTGGGGCCTTCGATAGTGGCGACGGCAGCTACGCCGCGATCTCGCTCTCCGGTGTCTGCCCCACGTCGAACTGGACCCTGGGTTCGGGCGCGTGCACCAACATCACGATCAACGCGAACACCGTGATCAGCCAGACTGCCAGTGGCTGCGGCGCGTCGGGCAATCCGTACGACCTCGCCTGCAACACCTGCTACGTCTTCCGCGTGTTCGCGCACAACGACCCGGGTCCTGGCGGCTGCAACAGGAGTGATTTCTCTACGCCGATCCGCTGCACCACGGCGCCGTGCCCGACTTCGGGCGAGTGCACGCTCACGTGGGGCTACTGGAAGACGCATGGTCCGGCCGGCTGCAACCCGTCCGGCAACGCTGACAAGTGGCCGACCCACAGCCTCGCCTGCGGCGGCCTGACGCTCAACGGTGGCCAGATCTGCGACATCTTCCAGACGAACCCGGGTGCCTGCTCCAAGGGCGGCACGTCGAACAGCGGCGCCAACGCCGTGATCATCCTCGAGCACCAGCTGCTCGCGGCTGAGTTCAACGTGGCCAACGGGGCGATCAGCTGCGCGTTCGCGACGCAGGCGATCGCGGATGCGAACGCCCTGCTCGACGGCTTCGAGAACGCGTGCGTCGGCACGAGCACGCCGACGGGCCAGCTGATGGTGGCCGCCGCGTCGACGCTCGAGTCGTACAACAGCGACCAGTGCACGTGCCCGAACTCGCTGCTCTCCAAGCCGAATGCCACGCCCAAGGCCACGACGGACGTGAAGCACTCGACCTGGGGCAGCCTGAAGTCGATCTACCGGTAGTCGTCGAGCGCGCCCCGGAGACCTCGGGGTAGCGGCGAAGTAAGGTCTTGGGGCGGAGGACGGTTCCAACCGTCCTCCGCCCAAGCCTAGATTCTGGATCCCCCCCAGCGTTTGCCGGTGGCGCAGCAACGCATTTCCCCCCAATCCACCGGCCTCGATCACACCGCGCCCCGACGTCGCACCATGCGACGCGCCTCATTGAGGCCGACGTGCCTGCAACCCGCTCCGGACCCCCTCGACTGTCGTTGACCCGTCGACTCGGGGCTCGGCTCCTCCTCGCGGCCGCTCTGTTGCTCGGCGTGCGGGTGCTCCCGGCGGCGGCGCAGACCATCGATGCCACGACGTACCCGTTCACGTTCGGGACGGGCGCTGTGCTCGAGGACATGTCGACCGGGACCACGCTGCTCCTCGGCCCCGACCTCGATGAGTCCGCCTCCGCCGTGGTCCAGGCGGGTTTCGAGTTCTGGTTCGCGGGGACGCGTTTCACGAGCTTCTCCGTCAGCTCGAACGGGCTCATGCGCCCCGGCACCACGGCCACGTCGTCCGCGGCGAACAACAACCTGGCGTCGGTCCTCACCGCCCCGCAGGTCGCGCCCTACTGGGACGACCTCTGGATCGGGACGAACGGCAAGGTCCACTACAAGGTGGTAGGCACGGCGCCGAACCGGAAGCTCGTCATCGAGTGGCTGAACCTGCAGGTGCCGAATTTCGGGGGCAGCCTGCCGGGTTCGGCCACGTTCCAGGTCTGGATCCACGAGACCACGGGCATCGTCGAGTTCGTTTACGGCGGCGGCCTCGTCCCCAACTCGGCGCAGGGCGGAGCCTCGATTGGCATCGGGAACGGCACGACCACGTTCGCGAGCATCACGTCCTCGCTCTCGAGCGTCTCGTACACGACCGCCAACAACGCGAACGTGACGGCAATCGCGAGCGGGACGCGCTACACGTTCACGCCACAGACGGCCGCGGCCCCGACCAGCCTCTCGTTCTCGCAGGTGAGCCCCACGGGCATGACGCTCGGGTGGTCGGACAACGCGACGAACGAGGCGGGATATGCCGTCTGGCGCTCCACCGACGGGACGAACTACGAGTTCGTCACGCAGACGGCGGCGAACACGACGTCGCTGGCCCAGACGGGCCTGTCGCCGTCGACGACCTACTGGTGGATCGTGCGCGCCGTCACCCAGGGGGCCCTGAGCGATCCGCTGTCCGGAAGCCAGGCCACGAGCGCCACGGGCTCGATCGTGACCACGGGGAGCGGGAACTGGAGCTCGACCGTTCCCGGCGCACCCTGGCCGGGCGGCATCGTGCCCACCGCGGCCGACGCGGTCACGATCGCGAACGGGCACACGCTCACTGTGGACGCGGCCGCGAGCTGCTACAGCCTCACGGTCGGCCAGGGCGCCTCGGGTGTGCTGCGCTTCGAGCCCACCACCGCGCGCACGCTGACCGTTGCGGCCGGTGTCACCGTGTCGCCGGGCGCGACGCTCGCGGGCCCGGCGAGCGGCACGCAGACCGGGCACGTGCTCTCGCTGAGCGGCAGCCTCACCAACCTCGGCACGCTGGACCTGAGCACGAACGCGGACCAGGCCGGCGTGGCGCTCGCGTTCACCGGGAGTGCCGACGCCTCGCTCACCGGCGCGGGCGTGGTCACCGACGTGCGCGCGATCACGGCGAGCAAGGGCTCCAGCGCCGCGCTGACGCTCGACGCCCCGGCCTTCACCGTTCGCGGCCAGGTCGCCGACACGCTCGGCTTCCTCACGCTCGCGAGTGGGACGTTCCGGGTCGCGGGCACGTTCACGATGAGCAGCCGGGTGTTCACGACCGCGGCCTACTCGCTCGGGGCGGGCACCACGTTCTGGCTCGGCAACCCCAACTTCACGGTCCTCGGGCAGTCCGGCTCGCCGACCGTGCGCGGCCTCCGGATCTCGGCCGGGCTGTTCCAGGTGGGCACGCTCGCTGACCACTCGCTCCTGCTCTCGAACGGCGCGCAGGTGACGATCGAAGGCGGCGAGCTCAAGACGACCGGACGATTCACGGTGACGTCTTCGGGCAACACGCTGACGTACGTCCAGACTGGTGGCACGGTCACCGTGAACACGGTCGGCAATCCGTCCACGACGAACGCCAGCTTCGATCTCGGCACGGCCTCCGCGTCCTCGACCACGATCTCCGGCGGCACGATCGTGCTCCAGCGCGCGGCATCCGGCGGCTCGGGGCCTCGGGACTACCGGAACTCGGCCGGGATCCAGAACCTGACCGGCGGCACGCTGCAGCTCGGCAGCGCCGCCACGGCGTCGGCGAGCACATATTTCATCAGCGGTTCGACGCCCCCGTTGGTCGTGAGCAACCTCTCGGGCGGACACACGGCGAAGCTGTTCGCGGCGACGACAGTGGTCGGCTCCACCCAGATCGCCTCCGGGGCCACGCTCGATCTGAATGGGTTCCGGCTCACCCAGTCGGGCGGCAACCTGGTGAACGACGGCACGCTGACCGCGTCCACGGCCGGCAGCGAGCTCTACTTCCTCGGCAGCGGGTCGCCGCAGAGCTACTCCGGCTCGGGCTCGACGAGCTCGCCCGTGGCCATGCTCAGCGTCGACAACCCCGCCGGCTTCTCGCTCGCCTCCGGACCCGCGGCCAACGTCGTCGCACGGCAGGTGAACCTGATCCGGGGCCTGCTCGGCAACAGCCAGAAGCTTACGCTCGGGGCCGCCGACGCGACGCCCGCGCTCACGCAGGTCGGGGCGACCGGCGTGACGGGGGCTGCCGGCTCGTACGACACCGCGCCGGGGTTCAACCCCGGAACCGGTGGCATCTCGGTTTCCTATCTCACCGAGGGCGCGCCCCGCACGACCGGGTTCGAGATTCCCGCCACGCGGCAGCTCCGGGAACTGACCGTCAACAACCCGGGAGGCACGGTCACCGTCGCCGGCGGCGCACTTGCGCTGTCGCGCGGACTCACGCTCACCGCCGGCCTGCTCAAGACCACGGCGGCGAACCTGGTCCAGCTTGGCGACACGGCGAGCGTGATCCCCGCCGGATCTTCGCAGGGCTACGTGGACGGGCCACTGGCGATCGCGATCCGTACGCTCGGCGCGACGTCCGTGAGCCGCACGTTCGCCGTGGGCAGGGACGGCGCGTTCCGGCCGCTCACGCTGAGCGGCGTCCTCACCGGTGGCGCACAACAGGTCCTCACCGCAGAGCTGCTCGCCGGGCCCACGGGCGGCACCCCCTCGCCGCCGCTCCAGTCCCTCGCCGCCGCGCGGTACTGGAGGCTCGACAACAGCGCCGGTCTGAACGTCCAGGCCCGCGTAGGGCTCAGCTTCGGCGCGGACGACTTCGTGGGCGACCTGAGCAGCCTGCGCGTGGCCCAGTCGAGCGCCGCGTCCGGGAGCTACGACGACCGGGGCGGCTCGGTGACCGGATCCCAGGCCTCGGGAACGGTCGTCTCCACCGCAGACATCGCCCCGGGATTCGACTACTTCGCCGTCGGCACCGCCGCATCGCTCGCCAGGTCGTGGGACGGGGGCGCGGGCACGTCGAGCTGGGCGGACGCCGCCAACTGGAGTCCGGATGGCGTGCCCGACTCGACCATGGACGTGACGCTCGCGCCGACCGCCCCAGCCTCGATTCATCTTGCGGGGGAGTTCGCCGTGAGGAGCCTCACGGTGCACTCGAACACGGCGCTCCAGCTGGACTCGGGCTCGCTCACCGTGTTGGGCGCTTACGCGCAGTCCGGCGGTGCTGTGCAGCTCGCGGCGGCCACGCTCACCGTGCGCGGATCCACCAGCATGATCGGGGGCACGCTCGACCTGGGCCCGGGGACCTTCGCGGCCGGCAACTTCGTGGACCTGCTGGGCGGCTCGGTGAGCCTGGGATCCGGGCACCTGGTCTCGGATTCCACGCTCGCCATCGAGGGCGGCACGCTCAACCAGAACACCGGCGTCCTCGAGGTGAAAGGCAGCTTCTTCCGCACGTCGGGCAACTTCTTCGCCGGGACGGGGACGACGATCTTCTCCGGGACGACGACGCAGTACATCGGTGGCGCCATCACCTACTACAACCTGGTGCTGCGGAACGGCGGCGCCGGGAATCCCAAGCAGCTCCAGGAATTCCTCCTGCACACCGTCAACAATGACTTCGCGGTCGAGAGCACGGCGCAGATGGACCTCCGGGCCGCGAGCGCCACGCAGCTCACCGTGTGGGGGAACTTCTACTATTCGGGGATCGCGGGCGGCGCCTCGATCGGTAACCTGACGATCCTGCTCGCCGGAGTCGGCAAGACCATCAGCGGTGTGCCCGCGGGCGCTCCCGCGCTCAAGTCCGTGGAGCGGGAGACCCCGCCCGGCGCCGACGCGCCCGTCGTCGAGGCCGACTTCCGCACCGATCCCGCCACCGCCCGGACGCTCGCTGAGGAGCGCGACGGGAAGCCGCTCATCGAGCTCGAGAACACGTACGCGAAGCGCAGGGCGGAGGTCGAGCAGCTGCTCCGCACGTCGGACCCGAACAAGCGCCTGGTCATCAACCTCGACGACATGACGCTCGTCCGCAATCCGCAGTCGCTCGCTCGTGCGGGGCTCGCGGCCGACGCGACGCCGACCAGCGATGCATCGGCCACGACCACGCTGCCCATGCCGGTGACCGTCAACACGAGCGCCTCCTACACGCTCGACGGCGACGTCACGATGGCGACCAACCGGACGCTCACCGTCTCGGGGCGGCTCGACTGCGGCACGTTCGCGATCGCGGGCCCGGGCAAGCTCTCGCTCGGGCTGCTCGCGACGCTCGGCACCGCGACGACTAGCGCCTCGGGGTTGGCCGCGACGGTGCTCACCACCGGCGTCAACGCGTACAACGACGGCGCGATCGTCGAGTACAACGCCGCCGGCGACCAGACCGTCAACGCCGCGAACCACCCGGCGGCGGCCATGCTCCGCACCGCGGGGAGCGGCACCAAGACGCTCAGCGCGAACAAGTCGCTCTCGGCGACATCGGGGGCGGCGCTCACGAACGGCGCCCTGTACGTGGGCGCGGGCACGACGTTCGCCGACGGCGGGTTCCGGCTCAGCCTCACGACCACGCAGATCGCCAACGTGATCGTCCAGGGAACGTACCTCTCGACCGGCTCGGGGTCGCTGTCCTACGAGGCGGGAGCGTTCGCCTCGAACATCCAGGCCGTGAACGGCACGGCGTTCGGCGACGTGCTGATGAACTTCGCATCGTCGACGTCGACCGTGGACATGAACGCCCCCGGGACGGCGAACATCAGCTTCCGCAACCTCACGTTCGGCGGCACGGCGGGCACCGCGAACAACGGCGGCACGCTGCGGCTCGGCGAGACCGGGACCACGAACCTCACCGTCACCGGGGACGTCTCGATCGCCCCGCGGACCACGTCGGCGACGGGCGGTGGCTTCGGCGGGTTCGCCGGCAAGACCAGCCAGGTGACGCTGCTCGGGAGCCTGACCTCGACGAGCGTCGCCACCACGCAGCCGATCGTGAACAACACCGGCTCGAACAAGCTCGTTTTCGCCGGGGCGTCGCGCGGGACGCTCACGGTGCCCGTGAGCGCGACGCTGCTCACGGGCGCGACGCTCCAGCTCTCCGGCACGGCCGGCCTGGCGCTGGCCGGCAGCGGCCTCACGTACACGATCGGCGCGGGCGGGTCGGTCGACCTGGGCGGCGGCAACCTCAACACCGGCACGAACACGCTCGCGCTGGCGGCGGGAGTGCCGCTGGCGCGCACGAGCGGGCGCGTGGTGGGCCGGCTCAAGAAGGGGCTCTCGACGGGCCCGGTGAGCGCGTCGTTCGAGATCGGGACCGAGACGCAGGACACGCCGCTCAGCCTGGCGTTCGGCAACGTATCGGTGGCCGGCAACCTCAGCACGGCGACGACGGCCGGAGACCATCCGAACCTCGGCACGTCGAACCTCAATGCCACCAAGTCGGTGAACCGCTGGTACAACGTCACCAACGAGGGCGTGAGCTTCGACACCTGCGCCGTGGGGATCACGTTCCCGACATCCGACGTGGACGCGGGCGCCGACCCGAGCAAGTTCGCGATGCGCAGGTTCAACTCGCCGACATGGTCGCCGGCCGTGGTCGCCGCGCGGACCCCGACCAGCATCCAGGCCAAGCGGGTCACGTCGTTCAGCGATTTCGCGATCGGGGAGGGGACGTCGTTCTACCTGACGGCCGCGGCGGGCGCGAACGGCTCGATCGCGCCCACCGGCACCCTGCTCGTCGCCCCGGCCGCGAACCAGGCCTACACGCTCACGCCCGCGGCGCACTACCACGTGACCGACCTCGTGGTGGACGGCCTCTCCACGGGGCCGGCCACGAGCTACACGTTCACGAACGTCGGGGCCGACCACACGATCGACGCGTCGTTCGCCATCGACACGTTCGCGATCGCCGCGTCGGCCGGGTCCAACGGCACGATCACGCCCTCGGGCGCGGTCGCCGTGCCATTCGGCTCGAGCCAGGCGTTCACGATCGCACCCAACACCGGGTACCACGTCGCGGACGTCGTCGTGGACGGCAGCTCCGTGGGCGCGGTCACGAGCTACACGTTCAGCAACGTCACCGCAACGCACACGATCGCGGCGAGCTTTGCGGTCAACGTGTACACGATCACGGCTTCGGCCGGCGCGAACGGCGCGATCTCGCCCTCGGGCGCGGTCTCCGTGGGGCATGGTGCGAACCAGACGTTCACGATGACGCCCGCCACGGGCTACCACGTCACCGACGTCGTGGTGGACGGCGGCTCCGTGGGCGCGGTCGCGAGCTACACATTCACGAACGTCACGACGGCGCACACGATCGCCGCGAGCTTCGACATCAACCAGTACACGATCACGCCCTCCGCGGGCGCCCACGGGACCATCTCGCCGTCGAGCCCGGTCGTGCTCACGTTCGGCTCGAACAGCCCCACGTTCACGATGGCACCCGACTCGGGCTACGTGGTGGGCGACGTCCTCGTGGACAGCGTCTCGGTGGGGGCGGTGACGAGCTACTCGTTCACCAGCGTGAACGCGAACCACACCATCGCGGTGACGTTCTCGCCCAGCGGGCAGGTCACGATCGGGCCCGTCCCGTCCGCCATCTCCATCGCGAACGCGTGCGTGACCGTGCCGCTCAACCTGGCGCGCACGGTTTCCACGACGCTGCGCGGCTACAGCATCAAGTTCACGTTGTCGCCCAACCTCACGCTCTGCTCGGGTACCGCCAGCATCACCGAGGGAACCTTCCTCAACACCGGCTGGACCACGTCGTTCCACGTCACCGACAACGGCGGCGGGACCTATACGGTGGACGACGTGATCGTGGGCACCGCGTGCGGGCCCGCCGGCCTCACCGGGCAGCTGTTCAACATCGCGGTCAAGAGCTCCGCGGCGGGCGGCACGGGCACGATCACCGTCAACTCGGTGAAACTGCGCGCCTGCGACAACACGCCGCAGTTCGCGATCGCGCCGCCCGCGGCGGTGGTGCCGATCGACAACGTCCCGCCCAGCGTGGCGCTCCTCGCACCCGGCTCCGGCAGCGAGGTGTTCGTGGGCGGCCGCACGGCCGTGATCACGTGGTCGGCATCCGACGCCGCGGGCGTGCCGGCGATCGACCTCGCCTACTCGACCGACGGCGGGGCCACGTTCCCCAACCCGATCGCCGCCGGGCTCGCGAACACGGGCAGCTACAGCTGGACGGTGCCGGCGATCTATTCCGCCACGGCCCGCGTGCGGGCCACCGCGCACGACGCGTACGGCAATACCGCCAGCTCGATGAGCGCCGCGAGCTTCGTGATCCGCGAGTCGAACGTGGCGCCCGCGATCACGGGCGCGCCGGCCACCGCGACGATCCCCGAGCTGGCGCCCTACACGTTCACCGCCACGGCGAGCGACCCCGACCTGCCGGCGCAAGCGGTGAAGGTGTTCCTGGTCGGTGCGCCCGCGGGCGCGGCGATCGATTCGACGAGCGGTGTGTTCACGTGGACGCCCAGCGAGGCCCAGGGCCCGGGGAGCTACCCGTTCCAGGTCCGGTCCACGGACGGCATCGACACGTCCGCGGTGGCGGTCGCGATCACGGTGACCGAGGTGAACGCGGCGCCCGTGCTCTCGGCGGTGCCCGCCACGGCTTCCATCCCCGAGCTCTCGGCGTACACGTTCACCGCCACGGCGACCGATCCCGACATCCCGCCGCAGGGCCTCCGGTTCTTGCTGGTGGGTGGGCCCGTCGGTGCGGCGATCGATTCGACGAGCGGCGTGTTCACGTGGACGCCCGGCGAGGCCCAGGGCCCGGGGAGCTATCCGTTCGCGGTGCGCGTCACCGACGGCGTGGCGAACACCGACGCCGCGATCACGCTGACCGTCACCGAGTCCAATGTGGCGCCGCTGCTCTCCGGCGTGCCCGCGAGCGCGACGATCGCCGAGCTGGCCGCGTACACGTTCACTGCGACCGCGACCGACGCCGACCTGCCCGCGCAGGCGCT
>Ga0070688_100000924_pt1 | contig 14702 bp, 10 predicted proteins | sample KBSS13HmetaG_FD_64679 | JGI IMG/M metagenome (GOLD analysis project Ga0070688, IMG submission 64679) | Switchgrass rhizosphere microbial communities from Kellogg Biological Station, Michigan, USA - KBS S1-3H metaG | ecosystem: Host-associated > Plants > Roots > Rhizosphere ...
CGCGCGCCGCGGCCTGCTGGACATGGACGGCTACCAGTGGACGGTGCTGTTCGCCGCCTGGTTGGGCTGGGGCTTCGACGTCTTCGATGGCCTGCTCTTCAACTACGTCGCCCCGAACTGCGTGCCCACGCTGCTGGGCCTCGAGCTCGGCACGCCGGCAGCGAAAGCCGCCACGCTCCACTGGACCGGCCTGCTCACGTCGCTGCTGCTCGTGGGCTGGGCGATGGGCGGCATCGTGTTCGGGCGCGTCGCCGATCGCATCGGCCGCACCCGCACGTTGCTCCTCACCATGCTCCTCTACTCGCTCGGCACCGCCGCATGCGCGCTGGCGCCGAACCTCGGAACCCTCGCGCTCTTCCGCTTCATCTCGAGCCTCGGGATCGGCGGCGAGTGGGCGGCGGGTGCCGCGATGGTGGCCGAGGTCGTGCCCGACCATCGCCGCGTCGAGGCGGGCGCACTCCTGTACAGCTCAGGGCCGCTCGGGCTCTTCCTCGCCACCTTCGTGACCTGGCAGATCCAGGGCGTGCACATGAACGCGAGCCCCGAGACCGCGTGGCGGTTCGTGTTCCTCACCGGGCTCCTGCCGGCCGTGGTGGCGCTGCTGGTGAGGATGTCGGTGCGCGAACCCGAGCGTTGGAAGACGCACGGGCGCAGTACCACGCCGCCAAGGCTCCGCGAGCTGTTCACGCCCGAGCACCGCGCCGCCGTGCTCTCCGCGCTCTCCATGTCGATCGTGGCGCTGATCACCTGGTGGAGTTGCAACGCGTTCATCCCGCTCGTGGCCACCGGGCTCGCCGCCGCCGAGGCGAGCGCGCGCGCGCTCGAGCCGACCGCGGCGCGCACGTTGAGCGAGGCGTGGAAGGCGCTGGCCACGAACATGTTCAACCTCGGCGGCCTCATCGGCACGCTCGCCACGGTGCCGTTCGCGAAGAGGCTCGGCCGCAAGCCGATGTACGCGCTCTACTACCTGGCTTCAGGCATCGCGGTGATGAGCACGTTCGGCCTGCCGCTCGCGGGCCACACGCGGCTCTACATGTTCTTCTTCATCGGGCTCACCGTGTTCGGCGTGTTCGGGAGCTTCACCTATTACCTGCCCGAGCTGTTCCCGACGCGGCTCCGCGGCACCGGCGCGGGCTTCTGCTACAACGTCGGCCGCATCGTCGCCGCGGTGGGACCGATCCTCGTCGGCAGCCTCGCGAGCCGGGGCACGGCCGCACTCGAGACCGAGCTGCGCGTGCTGTTCTGGGTGGGCGCGGTGCCGCTCGCCGGGCTGCTGCTGGTGCCGTTCGTCGTCGAGACTCGGGGGCGCGCGCTGGCGGATTGAGTTTGACGGCCGGCGCGTCGCGCGTCATGTTCCCGAGCGACATCTGCCAGGTGCCCCGCACGCCGCGGGGGAAAAGGGAAGCGGGTGAGAATCCCGCGCGGTCCCGCCACTGTGATGGGTGATGCGCGTCCGTTCGCCACCGGAGGACCCGGGAAGGTGGACGCGCACCGAAGCGTCCTTCGGAAGCCCTCAGTCAGGAAACCTGCCCGGCAGCCATGAACCCGACGCCTCGAGTGACAGGCGCGCTGGGCAGGATGTCCGTCAGCCCCGGCGCTCGTGTCCCGAGCGCCGGGGCTTTCGATCGAGAGCGCGAACGACGCCATGATCGAGTACCTGACGGCATTCCTCCTGAACGGCTCGGCTTTCGCCTCGCCGGTCGCGCCCGCGATCGACACCGCGGCTGTGCGCGACTCCACGGGCTCGCCTCCCCGTGCCGGAGCGGTCGTCGCGCAATCGTTCGTCGAGCCACGCACGACGCTGCCTGCACCCGTCGTCGTGATGCCGCCCGTGAACGTCGACGCCGCGCTCGCTCGCGCCCAGCGACGCGCGCCCACCGCGTTCGTCACGGTGCTCGGGCTCCGGCCCGACCTGCACGCGCTGTCGTCGATCGACGACGCGCTGGTCGAGGCCGCGGGCGTGCGCGTCACGCAGTACGGCGGCATGGGAGCGTTCTCGACGATGTCGCTCCGCGGCGCGCCGCCGGGGCACGTCACCGTGCTGCTGGACGGCGTGCCGCTCACCTCGGCCGCGCACGGCGTCGTGGACCTCGCCATGCTGCCGGCCACGGCCATCGAGGCGGTGGAGGTCTATCGCGGGGCCGCACCCGTTTCCCTCGCCACGCCCACGCCGGGCGGCGCGGTGAACCTGGTCACGCAGCCGGGCGCGAGCGAGCGAGCGCTGCGGCTCGCGGCGGGTTCGTTCGGAACCGGGGAGGCCCAGGGCACGTTCGGCGCCCACCGCCGCGCGTGGTCGCTGCTCGCGCACGGCGGCTGGCAGGGGAGCGACGGCGACTACCGCTACGAGGACGACAACGGCACGCCGCTCGAGCCCTCGGACGACACCATCGCGCGCCGGGTGAACGCGGGCTTCGATGCCGTCTCGGCACTGGTGCGGGGCGGCTATGCCCCGGGCGACCAACTCCAGGCCAACGCGCACGTCGAATACTTCAGGAGGGGCCAGGGTGTGCCGGGGCCGGGCGCGACACCGGCGCCCACCGCGCGATACGCCGAGGACCGCACGGTGGCGGCGAGCGACCTACGGCTCTCGCGTGGCAGGAGCGCACCGGCGCTCCAGCTCTCCGGGAGCTTCGCGCGCGAGCACTCCGGGCTGCGCGACTCCAACGGCGAGCTGGGCTACGGGCGCGTGGACACGCACGAGCGCTTCGACGACGGCACCGCGAGCGCCGAGCTCTCGAGCCCGGGGGGCTGGAGCGCGCTGGCGCTGCGCGTGGGCGGCGCGGTGCGCGGCGAGACGGCCCGCCCGGCCGCACCCACCGCCGGGCTTCCCGATCCACCGCCCAGCCACCGCGCGACGCTCTCGGCCTGGAGCTCCGTCGACCTCCACGGGCTCGCCGATCGCGTGCTCGTCCACGCCTCGAGCCGCTGGGACCGCCAGCGCGAGACGATCCTCGACACGCGCTCGACGGGTACCCTCCGCGAACAGTCCACCGAGCGCACGCTGGTCTCGCCGCAGCTCGGCGCGCGGCTCGGGGTCACGCACGGCCTCGAGCTCAAGGGCAACTGGTCGCGCTCCGCGCGAGCGCCGGAGTTCGGCGAGCTGTTCGGCATGGACGGCTCGACCATGGGGAACCCCACGCTCGTGCCCGAGCGCGGGGAGAACTGGGACGCCGGCGTGGCGTGGACCGGAGCGTGGGAGCGACTGCGCTGGAGCACGAGCTGGTCGCATCACGCCTCGCACGTGGAGGACATGATCCTCTACGAACGCAGCAACCCGCGCGGCGCCCGTCCGGTGAACGTGGCCGCGGCGCGGCTCTTCGGCGAGGAGACCGAGGCGCAGCTCGGCTACGGCGGGCTCGAGCTCACGGGCTCCACCGCCTGGCTCTCGGCCACCGATCGCTCGCCGATCGCGTTCTATCACGGTCGCACGCTGCCGCAGCGCGCGGCGCGCGAGTCGTACCTCCGGCTCGCATGGCGCGGCGGCGGCTGGAAGCTCGCGAGCGACGTCGAGTACCTCGGCCACACGTACCTGGACCGCGCCAACTTCCGCATCGCGGCGTCGCGCACGCTCGTGGGTGCATCGCTCGGACGGAGTTTCCACGGGCTCGGCCTGCTCGTGGAGGGCCGGAACCTCGGCGATGAGCTCGTGGAGGACGTGGCCGGGTTCCCGCTCCCGGGCCGCATGATCTTCGTTTGCCTTTCACTCGACCTACAACGGAGGACGCCGTGACTTCTTGCCACCGCATCGCCGTCGCGCTCATGTGCCTTTCCCTGGCCGCGCTGTTCGCGGCGAGCCCAACCCGCGCCGCACGCGCCTACGTCGTAGAGTCCGACTTCTCCACCGGCTCGTTCAGCTCCGTGGACGTGGCCACGCGCTCGCCGAGCTGTGACGTGGCGAGCGTCCACTCCGACGCTCGCGTGCGCTGGTACAACGGCCGCGTCTACGTGGTCAACCGCTTCGGCGCCGACAACATCGAGGTCCTGGACGGCTCGACGTTCGGACTGGTGAAGCAGTTCTCGGTCGGGAACGGTGCCAACCCGTACGACATCGCGTTCGCCTCGCCCACGAAGGCGTACGTGACCCGCTATGAGACGCCCGACCTGTGGATCGTGAACCCCGCCGCAGGCTCCCACGACGGCACCGTCTCGCTCGCCGCGCTCGCCGACGCCGACGGCATCCCGGAGATGGACCGCATGATCGTGGTCGGGCCGCTGCTGTTCGTCTCGCTCCAGCGCGTCGACCGGAACCACGGCTTCGCGCCCACGGACAGCTCGCTCGTGGCGGTCATCGATACGCGCACCGACCAGCTCGTGGACTGCGATGCCGCGCACCCGGGGGTTCAGGGCATCCTGCTCCCGCGCCAGAACCCGGTGACGCCGTTCGCGTTCGATGCGCCGCGCTCGCGGCTCTACCTCGGCTGTGCCGGCACCTACGGCGTGCCGGACGGTGGCATCGTGCGCGTGGACCCGGCCTCGCTCACCGCGGACGGCGTCGCGGCAGCGGAAGACTCGCTCGGCGGTGACGTGCTGGACATCGCGTTCCGCGACGATGCACGCGCCTACGCCATCGTCAGCGACGCATCGTTCAACACCAGCCTCGTCCGCTGGTCGCCGGTCACGGGCCGCCGCCTCGACACGCTCTACTCGCCCGGCGGTTTCTCGCTTGCCGATGCCGAGCTGACGCCGTCGGGGAACGAGGTCTGGGTGTGCAACTCGAGCTTCGGCTCGCCCGGCATCCGCATCTTCTCCACCGCCACGCAGGCGCAGATCGCGGGACCGATCACGTGCACGCTGCCGCCGCAGGGCATCACGTTCGATGTCACTACCACCCAGGAGGCGGGGGCGAGCACGGCGGCGCCGCCGCGGCTCGCGCTCGCGCCGCCGGCTCCGAACCCGGCGCGCGGATCGGTGCGGCTCGCGCTCGCCGCGCCCACGGCCGGCACGCTCTCGGTGACGATCCTGGATGCGGCCGGCCGGCGCGTGCGCGACCTTTCGCGCGACGTCTCCGCGGGTCCGCTCGACGTGGCGTGGGACCTGCGCGGCGACGACTCACGGCACGTGCCGCCGGGTCTCTACTTCGCGACCGCCCGGCTCGGATCCGAGCGCGTCTCGAGGACGATCCTCGTGCTCGAATGAATCGCACCGCGTTCCGCTGTGCAGTAGCAGTGAACGCGGCCCGATGCGAATGCATTCTGCATGACAATTCACTTGGATATGGTGCGTGTTGGGCGCACGATGGTGAGCGGGCAGCCGCCGCGCGGGCCCCGGAGTTGCGCGGCAGGCGCCCCGCGTTCGACCCGCCCGTCGAACGTTTTGGCCGCACGGGAGCGCGCCCCTGACCCGCTTCCCTGCACGGCTCGAGGGGCTGGCGAAAGCCGGCCCCTCGTCGTCGTTTGAGCCCGTCACGGCCTCGAACGCCGCGAGGTTCCGCGGCCCGCGGACTAATCTGGTAAGCTTCTTCGCCGCAACTTCGTTGATCCTTCCCCCGCCTGCGATCCAGGACTCATGCCTGCCTCCCCCGAGCTCCGAGAGCAATTCCTCAAGCACAACCCCATCGCCATCGAGCATCGGCGCGATCGGGCGGAGTTCGACCGCGAGCTGGGCCGGATCGCTGGCTGGCTGCCCCGCGACCGCCCGCTGCGCGTCCTGGATCTCGGCTGTGGGGCCGGCTCGTGGAGTGGCTATTGGCTCGAGATGGGGGCGCATCTGGTGGCCCTGGACCTGGACGTCGATTTCGTCCGCTCGGCGGCCCAGCGCCTGACGGGCGACAAGGGCCGGCTCTACCCCGCGGTCGGGGACGCCGGCCGGGTCCCGCTCGCCAGCCGCAGCTTCGACGTCGTGACCGCGAACTCGCTGCTCGAGCACACGCCGCACTGGCAGAGCGTGGTCGAGGAGGCAGCGCGCCTGGTGGCGCCGGGCGGGGTGCTCATGCTCCACACCACGAACCGTTTCCACCCGTTCCAGACCGAGGTGCGTGGCTTCCCGTTCTACCCCTGGCTGCCCGAGGGGGTTCGCAACCGGGTGCTGGCCTGGATCATGAAGAATCGCCCCGACCTCGTGGCCTATACCGACCTGCCGGCCGTGAACTGGTTCCACCCGGTGAAGCTCAAGGCGTTCGTCGCCGGCCTCGGCCTCGACGTGTTCGAGCGCCTCGAGCTGGTGCGTCCCGAAGAGCTGCACGGCGTGCGCGCGCTCGGCCGCTGGATGGTGTCGCGCGACGGGCGCCACGTGCGTGGCCGTACGCTCTACTACCTGCTCACGAAGAGCGTGTCGCTCTACGCGAGGCGCCCGGCCTGAGCCGAAGCCGCGCCGTCGCGCTGCCCTGACGCGAGGCCTGGTGTCGCCGAAAAGCCGCAAGCCGCGCCTGCTCATCGTCGGACCGCTGCCGCCGCCCATCGGCGGGGTGGAGACGTTCACACAGGCCGTGCTCGAGTCGCCCGAGCTGGATGCCTTCGAGATTGCCCACTGCGACACCACCAAGCGGCGCGCGAAGGCGTTCCAGGGCCGCTTCGATGCGACGAACATGGTGTGGGCGTTCACGCACTGGGGCCGGCTGCTGGGCGCCGTGGCGCGCTTCCGCCCCGATGTGGTCTACGTGCCGGTGTCGGGCACGCTGTCGGGGGTGCTGCGCGATCTCGTGCTCGCCGGACTCGCGCGCGGCAGCGGCGCACTCGTGATCGGGCACCAGCACGCGGGCGACATCCGTGACGTGATCGCGCGCCGCGGGCTCGTCGCGCGCGCGGTGCGCATGGGCTTCGCGCAGTTCGACGCCATGCTGGTTCTGGGCGAGCCGTGGCGCAGGATGTTCGAGTCGTACGGCCTCCGCTGCCCCATCGCGATCTGCCCGTCGACGCTGCTGCACGAGGTGTTCGAGCGCGGCGCGGAGTTCACGCGCGAGCCGCGGCGCGAGCCGCCGGTGCGCGTCCTGTACGTGGGCCAGGTCGGGCGGCGGAAGGGCGTTCTCGACCTGCTCGAGGCGGTGGCGCGCCTGCGCCGCGAAGGACTCGCGGTGGCGCTCACGATCGTCGGCCCCGAAAAGGGGGCCGGTGAGCTCGAGGAGACGCACGCACGCGGCACGGCGCTCGGGCTCGAGTCCTCGGTTCGCTTCACCGGCGCGCTCACGGGCGAGCCGCTCTATGCCCACTATCGCGACCACGACCTGCTGGCGCTGCCGAGCTACAACGAAGGCCTCCCCGCGGTGCTCTACGAAGCGGGCGCGTTCGCGCTGCCGGTGGTGACCACGCCGGTGGGCGCGATCGAATCGCTCGTGCGCGACGGCGCGAACGGCTTCCTCGTCAAGCCGGGCGACGTGGACGCGCTCACCGACCGCCTGCGGCGGCTCGCCACCGATCACGACCTGCGTGCGCGGCTCGGCGCCCAGCTGCACGCCGACGTGGCGTCGTACCATCCGGACCGCGCGGCGGCCCGGATCGTGGCCGCCGTGCGCGAGCTGCTCGCGCGCAAGGGGCGCTCGTGAGCCACCCGCGCTGGCTCGTCGACCGACTGGCGGCGATGACGCCCGGCGAGATCGCGCATCGCACGCGCGTGGCGGTGCGGGACCGGCTGTTCATGCCGGCGTGGGAGCGCGACGCGCCGGGAGCGGCGTTTGCAAGGTTGTGGAGCGGCACCGCCGCCGGCGCGCTGGGCGCTTCCGCGCTGCGGCGCTGGCTGCGCCCGCCCGCCGATGCCTCCGGTTTCGCGGGCGTGCTCGACGAGGCGCGGGCGATCGCCGGCGGCCGCTGGCGGCTCTTCGGCCACGGCGTCGCGATCGCGGACCCGCCGCGCTGGAACGCCAACGCGCTCACCGGCGCCGAGTGGCCCGACGTGCCCAGCCGCGCCATCGACCACCGCGACACGGCCGCGGCGGGCGGTGCCAAGTTCGCCTGGGAGCTGGGGCGGCTCACGCCCTGCCCGACGCTGGCACTGGCCGCGCGCCTCACCGGCGAGCGAGCGCACGCGGAGCGCGCCGCGCGCTGGCTCGCCGACTTCGCCGCGCGCGCGCCGCTCGCACGCGGCATCCACCATACGAGCGGCATCGAGATGGCGATCCGTGTGCTCACCGCCAGCGCCACGCTGGCCCTCCTGGAGCCCGGCGACGTGCGCGATCCCGAGGCGGTGCTGGGGCTGCTCTCCCAGCAGGCGCTGTGGTGCCGCGACCACCTGAGCCTGGGCTCGAGCGCCAACAACCACCTGCTCGCAGAGTTGGCGGCCATGGTCGTGGCCGGCTCGCTGTGGCCGGCGCTGCGCCCGGCGAGCGCGCTACGGCGCACCGGGCTCGCGCACCTCGAGCGCGAGCTGCTGCGCCAGTTCCACCCCGACGGGGTGAACGCCGAGCAGGCGTTCGGCTACGTGCCGTTCGTCTGGGAGCTGGCCGTGCTCGCGCTGCACGCGGCCGAGTGCGCGGGCGAGAGGGTGCGTGACGAGGTGTGGGCGAGGCTCGCGCGATCGCTCGAGTTCATGCGCGTCGTGCGCCTGCCCGATGGGCGCTGGCCGCAGGTGGGCGACGAGGACGACGGCCGCGTGCTGCTGGCATGGGACGGCGCGTCGCGGCTGGACCTCGTCGGCAACGCGCTCGCAGCGCGCGTGGGCGCCGACGCGCTCGAGGGCGAGGCGACGGCGCTGGCACGATTGCTGTTCGGCGCGGCAGGTCGCGCGGCTCGCGATGCCGACGACGGGAAGCACATGTTCCCCGATGGCGGCTGGACCGTGTGGCGCGGCCGCGGGCTGCTGGTGACGTTCGACCACGGCCCGCTCGGGAGTGGTCCGCTGGCCGCTCACGGCCACGCCGACGCCCTGTCGGTCACCGTGTGGCGCGGCGCCGACGGACTGGTCGTGGACCCGGGCACGTTCGCCTACCAGGAGGACGAGGCGGCGCGCGAGCGCTGCCGGGGAACACCGGTGCACAGCACGGTGCACTTCGGCGGCAGGAGCCAGAGCGTCAGCCTCGGGCCGTTCATGTGGGGACGCCGCGCGTCGGTCGAGCGGGCCGGCGAGTTCGAAGCCTGCGCGTGGGCGAGCGGCGAGCGCCACGAGCGCGCAGTGCAGGTGGGCGTTGACGTGGTCTCGATCGAGGACCGCGTCTCTGGCACCGGCGCCGAGGCCGTGTTCGCGCTCGCCCCGGGCGCCTCGGCGACGGTCGCAGGCACGCAGGCGGATGTGGTCGCGGGCACCTCGCGCGCGCGCTTCACCGCCGAGGGGCTCGAGCCCTGGCGGGTCGAGACAGCGGAGCACGCGCCGCGCTTCTCGCAGCGCGTCCCTTCGTTCAAGCTGGTGGCGCGCTTCACCGGCGCGCACGCACGTACGAGGATCGAGACCAGCGCCGCGCGCTGAGCCGGCGCATCTTCCCCGGGAGGTCCGAGTGCCGCACATGCAAGAATCCGCCGCGGTGAAGAAGTTCGCCAGCATCCTCCATCCGAATTGCCTCGCGCCCGTGGAGTTCGTCGAGTACACGCAGCTCGACGCCAACGCCGCGTTCGCACGGCTCTAGCCATGCTCCGGAGACTCCTGTTCCTGGGGCTCGTCGCGCTCCCGCTCCTCGCGCCGCGTGCGCACGCCGCGGCAACTTCTAAAGACAGCGCCGTCGTCCGCCCCGCGACCCGGGACTACATCGCCGAGGCCCGCGCCGCGTTCACGCCCGAGAACCGCGCCTACCAGCGCCAGCGCGTGGCGCTCGCCATCGCCTCGCCGCTCGTCGGGATCGCGGTCGGGCTCCTGCTCCTCTTCACCGGCGTGGCGCAATGGATGCGGGATCTGGCCAACGCGCGCGCGAAGGGGCAATGGGCACGCGTGCTCGTGTTCTTCACGCTCTACTCGGTCATCATGGCGGTGGTGCTGCTGCCGCTCGACTGGTATTCCGGATGGGCGCTCGAGCACCGGTTCGCGCTCTCCAACCAGTCGCTCGGCGACTGGGCGCTCGACCAGGGGAAAGCGCTCGCGTTCCAGATCGTGGCGGTGGGCGTGCTCCCGCTGCTGGCGCTGGCGATGCGCGTCGTCGACGCCCACCCCCGGCGATGGTGGCTGTGGCTCTCGCTGGGCGCGCTGCCGGTGGCCGCCGCCAGCGTGCTGCTCCAGCCACTGGTGTTCGATCCGCTGTTCAACAAGTTCACTCCGCTCCAGGACGCTTCGCTTCGTGACGACATCCTCGCCCTCGCCCGGCGCGCGGACATTCCCGCACGCAACGTGTACGAGGTGGACATGAGCACGAAGACCAAGAAGGTGAACGCCTACATGACCGGCTTCGGCTCGTCGCAGCGGATCGTGCTCTGGGACACGACGCTGAAGCAGATGTCGCGCGACGAGATCCTGTTCGTGATGGGCCACGAGATGGGCCACTACGTCCTGCACCACATCTGGAAGGGGCTGGCGTGGGTGGCGGCGGGCTCGTTCGCCGTGCTCTGGCTCACCGCGTGGTTCGCGCGCGCGCTGCTCGCGCGCTTCGGTGGGCGCTGGAACGTGCACGCCGCGGGGGACCTCGCCGCGATCCCGCTCTTGTTCGCCGTGCTGATGTGGGTCAACTACCTGGGCGCGCCGATCGCGAACGCGATCTCGCGCGGCGTCGAGCACGAAGCCGACGTGTTCGCGCTCGAGATCACGCACGACAACGACGCCGGCGCGCGCTCGTTCCTGAAGCTCGCCGAGGGCAACCGCAGCGACCCCGAGCCCGCGGGCTGGGTGAAGCTGCTGTTGTTCACGCACCCGCCGCTCGGCGACCGCATCCGCTTCGCGCTGGACTACAAGCCGTGGGAGCGGGGGGAGCCGAACCGGGCCTATCGCGGGAAGTGACCGGTCGCCGCCGGCATCGCCCACGTTCGCACGGTGCCGTTGCCGCCCACGGTGGCGAGCCGCGAGCCATCGGCGGCGAACGCCAGGTCTTCCACCGTGGATCCCTCGTGGGGCGCCCAGTCGGCCGCGGTGTGGCCGCTGCGCACCCAGAGCACACGCGCGCGCGCGCCGAGCGAGGTGGCGAGGAGCTGGCCATCGGGGGAGAGCGCGAGCTTCTCGAAACGCCCCGCGCCCCCGAGCACGAGCCGGCGCCGGAAGTGCCGGGTCGGGAGATCCCAGACCGAGACGTGCATCGTGGACTCCGCCACGGCGAGTGTGCGGCCCGTGGCGGACAACGACAGCTTCCACGGGCGGGCGTCCTCGAACACGTCCAGCGTGAAGCTGGGCTCGCCGTCCTCGCCCGCGGAGACCACGCGCAGGTCGAGCGGGACGACGAACTTCTCCAGAGCCTCCGCCCACTGCAGCGAGCCCGGACCGCCCCCGAGCAGCCCCTGCCAGGTGGCCCGACCGGAGCCCACGTCCAGGAGCTGGCCGAACGCCCCGTCCGTCCACAGGAGCCGCGAGCCGTCGGCGGAGAGCGCGAGCGTGGCGGCGTTTCCCGCGGCGGCGAATAGCGGGCGCAGGTCCCTCGTGGCGAACACGCGCACGCTGTCCGCGGTCGCGACCGCGAGCGTCTCGCCCGCGCCACTCACCGCGAGCCCGTGCGCGGAATGGGAGGGGATCTCGGGAAGTCGCGAGCCCGCGCGCTCGCGTCCGCTCCCCGACTCGATGAGCGAGACGCCCCAGCCGCCCAGCGCGACCACGAGCAGCGAATCGTGGCAGGCCCAGCGCACCTCGGATGCGCCAGGCGCGCTCGCTTCGGCGACCAGTCTCGGGCGTCCGGCGCAGCCGGCAAGCACGGTGGCGAGCGCGAACGTTCCAAGGGACTCGAGGAACGGCAGGTGGCTCTTCACGAAACGGCCCACGCGATGTTCCAGCGCACGACTGAGAAGACCACCCGCGCGCGGCCACGTCCAGCGGACCTCGCCCGGCTCGCAACCGGCCACCTCCATGCCTCGAATCCGCTAGCCTGCTCCATCCATGCCGGTCACCCGCGCCTCGCTCGTCTGGCTCTTCGACATCGATGGCACGCTGCTGCTCACGAAGGGCGCGGGGCGCGAGGCGCTCATGCGGGCGCTCCTCGCCGAGTACGGGATCGAGGACGATCTCAAGAGCATCCCGTTCGCCGGCCGCACCGATCTGCTCATCGTGGGCGACATCGCGGCGAAGCATGGGCTCGACCTCGGGGACGGCGCGCTGCGGCGATTCTTCAAGGTCGTGGCCGGCCACATGCGGACGCTCATGGACCCCCCGCGCGGCGGGCTCCTGCCGGGAGTGGAAGCACTCCTGCGCGCGATCGCATCCGAGCCCGCATGGGTGACGGCGCTCCTCACCGGGAACGAGTCCGAGATGGCGCGCATCAAGCTCGAGGCGTTCGGCATCCACGATGCGTTCGCCTGGGGGGCGTTCGGCGACGAGGCGCCCGACCGGAACGAGCTGGCGAAGCTCGCCGTGCGCCGCGCCGCCGAGCGCCACGGCGTGCCGCCGGATCGCTGCGTCGTGGTCGGCGACACCGAGCACGACATCGCCTGTGCACGCGCGGCCGGCGCGAAGGTCGTGGCGGTCGCGACCGGGAGCCAGTCGAGCGAGGTGCTGGGGGCATGCGGCCCCGACCTGCTGGTCGAGAACTTCGAGTCGGTGCGGCCGATTCTGCAGTGGATTCGCACGCAGGCGGGACTAGAATCGACGCGTTGATCCGACTGGCGCCCGCGCGCATCGTCGCCCGCCTACTTCAGGAGCCTCTCCAGGGCCGCGTGGTCGTCACGCGCGAACGCTTCCTCGGCGTGCAGGCTGTCGCGGTCGCGGAACAGCGTCGCCACGGCAACGATCCTTCCGCCCGCGCGATAGGCCACGGTCGCGTCGCGTTTGGCGATGCTGCCCGCGACCTGGATCGCGTCCCAGCGCTCGGCGTGGCCGACGTAGTTGATCTGCACGTCGTAGTGCTGGCTCCAGAAGAACGGCACCGTCTTGAAGCGTTCGTTCCGGCCCAGCATGTTGCGGGCCGCGGTCTGGCCCTGCTGCTGCGCCACCACCCAGTGCTCGATGCGCTGGCTGCCGCCGGGGACGGGGTAGCGCGCGATGTCGCCCGCGGCGTAGACGTCGGGGGCACTCGTGCGCAGGAACTCGTCGACGACGACGCCCTTGGCGACCTCGAGCCCCGCGGCCTCGGCGAGCGAGGTGAGCGGCCGCACGCCCACGCCCATCACCACCAGCTCCGCAGCGAGCTTCGTGCCATCGTCGAGCGTGACGTCCTTCGCGGTGATCGAGGCCGGCTTGCGGCCGAGATGGAAGACGACGCCGTGCTCCTCGTGGAGCGCGCGCACGAAGTCCCCCAGCTCGGGGCCGAGGATGCGCTCGAGCGGCCGCGCGTCCGGCGCCACCACGTGCACGTCCATGCCGCGCGCGCGCAGCGAGGCGGCGGCTTCCAAGCCGATGAAGCTGGCGCCGATCACGACCGCCGGCTGGTCCTTCACCACGCGGGCGAGGATGCCGCGCGTTTCGGGGAGCGCGCGCAGCGTGAACACGTGGGGCAGCCTCGCACCGGGGATGTCGAGCCGGACGGGCGCGGCGCCGGTCGCGAGCAGCAGAGCGCCGTATTCGAGCGTGCGGCCGTCGGCGAGGTGCACGCGATGCGCCGCGGGCTCGAGCTTCGTCACCTCGACGCCGGGCATGAGCGTGAGATCGTTCTTCTCGTAGAAAGACTGGCTGCGGATCGGCAGCCATTCCTCGGGCGCGACACCGGAGAGGTAGTCTTTCGAAAGATTCGGCCGGTCCATCGGAATGAACTCGGCGTCACGCCCGATGAGCGTGATCGGCCCGTGATAGCCCTCACGCCGGAGCATCGCAGCCGCGGCATCGGCGGCGCCTCCCGCACCCACCATCACCACGGAGGCGGGACCGCCGCTCGACGTGCGCGTCGCGACCCCCGGGCGCTTGACGCCCACGCGGACGCGATCGCCTTCACGGAACACCTCCCAGGTGTGGATATCGCGCGGGGAGGGAGGTCCGACCGCTTCGCCGGTGCGGCAGTCGAACCACGCGTGGTGCACGGGGCAGCGGATCTGGCAATCGACGACGATGCCGTCCGCGAGCGGGAAGCCCCAGTGGCCGCATGCGGCGGCCACCGCCCACACCTCGTTCCCACGGCGCACGAGCAGCACCGGCTCGCCCGCCGCCTGGCCGATCAAGATGCCGCCGTCGGGAACGTCCGCGAACAGCACACCTTTGGTGAGCTCGGGTCCTGTGGGCGGGATCGGTTCGCTCATGGCTCGCTCGGGTCGAGTTCGGGATTTCGGGGCTCGCCTGACCGCGGGACCGCACCGGGACGTAGGCCGCGGGCGGTGGCGATGCGGGGGACACTGCCGCAGGCGCCCGGGCGCCACAAGGCGTGAGGCGTGCTCCGAAGATCGCAGATGGCGGGCCGGGGGTACGGCCGCGGGGATCTTCATTGACGCCGGGTCTCGCGCCCCGAGAGACTCCGGGCGCCAGGAAGGAGGCCCAGCCATGCGCACCGCACGCGCCCGCGCGATCCTCATCGTCGCGATGCTGCTCACCGGTTCACGCACGCGTGCCCAGTCCGCCACCGCCGGCACGCCGGTCGCCGCCACGCATCTCGCCGCCGAGAGCAACGCGGGCGTGATCGCCGACGGCGCCGGGGGTGCGTACGTGGGCTTCAAGATCGCGTACCGCGGCCCTTCGCTCCCGGCCGAGATCGCCGTGGCGCATGTCCTCGCGTCGGCCGGGCGCGATCCGGACTGGGACGCGCTCCCGATGGTCCCGGCGGGCTCGCTGGCCCAGTCGAACCCGCCCGGCCCTTCCCG
>Ga0070688_100000938_pt1 | contig 14620 bp, 15 predicted proteins | sample KBSS13HmetaG_FD_64679 | JGI IMG/M metagenome (GOLD analysis project Ga0070688, IMG submission 64679) | Switchgrass rhizosphere microbial communities from Kellogg Biological Station, Michigan, USA - KBS S1-3H metaG | ecosystem: Host-associated > Plants > Roots > Rhizosphere ...
GACCCGAAATCGACGCAGGTGATCGAGGACCTGATCGTGAAGCTGCGCGACGACGTCGCCGTCGTCATCGTCACCCACAACCTGCAGCAGGCCTACCGGATCGCCGACCACGTCGCCTTCATGTACCTCGGCGACCTGGTCGAGTACAACAGCGCCACCGCCCTCTTCGGCTCGCCCCGCGAGCAACGGACCAAGGAGTACGTGAGCGGTGCGTTCGGCTAGCCGCAGCAGGCAGCTGGCGGTCCTCGCCCTCGGCGGCGCCCTCGCGGTGACGGGGTTGAGCGGCTGCGAGACGACCCAGGAGAAGGCCGAGGCCCAGCGGGCCGAATCCGCCCGCATCCTCAAGGCCCGCGACAAGCGCCAACAGGCAAGGAAGCAGCAGCGCAAGCACGAGAAGGAGAAGGGATGACCGACGAGCCGGTGAAGAGGCCGCAGGCCTACGAGCCCTGCGAGGAGTGCGGGGCGGCGATGGACCCGCAGCAGCGCTACTGCGTCAACTGTGCCGCCCGGCGCGGCAACGGCGCCAATCCGGCCTCCCGCTACTTCGCGACGATGAGCAAACGGGCGCGCCGGCCGCTGGCCCGGCCGGCGGCGAAACCGAGCCCGACCAGCCGCGCCGCGGCTGTCGCCTTCTTCGCCCTGCTGCCGCTGGCGGTCGGCCTCGGCGTCGTCGTCGGCCGCAGCGGCTCCGGCGGCGACAGCGACAACGAGGCGCTGCTGCAGGCGCTGCGGGAACGGCCGGCCGCCACCGCGACGGCTGCGGTCCCGGCAACCGCCGGGGCGACGAAAAACAAAAAAGCGGCCAAAGCCGGCAAAGCCGCGGGCAAAGGCGAGGGCAAAGTCGTCGCCCACACCTCCAACGGCGACGTCCACGAAGTCACCAACTTCAAGGCCTCCAAGCAGAAGGAAGAAGAAGACACGAAAGCCGTCGAAGAAAACCCCGAACAGACGGGCGAGAACTACATCAAGGCACAGCAGAACCTGCCCGACGTGATCGTCGTCGGTGGCGACGGCGGCAGCTCCCCGGCCCCTTCGGGGGTGGAACCGTGATCCGGCCGAGGATCCCCGGGAAGCTGCGCGAGCTGCCCCAACGCCCGAAGCCGAAGGCCGAGGAGCAGCCGAAGGTCCCACCGGCCCCCGAGAACAAGGACCTGCAAGCCCAGCGCGACCGGCTGCTGGAGAAGTTCACGGTGATGCAGGCCGACCTCGGCGGCGCCTTCTACGAGATGGCGATCCGCGACCACGTCCGCCTCGACGTCCTCACCCGCAAAGCGGCCGAGCTGCAGCGGGTGGACGCCGAGCTGCTCGCGGTCGAGCGCCTGCTCGAGCTCGAACGCTCCGACGCCGCCGGCCTCTGCCCCAGCTGCGGCTCCCCCTACGGACCCGCGGTCCGCTTCTGCCCGCAGTGCGGCCACGCGCTGACGCCGAGCGTCGAGGTGACGGCATGAAGCTCCTCGCCGGGCCGTTGCAAAAGGCGATCGCGGCCGCCGCCAGCCTCACCGGCAAGCGCTTCTCGCTGCTCGTCGCCTCCTCGCTCGTCGCCACCACCGGCGTCGTCGCCGTCGGCGCAGCCGGATCGGGCGGAATCGAGCCGCTGGCCGCCGCCGCGGTCCGGGCACTGATGGAAGAAGAAAGTGCCCCCGTCGCCACCGCGCCGGCCCCGGCCGAACCCGAATCTCCAGCCCCGACTCCCTCCCCGACGCCGGCGTCAAGCGCGGAAGCGGCTTCCTCCGGGCCGCTTCCGGCGCCGGCGTCCTCCCCCGAAGCACCCGCCCCCGAACCGGAAGCGCCGAGCGTCCCCTCGAGCGAACCGGAAGCCGCCGAACCGGGCCCAATCCAGCACGTCTTCTGGATCTCCCTCGCCAGCCCCGGCTACGACGCCTCCCTCGGCGCCAGCTCGCAGATGCCCTACCTCTCCGGCGAGCTGCGCCCGCAGGGCCTGCTGCTGACCAACTACTCGCTGCTCGACACCGCCCCGCTCTCCAACGGCATCGCCGCCCTCAGCGGCCAGCCGCCGACCGCGGCGACGAAGGCCGGCTGCCCAAGCTACGAAGACTGCCTGCAGGACGTCGAAACGCTGAGCCTGGCGGACCAGCTGGTCGGCGCCCGCCTCCGCTGGCACGGCTACTTCGAGGGGATGAGCGACGAAGCCGGCGCGCCCGACAACTGCGTCCACCCCGAACCGGAAGCCGGCGAGCTGACGACCGCCGACGGCTACTCGTCAAAGCTAAACCCGTTCCTCTACTTCCACTCGCTGCTCGACCTCGGCGACTGCGACGAAAACGACGTCCCCCTGAGCGAGCTCTCCGGCGACCTGAAGAAGGCGGACTCGACCGCCAACCTCTCCTACATCTCCCCCAGCCTCTGCAACGCCGGCTTCCGCGGCACCTGCCCGGAAGGTACCGCCGACGGGGCGATTGCCGCCGACGCCTTCCTCGCCAAAGTGGTGCCGGAAATCCTCGCCTCCGCCGCCTACAAGCAGGACGGCCTGCTGATCGTCAGCTTCGGCGCCGCCGACCCGGCGCCGCCTACCGATCCCGCGGCCGCCCCCGCCGACCCGAAGAAGGTCGGCGCCGTGCTCGCCTCGCCGCTGCTGGCACCCGGCGCAACCGACGGCGCCGCCTACACCCCCTACTCGCTCCTGCGCTCGATCGAGGACCTCTTCGCGCTCGAACCGCTGGGCGCGGCCGCTGGCGCCAAGGTCCGCTCGTTCGCCCCGGCCTTCAGCGCGGGCAACAGCGGCGACTGAGATCTGCCACGCTGCCGTGCATGAGCCCCCAGGAGCAGGCCGGTGAGCCGATCACCCAGGCCGGAATCGAAGAGCTGAAAGCCGAGCTCGCCGAGCTGGAAGGCCCGGCGCGGAAAGCGATGGCGGCGCGGATCAAGGTCGCCCGCGAGGAGGGCGACCTGAAGGAGAACGCCGAGTATCACGTCGCCAAAGAGGACCAGGCCCACATGGAGACGAGAATCAAGCGCCTCCAGGAACGGCTGCGGAACGCCGTCGTCGTCGAGGTCTCCGAGCTCGACAGCGACTTCTTCTCCTTCGGCCGCACCGCCGAGGTGCTGGACGAATCCAAGGGCGAGACGAACACCTGGACCCTGGTCGGCTCGACCGAGGCAAACCTGGCCGAAGGCCGGCTCTCGGCCGAGTCGCCGATCGGGCGGGCGCTGCTCGACGCCAAGGTGGGCTCGACGGTCAAGGTCGAGACGCCGAAAGGCGACCGCGCCTTCAAGGTCCTGAAGCTGGTCGCCTGACCCGCGGATGCTGAGGCTGCGCTCCTCCGTCGCTCACCACCGCGCCGAGGAGTTCGGGGCGCTGCTGCGCGAGCACGAAGGTGTGCGCCGGGTCGTCCAGCAGGTCGACGAGGGGCGCGAGGCGGAGGCCTACGTCTTCGTCGCCGACGTCGAACCGAGCTGCGCCGACCGCCTGGTCGAGCAGATCGAAGGACTCGGGATCGCGGTCGACGACTACGTGCTGACCAAAGTCGAGGTGGTCGCCCCCCAGCACCGCCACCGTTTCGGCGAAGGCGGGGTCGACGGCTTCTCCTGGGTCGAAGTCCTCGGCGCGGCGAAAGCGAACTCGCGGCCGCTGGCGCGCTACCTCGCCCTGATCAACGTCGCCGGGGTGATTGCCGCCTGCGGCGTCATCACCAGCAGCTCGATCCTGATCGTCGGCGCGATGGCCGTCAGCCCCGACCTGCTGCCGATCTGCGCCACCTCGGTCGGCCTCGTCCGCGGCGAGCGCCGACTCGCCCGCCGCGCCTTCGAGACGCTGAGCCTCGGCCTCGGCATGGTAGTCGTCACCGCGATGGTCGTCGGCGCCTTCCTCAGCCTCACCGGCTTCCTCCCCGACGGCTTCGAGGTCGAGCAGAGCAGCCTCAGCACCCTCGCCCAGACCGACTACTCGACCGTGATGGTCGCCCTCGCCGCCGGGGTCGCCGGGATGCTCTCCTTCGAGACCCGGGCCAGCGCCGCGGTCGGCGTCGCGATTTCGGTGACGACGATCCCCGCCTCCGCCTACCTCGGCGTCGCCCTCGGCGCCGGCGGCATCGACCACGCCCTCGGCGCCCTCGTCGTCCTCGTCATCAACGTCACCCTGCTGATCGTCGGCGGCGTCCTCACTCTGCTGGTGCAGCGATCGCTTCCGAATCGCTCGGGGGCGCCGCTTTAGCGACGGGCTGCGACCAGGGCGCCGGCTCGGGCCGCCGCTCGTCGTAGACGACCTCGGTCCCCGAGAAGCGGTCTTCCCAGGCGCGCCGCCGCTCGCCGAAGACGACGCCGAGGAAGCCGACCCCGAAGGTGAGCACCGAGAGGCCGAGGCCGACGAGGCGCCTGAAGCTGCGCCGCGGCGACAGCCGCTCCTCGCTGAGGCGGACGCCGAGGAAGCGCATACCCGGGGTCTGGCCGGCGAGGGACCAGAAGCCGACCAGGTAGATCGCACCGAAGCCGAGCCAGGCGGTCGAGCCGACGGCGATCGCGAGGCTGGTCCCGCCTTCACCGTTGCCGCCGAAGGCGTTCGCCACCAGGGTGACCAGGGCGGCGAAGGCGGTGAAGGCGAGGTTGACGAAGACGCCGTCGACGAGCATCGCCAGGCCGCGACTGACGACACCAGCACGATCGGTCGGCAGCAGCCGCTGCGGGCGGAAGAGGAGGCGGCGGGCCATCCACTCGAAACGGTTGTCGAGGCGGCGGGCGAGGTTGCCGATCGTCCGCCCGATGTCCTCCAGCAGCCCCGCTCCCTGGGCGCTGATCGCCGCCCGCACCTCCGGCGCCTCGGCGATCCGCTCGACCAGCTGCTGCGCCTCCTCGCTGGCCAGCAGCCGCCGCCAGACCTCGTCGACCAGCTCCGAGTCCATCGCCTCCAGCAGCGCCTTCTTGACCTTCTCGCTCTCCAGCGCCCCCTCGACCGCCTCTTCGACGACCGGGCCTTCGAGCACCCGGGCCATCGCCCGCTCGACCGCTTTGCTCTCGACCGCGGCGACGATCGCCTCCTCGGCGGCGCTTTCGACCGCCCGGTCGATCCCGGTCGCCTTGGTTACCGTGCGCGCCCCGCGAACGCCGACCCCCAGGAGGCGCGCCGGAATCGGCGCCCTACCGTTCTGGGACGCTCCGTTCTCCATCTGCCGACTCTAACCGCTCCAGCAGGCGATCCAGAAGCTCTGCCTGGGCGGGGATGATCTTCTCCCGCGCCGCCTCGAGGCCGAACCACTCGGCTTGGTCGACCTCGGGGAACTCCTGCCGCCGGCCGCTGCGCGGCGGCCACTCCATGCTGAAGGTGTTGCTGGCGAGCGCGGCGGGGTCGAACTCCGCCTCCGCCGCCCAGGCTTCGACCACTTTGCCGCCTCGCTGCCGGATCGCTCCCAGCTCGACCAGCTGCTCGGGGTCGAGTGCCGGCGCCGCCCCCAGCTCCTCTTCCATCTCGCGGATCGCGCAGGCGCGCGGTTCCTCGTCCGCCTCGATCTGGCCCTTCGGGATCGTCCAGGCGCCCTCGTCTTTGCGGGTCCAGAACGGGCCGCCGGGATGGACGAGCAGGAACTCGACCTCGCCCCCGCCCTCGCGGCGGAAGAGGAGGATGCCGGCGCTGCGCGGGGTCGCCATCGCCCCGAGTCTTACCGACTCGGGGCGATGTCCCAACCCCGGCCCCTAGCCCCCGATGCGGTAGGCGACCAGTTCGGGCTGCTGCCCTTCGGCGCTGGCGATCCCGGCCGGGACGACGATCGTGTCGCCGCTGGCGGCGACGCCGCTGTTCGAGCCCGCCGGCAGGCTCGCCGACCAGACTTCGCCGCCCGATTTGGCGTCGACGCCGTGGATCGTGCCGTCGAAGGTGGTGAAGAAGACGACGTCGTTCATCACCACCGGCGAGCCGTAGGCCGCGGCGACGTATTCCTGTTCCCAGATCACCTTGCCGGTCTTGATGTCGAGGGCGACCATGCCGCCCTGCAGTTCGGCGGTGTTGCTGAGCGTCTGCTGCGGCGTCACTTCGATGCCGCCGTTGACGACCGGGACGAAGACGGTCGTGCTGCTGGCCGCCGGCGGCGCGATCACGCCGCCGAGGTTGCCGGGCAGGATTTCGCCGCCTTTGATCTTCGAGGCTTCCCCCTTCATCGCCAGCAGGCCGTCGTCGTCGTGACCGTTGTGGCTGCCGACCGGCGTGCTCCAGACCGGTTTGCCGGACTTCTGGTCGACCGCGGTGACGATGCCGTTCTTGCCCGAGCCGATCGCGACCTCACGGCCGCCTGCCTTGGCCAGGATCGGCGGGTTCTGGAAGTCCCAGTCGTAGAGATCGTGCGGGGTCTGCTGGTAGTACCAGTCGAGCTTGCCGGTTTTCGCGTCCATCTTCACCAGCGAGTTGGTGTAGAGGTTGGGGCCGGGACGGCTCGCGCCCCACGGCTGGTTGGCCGTGCCCGGGTAGGGCACCGGGTTGCCGGTCCCGAAGTACATCGAGCCTTTTTCGTCGAAGGTCGGCGGGTACCAGAGGCCGCCGCCGGCGTTTTCCTTCTTGTTGCCCCAGAGGCTCTTGGGGACGGTGTCCCAGGTCCATTTCTGCTTCCCGGTTTCGGCGTCGAGCGCGTAGAGCGTCCCGACCCCGCCGCCCTGGTATTCGGAGTTGACGTTGACCGGGACGGTCGAGACGTAGACGAGGCCGTCGCTGTAGCCGGGCGCCATGTCGATCGCCAGCGGGCTTTCGGCGATCGGCACCGACCACAGTTCCTTGCCGGTTGCCTGGTCGAGGGCGAAGGCTTCGCTCGCCGTCGCGCCGAAGACCTTGCCGTCGGCGACGGTGACGCCGTTCGGACCCTGGGTCGCCGATTCGGACTGCCAGGTCCATTCGACGTCGCCGCTGTCGAGGTTGATCGCCTGCACCGCGGATTCGAGGTCCTGGATGTAGACGACGCCGTTGCTGATCACCGGGCTGGTCGCGTAGGCGCCGTAGGTGCTCTGCGCTTTCGAGGGCAGCGTCCAGGCGACGTCGAGTTCGGAGGCGTTCTTGCCGTCGATTTCGCCTTCGGCCTCGCGGGTTCCGGCCTGGTTCACGTTCGGCCAGGCGTCACCCGTGAGCTTCGCTTCGCCTCCCGAGTCGGAGGAGTCCGACGAGGATCCGCCACAACCTGCGAGCAGGGTCAACGCCGCCAACAAGAGCAGCGCAGCCCAAGCCTTTCCTGACTTCATCCGTGACATCCCCTGGTTCCTCCTAGTCGAGTAATAGAGATTTGTCCTGCATCTTCGCCGATTTCGGCGCAGTCGATATGTCGAGTTCCTCGAGCAGTGGTTGCAGCACCCGATTTGCCAGCAGGCCGAGGCTGCCGAGGTTGGCGAAGCCAGGACCCTGGCGGAGGCCGCCGAGGCCGGGGATGTGCAGCCGCGGCCGCACCCCCTCCAGTTCGAGACCACGCCCGATCGGAACCTCGAATTTCGGCGGGCTGTCCCAGAGCGGGCCGCACTGTTCTTCGACCTCGTCGCGGACCGCGTCAGGGAAGAGGCCGCGGAGCTGACGCAGGAGGTCGAAGCCGGTGCAGTTGATGACGAAGTCGTAGCGTTGGGACATCTCACCGTGGGCGGGGCTGTCGAATTCGAGCAGCGCCGCCTCGCCGTCCTCGGCGAGGGAGACGTGGAGGGCGCGGCCGGTGACGAAGGAGAGGTGGTCGTCGTCGGCGATCCGCTCGAGCACGCTGGCGTCGAAGACGCCACGGTCGCAGTGCTTGACGAAGTCCCGCCGCGTCTCGATGTCGAGGTGTTCCCAGTCGACGTTGTCGGGGTCGGCGAAGACGCGGTTCTCGAGGAAGCTCTCCCCCCGGCTCAGCGGCAGGGTCGGGGTGTAGATCGTCAGCCGGGCGTGAGGCCGCAGGTCGCGGAGGAAGACGAGGGCGCTGAGGGCGCTCTCCCCGCCGCCGACGATCGCGATCTCCACCGTCTCGGCCTCCGGCACGCGGGCGAATTCCTCGCGGCGGCTGTCGCAGTGGAAGACCCGCGCCTCGACCTCGGGGTCGTGCGGGAAGTGGCGGTGGACGCCGGGGCCGGTGAGGACGAGGACGCGGCCGGTGTGCCGCTCGGGGTCCTCGGGCCGGCCGCGCTCGGCGACCTCGGCTTGCCAGTTGTCGTGCCCGTCGGAGAGCCCGATCTCGGTGACGCGGCCGTCGTAGATGGTCACTCCCTCGGTCGCCCGTTCCAGCACCCAACCCAGGTACTCGCCGTAGTCGCGGTGCATCACCGAGGGCGAGCCGGAGTTGACCCAGGCCGCGTATTCGTGCCGCTCCATCGCGAAGCGCTGCCAGGTGAACGGCAGCAGCGCGGCGTCGATCTCGTCGCCGAGGCTGCCGAACTGGCGGCTGCTCTGGTAAGGGAAGCCGACGTCCTTGATCGGCGGGATCGCCAGCGGCTCCTCGCCCGAGGTCATCCCGTTACGGCCGAGCCAGGAGGCGGCGGGCTCGGTTTTCTCGATCACGGTCATCGAGATCTCGCCCAGGCCGAGGCTGTTGATCGTGTGGATCTTGGCGGCGAGCGCCGCCGCCTTGGCGCCGGCGCCGACGATGAGGATGTCGCTCTCGCTCACCGCTTCCTCCTAGACGGGGGCGAGGGGCCGCGGCCCCGCCGGCTCGGTCTCTCTCGGTTCGGCGATCACCATGCCCTTCTGGTCGGGGGCGAAGGAGATCGCGCTTTTGCGGGCCCGCTCGGCGTCGTTCTCGACCGCCCGCAGGTCGGTCGTCTCGAGGACGATCCGCAGCACCCGCTTCATCTCCATTTCCGCGTAGCTGGCGGCGAGGCAGCGGCGGGTGCCGCCGCCGAAGGGGATCCAGGTGTAGGTGCCGGGCTGCGTGCCGACGAAGCGCTCGGGCAGGAAGCGGTGGGCTTCGGGGTAGTGGCGCTCGTCGCGGTGGATCAGGTGGATGCAGGGGGCGACGGTCGTCCCCGCGGGGATGTCGTAGCCACCGAGCCGCATCGGCTCCAGCAGGCTGCGGACGACGACCGGCACCGGCGGCCGCAGCCGCAGCGTCTCCTTGACCACCGCGTCGAGGTAGCCCCCATCGCCGCCTACGAGGTCGGCTTGGAGTTTGTGAAGTTTGTCCGGGTGGCGGAGCAGCCGCTCGAAGGTCCAGGCGAGGGTGCTCGAGGTCGGCCCGTCGGAGAGCAGGGTGACCAGTTCGTCGCGCAGGTCCTGGTCGCTCATCGGCGAGCCATCCTCGTACTCGGCCCGGACCAGCATCGAGACGACGCCGAGGGCGCCCCCATCGGGTTCGGCCTTGCGCCGCCGCACCTCCTCCAGCACCGCCTCCTCGACCGCGCCCATCGCCTCGCGGTAGCCGCGGCTGCGGATCACCCAGTTGGGGCCGAAGGCGGCGAGCATCGCCAAGTTGCGCGGTTCGTTCATCCAGGTGGTGAGGCCGCGCAGCCGCTCGCGCAGTGGCTGCAGGCGCGGGTGTTCGGAGTCCGGCCCGAAGACCGCCCGCATGACGACGTCGAGGGTGATGTCCTGCATCCGCGGCCAGAGCGCGAACGGCTCCCCCACCGGCCAGCGCGAGATCTCCTGCCGCGCCACCGTCGCCATCATCTCGGCGTCGGCCTGCACCGCTTTGCCGTGGAAGGAGGGCAACATCAGCTTGCGCCGGGTCATGTGTTCGGGTTCTTCCAGCAGCATCACCGAGCGCGGCCCCAGCAGCGGCCCGAGCAGCGGGTTGGCGGTGTCGACGCCGACCGCCCGCCCCGCCGTGAAGACTTTTTTCACGTCGTCGGGGTCGGAGAGGATCACCCAGTCCCCGTAGTGGCGGATGCGCAGGGTGAAGATGTCACCGTAGCGGCGGTGGCACTTTTCCAGCCAGGGCAGCGGTCGCTGGGTCCAGCCGACCGCCTGCAGGGTCCGGGGCAACCGCGGCCCGGGCGGCAGGGCGCTCATGCCGCGTCCTTGCCGTCGGCAGTCGCGAGCTCGTCCATCAGCTCGTCCTCGAGCCGGCAGGTGGTCGAGATCAGCAGGTCGAAGAGCTCGGAGGAGAACTCCTGCGGCAGCTGGTGCTCGGCGCCGCGGGCGAGGTAGCGCTCGCGCACGACCTTGACCCGCTCGGGCTGCATCATCGGAATCCCGTGCCGGCTCTTGTAAACGGCGACTTCGCGGCAGATCTGCAGCCGCTCGCCGAGCAGCCGCGCGATCTCGTCGTCGATCACGTCGAGGCGGCGGCGAAAGGGCTCGAGCCCGTCGGCGCTCATCGCTCCCTCTCCCCGAGCAGCCCGGTGGCGAAGGCATGGCTGCAGTCGGCGAGCTCCTCGAGGGCGTAGCCGCCCTCCTGGATCACGCAGACCGGCAGGCCCGAGCGGGCCAGCAGGCGGCCGATCTCGGCGAAGATCTCCGGCCGGAAGCTCCAGCCTCCGTGTGGGTCGCCGGCGACGGTGTCGTAGCCGAGCGAGACGACGAGGGCGCGGGCGATCTCCGAGAGGTCGTGGATCGAGTGCGCGACCTCGGCCAGGTAGGTGTCTTCGTCGGGGCTCTCGGTGAAGGCGACCGCGCGTTCCCCGGGCAGCCGCGGCAGCGGCGTCCCGGGCGGCAGGTTGGTGACCGGCGCCGCGTGCAGCGAGTGCAGGGCGGCGACGGGGCCCATCCGCTCGATCAGGGCCGAGGTCCCGTTCGGATAGTGGAGGTCGAGGTCGATGATCCCGACCGGCTTCAGGCCGCCGTCGCTGAGCCGGCGGACCGCGGCGACGGCGTTGTTGAGGTAGCAGTAGCCGGCGTGGAAGGCGGGGCCGGCGTGGTGTCCCGGCGGCCGGCAGACGGCGTAGGTAAAGCGGGCGCCGTCGAGGACCCGCTCGGCGGCGGTGATCGAGGTGCGGATGCCCTCCAGCGCCGCCGCGACGAGTGCCTGGTTGACCGGGATGTCGGGCTCGAGACCGGGCGGGGCGAAGTCCGGCATCACCACCGGCTCGGAGCCCTCCAGCTCCGACAGCGCCCGCAGGTACTCGGCCTCGTGCAGCGTCTCGAGCGTCAGCTGCACCTCCTCGTCGGCGGCGTCAGCCTCGACCGGGCGGACGCCGGCGTGGCGGACCAGGCCGGCCCGCAGCTCGACCAGGCGCTGGTTGGAGTCGCGGCCTTCGATCAGCCGTTCCCCTTCCCGCACCCAGAAGGCCGCATCCCCGCTCCCCTGGCGCTGCTCGATCATCAGCAGCTCAGTCATGACCTATCGCGCTCCGCGCTCATGCGAGCAGCCTCCGCATCCGCGGCCCGAGGTGCTCGAATCCGTTGCGCTTGTAGAAGGACTCGGTCGAGGCAATCGCCGCGAAGGACTCGCGCGGCAGGCCGACCTCGAGTCGGCTCACCCCGCGGGCTCGCGCCTGGGATGCGACTGCCTCGACCAGCTCCGCCCCGACGCCGCGACTGCGCCAAGCCTCATCGACCCAGAGGTCCTGGATCGTCGCGTAGATGCCGGGAACGTGGATCGCCCGCTGCCAGCTGACGCTGAGGACGCCGACGATGCTGCCGTCGGCCTCCGCAATCAGCACCGAGCCGCCCGCTGGATCGTCCAGCAGGGTGCGGACCTCAGCTTCAAGTTCATGGCGCTCGGGCCGGCGGCCGCCGAGCTCGAGCAGGAGGCTCTCGACGGCGTCGGCAACCGCCTCGACGTCGTCGGCTCCTGCCTCCCGAACCGTGGCCCCAGTTGCCACCGGCTCGGTCACGCCGCCTGCACCCCTCTGGCCACCGGCTCCAGCTCGACGCTCCAAGCCTCGCCGGGCTCGTCGCTGCCGGTGACCGTCCGCGCGATCGCCGCCATCGGCGCCCGCGCCTTCAGCAGGATCTCGTCGAACTCCTCCTCGGGGTCGGACTGCATGACGATCGCGCCGCCGGCGCCGATCGTCGTCCGCCCCGGCCGCATCACGATCGTGCGGATGACGATGTTGAGGTCGGTCGAGCCGTCGGCGCCGAAGTAGCCGATCGAACCCGAGTAGACGCCGCGCGCCTCCTCCTCGAGGTCGTCGATGATCTCCATCGTCCGCTCCTTCGGAGCGCCGGTCATCGAGCCGCCGGGGAAGGTGGCGCGGACGCAGTCGACGGCGCTGCGACCGTCCTCGAGCCGGCCGACGATCGTCGAGACCATCTGGTGCACGGTCGCGTAGGGCTCGATCACCATCAGGTCCGGGACTTCGACGCTCTCGAGGTCGCAGACGACGCCGAGGTCGTTGCGCAGCAGGTCGACGATCATCAGGTGCTCGGCGTAGGTCTTTTCGTCTTCGGAGAGCTCCTTCACCACCGCTGCATCCGCGGCCGGGTCCTCGAGCCGGGAGACGGTTCCCTTGATCGGCCGCGCCATCACCTGGCGCTGGCGGTCGACCGAGATGAAGCGCTCGGGCGAGGAGCTGACGATCGCCTTCTCGCCGAAGTGGAGGAAGGCGGAGAACGGCGAGGGGTTGCTGCGCCGCAGCTGCCGGTAGAGCTCGAAGGGGTCCGGGCTGGCGTCGGTCGAGAACTGGTCGGTCAGGCAGACCTCATATGACTCTCCTGCGAGCAGTTCGGCCTGGGACTTGGCGATGTCGGCGAGGTAGCGCTCGCGGCCGCGGCCGGAGTGGAAGGTGACGTGGGAACCCGGGTCGCACGGCGGCGCCAGCGGCCGCTCGGCCGGCGGCGCGGCGATCGCCTCGCGGACCAGCTCCTCGGCCGCGTCGAGCCAGATCTCGGCCTCCGGGTCCTCGCCGCGGCAGAGGGCGAAGAGGTAGGTCACGCCCTTGGTGTGGTCGACGGCGACGACGCGGTTGGCGAGCATCATCGCCGCATCGGGCATGTCGGAGCTGTGGACGTTGGGAGAGCCGCAGTCGGCCTTCAGCTCGTAGCCGAGGTAGCCGACGTAGCCGCCGACGAGGCCGCGCTCGACCCCCTCCGGCGGATCGACCCTGATCCGGCCCAGCTCCCGGTGCAGGTAGTCGAAGACCGACCTGTGCTCGACCGTCTCGACGCCGCCGCGGTTGACCAGGACCTCGCCGCTGTCGACGTCGTAGGTGACGAAGCAGCGGTCGGCGCCGGCGGTCGTCCCCATGTAGGAGCACTGGGCGAGCCAGGTCGGGGCGTCGGCGCTGTCGAGCCAGAAGGACGGGTCGTGCTCAGCGAAGAGCCGTTCGTAGACGTACTCGGTCGGCGCCTCTCCCTCCAGCGTCCGCATCCGCACTTCCAGCTCGCCGGCCTCCCCCTGTGGGGCCGTGCGGGGGGCCGGCTTGGTCGGCCGCGGCGCGATCGTCGCCCGGCCCGACGGTTTCTGCGGCCGCTCGTAGCTCGCCGCTAGGTCGAAGAAGTTCTGGGCGATCTTCAGCCCGTACTCGGTCGAGATCGACTCGGGATGGAACTGGACCCCCCAGATCGGCCGCTTCGTGTGCTCGACCCCCATGACGACGCCGTCCTCGGCCCAGGCGACGACGTGGCCTTCCGGGCCGGGCGGCGTGGTGATCGCCAGCGAGTGGTAGCGGACGACCGAGAAGCCCTGCGGCACGTCCTTGAAGAGGCCCTTGCCTTCGTGCATGACGCGGCTGAGCCGGCCGTGCATCGCCATCGGCGCCCGGTTGACGGTGCCGTCGAGCAGGTTGCCGATCCCCTGGTGGCCGAGGCAGATGCCGAAGACCGGGACTTCGCTGTGGCGGAGGATGTCGCGGCAGACGCCGAAGTCGTGCCAGCGGGAGGGGTGGCCGGGCCCCGGCGAGAGCACGATCGCGTCGAAGTCCATCCTTGTCAGGACCCGCCAGCTGACCGCGTCGTTGTTGACCACCATCGGTTCCTCGCCCGAGGCCGCGGCGAGCAGGTGGAAGACGTTGTAGGTGTAGGAATCGTGGTTGTCGACCAGCAGCGTTTTCATCTCAGGCTCCCTCTAGTCCCAGGCCGCGCAGGCCCTGCTCGAGCACCGGCTGCACGACCGCCTCGACCTCCGGTGCGCGCTCGTCTTCTCGGTACCAGCGCGCGAAGTGGGAGAGGTACTTGGAGAGCGGGGCGACGTCGAACTCGTCGACGGCGCTGCGCAGGTGCACCCGGTAGTGCTCGGACTGGACCACGGCGAAGCGGTAGTCCGGGTCGGAGGCCGGACGCTCGCCCTGGATCTCGGCCGAGGCGTGGTGGGCCTGCGCGCGCGCCAGGTCCCAGCCAAGGCTCCCTTTTCCTTCCACCAGAAGCTTCTCCTTGCCGAACTTGACCTGCTTGGTCGTCGGCTGCAGGAGGAAGTAGCCGAGCGCGACCTGGGCCGGCACCGTCTCCGGGTGCGGGTGGCGCGCCATCTCCTCCGCGAGCTCGGGGTTCTGCTTCAGCTCCTGCTCCAGCCACTCGACCAGCTCGTCGATCAGCAGCGCCCCTTTCTTGCTCGAGCTGATCGATTCGTTCTCCCGCGCGACCATGCCGTGGAAGATGTCGTAGGTCGGCGGGCCTCCCCCGCGGGCGGAGCCGTTGCCGTTGCCGTTCTGCAGACCCATCTCGTCGATCAGCTTGCGGCGACAGGTGACGTGGGCGACCCACTCGTTGCCGCAGACCTGCATCGAGATCACGTCGTCGAGTTCGTCGGCGGCGGCCCAGTAGGCGAGCGCCCGCATGTGCTGGGTCGGGAGGCCGTCGGAGCGGACCAGCGGCATCTCTTCCAGCTCCTCGCGTTCGGTCTCGTACATGACCATGTCGTCG
>Ga0070688_100000957_pt1 | contig 14425 bp, 12 predicted proteins | sample KBSS13HmetaG_FD_64679 | JGI IMG/M metagenome (GOLD analysis project Ga0070688, IMG submission 64679) | Switchgrass rhizosphere microbial communities from Kellogg Biological Station, Michigan, USA - KBS S1-3H metaG | ecosystem: Host-associated > Plants > Roots > Rhizosphere ...
GCTGCCGCCGGAGAACTTCTACCTCGACCCGATCTCCTTCTCCGACGACGAGCTGGCGGCGCTCTCGACGGCGCTGATGCTGCTGACCGACGGCGGCTTCGCCTACGCCGAGCCGCTGCGGCTGGCCCTGCAGCAGGTTGCCTGGGGCCACCCGAACCCGCTCCACGAAGGCGAGCGCGCCCCGGTCGAGATGGCGATGACCGCCTCGGCCGGCGGGCGGGAGCTCTCCCAGCGCCTCTCGAAGATCGAGACGGCCATTTCACGCCGGAAGACGATCGAGTTCACCTACTACACGATGGAGCGGGGTGAGACCGAAAAGCGCAAGGTCGACCCCTACCACCTCGTCTTCCGCGGCGGACAGTTCTATTTGATCGGCCACGCCCACGAGCGCGACGCGGTCCGCGTCTTCCGGCTCTCGCGGATTCAGGGCAAGGTTGGCTACGCCTCCAAGGCCGAGCATGACTTCTCCCCGCCCGAGGACTTCGACCGCCGCGACTACGGCAGCCGCGCCGACTGGCAGCTCGGGGAGGCGAGGGGGACGGCGAAGATCTTCATCCGCGAGCGGATCGCCTGGCTGATCGAGCGCGACTACGGCTCCTACGGGGAGCTCCGCAACGCGAAGAAGTCCGACGGCGCGCCCGGCAAGGGTCGCGTCTTCGAGACCTCGTATGCGTCCGAGCGCGAGCTGATTGCCTGGGTCCTGCGCTGGCGCCAGAACGCCGAGGTGCTGGCACCCGACGACCTCCGCGAGGAGGCCGAGAAGCGCCGTGGCCTGCTGCTGGCGCGCCACGAGAACGGCTTCAAGCCTGCCGAGGTAGTCGACCGGCCGCTCGACGAGCAGCCGAAGCGGGCCCGCTCCAACGGCCGCGGCGAGGCGGCGATCCGGCCCGAGCGTTTCGCCCGCCTGGTCACCCTCGCCGGCCTCCTGATCGAAGCGGCGAAAAAGGGCGAGCGGCTGCACGTCAACGACCTCCGCGACCGGCTCGAGCTGACCGAGGAGGAGCTGCGCGAGGACGTCGAGCTGCTCAACGTCGTCAACTTCGGCGGCGGCACCTATGTCCTCTACGCGGAAATCATCGGCAAGGAAATCGAGGTCGACTCGCAGCCCTACGGCGACAACTTCGCCCGCCCGGCGCGGCTGCTGCCGCTGGAGGCGAAGGCGCTGGTGGCGGCGATCGACCTTTTCGGCGACCACCTGCCGCAGTCGAACCTGCAGACGGCGCGCCGGAAAATCGTCAAGGCGCTCGGCCACGACCCTTCCGAGGAGGGGCTGGAGATCGCCCCCGCCGGTGGCGGCGACGCCGAGGTCGCCCGCACCGTCAACCAGGCGATCGCCGAGAGCAAGGTCCTCGAGCTCAGCTACTACAAGGAGAACGAGGACCAGTTCACCGAGCGCCGGGTCGAGCCCTACCGACTCGAGAACGGCAAAGAGGGCTGGTACGTCGAGTGCTACGACTTGACCAAAGAAGGGGTCCGCCATTTCAAGCTCGACCGGGTCAAGGAGGCGCGCCTCTCCGAGGAGACGTTCGAGCCGCGGCCCGAAGTCGAGGAGTTCGCCGGGGTCGAGGGCTGGATGACCCACGGCGAGGTGCCGACCGCCGAGGTCGCCCGGGTCTGGGTCTCGCCCGAGCGTGCCCGCTGGTTGCGCGAGGAGCGGACGGTGGTGGAGGAACTCGCCGACGGCGCCGTCGTCGTCGAGCTGCCCTACGCCGGCAAGCCCTGGCTGGTCCGGGAGATCCTCCGCGGCGCCGGCGACCTCGTCGTCCTCGAGCCGCCGGACGCGCGCGAGGCGATCGCCAAAGAAGTCGAGAGCGCCTAGTCGAATTCAGCGTCCGCTGAATTCGAGCCCCTATAGCGGCCACAATTCAGCGGACGCTGATTTTGGAAGCCCCCGGCCATCCCGAGGTCCTGAAGATCGTCGCTCCCAACCCGGGGCCGATGACGCTGGAAGGGACCAACACCTACTTGTTCGGCTCCGACCCCTGCGTGGTGATCGACCCGGGCTCCGACGACCCGGGTCACCTCGAGGCGATCCGCGCTGCCGCCGGCGGGCGCGGCGGCATCGGTCTCGTCCTTCTCACCCACTCCCACGGCGACCACACCGCCGGGGCCGACAAGCTCGGCGCCGAGGTGGTGCTGCCCGCGGGGGGAGAGGAGCACTTCGCCCTCCGCGCCCTGGCGACGCCGGGCCACGCCGAGGACCACGTCTGCTTCCTCACCGAAACCGGCGTCTGCTTCAGCGGCGATCTCGTCCTCGGCCTCGGCTCGACGATCGTCCCTCCGGGCGGCAACTCGCTTGCCGCCTTCATGGACTCGCTGGCCCTCCTGCAGGCGCAGGAGATCGAGCTGATCGCCCCCGGCCACGGCCCCTGGATCACCGAACCCGAGGAGAAGCTGGCCGAATACGTCGAGCACCGCCAGATGCGCGAGCGCCGCCTGCTCGAGGCGCTCGAGGGAGGCGAGCGCTCCCGCGCCGAGCTGCTCGCGACCGTCTGGGACGACATCCCGATGGAGCTGCTGCCGATGGCGGCGATGGCGATGGAGTCCCACCTCGAAAAGCTCGAGGGTGAAGGGCGGCTACCGGGCGACCTGGATGCCTGAAATTTCAGGCATTTGAATGAAATTTCCCGCATATGAATGGAATCTCTGTCAGTCTGCCTGGCTATGGATCTATCCGCCCCTTTTCAGGCGCTGTTTCCAGCCGTGGATAGTGCGGTCCTGAGCGTCCTCAGCGAATCAACGAAACCTCGGACCGGTCGCGAGGTCGCCAGGCTCGCGAAACGTTCGCAGGCTGCGACGCAGCGCGTCCTGGACCGTCTGGCCGAGAACGGACTGGTCCTGAAAGAGAAGGCAGGACGGGCTCATGTCTACACCCTGAACCACAGTCACGTGGCGGCTGAGCCTGTCGTTGCGCTGGCAAATCTTCGTTCAGAGCTCTTCAGGCGTTTGCGGGAGAGCTTCGAATTCTGGGACCTCCCGCCGCTTCATGCGTCGGCTTTTGGCTCGGCAGCCCGCGGCGATGGGCGGTTGGACAGCGACGTCGACATCTTTCTGGTGCGTCCGAAGGAGGTCGATGAGGACGATGCCGAATGGCGGCGGCAGGAAGAAGGTCTTGCCGAACTCGTATTTGGGTGGACCGGCAATCACGCCGGGATAGCCGTAGTGGGGGAGAACGACCTTGACCGCCTCCGCCGCGATCATCCCGCAATCCTCGACAGCATCCGCGCCGACGGGCTCCTTCTCGCCGGTATCCCCACCCGGAGGCTGCTGGGAAGGGTGCAATGACCAGACCCAGCCGGGTTCGTCCCTGCGACGGACATCAGGCGAGACAGCGAATGGCCCGCGCTCGCGAGTTTCTAGAGGTTGCGGAACTGGTTGTTGACGAGAAGGACCAGGATGCTTCCCTTGTGTACGCAAGCTCAGCCGCATCCCTCGCTGTTCTTGCCGGTATCGCTGCCTCGGATGCGGCCTGCTGCAAGGTTCTGCAGGAGAGATCCCGATCGGAAAACCACCGGGATGCGGAGCAGCTCCTCGCTGAAATCATCCCAGGGGGGCAGGAGGCCGCGGGAGACCTTCGCGAGTTGCTGAATCTGAAGGACAAGGCGCAGTACGGGTTCTTGGCCCTAAGCGTTTCCGAGGTGCGGAAGGTGATGCGAAGGGCGGGCCACCTGGTCGACTTTGCCGAGGAGGTTTTGAACCGCTGAGGAGACAACTGGCTGCCTAGCCAGTACCCTGACCAAATGCGGCGGGCGGCAAGGGTTGGCGTATTGGCGGGAGCGGTCGGCTCCGGCCTGCTCGCATCCGCCGCCGCTGTCGTCTGGCATCGCCTCGCCCGGCGGCCGCTGCCGCAGGTCGAGGGGACGATCGAGATCCCGGAGCTGGGGGGGAAGGTGGGCGTTCGCCGCGATCGCTGGGGCGTGCCCCATATCGAGGCAGCCGAGCGGGAGGACCTCTTCTTCGCCCAGGGCTACTGCCACGGCCAGGACCGGCTCTGGCAGATGAGCTTCTACCGCCGGGTCGTCGAGGGGAAGATCTCCGAGATGGCCGGCGAGGAGGGGCTGCCGGTCGACAAGCTGATGCGGACGCTGGGAATCCGGCGGATCGCCGAAGCCGAGGAAGCGGCGATGGAGCCGGAGCTGCGGGCGAAGCTGGAGCGCTTCTGCGCCGGTGTCAACGCCGCCGCCCGCAACGCCCGGGCGCTTCCCTTCGAGATGCAGGTCCTGCGCCAGGAGTGGGTGCCGTGGCGGCCGGTCGACATCCTCAGCCTCGGCAAGCTGCTCGCCTTCGGGCTCTCGACCAACTGGGAGCGGGAGCTGCTGCGGGCCGACATGGTGCGCGAGCTCGGTCCCGAGCTGGCGGCTCGGCTCGACCCCGTCTACCCCGCCGACAACCCGGTCGTCGCCGAATCGCTGGAAGCGTGGACCGGGGAAGGGATGCCGCTGGTCGAGCAGATCGACCGCGTCCGCGGCTCGCTCGGCCTCGCCGCCGAGGCCTCGGGCTCGAACAACTGGGCCGTCAGCCCCGCACGCTCGAAGTCGGGGACGCCGCTGATCGCCGGCGACCCGCACCTCTCGCCGAGCATGCCGGGCATCTGGTACGAGGTCGAGCTGCGCCACGACGGCCGCTTCGTCCGCGGCGCCTCGCTGCCGGGGATGCCGGGGATCTACATGGGCCAGAACAACGACGTCTGCTGGACGATCACCAACGTCATGGCCGACGTCCAGGATCTCTTCGTGGAGAGAGTCGAGGGCGACGAGTACCTCTTCGAAGACGAGTGGCGGCCGCTGCAGGTCGCCCGCGAGGAGATCGTCGTCAAGGGCCGCTCCGAGCCGGTCGTGCTCGAGGTCCGCTCGACCCACCACGGCCCGATCGTCAACGAGGCGCTCGGCGCCGACCAGGGGGAGCCGCTGGCCTTGGCGTTCCAGACGCTGCGCGAATCGACCGCCTTCGAAGCCGCCTTCGAGCTGCTCGACATCGCCTCCGGCCCGGAGCTGGTGGCGAAGCTCGAGGGCCACACCTCGCCCGCATCGAACATGGTCTGGGCCGACCGCCACGGTTCGATCGGGTACAAGCTGATCGGCCGCCTGCCGCGCCGCCGTGGCGGCTGCCCGGACCTGCCGAAGCCGGGCTGGAGCGGCGAGTTCGAGTGGGAGGGGACGGTCCCCTACGAGGAGCTGCCGGAGGTCGTCGACCCCGAGTGCGGCTACGTGATCACCGCCAACAACCGGATCGTCGGCGACGACTACCCGCACCACATCACCAGCGACTGGCTCGACGGCTTCCGCGCCAAGCGGATCGAGGAAATGGTCGAGGCGAGCGAGAAGCACGACCTCGCGAGCTTCGAGGCGATCCAGACCGACAATTTCTCGCTCCCCGGCGCCGAGGCTGTGGCGCGGTTGAGCCGCCTGCATCCACAGGGGCAGCGCGAGCGCAGCGCTTTGGAGCGGCTGCGCAGCTGGGACGGCAACCTCGACCCGGACTCGATCGCCGGGACGATCTACCAGGCCTTCCTCTTGCGGCTGGCGCGGGAAACGGCGCGCTGCGCGATCGGCGACCGCGACCTCTGCGAGCGCTGGCTCGACCGCGCCGACAACGGCTTCCTCCCGCACGTTACCTCGCCCTGGCGCTGGCACTCGCACCTGATGGCGCTGTGGGAGGAAGGGGACGAGGAGCTGATCGGCCGGCCCTGGGACGAGCTCGTCCTCGAGGCTCTTGCCGGCGCCCTCGACGACCTCGGCGATCGCTTCGGCCCTGACCCCGAGGGGTGGCGCTGGGGTCGCGTCCACGAGCTCAAGTTCCCGCACCCGCTCGGCGACGCCAACCCGCTCTTCGACCGCCTCCTCAACCGCCGCCTCCGCGCCGGCGGCGCCCAGGAGACCGTCAGCCAGATCGCCTACGACCCGAACGACCCCTACAACGCCGTCTGGGCGCCGAGCTGGCGGATGGTCGCCGACCCGGCCGACCCCGACCGCTCGCGCTGGCAGATGTTCACCGGCCAGTCGGGCCACCCGGCCAGCCCCCACTACGACGACCTGCAGCCCGACTGGCTCGACGGCCGCACGCAGCCGATGTGCGGCGCCGGGCCGTGGTCGGAGCTGGAGCTGGTTCCCTAGCTCGCTAGAAGACGAGCACCCGCGAGGCCGACTTCTCCTCCAGGTAGCGCTCTTCCGTTTCGTAGAGGCAGCCACCGTGGCCGCCACTGGGTGCCTTCCCGGTCGCGTCGGCATTGCCGCGAACGCACTTTTCCCGGCAGAGGGGAGTGTTGCTGTGGTGATTGCACTGCGTGGCGACGTCCCCGTGGGAGACGTGGGTGAGGCTGTCGTTCTCCTGCAGAAGATCGAACCGCTCGATCGAGACGTTGAGGACGTAGCCGGAGATCGGCTCGCCTTCCACCCTCGTCTCCAGGTGCTCTCCCAGCGCCGGCGAGGAGCTGTACAACTCCTGCCATACGTGCGCGATGTGCCCCAGGTACCTGCGACCGAAGAAGGTGACGATCGTCAGCAGAACGGCGACGGTGCCACCGATGCCGCTGGAGAGCTCGGGGTTGCGGCTGTTGAGCCAGAGGCCGACGCCGATCGCGATCCCGTACACGCTCCCGATCACCGCCAGCGCGGCGATGAGCCGGTGGGCGGACCAGAACCAGGTGACTCGTTGCCAGCGATTCTGCCGCGGCGCCTTGCACGGCGGCGGCCCCATCAGGCCGTCGCGGCGCGGTAGCACGTAGTACCAGTCGACGAGGCTGGAGAGGAAGCAGACGACCATCACTCCGGCGATCGTCGCCACGATCACCGTCCAGATCAGTTCGACATCCACGGTCGGAGCTACACCCGCTTCCACGAGCACGAAAGCAATCTTGGGTGGGATGAAGGCCCCGACGATCTCGAGCGCGACCAGGCGGTCGAGGGGAACGCGTGACAGCGGCCGCCGGGATGCCCTCAGGCCGCGGGCATAGCCGTGATTGAGCAGGAGCGAGCAGACCAGGCCGACGCCTATCAGTGCGACCACCAGCCACATGGAGGCGAGAAGGGCGGTGATCGAGAGGGTGATCGCGGTGGCGATCGAGAGGCCCAGAACGGCGCCGCGGGGGCTCAAGCCTTCTCCCTCTCCCGAGCCGACACGGCCGGAACCCTATAGCCAACGGTATGACTAGGTACGCACTGTTACCGAACGCGACTAGGGGTGTCCCCGCGTGTTGCACCTGAGATGACCCGCGCAAGAGCCCTCGTTGTCGTGCTTCTGTCCTGCCTCTGCCTGCTCGCCCCGGCGACCGCCGACGCTCTGCCTGCCGGCTTCTTCGGGATCGTCCCGCAGACCGGGATCGGGCCGAAGGACCTGGGGCGGATGGGGACCGGGGGGGTGGAAACGATCCGGATGCCGCTCTCTTGGGCCGGCACCCAGCGCTCCCGGCGCAGCGACTATGACTGGAGCGGGTTCGACGCCACGGTCGAAGGTGCGGCGAAGGCGGGAATCGAAGTCCTGCCGATCCTCTTCGAGGCGCCTGGGTGGGCGACCGGGAACGCGCGGCGGATGCCGGTCGACAGCGCTCGCCAGCGGCAGGCGTGGGCGGAATTCGTCCGCGCCGCGGTCGAACGCTACGGCCGCCGCGGCGAGTTCTGGGAAGAGCACGCGCCGGGCAGCAAGGATCCACTGCCGCGGCTGCCGATCCGCGCCTGGCAGCTCTGGAACGAGGAGAACTTCTTCTACTTCACGAAGCCGGTCTCGCCCGGCCGCTACGCGCGTCTGCTGGCGGTGAGCAGGCCGGCGATCCGCCGCGCCGACCCACGCGCCGAAATCGTCCTCGGCGGCCTCTTCGGGCACCCGCGCCAGCGCCCGCCGCACGCGATGGACTCGGTCGACTTTCTCGAAGCGCTCTACCGCTCGCGCGGTGTCAAGGCGAACTTCGACGCGGTCGCGCTGCACCCGTACGCCGCCGACGTCGGCGAGCTGCGCTCCTCGGTCGAGGAGGTGCGGAGGACGATGGCGCGCCACGGCGACCGCCGCTCCGGCCTCTACGTCACCGAGATCGGCTGGGGCTCGGCCTACAACCCGCGCGCGGTCGCCTTTGAGGTCGGCCTGCAAGGGCAGGCGCGCGAACTGCGGCGCGCCTACGGCTACCTGCTCGCCAACCGCGGCCGGTTGAAGCTGCGCCAGGTCGACTGGTTCACCTGGAAGGACCTGCAGGGGAGCTGCGCCTTCTGCGACTCCTCGGGCCTCTTCCGCCAGGGTGCCCGCTTCAAGCCGAAGCCCGCCTGGCGCGCCTTCATCCAGGTCACTCGGCGCGCGAGATCCCGCTGACCAGCTCGACGATCGACGCCGGCGCCTTCTCCGGCGAGCCGGCGTCGAAGGGCGGGTCGGGGTCGTACTCGATCCCCAGCTGGATCGCCTGGGCGACGTCGGGCCCGACCTCGCGGCCGACCAGGTAGAGCGCCATGTCGATCCCGGCGGAGACGCCGGCGGCGGTGATCACCTTGCCGTCCTCGACGTAGCGGCCCCCGACCGGATCGGCGCCGAACTCCTGCAGCGGCTCCAGCCAGGCCCAGTGGCCGGTCGCGCGGCGGCCGTCGAGCAGGCCGGCGGCGGCGAGGAGCAGCGAGCCGGTGCAGACCGAGGTCGTCCACTTCGAGGTCTCGTCGACGCGGCGCAGCCAGGCGAGGATCTCCTCGTCCTCCATCTTCTTGCGGGTCCCCATGCCGCCGGGGACGAGGACGATCTCGGGCGTCCCGACCTCCTCCAGGCTGCGGTCGGCGGTCAGCCCGACGGCGCCGCTGTCGGTCCGCACCTCGCCGCGCTGCTGGGCGACGAACTCGACCTCCCAACCCGGGACCGAGCGCAGCACCTCATAGGGACCGATCGCGTCAAGCGCGGTAAAGCCCTCGTAGAGAAGGATCACGATTTTCACAGGAAGATCCTCTCACGGGGACGCAAACGGCCCTAGAGTGGGGCCGGTGAGCCGGCGCGACCAGATCACGCTCAGCGAGGCGGAGGCGCGGCAGCTGCTCGAGGAGGAGCGGATCGCCGTCGTCTCCAGCCTCGGGCCACGGGGCTGGCCGCACTCGATGCCGCTCTGGTTCGTCCCCCGCGACGGCGTCGTCTGGATCTGGACCTACGCGAAGTCGCAGAAGGTTCGCAACCTCGAACGCGACCCGCGGGCGACCGTGCTCGTCGAGGCGGGGCACGAGTACGGCGAGCTGCGCGGGGTGATGGTCGAGTCCGAGGCGGTGATCCACCGCGACTTCGAGACGGTCCTCGGGTTCGCGGAGGAGCTGACCGTGCGCTACGCGGAGGGGATCTCCTCGGTCGAGGGAGATGCCAAGGCGGCGCTGGAAGCGCAGGCGCCGAAGCGGGTCGCGATCAGCTTCCCGCCGCTGCGCACGGCAACCTGGGACCACCGCAAGCTCGGCGGCACCTACTAGTGCCGAGCCAAGCCGAACCGACCCGATCGCTACCTTTCTCGATTCGATGAAACGACGCCTCCTCGCTCTTCCCCTCCTCGCCTGCCTGCTCCTCGCCCTCGTCCTCGGCCAGTCCGGCGCTGCGAAACCGCTGCCGCGCCCGCCGAAGGGCTTCTTCGGGGTCGCCCCGCAGACCGAACTGACCGAACTCGACGCCCGCTACATGCGCGCCGGCGGGATCGAAAGCATCCGCCTGCCGCTGCTCTGGTCGAGCGTGCAGCCGACCCGCAACGGCGCCTACGACTGGAGCGGCTTCGACGGGATGATGGAAGTCGCCGCCCGCGCCGGCCTCCGCGTCTTCCCCTCACTGGCCTCGCCGCCGCGCTGGGTCGCCCGCAAAGAAACGGTGCTGCCGGTAGCCAACGCCAGGCAGCGGAGCGCCTGGTCGGCCTTCCTCGCCGCCGCCGTCGCCCGCTACGGCCCCGGCGGTGAATTCTGGGCCCAGCACGGCGGCATCGGCCCTAACTACGAACCGGCGATCACGGCGCCGGTGCCGATCCGCGAATGGCAGATCTGGAACGAGCCCAACTTCTTCTACTTCGCCTATCCCGTTTCGCCGCCCCAGTACGCGAAGCTGGTGAAGATCTCCAGCCAGGCGATCAAAGCGGTTGACCCGCGGGCGAAAGTCGTCCTCGGCGGCCTCTTCGCGAAGCCGAAGGCGGCGGGGAAGCGGGGGATGCCGGCGACGACCTTCCTCGACCGCCTCTACTCGGTCCCGGGGCTGCGCAACAGCTTCGACGGGGTCGACCTCCACCCCTACGCAATCGACAGCGAAGAGCTGGAAGAAATGACCGAGGAATTCCACGACGTCGCGAAGGCGAACCACGACCGGCCCGGCCTCTACATCGGCGAGCTCGGCTGGGGCTCGCAGAACGACTTCGAGCAGGTGGCCTTCGAGCAGGGAATCCGCGGCCAGGTGAAACAGCTGCGCGGCTCCTACGGCTACATGTTGGAAAACACCCGCCGCCTCAACCTCAAGGCCTCCTACTGGTTCTCCTGGAAGGACCTGCGGGGCTCCTGCACCTTCTGCGACTCGGTCGGCCTCTTCCGCGCCGGCCCGAAGTTCCGCCCGAAGCCGGCCTGGCACGCCTTCGTCGCCCTGACCGGCGGCCGCGCCCGTCCCTAGGCCCCCGCCTCAGCGGTGGCGGTGACGCCGGACCGGACGGATCGTCAGCCGGCGTGAGATCGCGCCGGCGAAGACCTGGTCGGCCTTGACCGTGACGCGGAAGCTGGAGCGGCGCTTGACCCGGGGGCGGAAGCGGGCGGAGCAGACCCGGTCCAGCCGGCGGGTACCGAGATTGCGGCGACCGTGCCAGAGCGTCACCTGGCCGCCGCGGCGGCCGTTGCAGGGGCTGACCCAGGCTGAGATCAGGGCGCGGCGCGTGCGCTTCACCTTGCGGCTGGCGGCGCGGACCCTGACCAGGGAAGGGGAGAGCGTCGCCGTCGTGGTCCCGCCCCCGCAGGCGGCGGCCCCCGATCCGAGCAGACGGTAAACGGGGCCTTCGCCGGAGACCGCGTAGAGCCTTCCGCAGGAGTCCTCGCCGAAGGAGTTGAGGGATTCGACGTGGACCCCCTCGTAGCGATCGGTCAGGTAGGGGCTGGCGGGCGAAAACGAGCGGACGTCGCTCGCGCAGAGATCGCCGTAGACGTAGCGGCCGAGGAGGTCGCCGACGCCGGGCCCCCTGGCGAGGTAGCCGCCGATCACGGCGCAGCCGGCGGCGGGGTTCGCGTAGTCGAAGACGGGGTCGGTGAACGCTCCCGGCGGCGCGGTTCCGCAGCCTTCGTCGGTTCCCGGGCCGAGCTGCTTTCCCTCGCGGCAGTTCCAGCCGTAGTTGGCGCCGGCGCCGAGGAGCGGGGCAGCGGCGAAATCGACCTCCTCTCGGGTTTCCTGACCGACGTCGCCGATCCAGAGGTCGCCGGTCTGCTGGTCGAAGGAGAAGCGGAACGGGTTGCGCAGCCCGTAGCTCCAGATCGTGTCGAAGGGGGCAGGGTTGGCGGCGAAGGGATTCCCGGCGGGGACCGTGTATGGGTCCGTGGCGCCGGGATCGGGATCGATGCGGAGGATCTTGCCGAGCAGGCTGCCCAGGTTCTGCGCGTTGTGTTCCTGGTCGTTGCCGCCGCCGCCGTCGCCGGTCGAGACGAAGAGGTTCCCTTCGGGACCGAACTGGAGCTGGCCGCCGTAGTGGTTGTCCTGGTTCGGGTGTTCGATCGTCAGCAGGTTGCGGAGGCTGGAGAGCGGGGCGCCGGTGCCTTTGGCGACCAGTTCGGCGACGTGGATGTCGGGGTTTTCGTCCTGCGGCCCCGTGTAGTAGACGAAGAGGCGACCGCTGCCCGCAAAGTCGGGGGAAAGGGCGATCGAGAGCAGCCCTCCCTCGCCGACCTTGGAGACGGGGATGTCCGCAAATGGCTTCACCGTGCCGTTTTCGACGGCGATGATCGAGCCGCCGCGCTCGACTACGAAGAGGCGGTCGGGGTTGTTCGGCGCCGAAGTCACATAGACCGGCTGGTCAAAACTGCCGATGCTCTGCGCCGTCAGCGCCTGCGCGCTGCCGGTGAGCAGGCCCATCAGGAGGCACAGTGCCAGCGCGAAATTTCCGCCTGCCCGGATCACGACTTCAAGTTAGCTAACCCGGTTGCCGTCCTTTTGAAGCGCTCCTGGGTCGAAAGTCCAGAGACGGACGGGCGGTAGCTCGGGGGCGTCAACCGCCACAGCCCCTGCATAGCCGGGTCCAAGATCCAGATCCTGCACCCTCACGGTGGTCGTATCGAGCAACGACTCGCGGAAGATTCCGACGCCGAGGCACTTGAGCCGAGCCTCGTGGCGCGCCCACCGCTGGTAGAAGACGAGCGCCCGCTCGGCCGGCGCCGCAGCCCGCACCGCCTCCATGTCTTCCGCTCCCAGCGCGCGCTGCGCCAGTGCCAGCAGATCCCGGCCAGGTCGCACCTGCTCGACGTCGACCCCGACCCTGTGCTCCGTGCTGACGGCGACGATCGCGATCTCGCCCGAATGGCTGAGGTTGAACTCGAGGCCGCCCCCGGCCAGGCGCGGCTTGCCGTGTTCCCCTCGAACGAGCTCGATGCCGGCACCTCGCGGAAGGTGGACGCCGAGGATCTGCCGCAGTGCGTCGTTCGCGGCGGCGCGTCGCCGCGGGGCCGGTTCGGGGCCGAGGTCGATGGACCAGAGGTGGAGGAACTCCAAGCGCCCCGATTCTAGGTGATAGCTTCGCGAGCCTTGAACCGGCTGCTGATCACCGGCGGGGCGGGGTTCGTCGGCTCGAATCTCGCTGTCTCGCTTGCCACCAGGCACCCCGACTGGGAGGTCGTCGCCTTCGACAACCTCTACCGGCGCGGCTCGGAACTGAACCTGCCGCGGCTGGAAGCGGCCGGGGTCGAGTTCGTCAAGGGCGACGTGCGCGAGCCCGGCGACCTGGATGCGGTGGGGGAGCTGAGCGCGTTGATCGAGTGCTCGGCCGAGCCCTCGGTGATGAGCGGCGTCGACGGCGACACCGGCTACCTCGTCCACACCAACCTGACCGGCGCCTACAACTGCCTCGAGCTCGCCCGCCGCGACGGCGCCTTCGTCGTCTTCCTCTCGACCAGCCGGGTCTACCCGGTGGCGCCCCAGGTGGAGCTGAAGCTCGAGGAGGCGGAGACGAGGTTCGAGATCGCCCCCGACCAGGAGGTCCGCGGCGTCTCCCCGGCCGGGATCTCCGAGGATTTTCCCCTCGAGGGGGCGCGCACCCTCTACGGCGCCACCAAGCTGGCCGCCGAGATGCTGATCGAGGAGTACCGCGAGGCGCTCGGCGTCCCCGCGGTGATCGACCGTTGCGGCGTCATCGCCGGCCCCTGGCAGATGGGAAAGGTGGACCAGGGGGTATTCACCCACTGGATGCTCGCCCACCACTTTCGCAACCCCCTCAGCTACATCGGGTTCGGGGGGCATGGAAAGCAGGTACGCGATCTCCTCCACGTCGAGGACCTGGTCGACCTGGTCGAGCGGCAGCTGCTCGAGCCCGGCGCCTGGGACGGGCGCACCGTGAACGTCGGCGGCGGCCGCGAGTGCAGCCTCTCGCTGCGCGAGACGACCGAGATCTGCCGGCGGCTGACCGGAAACGAGGTGCCGATCACCCCGGTCGAGGAGACCCGGCAGGGGGATGTGCCTATATATCTGTCCGACTGCACGAGGCTTTACGGCCTGGACGAGTGGCGACCGCGGCGCAGCGCCGAACAGGTGCTGAGCGACATTCACGAGTGGGTCGCCGCCGATCCCGAGCGGATCGCCCAGGCCCTCGACATCGACGCCCCAGCGGGCGGAAAGGAGTAGGTAGGCGAATGCCGGTCGCGATCATCACCGGAGCGGGGGGCCTGATCGGCTCCGAGGCTGTGGACCACTTCGTCTCCCAGGGTTTCGACGTGGTCGGGATCGAGAACGACATGCGGGCGCGTTTCTTCGGCCCCGAGTCCTCGACCTCGCACGTGACCCAGCGACTGATCGAGGCCTACCCGCGGGAGTTCCGCTGGGAGAACGCGGACATCCGCGACGCCGGTGAGATCGAGCGGATCTTCCGCGAGCGCGCCGGCCAGATCGAGCTGGTCGTCCACACCGCCGCCCAGCCCTCTCACGACTGGGCCGCGAGCGAGCCGCAGACCGACTTCGGCGTCAACGCCAACGGCACCCTCAACCTGCTGGAGGCGGCGCGGGCGCACTGCCCCGACGCGCCCTTCGTCCACTGCTCGACCAACAAGGTCTACGGCGACACGCCGAACCGGTTGCCGCTGCAGAGCCTGGAGAAACGGCTGGAGCTGCCCGAGGACCACGAGTACTACAAGGGCATCGACACCTCGATGACGATCGACCACTCGACCCACTCGCTGTTCGGCGTATCCAAGGCCGCGGCCGACCTCCTGGTCCAGGAGTACGGGCGCTACTTCGACATGCCGACCGTCGCCTTCCGCGGCGGCTGCCTGACCGG
>Ga0070688_100000958_pt1 | contig 14421 bp, 9 predicted proteins | sample KBSS13HmetaG_FD_64679 | JGI IMG/M metagenome (GOLD analysis project Ga0070688, IMG submission 64679) | Switchgrass rhizosphere microbial communities from Kellogg Biological Station, Michigan, USA - KBS S1-3H metaG | ecosystem: Host-associated > Plants > Roots > Rhizosphere ...
TCGGTTCATGGCGGGCTGGCGTCGGCCACTGTTGTCGCATGCACGCTGCTGGCGGCGATGGTCGGCGTCGTCGGCGCGACCGAAGTGACCATGGGCATGATCGCGCTGCCTGCGATGCTGCGCCGCGGCTACGAGCCGAAGCTCGCCTGCGGCTCCTTGCTCGCCGGCGGAACGCTCGGCATCCTGATTCCGCCTTCCGTAATGGCGATCGTTTACGCCGTCGTCGCGCAGCAATCGCTCGGCGAGCTGCTGATCGGTTCGGTATTCCCGGGATTGTTGCTGTCCGGAATCTATATCGCCTACGTCACGATACGCTGCTATATCAATCCATCGCTCGGCCCCGCGCTCCCGATCGAGGAGCGTGTCAACATGCGCGAAAAGATACGGCTGCTGGGCAATACGATCACGCCGGTACTGCTGATCATTCTCGTGCTGGGGGTCATCTTCGTCGGCATCGCTACACCCGTTGAGGCCGCGGGCATCGGCACCTTCGGCGCACTCGCGGTGTGCGCGCTGCATCGCCGGTTGACCTGGCCAGCCCTCTACGAGGCGGCGATGTCGACGCTCAAGGCGACAGCGATGGTAATGTGGATCTTCTTCGGCGCGACGATGTTCGTCGGGTTTTTCATCATCAAAGGCGGGCAGACCTTCGTTTCGGATCTGATCCTCGGCACTGGATTACCCCCCTACGGCATCCTGTTCCTGATGATGGTGATCCTCTTTATCCTGGGAATGTTTCTCGACTGGGTCGGCATCCTGCTGCTGACCGTACCCATCTTTCTGCCGATCCTTACCGCGCTCACGTTCGGCGGCTTGTTCGGCATATCGGGCGTGAGCTCCGACGATCTGTCGCTGTGGTACGGCGTCATCTTCATGGTCAACATGCAGATGGCGTTTCTTAGTCCTCCGTTCGGCTACTCGCTGTTCTACCTGAAGAGCGTCGCGCCGAAGGAAATCTCAATGGCAATGATCTTCAAGGCCGCGATGCCGTTCATCGGGCTCCAGGCGATCGGGCTCACTTTGTGCATCATCTTCCCTCAGATCATTCTCTGGTTGCCGAGCATGCTGTATCACGGCACCAAATAAGAGGCGCGAGAAAGCGGCGTTAAGGGCCGTCGGGGCGAGAGCGCCGCACCGAACGGCCTTGTAAGCAAACCGTCAGCAATCCCGGACGCGGTCTGTCTCAGCGCGAAGCGTGCATCGCGCTCCTGCCAGACATATACTCGCACGGCTGTCGACAGCCACCGGTCGCAACTAAGCGCCTCTTCGCTTAAATTTCTGCTGACTGCGCTCGGGGTTGCGAACAAGAAACTGCGCCTAAGCGCGCGAGACGGAGGAAACCCATGTACCAGCAGAACTACGACCCGACGGGCAATGTTTTCCTGTCGACTATCGTCGCGGCGATTCCGATTCTGACGTTGCTGTATTTCATTGCCTTGCATCGGCATCGCGATGCGCAGGGAACCGTCCGCCTCGGCATCTCAGCTCCTTATGCGGCGTTCTTCGGCGTCATCGCGGCATTTCTCGTCGTCTGCCTGTTCTTCAAGATGCCCGTCGTGTCTGCGGTCTCCGCCTTCGCGCTCGGCATTCTATCCGGATTTCTGGGGATCATCTGGATCGTTCTGGCCGCGATGTTTTTGTACACGATGAGCGTCGTCAGCGGCCAGTTCGAGATCGTGAAGGAGTCGATCGTCCACATCTCGTTCGATCGGCGACTGCAATGCGTGCTGATCGCCTTCTCGTTCGGCGCGATCATCGAAGGTACGTCGGGCTTCGGCACCCCGGTTGCGATCGCCGGCGCGGTGATGGTAGGCCTCGGGTTCAAGCCTTTTCAATCCGCGGTGCTGAACCTGCTCGCAAATACCGCCCCCGTCGCATGGGGCGCTATCGGGACACCGATCGTGACGCTCGCCGCCGTGAGCGGACTCGATCAGCTGACGCTGTCCGCGATGGCCGGCCGGCAACTTCCTTTTGTATCGATCCTGGTGCCTTTCTGGCTGGTCGTCACGTTCGTGAAAATGGAAGGCGGCACGTGGAAGGAAGCCTTCGAGGTGTGGCCGGCCGCACTGTGCGCGGGCGGCACGTTTGCGGTGGTGCAATGGTTTGCCTCGGGGATCAACGAAACGCATCTGATGACCGACGTCGTCTCGGGCCTCTTCTCGGTCATCTGCACTGCCCTGTTCCTGCGCTTTGTCTGGCATCCAAAGACGCGCTTCCTGCTCAAGTCCGACCGCGAAGCGCTGGCCAAGGCCGGCAAGAGCACGGCGACCATAACCAGCGACAAAACGGAATGGGCTTACAAGTACACGGCGGCGCAAACGTTCTACGCTTGGCTGCCCTGGCTGATCCTGATCGCCTGCTGCGCGTTGTGGGGCGTGCCGGCCTTCAAGGTGTACCTCAATAACCTCTTCTCCGGCATCAAGTTCAGCACGACGCTGCTGGGTTCGACGTTCGGCGGCACGCTATCGCTGCCGGTATGGGACATGCCTTCGCTGCACAACCTGGTGCAGCGGATGCCACCGGTAGCTCCGGTCAACGCCAAACCCGAAGCGGCGCGATTCGCAATCAACTGGCTGTCCGCGGCCGGCACCGGGGTCTTCGTCGCCGCGCTTCTTTCCGGACTGGTCCTCAAGCTGAACGCGTCGCAATGGAAGGGCGCTTTCGTGCAGACGGCGCATCGGATGAAAATTCCGGTCCTGGTCATCGGACAGGTTCTGGGGCTGGGCTTCCTGACCCGCTACTCGGGCACCGACGCGGTCCTCGGTCTGGCGTTCACCTCGGCCGGATTCATGTATCCATTCTTCGCCGCGTACCTGGGCTGGCTCGGCGTCTTCCTGACCGGCTCCGACACGGCATCCAACGCGCTGTTCGGGAGCCTGCAGCGGATCACCGCGCAGCAGCTCCATCTGAACGAGATCCTGATCGTGGCGACCAACTCGACCGGCGGCGTCATGGGCAAGATGATCGACGCGCAGTCGATCATGGTGGCGTGCGCGGCATGCTACGACGACCCGAAGGAGCGCGCGCACGCGCTCGGACCGATCTTTCGCACGGTATTCTTCTATTCGATTGCCGGCGCGGCCGTCATCGGCGTCATCGCGATGCTGCAGGCTTATGTGTTCCCGGGGATGATTCCCGTGCCGCCAATCGGCAAGTGATATCGCGCGGCGGGCCGTCGACGGTCACCCCCGTCGCGGCCCGGCTGCGTCATCCGGTCAGAGCGCGTCGCTCGCGCAGCGCCTGGGCCAATGTCCCGCTGTCGACGTATTCGAGCTCACCGCCAACCGGGACGCCGCGGGCCAGCCGCGTAACCTTCAGCCCGCGCGCGCTTAATAGCTCACCGATGTAGTGCGCGGTCGCTTCGCCTTCGTTGGTGAAATTGGTGGCGAGCACCACTTCGCGCACCGCGCCGTCCGCGGCGCGCTTGAGCAGGCGATCGAGCCTGATTTCCTTCGGACCGATGCCGTCGAGCGGCGACAGGCGTCCCATCAGCACGAAATAGAGCCCGGTGTAGGCCTGCGTGTGCTCGATCATCATCAGGTCGGCGGGTGTCTCGACCACACACAGCATGGTCGCATCGCGCTTCGACGAGCGGCACAGCGCGCAGAGCTCATCCTCGGTAAACGTGTTGCAACGCTCACAATGCCGGATCGTGCGCGTGGCCGCTTCCAGCGCCGTCGCGAGCCGCTGCCCGCCCTCGCGGTCATGCTGCAACAGATGCAGCGCCATGCGCTGCGCGGCCTTCGGTCCGACGCCGGGCAGACAGCGCAATGCCTGCGTCAGCTCGTCGAGGGCAGGCAGAGTCACAGGGGTCGGCGTCACATAACCCTGTCAGAACGGCAGCTTCATGCCCGGCGGCAGCCCTAGGCCGGCGGACAATCCCGCCATCTTCTCCTGCGAGGCGGCATCGATCTTGCGCACGGCGTCGTTGATCGCCGCCGCGACCATATCCTCGAGCATGTCCTTGTCCTCGGCCAGCAGCGACGGGTCGATGGTCACGCGCTTGGCGTCATGCCGCCCGGTCATCAGCACCTTGACCAGGCCGGCACCCGACTGGCCCTCGATTTCCATCGCGGCGATCGCCTCCTGCGCCTTTTTCATGTTTTCCTGGACGGCCTGCGCCTGCTTCATCAGACCGGCGAGCTGGTTCTTCATCATGGTCGGGTTCCTGAACTACGAATTGGGTTTGATCGATTCGGTCTTGATGGTCGCGTCGAATCGAGACAGCACGTCTTGCACGAACGGATCGTCGCGAAACGCGGCTTCGGTCTTGGCCTTCACTTCGGCGCGCTCCCGCTTTTCCTGCGCCGCGAGCGTCGCGCCCGCCGCCGCGTCGACATCGAAACGCAGGCGGACGCGGCGACCGAACGCCTCGTCCAAGGCCGCCTTCAGCTTGTCGGTATAAGTCTTGTCGATCAGATGTCGCGCGGCTTCCGGGACCGCGAGCACGATTTCGTTGCCAGCGATGGCTTTGAGCGCGGTCTGCGCCGCGAGTTGCAGCGCGATGCCCGACAGCTTCAGACCGGCGACGAAAGCCGGCCAGTCGGCGATCTGCAACGGCGCGAGCGTCGCTGCGCTCGACTGGGCTGGCGCGGACGCGACGCGGGTCTCGGCTGGCGGGTCAATCGCCGCCAGTGGCGCTCCGCCCGTCGCGCGGCTGCCGCTTGCAACCTGCGCGTTGCCGCTGGCGCCTTGCGTGCTGCCGCTCGCCGGCGCGCTGCTCGTCCTCGGCCCGCTCGTGCTCGCGGCCTCGCGAGCGACGGCGCGCACGGGCGCCTTCGTCTCCGCCGAAGGCCCCGCGGCGGGCTCGAACGCGAGCAGGCGCAACAAGGTCATCGCGAATCCCGTCTGCTCGTCCGGCGCAAGCGCCATGTCGGCCCGGCCCTGAACGCAGATCTGGTAGGCAAGCTGCACGGCGTCCGGAGTGAACGCCGTGGCATAGCCGGCGATTCGCGCCGCGTCGGGCAGCGCATCGGCGACACCCGCGACGGTCTGCGCGACGGCGATGCGGTGAAACAGGCTCGCCAGCTCATCCAGCGCCGCAGGCAGCGAAAGGCTGCGTTGGCTCAACGTCGCGGCTTCAGCCAGCAAGGCCTTGCCATCGCCCGCAAGCAAGGCATCGACAATGCGATACGCGTACTCGGCGTCGACCGCACCGAGCATCGTGCGCACCACGGCTTCCCGCACCTCTCCTGCGCCGTAGGCGATCGCCTGGTCGAGGACCGAGAGGGCATCGCGCATCGAGCCCCGCGCGCTATGCGCGATCAAAGCCAGCGCCGAGTCGTCGAACGCGATGTCCTCGGCGCGAAGAATATCGGCCAGCCGCGCCGCGATCTGCGCGGCCGGAAGCACCTTCAGGTTGAATTGCAGGCAGCGCGAAAGCACGGTGACCGGGATCTTTTGCGGATCGGTCGTGGCCAGGATGAATTTGACGTGCTCGGGAGGCTCCTCGAGCGTTTTAAGCATCGAATTGAACGCGGCCTTCGACAGCATGTGCACTTCGTCGATCAGGTAGACCTTGTATCTGCCGACCGTCGGCGCGTAGCGTGCGTTGTCGAGAATCTCCCGCATGTTGTCGATGCCGGTATTCGACGCCGCGTCGAGCTCGAGCAGATCGACAAAGCGACCGGCGTCGATATCGGTGCACGCAGGGCATACGCCGCAGGGCGTTGCCGTGACGCCGGTCGCGCAATTGAGGCTCTTCGCTAGGAGCCTTGCGATCGTCGTCTTGCCGACGCCGCGCGTGCCGGTAAGCAGATACGCGTGATGGAGACGTCCTCGTTCGAGCGCGTTGGTCAGCGCCCGCACGACATGGTCTTGCCCGACCAGATCGGCAAATCGCTTCGGTCGCCATTTGCGGGCGAGCGCTTGGTAGCTCATCGGGCTTTCAGCGTTTCGTTCAGCAAAGCATTGCGCGATTTCGCTTCGCGTTCGCGTTGCAGCGAACCGCGAGGCTATTTCGCGTCGCGTTCGGTTTCAGGCAAGGCGCTCGACCGACGCAGGCGCGCCGTGTACCCAAAAGGTACATAAGCCCCTGCGGCGGGCGGGCAACGTAGCATGAAGCCGAACTGACGCGAAAGAGGGGGTGGCGAGCCGGACCCCCGGCACTTGCAGAGAATAGCTATGGCTGCTTCCTTCCGGACCTGACCAGGTTCACCACCATGCAATGCGGGGCGGCCCGCCATTGATCGTTGCCGCTGCTGCCCCTCATTATCGGCGAAGCAAGCCGATGCAGCAAGCAACGCGACGGTGCGAGACTCGATGCACTGCGGATTCACCCGTCCGCCTGGCCGTCATCGGCGGGCCGGTTATAATGCAATCAGCGCATCATGCATTGGAGTCGGATTGCGCACACGCCTTCTGCAGCGTATCTGCATCGCGGTCTCGATGACAGTGGTTGCCTGCAGTCCATCGCAACCCCCGCCGCCGCCTTCGTCGAACGAATTGACCGTGCTGCTCCGCACCGGGCCGGGGACCTGGTTCGTCGGCGCCGATGACCAAGGCGCGGGCATCGACTATGACCTTGCGCACATGTTCGCCGAGCAGGAGGGAACGACGCTCAGGGTGGTGCCTACCGGCGACCCCGTCGAAAAGCTGACCGATGCGGGAACTGGAGCGCGCTTCGGCGCCGGCAGTTTGTACCTTCCCGGATCGGTGTGGTCGTCGCCCGCAAACGCCGTGCTCTATTCATCGAGCTATTACGCCACCGAACCGGTACTGATTTACAACATCGACGGGTTCAAGCCCGAATCCTGGCGCGATCTGGCCGACGAGACCGTCGGCGTTCTCGAAGGCGGTGGCCTCGCGACGGCGTTGTCCAAGCTCCGCTCCGAACATCCCGAAGTCCGATGGCAGATGATCACCCTGCCCTCGACCGAGGCGATGATCAGCCAGGTGTCCGACGGGACCTTGGATTACGCGATCGTTGCGTCCCACGATGCCGAAGCGGCGCGTCACGTCTATCTCAACTTCGACAAGGCGTTCGCGGTCGCCGGAAAGCAGCAGCTGGTCTGGGCATTCCCGCCCGGCGAGCGCCATTTGCGCGACAGAGTCAATGCGTTCTTCGCGCAGCTTCGCCGCGACGGCAGGCTGCAGCGTCTGGTCGAGCGCTACTTTTCCTATGGCACGGTGCCGCGCATCGATGCCGGCGTGTTCCACGAGCGCATCAAGTCGACATTGCCGCAGCTTCGCAGTGTTTTCCAGCGCGCGCAACAGGAGACTGGCATCGAATGGCGCCTGCTCGCCGCGATCGCATACCAGGAATCGAAGTGGGATGCGCAGGCCACCAGCGAGACCGGCGTGCGCGGCCTGATGCAGTTGACCGAGGAAACCGCGCAGCGCCTCGGCGGCGTCGATCGCCTGGATCCGACCGCGAGCGTCCTTGCTGCGGCGCGCTACCTTCGCGATCTGAAAGACCGGCTGCCACAGCGCATCGCCGAGCCCGACCTCACCTGGCTTGCGCTGGGCGCATACAACATCGGCATCGCGCATCTGGAAGATGCGCGCATCCTGGCGCAGAAGCAGAAGCTCGACCCGGACACCTGGTCGGCCCTGAAAAAGACGCTGCCGCTGCTCGCGCTGCCCGAGTATTACGAGACGGCCAAATTCGGTTACGCGCGCGGTGCGATGCCGGTCGCCTTCGTCGATCGCGTGCGCGCGTATTACGACATCCTGCTCGCCCAGCAACCGCCGCTGCAGCCGCGATTGCGCATGTTCTCGGGCATCGCCGATGAAAACGCGGCGCAGCCGATGGCCGCGCCGGTCAGCGTCGCCAAATAATCAGCCCGCCGCCGCGATGATGCTGGCGCCACCCATATACGACCGCAGCGCTGCGGGGACGTCGACGCCGCCGTCGGCGCGCTGGTAGTTTTCGAGGATCGCGACCAGCGTCCTGCCGACGGCCAGACCCGATCCGTTCAGCGTGTGCACGAGCTCAGGCTTGCCTTGCGCGTTGCGAAATCGCGCCTGCATGCGGCGCGCCTGAAATGTCTCGCAATTCGAGCACGACGAAATCTCCCGATACTTGCCCTGCCCCGGCAGCCATACTTCCAGATCGTAGGTCTTCGCCGCGGAGAAGCCCATGTCGCCGGTGCACAGGGTCACGACGCGATACGGGAGCTCGAGCTTTTGCAGGATCGCTTCAGCGTGCTGCACCATTTCCTCGAGTGCGTCGTACGAGCGGTCCGGTTCGACGATCTGCACCATCTCGACCTTGTCGAATTGGTGGACGCGGATCATGCCTCGGGTGTCCTTCCCGTAACTTCCCGCCTCCGAGCGGAAGCACGGCGAGTGCGCGGTGAGCCGGATTGGCAGCGCCGTAGCCGCGACGATCTGCTCGCGCACGAAATTGGCCAGTGGCACCTCGGCAGTCGGGATCAGGTACCAGCGCTCCTCGTCAGTTGCGCCGCCCTTCGCCGCCCAGAACAGGTCCTCCTCGAATTTCGGCAGCTGGCCGGTGCCGATCAGTGCGTCGGCATTGACCAGATAGGGCACATAGCATTCCGCGTAGCCGTGCTCGGTCGTGTGCGTATCGAGCATCAGCTGCACCAGCGCCCGGTGCAGGCGCGCGACCGCTCCGCGCAGCGCATAAAAACGGGCGCCGGAAATTTTCGCCGACACGTCGAAGTCGAGTCCGCCAACCGCCGCGCCGATGTCGACGTGATCGCGCGGCGCAAAGTCGAACTTCCTCGGGCTACCCCAGCGGCGGACTTCGGCGTTGTCGGCCTCGGAGGTCCCGACCGGAACGCTCGCATGCGGCACGTTGGGCATCGTTAGCAGCCAATCGCGGAGGCGCTGCTGCACGGCCTCGAGATTGCGTTCGAGCGAAGTCAGCTCGTCGCCGATGCCGGCGACCTCGCGCAGTGTCGCAGACGCGTCTTCGCCTCTGCTCTTGGCAATGCCGATCTCTTTCGAGACCGTGTTGCGCCTCGCCTGGAGCTCCTGGGTGCGCATCTGTATATGCTTGCGCTCAGCCTCGAGCTCGACGAACGCGGGCCCATCGAGCTGATATCCACGCGTCTTCAGACGCGCGACGACGTCATCGAGGTCGTTGCGCAGAAGCTGGATATCGATCATGCGCGAATTTTAGCAGAGGGCTGCACACCGCCAGGCAGCACCCGCGGTCAGGAGTTGCCTTCGCCGCCCGAGCGCGCCTTGGCGTCGCGATGCCTCAACTCGGCAAGCCTTTCCGCGATCCTCGCTTCGAGGCCGCGATCGGTCGGTCGATACCAGCCGGGCCGTGCCATGCCCTCGGGCAGATAACTTTCGCCGGCGGCGTAGGCATCTTCCTCGTCGTGAGCGTAGCGATAGTCCTTCCCGTAACCCAGATTCTTCATCAGCCTGGTCGGCGCATTGCGCAAGTGCAGCGGCACCGGGCGCGAGCCATCTTCGGCGATGAACGCGCGCGCGGCGCCGTACGCGACGTACACTGCATTGCTTTTGGCCGCGCAGGCGAGATAGATCACGGCCTGCGCCAACGCGAGCTCGCCCTCGGGCGTGCCGAGGCGTTCGTAGGTCGCGACGGCGTCCAGAGTCAGCTGCAGCGCGCGCGGATCGGCAAGTCCGATGTCTTCGCTGGCCATTCGTATCATCCGCCGCCCGACATACAGCGGGTCGGCGCCGCCGTCGAGCATCCGGCAGAACCAGTAGAGCGCCGCATCGGGATCGGATCCGCGGACCGACTTGTGCAACGCCGATATCTGGTCATAGAACGCCTCGCCGCCCTTGTCGAAGCGGCGCAGACTACGCGTGATCGCCGTCTCGACGAATTCGCTGTCGATCTCGCGCCGACCCGCTTCCTGCGCGGCGACGGCCAGTTGCTCGACCAGATTCAACAGGCGCCGGCCGTCGCCGTCGGCATAGGCGATTACCGCGTCTCGTGCGGCGGCGTTGAGCGCGACGCCGAGCATAGCCGCCGGCAACGCTCGATCGAGCAGCGCCGAGAGCTCGTCGGCCGACAGCGCCTCGAGCACATAGACGGTGGCGCGACTGAGCAACGCGCTGTTGACCTCGAACGACGGATTCTCGGTCGTCGCGCCGATGAAAGTGACCAGGCCTTTTTCGACGAACGGAAGAAAGGCGTCCTGCTGTGCCTTGTTGAAGCGATGCACCTCGTCGACGAACAGGATCGTGTGACGGCCCGATTGCGCAAGCGTCGCCTCCGCCTGCGCGATCGCGTCGCGAATGTCCTTGACGCCTGAAAGCACCGCCGACAACGCGATGAATTCCGCGTTGAACGCATCGGCCATCAGGCGCGCGAGCGTCGTCTTGCCGACGCCCGGCGGGCCCCAGAGAATCATCGAATGCGGCTTGCCGGACGCGAAGGCCACCGCCAGCGGCTTGCCCGGTCCGAGCAGGTGCCTCTGCCCGATGACCTCGGCGATGCTTTTCGGCCGCAGGCGCTCGGCCAGCGGAGTCGCCGGATTGACTACGGCAAAAAGGTCATTCGCCGACGACATCGGCGCCTGGCGGCGGCACGAATCGGAACAACGCGGTGTCGACGGCTGCGTTGCGCTCGAACGAACCGAACGACAGTTGCGTCACCTGGCCGAAGCTGTCGTGCAGTTCCATCGTGCGGGGAACGTTACCTTTCAGCCCGATCCGGATGCTGGCGAAGCCGCTGTCGCCGGCACGCGGCTTGGCGTCGACGAATTCCAAATCGCCGCTTTTTCCGCCGTCATTGAGCTCGAAGTTTCTTTCCAGCGAGTCGTCGCCGGCGAGCAGGGCGGCAGGCGTCGCGCCAAGCGCCTGGTCGAGCTTTCTGACGACTACCTGGTTGAGATCCGGATCGTGGATCCACAGCTTCTGGCCGTCGCCGACGATGATCTGCGTATGCGGCTTTTCGTAGGTCCAGCGGAACTTGCCGGGCCGCGAGAATGCGAACGTTCCGTTCGATTCCTGCGGCACGCGCCCGGCTTTTCCGCTGACGATCTGGCGAAACGTCGTCTTGCCGGTTTTGGCGCCACTCAGGAAAGCCTTCAGTTGATCGGGGCCGGACGCTGCCGCGGGACAAGCGAGCGACATCGCCACGCACATCGTCGCCGCGAACCGCCATCCGGCGATCATGCGCTCTCGCCTTTGCCCGCCGGGACCAGGACGTCGCGATTGCCGTTGGTCTGCATTGCAGACACCAGCCCCGCCCGCTCCATCTGCTCGATCAGGCGCGCCGCCCGATTGTAGCCAATGCGCAGATGGCGCTGCACCAGCGAGATCGATGGCCGACGCGTCTTCAGCACGACGGCGACCGCCTGGTCGTACATCGGGTCCGCCTCGGCATCGCCGGCATCGATCATCACGCCTTCGTCGCCGTTGCCGCTGACGCCCGAATCGAGAATGCCGTCCAGATATTGCGGTCCGCCCTGCGCTTTCAGATGCTCGACGACGCGATGCACCTCGGTGTCGGCGACGAACGCACCGTGCACCCGCTGCGGGTGTCCGGTGCCCGGCGGCAGATAAAGCATGTCGCCCTGCCCGAGCAAGGTCTCCGCGCCCATCTGATCGAGGATCGTGCGCGAATCTACCTTGCTCGCCACCTGGAACGCGATGCGCGACGGAATATTGGCCTTGATCAGGCCGGTGATCACGTCAACCGACGGGCGCTGCGTCGCAAGGATCAGATGAATGCCGGCGGCGCGCGCTTTTTGCGCGATGCGGGCGATCAGCTCTTCGATCTTCTTGCCGGTGACCATCATCAGGTCGGCCAGCTCATCGATGACGACGACGATCAGCGGCATTTCCTCGATTGGCTCCGGGCTTTCCGGCGTCAGCGTGAACGGATTGGTCAATGGCTCGCCGGCCTTTTTGGCCTCGACCACGCGCGCGTTGTAGCCGGAGAGATTGCGCACGCCCAGCGTCGACATCAGCCGGTAGCGGCGCTCCATCTCGCCGACGCACCAGTGCAGCGCGTTGGCGGCAAGCTTCATGTCGGTGACGACCGGCGCAAGCAGATGCGGAATCCCTTCGTAAACCGAAAGCTCCAGCATCTTCGGATCGATCAGAATCAACCGGACCTGCCGCGGCTCGGCCTTGTAGAGCAGCGACAGAATCATCGCGTTGACGGCCACCGACTTGCCCGATCCGGTCGTGCCGGCGACCAGCAGGTGCGGCATGCGCGCCAGGTCGACGATGACCGGCTTGCCCGCGATATCCTTGCCCAGGGCGAGCGACAGCGGGCTCGCCGTATCGTTGTAAGTCGTCGACGACAAGAGCTCGACGAGGCGCACGATCTGCCGCTTGGCGTTCGGCAGCTCGAGCCCCATGAACGATTTGCCCGGAATGGTCTCGACCACACGTATGCTCACCACCGACAGCGCCCGCGCCAGATCCTTCATCAGGTTGACGATTTGTGCGCCCTTGACGCCGATCGCGGGCTCGATTTCGAACCGCGTGATCACCGGTCCGGGGTACGCCGCGAGCACCTTCACCGACACGCCGAAATCGGCGAGCTTGCGCTCGATCAGGCGCGAGGTGAATTCCAGCGTCTCCGGGCTGACCTGTTCCTGCGCCGAAGGCGCGTCCTCGAGCAGCGCCAGCGGCGGCAGCGGCGAGTCGGGCATGTCCTGGAACAGCGGCTTCTGCTTTTCCTTGACCACCCGTTCCGATTTCGGCACGTCGACCATCGCCGGCACGACGACGACCGGTTCGCGATCCTCGATGCTTTCGCGCGCCGCCTCGACGAACTGCTCGCGTTCCTCCAGCGCCACCGCGCCGATTTCACGATCGCGTCGCGCATCGCGTCGCTGCCGCAGCGACGCGATCAGGCGCTCGATGCCGGCGCCGACCCGCTCCATCAGGCGCAGCCACGACATGCCGGTGAACAACGACCAGCCGATGGCAAAGAGTGCGATCAGCAGCAGCGTGCCGCCGTTGAATCCGAGAGAGCGCGAGAAGCCCGACCCGATCATCTCGCCTAGCGCGCCGCCTGGCGCATGCGGCAATAATGCGGGGAGGCGATACAGGCGCAGTGCCTCGAGCGCGGAGCTCGAGAGCAGGACCAGAGCGAATCCAGGCACGGCGAGCCACGGATGATGCCGGTCGGCAGCATCGATCGAGCGTGTCAGATGTCGATAGCCGGTCACGACCAGCACGATGCCGGCGAACACCCACCACCAGGCGGAGATGCCGAATAGATACAGCAGCAGATCGGCAAGCCACGCGCCGACCGCTCCGCCCTTGTTGTGAATGGCCGCACCGGTGCCCGAGAATGACCAGCCCGGATCGGTGCGTTGATAGGTCGCGAGAATCAGCGCAAGGTAGGCGAATACGGCGACTACCAGCAGCCACCACGACTCGCGAACCAGCGCCGCGAGGCGCGGCGACAGCGTCGGTTCCGGCGCTGCGACGGCCCGACGTTGCCTTTGTATTTTTTGCTTGAAAATCATAGATTTGTGATGCGCACTTTGCGCAACACATTATACACCGTCCGGCGTCGCGGAAGGGCCGGCTTGCGCCTCAGGGAGCCACCCCAACATCGGTTAGAATCGGGCGGAACGTTTCGTACCCGAATAAACAGCGAATCGACCGCATCATGTCAGCCAAGCACCATCGTCTGTTGATTCTCGGCTCCGGCCCGGCCGGATTCACCGCGGCAGTATACGCCGCGCGCGCCAACCTGAAACCGGTTCTGATCACCGGATTGGCGCAAGGCGGGCAGCTGATGACCACGACCGATGTCGACAACTGGCCGGCCGATGCCGACGGCGTGCAAGGCCCCGAGCTGATGGCGCGCTTTCAGAAGCACGCCGAACGCTTCGACACCGAGATCATCTTCGACCACATTCATACCGCGGCGTTGCGCGAGCGTCCGCTGCGCCTGGTCGGCGACATCGGCGAATACACCTGCGACGCGCTGATCATCGCGACCGGCGCATCGGCGCGCTATCTCGGGCTGCCTTCCGAGCAGGCTTTCATGGGCAAAGGCGTTTCCGCCTGCGCGACCTGCGACGGCTTTTTCTACAAGGGACAGGACGTCATCGTTGTCGGCGGCGGCAACACCGCGGTCGAAGAAGCGCTGTATCTGTCGAACATCGCGCGTCAGGTCAGCCTGGTCCACCGCCGCAACAAGTTCCGCGCCGAGGCGATTCTGGTCGACAAGCTGATCGCCAAGGTCCAGGCCGGCAAGATCGAGCTCCACCTCTTCGCGACGCTCGACGAGGTGCTCGGTGATGCGTCCGGCGTCACCGGCATCCGCATCCGCAGCACCAAGGACGACTCGACCTCGGAGATCAAGCTCACCGGCTGCTTCATCGCCATCGGCCACCAGCCGAACACCGACATCTTCAAGGGTCAGCTGGAGATGAAGGACGGCTACATCCTGACCAAGACCGGACTGGAAGGCTTCGCCACGGCCACCAGCGTCCCGGGCGTCTTTGCCGCCGGCGACGTGCAGGATCACGTCTATCGCCAGGCGATCACCAGCGCCGG
>Ga0070688_100000960_pt1 | contig 14418 bp, 11 predicted proteins | sample KBSS13HmetaG_FD_64679 | JGI IMG/M metagenome (GOLD analysis project Ga0070688, IMG submission 64679) | Switchgrass rhizosphere microbial communities from Kellogg Biological Station, Michigan, USA - KBS S1-3H metaG | ecosystem: Host-associated > Plants > Roots > Rhizosphere ...
CGGCTCACTGGGCGTGCTCGCAGCGCGACAGGCCTGGGAAGCGGCCAAGCGAGTCGAGCACCTGTGCCCGAGCGGCGATCAGGCAGCGCTCGAAGCCGCGGTGACCGACCTCGAGCGCGCTATGGGCGATGCCGTCGGACCCTTCCAGCGGTTCTACGCGGCGAGCCGCCTCGCGCGCCCGGCCTGACGGACGGCTGAGCCGTCCATGGGTCCAAAGGTCCTTCGGTCCATGAGTCGATAGGTCCATAGGTTCGCCCTACTCCCCATGGACCGAGGGACGCAGGGACTTATGGACGGCTAGCACACGGCGGAGCCGTCAGGTCTGCCGTGTGGTATGCTTAGCGGTTGCCTCCGGGATCCGTGCAGCCCGCGTTTCGCGGCCTGCCATCCCTCCCCGACCAGACCCAGACGGAATGCGCCCAGGCGGCCTCCGGGCCCTCGAATTCGATCGGATTGTCGCCGCGGTGCGGAGCTTTGCGCTCACGCCGACTGGCGCCGCGCGTCTTGACGCGCTGACGCCGGCCACCGAGCCGGCGGCGGTCCGCGAGCTGCTGGCCGCGACGACCGAGACGGTGGGCTACCTGGCCGACAATCCGGTCTTCCCGCTGCGGGCACCGGAAGACCTGGAGGATCTGCTCGGCCTGCTGCAGGTCGAGGGCCGCGCGCTCGAGCCCGCGCGTCTGCTCGCCCTTGCCGACTACCTAGAGTCGATCGACACCTCCGCCGCGGCGGTCCGCCGATCGGGCGGCGAGTTCCCGCGCCTGCGCGCGCTGGTGGACCGCGCCCCGTCGTTCACCGCCGAGATCGACGACGTGCGGCGCAAGATCGCACAGCCGGGCGAGGTGCTCGACCACGCCAGCCCGCTGCTGGCGTCCCTGCGAGATCGGCTCCGCAAGCAGCGCACGCGTCTGCGCAGCACGCTCGAGTCGTACCTGCGCGGGAAGGAGACGTCGAAGTACCTCCAGGACCAGGTCGTCACGGAGCGCAATGGCCGATTCGTCCTGCTGGTGAAGGCCGAGCACCGCGCCTCGCTGCCCGGGCTCGTGCACGGCGCGTCATCGAGCGGCGCGACGTTGTATCTGGAGCCGCTCGCGACGGTCGAGATCAACAACGACCTGGTGGCGCTCGAAGCCGAAGAGGCCGAAGAGGTCCAGCGGATCCTGCTGGAGCTCACCGATCGGTTCCGCGCGCGCGCCGACGATGTCGCGATCAGCGAGGAAGTCGCGACCTCGCTCGACGTGCTGCAGGCAAAGGCCCGACTCGCCGAGATCACCGGCGCCACGGCGCCGACCTTGTCGGCGGACGGGCGTCTCGAGCTGCTGGCGGCGCGCCATCCGCTGCTCATGCGCGGCGTCGTGTCGCGGTACGCAGATGATGTGTCGGGGCTGCCGGAGACGCCGACACCGGTGGACATCAAACTGGTGCCGCCGGCCACCGCGCTGCTCGTGACGGGGCCCAACACCGGTGGCAAGACCGTCGCGCTGAAAACCGCCGGGCTTCTGCCCCTGATGGCACAGGCGGGATTGCACATCCCCGCCGAGCCGGGATCGTTTGTGCCCGTGTTCCGTTCCGTCTTCGCGGATATCGGCGACGAGCAGTCGATCGCGTCCAGCCTGAGCACCTTCGGCTGGCACATCACGAACATCGCGTCGATGGATCGTGACCTGCAGTTGCCCGCGCTGGTGCTGCTCGACGAGATCGGCGCGGGCACGGATCCGCTGGAGGGCGGCGCGCTCGGCGCCGCGATCGTCGATCACTTCCGGCGGCGCGGGGCGCTGGTCGTGGGCACGACGCACTACGACGCCCTGAAGGCGTACGCGGCGACCACGCCCGGCGTACAGATGGCGGCGTTCGCGTTCGACCCGGTGAGCTTCGCGCCGACGTATCACCTGCTCTACGGATCGCCCGGACGGAGCCTGGCGCTCGAGATGGCCGAGCGGCTTGGCCTGACGCGGACAATCATCCAGCGCGCGCGCGAAAGCCTCGGCACCCGAGAGGCGGAGCTGGCGGATCGGCTCGGACGCGTGGACCAGGAGATCGCGCGGCTTGCTGAGGAACGCAAGGCTGTCGCGAAGCAGCGCGACGAAGCGGCTGCAGTGCGCCGGCACGTTGATCAGCGCGACGCGGAGCTGAAGGAGCGCGAAGCGGCGTTCCGCCGCAAGCTCACCGATCGGATCGACGAACGCGTGCGCGCCGCGGCCCGAGAGATCGACGCAGTGGTACAGGCCCTGAAGCGGCAGACCTCCGCGCTGGCGACACGCGACATTGGCCAGCCACGGCTGTCCACCGGCGATCAGGGTTCGCTCAGGGCGCATGCGCGCGCGGCCGTCGAGGGCGCCGCCGCCCGCGCGCTCGATTCCGAACTCCGAGGCCCGCAGCCCGGAGCCCAGACCCCGAAGCCCGAAGCCGTGAATCGCCCTGCCTCCGTCGGCGATCGCGTGATCGTCCCGCCCTTCGGCCTCGAGGGCATCGTCAAGTCAATTTCCGACGGGCAGGCCGAAGTGGACGTGAACGGCAAGCGCCTGCGGGCCGCGGCGAAGACCCTGACAGTGCTCGGGAAGCCCGTGGCGGCGCCCGCGACCGTGCGCGTGAACATCGATCTGGCCGAGCGGTCCGGGTCGCTGTCGGACCTGAACGTGATCGGCTGCACCGTAGACGAAGCGCTCGACCGGGCGGGCCGCTTCCTGGACGAGACGCTCGTGACCGATCAGCGCACCGTGCGGCTGATTCACGGGCACGGCACCGGGCGGCTGCAGAAAGCGATCGCCGGCTTCCTCAAGTCGCATCCGCTGGTGGCCAATTTCCACGCGGCGCCGCTCGAGCAGGGCGGCGGCGGCGTCACCGTCGTGGAGTTGAAGGAATGATCGCGCCGCTGCCCGCTGCCAGCCGCAAGCTGCCAGCTCCGGGGATCTGTTGATGTCGCTGTTCCCGCAGACCTTCCTCGACGATCTGCACCTGAATGCCGATATCGTGCAGGTGATCGGCGATGTCGTGTCGCTCAAGCGGAGCGGCGCGACGTGGAAGGGACTGTGCCCGTTCCACGGCGAGAAGACGCCTTCCTTCCACGTGAACCGCGAGAAGGCCTTCTTCCACTGCTTCGGCTGTCACGTCGGCGGCGACGTGATCAAGTTCGTGGAGCTGCACGAGAAGGTGAGCTTCCCCGAAGCCGTCCGCATGCTGGCGGGCCGGTTCGGCCTGACCGTGCCCGAGGCGCCCGAGACCGAGTCGAGCGGCACCACCGCGGCGGAGCGCGAAGCGCTCCTCAAGGTGCACGAGGTGGCAGCCGCGTGGTTCCGTGCGCAGCTCGAATCCGCCGCCGGCGCACGAGTGCGCCAGCAGCTCGTCGCGCGCAACATCAACGCGCAGACGATCGCTGACCTCGGCATCGGTTTCGCGCCCCCGGCGCGCGAAGCGCTGAAAGCGCATCTCATCGAGCGCGGCTTCGCCATGCCGCTCCTGCTGCGGTCGGGCCTCGTCGTCCAGCGCGACAGCGGCGAGATCGTCGATCGGTTCCGCAACCGGCTGATGATTCCGATCTGCCGCGACGCCGGATCGGTCATCGCCTTCGGTGGCCGCGCCACCGAGGCCGATCAGCAGCCGAAGTACCTCAACTCGCCCGAGACGCCGATCTACTCGAAGAGCCGCACGCTCTACGGCCTGAACTACTCGAAGGCCGCGATCCGGAAGTTGAATTATGCGGTGCTGGTCGAGGGCTACTTCGACGTCGCGCAGCTGGTGCAGGCCGGCATCTCGCCGGTGGTCGCCTCGTGCGGCACGGCGCTCACGCCGCAGCAGGCGCAGCTGCTCCGTCGGTTTACGTCGAAGGTCGTCCTCAGCTTCGACCCCGACGCGGCGGGCCAGGGCGCCGCGGTCCGCTCGTGCGAGCTGCTGGTCGGCGAGGGCTTCGACGTGAACGTGGCGCTGCTGCCCGCGGGCGCTGATCCGGACACGTTCGTGCAGCGTCAGGGTCGCGACGCCTACCAGGATCGCCTTCGGGCATCGGTCCCCTATCTGCAGTTCCTGCTCGACCGCGCCGCCACCGTGCACGACCTGAGTACGGAAGACGGCCGCCGGACGTTTCTTCACGAGATGCTCGTCGTAGCGGCGCGCATCCCGGACGCTGCGGCCCGGGACCAGTTCGCGGACCGGCTGGCGCACAAAGCGCGCATTACGGAAGAGGTCGTTCGCACCGAGATACGTAAGGCTGCCGGGGCGCGCAAGACCAGCGTCCCCGACCGCCTCGTGGCGCCGGCCGGGCCGCTCAAGCCGGCCGAACGGGGTCTGCTGTGGGGGCTGGTGCACGATCCGGCGGCGGTCCGGCCGATGCTCGAAGAGCTGGAAGACCAGGATTTGGAACAACTTGCGGTCGCAGAGGTCGTGGAAACCGCGCGCGAGCTCCACGATGTCGCCGATTTGGCATTCCCATCGGCCCTCCTCGAGCGTCTAAATGATCGACTCTCCCGGCAGGTTGCCTCGGCCGCGGCCGAAACGGCCGCCCCGGCCCCCTCGGCTGAGTGCGTCAGGGCCTTGAAATTGCTCCGTTACGACCGTGAGCGCGCGGCGCTCCAGCGGGAGATTGACCAGCTTCGCGATGACGGGTCGGCCGAGACGGCCACCCGGATCGAGCAACTGTACGACCGGAAAGTGGACTTGAAGCGACGTATCGAGGCGTTGTCGGCCGAATGAGGCCGCGTGGGCATGACCCGAAGCCTGGCGTCGAATGGGCGGGCAAGCGCGTTTCATCTAATCTAGAGGGCTCAGCGGGGCACGATCCTCAGCTGGGCGCAAGGAGGACACCCTTGTCGATCGAAGACAAGTACGACGAGGTACGGCAGCTCATCAACATTGGCAAGGAGAAGGGCTACCTTCTCTACGACGAAGTCAACGAGCTGCTGCCGGCAGAAATCACCTCGTCTGAGGAGCTGGACGACCTGTTCAACCAGTTCGGCAGCGCCGGCATCGAGGTGCTCGACTCGGATAAGGGTTTCCGGGACGAGAAGACCTTCGACCGTACGGCCGAGGGCAGCGAGGAGCTGGAACTCGACCTGACGCCGGGCGCCCTCGACAAGACCAACGACCCGGTCCGCATGTACCTGCGCGAGATGGGCACGGTGCCGCTCCTCACCCGCGAGGGCGAGGTGGCGATCGCCAAGCGCATCGAGCAGGGCAAGCTCTCCGTCATCAAGTCGATCTCCCGCACGCCGATGGTCACCAAGAAGGTGCTCCAGCTCGGCGACGATCTGAAGAACGAGCAGCGCACGATTCGCGAGCTGGTGACCTTTTCGGACGAGGAGCTCACCGACGACAAGATCGAGGATCGCAAGCGCGAGGTGCTCCGGCAGATCGAGGCCGTCCGCAAGGCGCGCGCGCTGATGCAGAAGGCCGAGGAGAAGCTCGATCCGATCCCCAAGAAGGACAAGAAGAAGTACCGCCGCGCGCGCTGGAAGATGCTGCGCGCCCGCGTCGAGCTGAGCCGGCGCATCCGGGAGATCGAGTTCACCGAGCTCGTGAAGCGCCGGATGATCGAGGAGATCAAGGATCAGGTCGAAACCGTCCAGCGCACAGAGCGTGAGATCCAGCACGTCGAGCGTCAGATCGAACCGCCGAAGGGCAGGAAGCCCCTCAAGCTGCGCGAGGAAGACAAGAAGCTGTTCCAGAAGCGCGTGAAGGATCTCCGGACGACGCTCAAGGCGCAGGCCGACGAGCTGCAGGAGACGCCGGACCGGCTGCGGCGCACGCTCGACACGATCACCCGCGGCGAGTGGCAGGCCGAGCAGGCCAAGAAGGAGCTGGTCGAGGCCAACCTCCGGCTGGTCGTCTCGATCGCCAAGAAGTACACGAACCGCGGCCTGCAGTTCCTCGACCTGATTCAGGAAGGCAACATCGGCCTGATGAAGGCGGTGGACAAGTTCGAGTATCGCCGCGGCTACAAGTTCTCCACTTACGCGACGTGGTGGATCCGCCAGGCCATCACGCGCGCGATCGCCGACCAGGCACGGACGATCCGCATCCCGGTCCACATGATCGAGACGATCAACAAGCTCATTCGCACGAGCCGCGCGCTGGTGCAGGAGCTGGGCCGCGAACCGACCTCGGAAGAGATCGCGCAGCGGATGGACATCCCGGTCAGCAAGGTCCGCAAGGTGCTGAAGATCGCGCAGGAGCCCATCTCGCTCGAGACACCCATCGGCGAGGAGGAAGACTCGCATCTCGGCGACTTCATCGAGGATCGCGGCATCGTCTCGCCGGCCGACGCGGTGATCAACCTGAACCTCAAGGAGCAGACCGACGCGGTGCTCAAGACCTTGACGCCGCGCGAGGAGAAGGTGATCAAGATGCGCTTCGGCGTGGGCGACGGCAGCGAGCACACGCTCGAGGAGGTCGGCCAGAACTTCGCCGTCACGCGTGAGCGCATCCGCCAGATCGAGGCCAAGGCGCTCAGGAAGCTCCGGCATCCGTCACGCAGCCGCAAGCTTCGCGCGTTCCTGGAAGGACGGACCTAGCAGTGCGAAGTGCGAAGTGAGAAGTGCCAAGTGAAAGGCGAGCGGGAATCAGGCGGCACCCGTCACTTCACTTCACTTGGCACGTCACTTAGCACTTTGCACTTCCAACTTGGCACTTCGTGCGGGCCCTTAGCTCAGCGGTCAGAGCCGCCGGCTCATAACCGGCTCGTCCCAGGTTCGAATCCTGGAGGGCCCATTCCCTCCCTCACTCCGTTCGGTCGGTCATGGTCTCCAGGCTTCAGGCGCGCCGCAGCGACTTCGTCGCCGCGAGCGGGCACGAATCCTGGGCGACTCGCATCGCTTCGCTCGCTCGGGGTTCGGGAGACAACTCGCGTCGCTTCGCTCGTTGGGGGGACCCGCATCGCTTCGCTCGCTCGGGCACCTGGGGCTCAGTTCAACGGCTGGGCAAAGACTCGCATCGTTTACTTCATTGGGACTCAGCTCGAAGCTGGAGGCGTCTAAGTGCTAAGTGAGAAGTGCGAAGTGTCAGATGAACGTGCGCCGTATGCTAGAGTTTTCACCGTGCATCCCGACCTGGAACGCCTGATCCGTCTGCAGTCGCTCGACCTGCAGGCGGCTGAGGCAAGACGACAGCAAGCCACCATCCCGGAAACACAACGCGCGCTGGACCAGAAACTGGAAGCTGCGCGAGCGGTGGTGGTGGAGGCCAAAGCGCGGCAGGCCGCCAACCAGACCGACCGCCGCGCCCTCGAGAAAGACCTCGCCGCAGTTCAGACCCGCCTCTCCCGCTACAAAGACCAGTTGATGGAAGTGAAGACGAACCGCGAATACCACGCCATGCAGCACGAGATCGAGACGGCGCAGGGCGAGGTGAAGCGGGTCGAGGACGTCATGCTGGAGCTGATGGTCGGCGGCGACGAGATCGGCAGCGCGCTGAAGGCGGCTGAAGCAGGCGTGAAAACAGCCGAGCAGCAGATCACGAAGGAGCACGCGGACCTCGACACGCAGCTCGCGGCGGCTGGAAAGACGCTCGAGGAGGTAATGTCGGCACGGGCGGCGTTGGTGGCGACGATCCCCGCAGGCGTGGTGGCGACGTACGAGCAGGTGGCCAGGGGACGCCGTGGCGTTGCTGTGGCGCAGGCGCGAGACGGGCTCTGCAGCGAATGTCACGTGCGGCTGCGTCCGATGGTCTACCAGGAGGTCCGCCACAACACCGGCCTCATCCAGTGCGACCACTGCCAGCGGTTCCTCTACTTCGTGCCCCCCCAGCCGTCGGAAGCGTCGCCCGCCCCCGCATGATCACGGCGTACATCGATGGGGGGTCGCGCGGCAACCCCGGACCCGCAGGCTACGGCGTCCAAATCGTTGCGGACGATGGCGTGGTGGTGGCGGAGCTTCGCGAGTTCGTCGGCCAGACCACGAACAACGTCGCCGAGTATCGAGGGCTCCTGGCAGCGCTTGGCTGGGCCGTCGATCGCGGCCTGGACGCGCTGCACGTGCGATCGGATTCCGAGCTGCTGGTCAAGCAGCTGCGTGGTGAGTACCGGGTGAAGAACCCTGGATTGCAGCCGCTCTATCAGGACGCCCGCCGGCTCGTGCAGCGCATCGGCCACGTCACGTTCGAGCACGTCCGGCGCGAGCTGAACACGGAAGCCGATCGGCTCGCCAACCTGGCCATGGACGAGGCACCTCCGGCAAAGGAAGCGAGTGGAGCTGCCGATACGATCTGACAGTGCGCGCGACGATTTTCCTTCTACTCTTGTCGCTCCTCCGGCCTCCAGCCGAAGTGTGCGCGCAGCCGTCAGCCCAGACTGCTGAGTCCGCCTGGACCGCGCTCAAGTCCGGAGACGCGGACAACGCCGCCCGGTTGTTCCGCCAGGCCCTGTCGGCGCGTCCTGCCGACCCGCTGCTCCTGCTCGGCGCCGGGATTGCCGCTCACCAGCTTGGCGACGATCGATACGCGGAGGGCGCGCTGCGCAAGGCGCTGAAGATCCGGCCGCAATTGACGCCCGCATCCGCGGTCCTCGGTCGAATCGTCTATGACGCCGGGGACGTCGACCAGGCGATTGCCATCTACGAGCGGGCTCTCAAGGGCGTCGAAGACGAGCCCGAGATGCGCGAGCAGCTGGAACGTTGGCGCAAGGAAGCGCAACTGCACGCCGGCTTCGAACATGGCGGGAACGGCCGGTTCGCCATCATGTTCGAGGGCCCCGAGGAACGTACGCTCGCCGACCACATCAGCGGTGTCCTCGAGACGGCCTACTGGAACATCGGGCAGCGCTTGAACACGTACCCGGCAAGCACGCTCGAGGTGATCCTGTACACCCAGCGGCACTTCACCGACGTGACGCGATCGCCGGACTGGGCGGCCGGCGCTTACGATGGTCGAATCAGGCTGTCGGTCGATGGCGCACTGAGCAGCGGCGCCGCACTCGACCGCGTCGTGGTCCACGAGCTGGCGCATGCGATGGTGCACACGCTCGCGCCACGCGGCGTTCCGGCATGGCTGCACGAAGGGCTGGCGGTGAGCTTCGAGCCGGGTGAGAAGCCGTGGGTGGTCCAGACGCTTGGCCAGGCGAGCTCGATGATTCCGCTCGACTCGCTGAAGTCAGGGTTCAGCGGCCTGAGCAGCGCCGAGGCCCAGGTAGCCTACGCCGAGAGCGCCGTTGCAGCGGGCATGATCATGAAACGGCTGGGTCCCAATCTTCCTGCATTTCTCCAGGGCCTCGAGAGCACGGACTCAGTGGACGCCGGCCTGGTGTCGTTCGGGTTCACGACGGCAGATCTCGAGCGATCATTACGCGCGCAGATGCGCAAGTAGACCTTCCTTCGTCCTTCGTCCTTCGTCCTTCGTCCTTCGTCACTCGTATCTGAGCGCCATCATCGGATCGACCCGCGCCGCCTGGCGCGCGGGAATGGCCGTCGCAATCAGGGCCATGACCAAAAGGCCGACAGCGGCACCGGCGTAGGTCGACGGATCGGTGGCCGTCACCCCGAACAGCAGCGCCGAGATCAGGTGCGCCAGCGCGTAGGCAGCGCCCACGCCCAGCGCGAGACCGCCAAGCGCCAACGCTGCGCCCTGGCGGAAGAGCCCGTTGAAAATCCGGCCGCGGTCCGCGCCGAGCGCCATGCGAATGCCGATCTCGTGCGTCCGCTGCGTCACCAGGTACGCGATGAGTCCGTAGACCCCAAGCATCGCCAGCGTGAGCGCGAGCACGGCGAAGCCGGCCACGAGCGCGGCATACAGTCGCGGGCGCGCCAGCGACTCCCCCAGATACTCCTCCATCGTCCGGATGCCGGCGACACCCTGCGTGGGGTCCACTTCCCCGATCGCGCGCCGAATCGAAGGCGCAAGCGCCGCTGGATCTCCCGTCGCACGGACGACAAGGCTGGTGATGTAGCCGGGGGCCTGCGCGTGCAGGAGAAAGACCGTGGGGACGGGATCGACCGCGAGCCCGTTGTGCCGGACGTCGCCGGCGATGCCAACGACCTCGGCAGCCTGCTGCCCGGGCCCGGCCACCGTGATGCGCTGGCCGAGCGCGCGCCCGTCGCGGAAGTACTGCCTCGCAAACGACTGGTTCACGATCACCACCCGTGGGCTGCCAGTCCGATCGCGAGCGTCGAAGCCCCGCCCCTGCAGGACTGGAATGCCCATCGCCTTGAAGTAGCCCCGGCTGATCAGCGAGCAATCGGTAGACAGAGCGTGGTTGGCATCGCCGATTGGTTGGCCGTCGAGCCAGAACGCGGTGCCGCAGTTCATCCCCGAGAGCGGCAGGAACTGAATGGTGCTCGCGGCCTGCACGCCAGGCACGGCCTCGACATGCTGGAGAATCCGGTCCACGACGCCGATCCGGTACTCAGCGTCTCGGTCGCCGAGGAAGAGGCGCATCGTGATCGTGTGGGCGGGCTCGAATCCAAGACGAACACTCGTGAGGCTCGAGAAGGTCCGTAACAGCAGCCCGGCGCCAACGAGCAGCACGACGGCCAGCGCCACCTCCGCAATCACAAGCGCGCCGCGGAGCCGGTGATGCCGGCGGTCCGCGGTGCCCCCACGGGTTCGCTCGCCGAGCGCGGCCTGCGGATCGACACGACTGGCCTGCCACGCCGGCAGCAGGCCGAACGCAACGGCCGTCAGGGCCGAAATGCCGACGGTGAAGAGAAGACACGTCCCATCGACGCGGATCGGCTCGCTGGTGCCGGTGGCCAGCGCGCCGCCGGTCAGCGAGACCAGGCCTCTCGTGGCCCACCAGGCCACGGCGAGGCCCGCCGCGCCGCCGAGTGCCGAGAGGACCAGGCTCTCGATGACGAGCTGCTGGACCAGCCGGAATCGTGTCGCGCCGAGCGAAGTGCGCAGCGCCAGCTCCGCGCGCCGCCCGAGGCCTCGCGCCATCAGCAGTCCCGCGAGGTTCACGCAGGCAATCACGAGCACCATCGCGACGACGGCCATCAGGAGTCGAAGGGCGGGCCGTCCTTCCATGACGAGGTAGTCGTGCAGCGTGGAGACGAACACGCCGTAGCCTTCGTCCAGCGGATACTGGCGCGCGAGTTGCGCGGCGATGACCGCCATCTCGGCCCGGGCCGCTTCGATCGTGACGCCCGGCTTCAGTCGTCCGTAGCACTGGAACGAACGCGACCCGATCGCCCCCGGGTTCGAGGGATCGATGGCGAGCGGCACGTACGCGTCCGGCTCCATCAGTCCAAGCCGCAGCCCCGGCGGCGCGACCCCGATCACCGTGAGGTAACCGTCGCCGAGCTCGAGCCGTCGTCCCAGGACGCCCGGGTCGCCGCCGAATCGCCGCTGCCAGAACGCGTGGCTCAGCACGGCGACGGGCGGACCGTCTGGCCTGGCTTCTGCCTCGGCGAACGCGCGGCCGATGGCTGGCGTCACGCCGAAGGACTGGAACAGGCCGGAAGTGGTCTGCGCGACTGTGATCTGCTCGGCGCCCTCGCTCCCGAGCAGGTTGGTGGGAATCACCTGGACCAGTGCCATCGACTCGAACGACTGCGAGCGCGAGCGCCACTCGAGGAAGTTCAGCGGATGCACCGCGACACTCCCCTTCGAATCCGACGGCTGTTCTCGGAGCGTGACGAGGCGGCCAGATTCCGGATACGGCAGCGGACGCAGCAGCACCGCGTTGACGAAGCTGAAGATCGTGGTGTTTGCGCCGATGCCGAGCGCCAGCGAGAGCACTGCGACCGTCGTGAAGCCGGGGCTCTTGCGAAGCGAGCGCAGGGCGTAAGTTGCGTCCTGGAACGTGCTCTCGATCAGGCTGACGCCGCGCGCGTCCCGGCACTCTTCACGTCGCTGATCGAGGCCGCCGAACTCACGGAGCGCCGCGAACCGCGAATCCTCCGGCGTCATGCCGGCGGCGAGGTTCACCTCGATCTGACGGTCGAGGTGATAGCGGATTTCTTCGTCCATTTCCTCTTCGACGCGCACGCCCCGTAACAGCGCGCGTGCCTGAAGCCGCAACCGCGTCAGCCATCGCATCGGGATTTCCCAATCGCCATTCATCAATCGTCATTCGTCAATCGTCATTACGCAGTGACGATCGAAGAAATCGCTGCCGAGAGCCGTTCCCATTGCGCGGACTCGTGCGCGAGCGCACGGCGTCCCTCGCGGGTCAGGGAGTAGTACTTCGCGCGGCGGCCATTCTCGCTTTCGCCCCATTCGGCCGTGATCCAGGCCTGATGCTCGAGCTTGTGCAGCGCTGGATACAGTGAGCCCTGACCGACCTGCAGGACGCTGTTCGACATCTGCTTGATCCGAATGGCGATCGCCCAGCCGTGCATGGGCTCGAGCGCGATGACTTTCAGGATCAACAGGTCCAGTGTGCCCTGGACGAGATCGGTGGGTTTGCTCACGCGCGGCCTCTCCCCTCGCTTACCGACAAGAGAGTAGCAGCCTTCTTGTCGGTAAGCAAGGGGAGCGTGCTCTAACGGCGTGCGGCGATGTATGCGGCCATGCGGCCGGTGCCCGCGCCGTCGCGGCGATACGAGAAGAACCAGTCCTGATGGCAGGCCGTGCAGAGTCCCGCAACATGTACAGCGTCCCGCTTCACGCCCTGCTGGACGAGCTGGTCGGTGTTGGCTCGCCAGAGATCGAGATACCAGCCGTCGGCCCGCTGCTCGAACCACGTCGCCGTTTCCTTCGGCCATCCGGCGTCGCGGAACGTATCCACCAGCTCCGCGCCAACGCGGTAACAGCACGGACCGATCGACGGACCTATGGCGGCCTCGATGTCCGTGACTCTCACCCGGTGACGAGCCAGCGCCGACACCGTCGCGCCCGCGATACCCCCCGCTGTCCCACGCCAGCCTGCATGCGCCACGGCCTCCGTGTTCGTGGACGCGTCAGCGAAGACAATCGGCACGCAGTCGGCCACCTGGACGGCCAGCAGGATCGACGCGTCGCTGGATAGGGCGGCGTCGGCGGCCGGGCGATCCGCGAGCGGGCGACTGCCATTCGGGCAGTGGACGACGGCCCCGTGCACCTGACGGAGCCGGAGGAGCGCGGCGGCATCACGTTCTCCCGCCTCGGCAACCGCGGCCCAAGCCTGAGCCTCCTGATCCTGCGAGCCCCGCAACGCCAGTTGACGCGTGGTCCAGCCGTGCGGAAAGCCCTCGAGCGCGTCCGCATGCAGCCGGTGACCCCAGGGCGCTGGCAACCAGCGAAATCCCGATCCAGGTTCAGGCAGACTCGACATTCCAGGAAGTCTCTTTTAGAAGGACCCGACATCGTCAGTTCATGAGGACCCGACACCGTCAGTTCCAAAAAGCCAGACATCGTCAGTGTAATAAAGTACCCCGGTGAACATCGTCGGCCTGGGCATGGATGCCACCGAAATCGGCCGCATTGCGGAGACGTTCGAGAGGTACGGGGATCGGTTCCTGCGCCGCGTGTTCACCGACGGGGAGATCGCCTACTGCTTGCGACGCCGGAACCCCGCGCCGCACCTGGCCGGGCGGTTCGCGGCGAAAGAGGCCGGCATGAAAGCCATCGGCACCGGCCACGCGTTTGGCGTCCTGTGGCGCGATCTCGAGGTGGTCCGCCATGGCGGCCCCCCGCAACTGCAGTTTCACAACGCCGCCGGCCAGCACTTCGCGAGACTTGGCGCGACACGGGCCCTTCTGACGATCACGCACACGGATGCGCTGGCGCTCGCGCACGTCATCCTCGTGAACGACGCCAACCGCGGTTAACGGTTTCCACCATCCTCACGCCGCACGCGACGCCGGGCAGCGGCACGACCGCGCTCAACCCGCGTGCCTTCAGCGATTTCCGCCGGCAGCACGAGACACGCCACCGTCGGCACGGCTTCTGAAGGTCCCGTGGGTCGAACGTACGCCGGTGCGCACGCAACGTCAGGAGAAAAGCGCCGTGGAAGTAAAAATCGTGATGAACGACAAGGGCAACCCGCCCGGCAAGCTGGCCGACGCCGAACTGCACTTCTCGAGCGGCCCGCTCGACGGGCTCAAGTTGATTGGCTTTGCCGTCTGGGAGCGGCGAAGTGGAAACGGCCGGAACGTCACGTTCCCGGCGCGCCAGTACTCGGTGAACGGCGAGCGCCGCAGTTTCGCGCTTCTTCGGCCAATGGTGGATGCCACGGCGCAGGACCGGGTTCGTGACCTGATCCTGCAGGCGTACGCCGAGGTCGAGGCGCAACAGGCCGTCACGACTTAGCAGCGATGAGGACGCCATGCACCCTGTGGTGCTGACGCCGCTTCTTCGCCGGCGTCGCTGGGCCGTTCCAGGCTGCTATCTCGTGTTCCGCGACCGGCGCCGGCGCCCTCCAGCCCGGGCGTCGGCGCCAGCAGCGGGTCATCCCTCGTGCTGGCGCCGGAGGAATGCGGGCACGTCGAGCGGCGAGGGGCCGTCGAGCCCTTCAATCACCTGACCCTCGCTGCCGGCGGCCATGGCCATCGGCTGAGGCAGGTCGATCGCCGGCCGGCG
>Ga0070688_100000969_pt1 | contig 14365 bp, 11 predicted proteins | sample KBSS13HmetaG_FD_64679 | JGI IMG/M metagenome (GOLD analysis project Ga0070688, IMG submission 64679) | Switchgrass rhizosphere microbial communities from Kellogg Biological Station, Michigan, USA - KBS S1-3H metaG | ecosystem: Host-associated > Plants > Roots > Rhizosphere ...
CCAGTCGATCGAGCGCACGTCGTCGCCGGGCAGGTACTCGCGCACGTCGATGAACTCCATGCCCTGCCCCTTGAACGTGGACTTGTACTCGCCCACGAACGTGGAGTTGATGATCTTCCGGGTGTGGAGCTCGATCCGGCGCAGCTTCTTCAGGAAGTCAGACGACAGCATCAGGGCACTTCGACGGAGGCCAGGATCCGCTGGATGACGTCATCCGTCGTCATCTCCTGCGCCTCCGCCTCGTAGCTCAGGATGATGCGGTGGCGGAGCACGTCGGCGGCCAGCTCCTTCACGTCCTCGGGGATCACGAACCCGCGCCGGCGCAGGAACGCCATCGCGCGCGACGCCACCGTGAGGTTGATCGAGGCGCGCGGCGAGGCGCCGAAGCGGATCAGCGGCTTCAACTCGGCGAGCCCGAACTTCTCCGGCTCGCGCGTGGCGAAGACGAGGTCGAGGATGTAGTCCTTGAGCTTGCGGTCGATGTAGATCGACTTGCACAGCTCGCGCGCCTTCAGGATGTCGCCGGGCGAGACCACCGGCACCGTCGCCGGCGCGCCGGTCACCGCGATGCGCTCGACGATCTCGCGCTCCTCCTCGCGGCTCGGGTAGGAGACCTTGATCTTGAGGAGGAAGCGGTCGAGCTGCGCCTCGGGCAGCGGGTAGGTGCCCTCCTGCTCGATCGGGTTCTGGGTCGCGAGCACGAGGAACGGGTCGTCCAGCTTGTAGCTCTGCTCGCCGATCGTGACCTGGTGCTCCTGCATCGCCTCGAGCAGCGCGCTCTGCACCTTGGGCGGCGTGCGGTTGATCTCGTCGGCGAGGATCAGGTTCGCGAACACCGGCCCCTTGCTGGTCACGAACTCGCCGGTGCGCTGGTTGTAGATCATGGTGCCGATGATGTCGGACGGCAGCAGGTCGGGCGTGAACTGGATGCGCTGGAACCTCGCCCGGATCGCGCCGGCGAGCGTCTTGACCGCGTAGGTCTTGGCCAGGCCCGGCACGCCCTCGATGAGGATGTGGCCGTCCGCGAGCAGGCCCACGAGCATGCGGTGGAGCAGGTACTGCTGGCCGACGATGGCCTTGGAGACCTCGGCGGTGATGGTCTGGACGACCACGCTCTCGCGCTCGATGCGCTCGTTGATCGCCTTGATCTCGTCCGTCTGGATCGACATCTCGTCCTCCGAAGCGAGGTTTCCCGAATCAGTGGCCTCAAGCTGCATCGCGGGCAGAGAAAACCCGCGAGACGGTCGCGCGCGCGGCCGTGCGGTCACGGCCGGGTCTCGCGATGTCCACGGGAACCCAGCATTCTATTCAGCCGGCTCGCACCCGGGTCAAGCGTGGGCAAAATCCCCGCGGGGCTGCGAGCCGCGAGGACGGGACGCACCGTTCCACGTCCGACAGTCCATAGCGCTCGCGGGTTGAGGCCGACCGCGCGCGGCGCGCGATCCGGCAGTCTCAGTGCGGCGTCGCGCCCCTCGACGACGTCAGCGCTTTGTCGCCACCACGCGGAAGGCGCGCGCCCAGCGGTGCGTGGGGAATGCCCGCAGCACGACGTTGGCGGCGAGCAAGAAGTCGTTCGCCGCGCCACCGAAGTGCGGAATCGCCTTCGCGGTGAAGCCGCGCCGCTCGAGCCGGGCGGCGAGCTCGCGGGCGTCGAACTGCCGCTCCATCACGTAGCCCCACTCCGGATCGCGCGGGCACATGCCGCGAGCGTACGGGGTCGCGGGCGCGGGGCCACCGCGAAGGTGCGCGCCCACGACCTCGACGATCTGCGCGCGATCCATTCCCGAGGTCACCCTCGCCAGCTCGTCCACGCGCGCGGCGGTCAGCTCGGGGAAGTTCTGGCGCAGGACGCGCTCGCGCCGCATCCGCATCGGCTCGGGAACGACCTCGGTCCCGAACGGGCCCTCGGGGCCGTTCTCGAGTCGCTCCCAGTAGTCGAGCAGGAACTTCCGCACCGCGGGATTGGCGCCATTGTTGCCGTCGGAGACCACCAGCTGGCCCCCCGGGCGCAGCACGCGCGCGCACTCGTCGAGGAACCCGTCGACGTTGAAGTAGTGCGAGATCGCCTCGATCGAGAACACCATGTCGGCGCTCGCGCTCTTCACGGGCATGGCGGCCACGTCGCAGCGCACGTTGTGGACGCGCTGCACCAGCTCCGGGAAATGGGCGGCATTGATGCGCGCGTGCGTGTGCACCATCGGGGTGTGGACCTCGAGCGAGATCACGCGCTTCGCACCCCAGAGTGCGAACAGGTTCGAGACCATGCCGAACCCCGCGCCCGCGTCCACGACCACCTTCCCCGCGACCCCGCTGGTCAGGTCCAGGAGCTGGCGCTTGGCGCGCACATAGGTGCGCAGGCCGGTATCGTCCACCAGGTGCCCCAGGTACTGATGAAACCAGGGGTCGATGCCCTCGGGCGGCCGCGTGATGGCACCGCGGGCACCGCGGACGAACGCCGCGGGCGCGGGCACGCCGGGAGGAACCAGGCCGATGTCGTCGGGGGCGGGCATGGGCGAAAGAGGAAACCACAGCGCGCGCGTCCGGGGAAGTCCCGATTCTGACGCGCGCGGAGCGTTGATGAGAATGTAGAGCCGGCGGCGACGAGGCCCGGCAGGCCCGCGAGCCGCGGGTCGGGGCGCTACGCCACGAGCGTGCCGCCGGCCTCCATCCAGTCACCCCACATCGTCACGTTCGTGCGCGATCAATGAAGTAGCGTGAGGCGACGGCTGAAGCGGCCCTGTGGCGTGACGAGCCGCAGGTAGTAGATGCCCGCCGCCGCGGGCTGCGAGGCGTCATCGCGGCCGTCCCAGACGAGGTGGTACTCGCCGGCGTCGCGCGCCCCGCTCGCGAGCGTGCGCACGCGCCGGCCGTCGACCGAGAACACCACCAGCTCGACGTTGCCGGGCCTGGCGAGCGCGAAGCCGAGCGCGGTGCGGTCGCGGAACGGCGACGGCACCGCCGCGTCGAGCCGCGTCGCCGTGGGGATGCGGCTCGGGGCCGGCGCGGAGAGCAGCGCCACCGGGGCGTGGCGGTTCGCGGCGTCGCGGGCGTCCGAGCGCACGAGCGAGACGCCCGGCGCCCCGGCCCGGAGCGCGCGGAACCGCACGGCGGCCAGGTCCGCGTCGCCGGTCAGGCCCGGCGCCTCGGCGCCGAACACCGCGACGTCGACCACGCCGGGCGACGGCGAGAGCGCGAGGCCCAGGTCGTTGGCGAGCGCGCCGCCCGGGGCCACGCCCACGGGCAGGGCGACCGCCGGATCCCAGCCGAGTGTCGTGCTCACTGCGTGCACGGCGCCGGTGCCGTGGAGCAGCAGCCGCACGCTGAACTCGGCGCCAGCCTCGACGCTCGCCGGCGACACCAGCTCCAGCTCGTCGCGCGCGGCCGGCGTGCCGGCCACCGCGCTCGCGGGCGACGAGACCAGGTTGAAGTTCAGGCCGAACATGACCAGGTCTTCGAAGTTGACGCGGAAGTCGGTGACCGGGCGGCCGTTCACCGACGCGTCCGTGGTCGGGCCCACGTCGAGGTAGTTGTAGGCGTCGCCGTGCACGAGCACGCGGCCGTAGACGCTCCCCAGGAGCGAGATGTCGAGCAGGTTGACGCGGTTGTCGCCCGCACCCGGCGTGGCGCCGTTGCTGACGTCGCCGAGCGCGTAGTCGAGCGTGCCGCTCGTGCGGTTGGAGACCGGGGAGCGCGTGCCGAACTGGTCCACGACGAACGCGACGTAGTAGTAGAAGTCGCGGGTGCTCGGCGTATCCGTGGTCCCGGTGCCGGTGAAGTTGCCGAGGGAGACCCACGGCGCGCCCGGCGGGTAGCTGGGGATCGACGGCACGGCGCCGGGCGCGGGGCCCGAGTTGTATTCAGGATGGTTCCCATACGGGGCGCGGTAGAGCTCCACGTGCGCGCCGGCGGCGATCGCTTCCCACGAGGTCGCGATGCGCATCACGCCGCTGGTGCCGTTGCCGGTGCGGAGCGTGCTCGCCGCGAGCGCGGTGAGCGCGGGCACCGCCGGGTTCACCGCGAACTGCACGTTGATCGTGTGGTTGGCGCTCACCGGCGCGAACGTGTAGGGCGACGTGAGCGCCACCGCCCCGCCGTCCACGGTGACGCTGGCGACGTGGAACCCGGGGTTGGCCGCGAACGTGTACGAGGGCGTGGCGTTGAGGCTGTAGAGCGTCGCACCCGAGGGCGCGATGCTGCCGTTGGCCCCGGACGTGGCCACGATCTCGGCCTTCACCTCGAGCGGCGCCGTCGCCGACGTGCTGCCGTTGTAGAGCCCATTGCCCGAATAGGCGGCGGAGAGGACATGCGGTCCCACGGCGAGCGAGCTGGTCGAGGTGGAGGCGGCGTTCGACGAGACGGACACGGCCGCGAGGGGCGTCGCGCCGTCGAAGAACGTCACGGTACCGCTCGCGGCATCGGCGCCGGGCGGCGTGAACGCGATCGTGGCGGAGAGCGGCACGCTGTCGCCGAACCGCGACGGGCTCGTCACCGCGCCGAGCGTGGTGGTCGTGGCCTTGGCCACGGTGAACGCGCTGCTCGTGGCGCTCGCCGAGTTGCCGTTCTGATCCACGGCGGTGACGCGCACGCGCGCCTGCGAGGACACGGGCGCGGGCACCGTCCACGAAAAGCTGCCGGTGTTGTTGAGCGCCGAGGCGACCGGCGACCAGGTGCTGCCGTTGTCGGTGGAGGACTCGAGCGTGATCGCGCCGGGGCTGAAGCCCTCGGCGTCGGTGGCGCTCCAGCTGATCGCGTGCGAGCTGCCCACGAGCCAGCGCTCGCCGCCGGCGGGCGCGGTGACGCTCACGGACGGCGCGGAGTGGTCGATGCTGACGCTGCCCGAGGTGCCGATCGCGGAGGCGATCGTGGCGTTCGAGCAGTCGCGAAGCGTGACGCTGTTGATGGTGATCGTGCCCGTGCCCGAGACGTCGCCGCTCGCCACCTGGATCGTGAACAGCGTGCCCGAGAGCGCGGTGGTGCCGCAGGGCAGGCCGAGCGTGACCGCGTCGGCGGCGTACTGGCCACCGCCCAGGTCGCGCACCTGGAACGTGGTCGCCGCGCCGTCCGAGCTGAGGAAGCTGCCTTCGGCGATGCTGCCCGTGCCCGCGGGGAGCGACAGGTTGGACGAGCGCGTGAACACGACGCTGAAGCCGAATAGGCTCGTGGCCGTGCCGCGCGAGATCGTCACCGGGAACGTGGCGCTGGCGTGCGCGTTGGAGAGCACGCTCGAGGGGGTGCCCACGCTCACCGTGGCCTGCGCCCACGCGTTTCCTGCCAGGACGATCAGGCCCGCGGCCACCACCAGGTAGGCGCGGGCGAGCTTCGGGCGTACGAGCTTTGCTGCGGCCATGAGAAATCCCCCGGGCAATGCGGCGCGGGGGACGCCACGGCCAAGATTGTGGTGCGGTCGTCCGGGGCGTCCGGCAAGGTGCGGCCCCGCGATCCGCGGATCGGGTGAGAGTCGGTGAGTCTAGCGCGCCGGAGTGCGCGCGAACAGCGAAAACCGCGCTCCGGAAGGCGTCTGCCGCATTCTCCTGGCGCCCGCTCCCGGACGCGGTCAAACGGAGCCTAAGCCCGGCGCACCTCGCCGAGCACGGCCCCGAGCCGCTCGAGCCCGTGCTCGATGGACGCGGGTGACACGGCGCCCACCGAGAGCCGGAACCAGCCGTCCTCGCGGGCGAGGGCGAACGCCTGGAACGGCACCACCGCCACTCCGGCCTCGTCCAGCAGGAGCTTCCGCACGTCCTCGTTCGTCCTGAGCGGAAGGCCGCGGAAGCTGCCGCCGAGCGCGAAGCGCACCGAGAGGTAGAGCGTGCCCTCGGGCTCGACCGACTCGACGTCGATGCCGCGCGCCCGCAGGCGCTCGAACCCCGCGTGGAGCGCCTGGAGCCGCACCCGCAGCCGCTCGGCCATCTGCCCCCTGAACTCATTGAAGGCGTTCTCATCAGAAAGAAACGCCGCGCTCGCCACCTGCTCGGGCTTGGGCGCCCAGGCGCCGACGTGGCCGAGGAGGTCGCTCAGGCGCGCGGTCACGGCCGGGTGGGCGAGCGCCCAGCCCACGCGCAGGCCGGTCGCGGCCAGCGACTTGGAGATGGCGTCGATCAGCACCGTCCACGGCGCCACCTCGGGCACGAGCGCCGGCGGCGTCACCGGGGACGTGCGCTCGAGCGTCGTCGCCCAGTACACCTGGTCGAACATCAGGAACACCGGCCGCTCGCCCTTTGCCTCGCGCCGGCGGTTCTCGTCGACGATGGCGCGGCAGATCGCCGTGAGCACGTCCGGATCGATGCCGGTGCCCGTGGGATTGAGCGGCGAGGTGAGCGCCACCAGGCGCGCCTCCGGGAGGGCCGCCGCCACCTGGTCGGCGGTGGGATGGAAGCGGTGTTCGCGCCGCACCTCGAGCGGGACCGCGCGCGCGCCCGTCAGGTAGGCGTAGTGGTTGTTGTTCCACGACGGCACCGGGAACACCACCGCCTCGCCCGGATCCACGAGCGCGCGGTACGTGGCGTAGATGAGCGGCCGCGCGCCGCCGGCCACGATGACCGATTCGAGCGGGTAGTCGAGCCCCAGCTCGCGCCGGTAGAACTCGACGATCGCCTTCCTCAGCTCCAGCACGCCATTGGACGGTGGATAGTTCGTGTGCCCGGCCTCGAGTGCGGCGCGGATGCCGTCGGCAAGCTTCCTCGGCAACGGAAACTCGCGCGGATCGAAGTCGCCCACGGTGAGGTTCAACACCTCGCGGCCGGAGGCGATCGCCGCTCGGACCTCGGCCGCGATGCGGAGGACTTCGGAGCCGATCAACCCGCGCGCGAGCCTGGAGAGCGAGCGATCGTCGATCGGGGCGGCGGAAAGGCCGAGGTCGGTGGGCGTGCGCATGGCGGAACCTTCGCCGGGCGCGCCGCGCCCGTCAACGCCCGCCGTAGCGCCGGCCCGGCCCGCTGCTATAGTGGCGGGATGGCGAGCGTGGGCACGAGCGTCGCACGCAAGGAGGGCATGGATCGGGCCACCGGGGCCGCGAAGTACGCGGATGACCTGCGCTTCCCGGGCATGCTCATCGGCCGCACCGTCCGCTCCACGATCGCCCGGGGCCGGGTCACCGGGGTGACCCTGGGCTTCGACACCGCCGGCTTCACGGTGGTCGATCACCGCGACATCCCGGGCGAGAACACGATCGCGCTGATCGAGAAGGACCAGCCCTGCCTCGTGAACGGCGTCGTGCGGCACGTGGCGGAGCCCATTCTCCTGCTCGCCCACGAGCGTCGTGAGGCGCTCGTGGCTGCAAGCGTCCGCATCGACTACCAGAGCGAGGAGCCGCTCTTCGATCCCGAGCGCTCCGAGCAGGTGTTCAAGCACATCCTGATCGAGAAGGGGAATCTGGAGCGCGGCTTCGCGCGCGCGGACGTGGTGGTCGAAGGCTCGTACGCGACCGGCGCCCAGGAGCACGTCTACATCGAGACGAACGGCGTCATCGCCGTGCCGGAGCGCTCGGGGCTCGCGCTCTACGGCTCGCTCCAGTGTCCGTACTACGTCTTGAAGGCGCTCAAGGTGTTGCTCGGCGGCGCGGTCAAGGACCTCCGCGTCATCCAGACCGAGACGGGCGGCGGCTTCGGCGGCAAGGAAGAATATCCGAGCATGATCGCCGCCCATGCCTGCCTGCTGGCGCTGAAGAGCGGTCGGCCGGTGAAGATCGTCTACGACCGCGGCGAGGACATGGTGGCGACCACCAAGCGCCACCCATCGATCGTCCGCCATCGCACCGGCCTGACACGAGATGGCCGGCTCACCGCAATGCAGGTGGACGTGCTCATGGACGGCGGCGCCTACTGCACGCTGTCGCCCGTCGTGCTCTCGCGCGGCGTCATCCACGCCGCCGGGCCCTACCGCTGCGCGAACTCGCGCATCGAGGGCCGCGTGGTGATGACGAACACGCCGCCCAATGGCGCGTTCCGCGGCTTCGGCGCGCCGCAGACCCAGTTCGCGATGGAAGTGCACATGGACCGGATCGCCGAGACGCTGGGGATCGACCCGGTGACGCTGCGGCTCCGGAACGCGTTGAAGCCCGGCGACACCACAGCGACCGGGCAGAAGCTGGGCCCCGACACGAGCGCGCTCAAGGTGCTGAAGGAAGCGGTGCGGCGGACCGGCTTCAAGCGCAAGCGCGCGAAGCTCGCGGGAAGGGACCGCGGCATCGGGTTGGCACTCTTCTATCACGGCGCCGGCTTCACCGGCAGCGGCGAGGTGATGCTCGGCTCGCGCGCGGGCCTGGAGACCACGCCCACCGGCGTGCGCATCCTTGTCGCCAACACCGAGATCGGCCAGGGCACGAGGACCATGCTGGCGCAGATCGTCGCCGACGGGCTGGGAATCCCTTACGAGGACGTCGAGGTGGCGCAGCCGGACACGTCCGTCGTGCCCGACAGCGGCCCCACGGTGGCGTCGCGCACGTGCATGGTGGTGGGCGGGCTGCTCGAGGGCTGCGCGCGGAAGATGCGCGGGCAGCTCGGGAGCGCCTCCCCCGCGGAGCACCACGTGCGCATGGGCCGGCTGCACGTCGAGGAGCAGTACGCAGCGCCGCCCGGCCGACAGTGGGACGACAAGACCTATCGCGGCGACGCGTACGCCACGTTTGCGTGGGGCTGCGACGTGGCCGAGGTGGCGGTGGACCCGGTCACGCACGAGGTGCGGGTGGTGAAGTTCACCGCGGTCCAGGAGTTCGGACGCCCCATCCATCCGGCGATGGCGCAGGGCCAGGTCGAGGGTGGCTCGGCGCAGGGCCTGGGCTGGGCGCTCTTGGAGCACGTGGTGATGCGAGACGGCGCGATGGCCAATGCGCAGCTCACGAACTACGTCATCCCCACCACGCTGGACACACCGCCCATGGACATCGTCATGCTCGAGAACCACTTCGAGGGCGGGCCGTTCGGCGCCAAGGGCGTGGGCGAGCTGCCCATCGACGGCCCCGCGCCCGCGGTGGTGAACGCGCTGCGCCACGCCGGGCTCGACGTGCGCTCGATCCCGGCCACGCCCGAGGTGCTCGCTGCGGCGCCACGGCTCGCGCGGCCGTCGGTGAACGGGGACGCCGCGTGAAGTTCACGCTCAACGGCACGCCGCGCGAGCTGGACGCGCACCCGTTGAAGCGCCTGCTCGACGTGCTGCGCGAGGACTTCTCTTTGACCGGCACCAAGGAAGGCTGCGGCGAGGGCGAGTGCGGCGCGTGCACGGTGCTCGTGGACGGCCAGCCGGTCGTCTCCTGCCTGATGCCGTGCGCGCAGGCGGAAGGCTGCGAGGTGACGACGATCGAGGGGCTCTCGGGCGATCACCCGCTCCAGCGCGCGATGATGCGCGAGGTGGGTGCGCAGTGCGGCATCTGCACGCCGGGCGTGATCCTCGCTGCGCACGCGCTCGTGGAGAGCACGCGCAAGCCCACACTCGAGCGCGTGCGCGAGGCACTCGCCGGGAACCTCTGCCGCTGCACCGGCTACGAGGCGATCCACCGCGCGGTGCTTTCCGCCCATGCAGAGCGCCACGCAAACGCGACCTCGCCCGCCACCGCCGTGGCTCATGAGAAGGAAGCATGAGAACGCCGACCGCGCCGTTCGCGCTGCGTCGCGCGCGCACGCTCGATGCCGCGCTCAAGATCCTGCGCGAGGAGCCGGGCACGGTGCCGATCGCCGGCTGCACCGACGTCTACGTGGCGCTCGAGTTCGGCGGCACGCCGGGCACGAGCTACCTGGACCTCACGCGGCTCTCGGCCCTCAAGCGCATCACCACGAGCGGCGACAAGCTGGTGATCGGCGCGCTCGCGACGTACACGGAGGTCCAGAAGTCCCGCTTCGTGCGCGCGCGGCTGCCGATGCTGGTCGAGGCGGCGCGCCTGGTGGGCGGCGCGCAGATCCAGAACATGGGCACCGTGGGCGGGAACCTCGCGAACGCCTCGCCCGCCGGCGACACGCTGCCGGTGTTCGCGGTGGCCGACGCCGACGTGGTGCTGGCCGGGGAGGGCGGCGAGCGGCGCGTGCCGTTCAACGCGTTCTACACCGGCTATCGGAAGAGCGTGCGCCGCCCCGATGAGCTGATCGTCGCCGTCGAGGTGCCGCCGGTGACCGGCAAGCAGTGGTTCCGCAAGGTCGGTACGCGCGCGGCGCAGGCCATCTCCAAGGTGGTGTTCGCCGGCGTGCGCGGACCGGTGACCAAGCTCGCGCTGGGGAGCGTCGCTCCCACCGTGGTGAGGCTCCCGGACACCGAGATGGTGCTGAACGGCGGCGGCTCGATCGACGACGCGCTGCGTGCGCTCGCCGACGAGATCCGGCCCATCGACGACCTGCGCTCGACCGCCGCCTACCGGCGCTCCGTGGCCGCGAATCTCGTGCGCCAGTTCTGGAGCGAGACCGCGTGAGCGTGCAGCTCTTCTGCTCGCGCCGCGTGGTGACGCCCGAGGGCGTGCGCCCGGCCGCGATCGAGGTGCGAGACGGCACGATCGCCGCGTTGCACCCGTACGACACACGGCCCGGGAGCGCCACCGTGCGCGACGCCGGTGACGCGGTGATCCTGCCCGGTGTGGTCGACAGCCACGTGCACGTAAACGAGCCCGGCCGCAGCGAGTGGGAAGGCTTCGCCACGGCGACCCGAGCCGCGGCTGCGGGCGGCGTGACCACGCTCGCCGACATGCCGCTCAACAGCATCCCTGCGACCGTCGACGTGCGCGCGCTGGAGACGAAGCGCGCCGCGGCGCGCGGGAAGTGTGCAATGGATGTCGGGTTCCTCGGCGGCGTGATCCCGGGCAATGCCGGCGCGCTCGCCGCGCTTCACGAGGCCGGCGTGCTCGGCTTCAAGTGTTTCCTCGTCCCCTCCGGCGTGGACGAGTTTCCGGGATGCGATGCCGCCGATCTCGACAAGGCGCTCGCGGCGCTCGCGCCGCTCGGCGCGGTACTGATGGCGCACTGCGAGTCGCCCGCGGTACTGGCGCGCGTGAACGCGCCCGCGAGCACGCGCGCCCACGCGGAATACGCGCGCAGCCGGCCCGGCGCCGCCGAGACCGAGGCGGTGGCGCTGCTCCTCTCGCTCGCCGAGAAGCACCGCGCGCGAGCGCACGTGGTGCACGTCTCCTCGGGCGCCACGATCCCGCTGCTCGCCGCCGCCCGGGCTCGCGGCGTCCAGGTGAGCGCGGAGACCTGCCCGCACTATCTCCACTTCACCTCGGAGGACGTGCCCGACGGCGCGACCGAGTACAAGTGCGCGCCGCCGATCCGCGGTGCCGCCGACCGCGACGCACTCTGGCAGGCGATGCTCGACGGCACGCTCGACGCCGTCGTCTCGGACCACTCGCCGTGCCCGCCGGCGATGAAGGCGCGCGACACGGGCGACTTCATGGCCGCCTGGGGTGGCATTGCTTCGCTGCAACTCGGACTCTCCGTCGTATGGACCGGCATGCGCGCGCGCGGCATCGCGCTCGAGCAGGTCGCGGCCTGGATGTGCGCTGGCCCCGCGCGGCTCCTCGGTGTCTCGGGCCGGAAGGGCACCATCGCGCCCGGCCACGATGCGGACCTGGTCGTCTGGCAGCCGGAGGAAGAGTTCACGGTCCACGCCGACGATCTCTTCCACCGCCACAAGCTCACGCCGTACATCGGCGCCCGGCTCGCGGGTGTCGTGCACTCCACGTGGGTGCGCGGCGAGTGCGTCTACCTCGGCGACCGCGGCGTGCTGGGCGTGAATGGGCGTCTCATCCACCGGGAGGCCGTTGCCGCATGACCGAGGCTGCGTTCACCGACCTGATCGATCTCGCCGCCGAGCGCCTGGGCGGCGCTGTGCTGCTCGCGAACGACGAGTTCTTCGCGCCCAAGGAATCGCTGCTGCGCGCCGCGCCCGCCGTGTGGAAGGAGGGCGAATACACCGACCGCGGCAAGTGGATGGACGGCTGGGAGACGCGCCGCCGCCGCACGCCCGGCCACGATTGGTGCATCGTGCGGCTCGGACTGCCGGGTGTCGTGCACGGCGTGGTCGTGGACACGGCGTTCTTCCGCGGCAACTACCCGGAGCAGTGCTCGCTCGAGGGCGTGTCGGTGGCGGGCGTGCCGGATCCAGAACAGCTTGCAAGCGATGGGGGTGTGAAGTGGCGCGAACTCCTCCCCCGCTCGCCGCTCGCGGGCGACTCGAAGAACGCGTTCGCCATCACCAGTGACGAGCGCCTGACGCACCTGCGCTTCCACATCTATCCCGACGGCGGCGTGGCGCGGCTGCGCGTGCACGGCGAAGCGCGGCCCGATCCCGCGCGGCTCGCGCGCGGCCAGGCCCTGGACCTCGCCGCCATGGAGAACGGCGGTTACGTCGTGGTGTGCAGCGACATGTTCTTCGGCCACCGCCAGAACCTGATCCTGCCCGGGCGCTCGACGCACATGGGCGACGGCTGGGAGACGCGCCGCCGCCGCGGCCCCGGCCACGACTGGACGATCGTGCGGCTCGCGACACGCGGCAGCGTGCAGCGCCTGGAGCTGGACACCGACCACTTCAAGGGCAACGCCCCCGGCCGCTGCTCGCTCGAGTGGTGCGACGCGCCGGGGGCCGATGCCGCCGCGCTGCCCACGGTGGTGAAGTGGCAGCCGCTGCTCGCCGAGACCGCGCTCCAGCCGCACGCGCGCCACGCGTGGGACGCGACGTCCGCGCCGGCGACGCACGTGCGGTTGAACATCTTCCCCGACGGCGGCGTGGCGCGGCTGCGCGTCTTCGGCGCGGTCGCATGACCGTGAAGGACCTCGACACCGCGCCCGCCGACGTGGCCCGCGAGCTGCTCACCGCCTGCTGCGGCGCTTCACCCTGGGTGGACGCGATGCTCGCCGCGCGCCCGTTCGGCGACGCCGAGCGACTGTTCGCGGCCGCCGACCGCTGCTGGTCGGCGCTCTCCGCCGAGCAGCTGGGGGACGCGATCGCGCGCCACCCTCGGCTCGGGGCGTCGCGGGCGAAGGCGGCATTGAGCGCCCGCGAGCAGGCGTGGTCCGCTGGCGAGCAGTCCGGCGTCGTCAGCGCCGACGACGCGGGCCGCGCGGCGCTGGCCGAGGGCAACGACGAGTACGAGCGCCGGTTCGGCCGCACGTTCATCCTGTGTGCGACAGGCCTCGGCACGAACGACATGCTCGCGGCGCTGCGCCGGCGACTCGGCAACGACGCCGCGACCGAGCGCGTGATCACGGCGCGCGAGCTGCACAAGATCACCCGGCTGCGCCTCGAGAAGCTGCTCGCGGGCGCGTGAGCGGAGGACGGATGGCGATCACGTCACACGTGCTGGACCTGACGAGCGGGAAGCCGGCGGCCGGCGTCGAGATCGTGCTCGAGCACATCGACGACAAGAAGGGCTGGCACGCGGTGGCACGCGCGACGACCGACGCCGACGGCCGCGTGAAGGACGCGTTCACCAAGCTCCACGGCCCGGGCCGTTACCGGCTCACGTTCGCGACCGGCGCCTACTTCGCCGCGCGTGGCGTGACGAGCTTCCATCCCGAGGTGACCGTGGTGTTCGAAGTCCGCAACGAAACCGAACACCACCACGTCCCGCTCCTGCTGTCGCCGTTCGGCTACTCGACCTACAGGGGAAGCTGACAACGCCCGAGAGGCTAGACGCGGCCCCGGTTCTTGAGGATCGCGACGAAGGAGCGGCCGCGGATCTCGTCGACGGTCAGGCCGGACATCTCGACGGCGCGCGCCTCGGTGACCGCGCCGGTCTGGACCGCGCGCAGGAAGTAGTTGAGCAACCCCTGTCCGGTCGCGGCGTCGTCGAAGACGTCGCCCACGAGTGTGGCCTGCGCCGCCTTGGCGACGAAGTTCCGCAGCCGCTCGCCCGCTGCATCCAGGCCCTGGAGGAAGAACTCGAACAGCGCGGCGTAGCGCGACACGAGCTGTGCCGGGTGCAGGTCCCAGCCCTGGTAGAAGCCGCCAGCCAGCGAGTGGCGCACGTCGGCGGCGTGGAGCCGCCACGCCGCGTGCACGCCCGCACGGTTCTCCGCGCGCTGCGCCGCGGTGAGTGACCCGCCCTCGCGCGCGCCATGCACCGGCACCGGCAGGATCGCCGTCGAGCCGTCCGAGAGCCACACGCCCGTGCCCGCGTACGCCGCCTGCATCACCAGCTTCGCGTGCTCGCACACCGGGTGGCGCATGCGCTGGTGCGCCGCGGTGATGCCCATCGACGCGGTGTAGTCGTACGTGCCGAAGTGCGCCGCCTGGAGCCGGCCCTTCGCCGCCGGGATCAGCGCCGGCAGCGCCGAGCGACCGTCAGCGCCCATGATGAGCTGCGGCGTCTCCACCATGACCTCGAACCGGAGCACGCCCTCGTCCAGCCCCAGCTCGTGCTCGAGCGCTGCGAGCAACCCCGCGAACACGC
>Ga0070688_100000971_pt1 | contig 14355 bp, 13 predicted proteins | sample KBSS13HmetaG_FD_64679 | JGI IMG/M metagenome (GOLD analysis project Ga0070688, IMG submission 64679) | Switchgrass rhizosphere microbial communities from Kellogg Biological Station, Michigan, USA - KBS S1-3H metaG | ecosystem: Host-associated > Plants > Roots > Rhizosphere ...
CGCTGATCACGAACCACGGCAGCATCATGGTGTTCTGGGTGGCGATGCCGGTGCTGCTCGCGGGCTTCGGCAACTTCCTGATCCCGCTGATGTGCGGCTGCGACGACATGGTGTTCCCGCGCATCAACCGCCTCTCCTACCAGCTGTTCTTCATCAGCGCCGTGGTGCTGATCGTGTCGTGGTTCGTGCCAGGCGGCGGGTTCGGCGGCGCGTGGACGGCCTACCCGCCGCTGTCCGCGGTCGGCAAGTACAACCTCACGCCCATGGGCAGCAGCCTGTGGGTGCTGGCCGTGGCGCTCGAGTTCGTGGCGTTCCTCCTGGGCGGCATCAACTTCATCGTCACCGCGATGAACGCGCGTGCGCCGGGGATGAAGGCGTTCGACGTGCCGCTCGCGGTGTGGATGATCGTGGTCGCGAGCCTGCTGTTCATGGCCTCGGTGGGGCCGCTGATCGCGGGCGCGGTCATGCTGCTGTTCGACCAGAACCTGGGCACCGGCTTCTACAACCCGACCCGCGGCGGCGACCCGGTGCTGTGGCAGCACCTGTTCTGGTTCTTCGGCCACCCCGAGGTGTACGTGGTGCTGCTGCCGGCGATGGGCATCGTCGCCGAGGTCATCACCGTGTTCTCGCGCAAGAAGATGTTCGGGTACAAGACCGTCATCTACACCGTGGTCGCGACCGGCGTGCTGTCGTTCTTCGTCTGGGCACACCATCAGTTCGTGGCCGGCATCGACCCGCGCATGGCGAACGTGTTCACGGTCACCACCGTGATCATCTCCATCCCCATCGCCGAGATGTGCTTCCTCTACATCGCCACGCTCTACGGCGGCTCGATCACCTTCACCACGCCGATGCTGTGGGCGCTGGCGTTCATCGCCGAGTTCCTGATCGGCGGCGTGACCGGGATCTACCTCGGCGCCTCGGGCGCGGACATCTTCTTCCACGACACCTATTTCGTGGTCGCGCACTTCCACTACACGTTCTACCCCATCGCCATCATCGGCACGCTCGCCGGGATCACGTTCTGGTTCCCGAAGATCTTCGGCAAGATGATGAACGAGACGATGGGCAAGATCCACTTCTGGGGCACGATCATCCCGTTCAACTTCATCTTCATCCCCATGTTCTTCCTCGGGATGGAGGGCGAGCACCGGCGCATCTACGACTACACGAACTTCCCGGACCTCGCGAACCCCTGGGCCGTGTCGATGCGCATCACCTCCACGGTGGCGCTGGTGGTCATGCTGCTGTTCCAGTTCATCTTCCTGTTCAACTTCATCTACAGCATGCTCCGCGGGCCCAAGGCGGAGAAGAACCCGTGGAAGTCGAACACGCTCGAGTGGACCGCGGATTCGCCGCCGCCGCACGGCAACTGGCGCGAGATGCCCACCGTGTACCGCGGCCCGTACGAGTACGCCACCCCGGGCCGCGAAACCGACTACTGGCCCCAGGACGAGAGGGCTTGAGCCGATGAGCGTGAAGACCATCGCCACGCAGCGCGCGAGCATGAACATCCCCACCGGCCGGCTGGCCGTGTGGTGGGTGCTGGTCTCGGAGATCGTGATCTTCGGCGGCGTGCTGGTGAGCTACCTGATGCACCGTCTCGGCCACCCCGAGTGGGGCGAGCAGGCCGCGTACACGAACATGTGGATCGGCGCCACGAACACGTTCGTGCTCCTGACCTCGAGCCTGTCCGCGGTGCTCGCGCACCAGGCGGCGGAGAAGGGCGACGGGCCGAAGGCGGCGAGGCTCCTCTACCTCACGGTCCTCGGCGGGCTCACGTTCCTCGTCATCAAGTCGTTCGAGTGGACCCACGAGATCCGCGAGGGCTTCGTGCTCCAGTCCGGCGGGTTCTGGTCCTACTACTACACCGCCGCCGGGCTGCACGCGTTCCACGTCATGGCCGGCATGGGCGTGATCCTGTGGGTGGCGAACGACGCCAAGAAGAACCAGGAGCTGCACCGCGTCGAGAACGTGGGCATCTACTGGCACTTCGTCGACATCGTCTGGATCTTCCTGTTCCCGCTGCTCTACATCGCCAAGTGACGGAGACCGCGCGTCCATGACCTCCACCGCACACGCCCCCGCCCACGGCACCGCCCATGGCTCGGCGCACGGGCCCGGCGACGCACACGCCCCGCACCGCAACTACGTCAAGATCTGGGGCATCCTCTGCGCGCTGCTCGTCGTGAGCGTCGTCGGCCCCATGCTCGGCATCCGCTGGGTGATGCTGATCACCGCGTTCGGCGTGGCGCTGGTCAAGGCCTACATGGTGGCGAAGAACTTCATGCACCTGGACATCGAGAAGCCGATCGTCCACTGGATCCTGCTCGTGGCGCTGGCGCTCATGGTGCTGCTCTACGGCGCGCTCGCCCCCGACGTGCAGAAGGGCGAGGGCACGGGCTGGAAGAAGGACGCGGGGTTCCACCACAGCTTCGTGACCTCGAAACCGCACGAGGCGGGCAAGCACGAGAAGCCCGAGAATGCGGAGCATGGCAAGCCCTGAGCTGCACGTCGTCCACTCGCCGCCCCGGCGAGGGTTCACCGATCACGCGCTGTTCGGCATGGCGGTGTTCGTGTTCACGGAGATCATGCTGTTCGCCGGGTTCATCTCGGCGTACGTGATCGTCCGCAATGCCGTCATGCCCGGCCTGTGGCCGCCGCCCGACCAGCCGAGATTGCCGTTCGAGCGTACCGGGCTCAACACCGCGGCGCTGCTCGCGAGCGGCGTGCTGGTGTGGACGGCGCACCGCGCCGCCAGCCGCCGCGGGCCGGCCGCCGCGCGGCTCCCGCTCTCGCTCGGCCTCGCCCTCGGGGCGCTGTTCGTCGTGCTCCAGGGTGCGGAGTGGGTGAGCCTGCTCAGGCAGGGCCTGACCCTCGAGTCGAGCCAGGTCGGGTCTTTCTTCTACTTGATCATCGGCACCCACGCCCTGCACGCGGTGTGCGCGCTGGGCCTGCTCGCCTGGTGCTGGGCGGGGCTCGTCGCCGGCAACTTCCGTCCCGCGCGCTTTGGCGCCGTGCAACTGCTATGGTACTTCGTGGTGCTGGTATGGCCCGTTCTCTGGCTGGTGGTCTACCGATGACTCGACTCTCGACACGCCTCTCGCTCACTTCGTTCGCTCGCGCGAGCACGTGGGGCGTTGTGCTCGTCGGCCTGGTCCCGGCCCGGGCGTTCGCGTGCGCCGTGTGCGGGGGCGGCAACCCCGCGAACCGGTTCGCGTTCTTCGCCAGCACCATCGCGCTCTCGCTGTTGCCGCTGGGCCTGTTCGCGGCGGGGTTCCTGTGGCTGCGCGCCCGGGGCGCCTCCGAGTTCGTGGAGCGCGACGCTGCGCGCCCGGCGCTCGTCGACCCGACTTCCCGAGACAACGGAGAACCGCACCCGCCGCCCGTCCCGGCGGCCTGACCGCCGGAATCCCCCGCCGAGCCGCGGCCCGATCGGGCTGTTCCCCCCGGACTCGTGCGAACCTTCGTGAGCGGCATCGAGCCGCCGGAGGCCGCATGTCCGAGCCCGAGCCCGTTCGTAGCACCACCCCGCCGCCCGCCCTGCGCGTGGTCGAGACCGCGCTCTATTTCGACGGCGCTGAGGCGCTGCGCTCGGCCGCGGCGTTCTATCGCGACACGCTCGGCCTGCACCTCATGTCCGAGGGCGACCGCCTGGTCTCCGTGGACGCCGGCGGCGGCACGGTGCTGCTGCTCTTCCACCGCGGCGAGACCGCAAAAGGCCTGCGCTGGCCCGGAGGCTGGATCCCGCCCCACGACGGCTCGGGCCCTCTCCACGTCGCGATCGGCATCGCCGCGGACCAGCTCGAGGCGTGGGAACGCTGGCTCGCCGCGCGCGGCGTCGAAGTGGAGAGCCGCGTGACCTGGTCGCGCGGGGGCAGGAGCCTCTACTTCCGCGACCCGGGCGGGCACTCGATCGAGCTGGTCACGCCGGGCACCTGGGACAACTTCTGATGGCGGAGGACCCGGAGTCGCCGCCACCCGGCCCCTCGCGCCACGAGCGCGTGAAGCAGGTGTTCATGGACGCGCTCGATGCGCCGCCCGGCAAGCGGGCGGCGTTCCTCGCCGTGGCCTGCGAGGGCGACGAGCAGCTCCGGCGCGAAGTGCTGGAGCTGTTCCTGCTCCACGGCGAGGCCGACCCCATGCTCGACCAGCCGCTCGACGGCGCCGGCGCGCTCGCCGGGCTCGCGGATCCGAGCGGGACCACGATCGGCCCCTACCGGCTGGTGCGAAAGCTGGGACACGGCGGCATGGGCGTCGTGCACCTGGCCGAGCGCGACCGCAAGCCCTATGCCGTGAAACTGCTCGCCTCGGGCGCGGTCTCGCCCGAGCTGCGCGAGCGCTTCCGGCTCGAGGCCGACATCCTCGGCCGGCTCCACCACGACGACATCGCGCGCATCATCGGCGTCGGCGAGATCCCGGGGCCGGGCGGTGTGTCGCAGCCCTGGATCGCGATGGAGTACGTGGAGGGCGTGCCGGTCCACGACTTCGCGGCGCGCGAGCACCTGGATCTCGACGCACGGCTCCAGCTCCTCGCCGCGATCTGCGACGCCGTCCAGCACGCGCACTCCCAGGGCATCGTGCACCGGGACCTCAAGCCCGCGAACATCCTCGTGCGCGCGGACGGCCGTCCCGTCGTACTCGACTTCGGCGTCGCCCGGCTCACGGGCGGCCATGAACGGCCGACCGAGCTCGCCACGCGCACCGGGCAGCTGATCGGCACGCCGCAGTACATGAGCCCGGAGCAGGTCCGGGCCGAGCCCGCGGGCATCACGCCCGCCTCGGACGTCTACTCGCTGGGCGTGATCGCGTACGAGCTGATCGCGGGGCGCGTCCCCTACGAGGCGTCCTCGGTGTCACTCCACCGCGCGATCGCCATCATCCTCACCGTCGAGCCCCCGCCGCTGCGCTCGGTGGACCGGAGTCTGGGTGTCGCGCTCGAGCGCGTGGTGGGGAAGGCGCTCGAGAAATCGCCGGCGGACCGCTACGCGGACGCCGGCGCGTTCGCGGACGACCTGCGCCGCAAGCTCGCGGGCCGCCCCGTGCGCGCGCGCGGACCCAGCCTGTCGCGAAACATCGCGCGCTGGACGCGTGCCCGCCGGCGGCTGGTCGCCGCGGCGCTCGCGCTGGCGCTCGTGGGCCTGCTCTACGCCACCTGGCGCCTGGCCCAGGGCCACACCGGGGTGCCCCGCGAGCGCATCCTTGCCGCCTATCGCGAGGCGGAGACGCTGAGCCAGCAGGCGGTGGCGGCGCTCTACGAGGGCGAGCGCACGCCGTCCCGGCTCCGCCAGGCGATCGACCTCGACTCGCGCGCCCGTTTCCAGGTGGAGCAGGTGCCTCCCCTGCGCACGCACGACCGGCTGCTGCGCGTGATCGAGAAGGACCTGGGCACCGCACAGTTCCTGCTCGGCGAGCTGACCTGGGACATGCAACCCTATCGCGCCTCCAAGGTCACGCTCGAGCACGCGGTGACGCTCGTTCCCGACACCTCCGCCGGGTGGGAACAGGACGTGCAGCTCCGACCGCTCGGCATCGCCGACGTCCCCCAGCGCGACCTCTGCGGCCTCCTTTCCGCTGCGTACCTGGGACAGTACCGGCTCTGGGGCGAGAGCAACGCGCTGGTGAATGCCCTGGACTGGCTGCGCACGGCGCGGGCCGAGATCCGGAGCGATCTGGGAGGCCCTCGTTCCGGAACGGACGATCCGGACGCGGGCGCCACACATGCCTGGGCGTTCTTCTACAACTCGCTCACCGATGTCACGACCGAGGCGGCGCGGTTCCGCGCCGACACCGCATTCGCCCGGAGCGCGGTGCTGTACTCGGATTCCGCGATCGCCCGCCGCAGCTCGTTCCTCCAGGACTGGCCGGCGCTGGGCTCGCTGTTGTTCGAGCGTGGCCGTGCGTTCCGGACCTACGGCGCGCTCACCGCATCGCGCGCGGCGTTCGACTCTTCCATCCACTACCTGCACGAGAGCGCCAACTACCGGGGCCCGGAGCGGCCCTGGGTGTTCGCGCAGACGCGCCAGGAGCTGGCGAACCTGGCGCTCGACCGCGCCCTGCTCGAAGCGGATCCGTCGCGGCGGGAGCGGTGGCTCCACATGGCGCGGATCGACGTGGACTCCGCCCTGCGCGTGCTCCGGCCCTCGGAGCTGCCCCCCGCCGCGTCGGCGTCGCTCCGCTCGCTCGATGCGGAGCTCCTCGCCGAGATGGCGATGGCCGAGGGGCGGCCCCTGCTGCTCGACGAGGCCGACGATCAGCTCCGCGAGGCTTCGCTGACGTTCCCGAACACCGCGTTCCCGCGCGAGGCGGCGTGGGTGTGCGTGCGCCAGGCCCTGATCGCGAGGGCGCGCTTCGAGGTGGGCAGCGACCGCCACCAGCTCGAGTCCGCCGACGCGGCGCTCGACCGGGCCCAGGTGCTCATGGAGACGCGCCAGGACTCGCTGGTGCTGTTCCGGATCCGCCGCGAACGCGCCGCGGTCGCGAGCGCCCGGGACTCCGCCCGGCCCTAGGCTCCCTGCAGCTCGCGGCGCAGCCACGCGCGCGCGAACGCCCACTGCTTGCGTACCCAGCGGTCAGAGACGCCCAGCACCTCGGCGATCTCGGTCTCCGTCATCCCCGCGTAGAAGCGCATCTCCACGATGCGCTCCGCCTTCGGGTCCTCGGCCGCCAGCTTCGCCAGCGCGGCGTCCACGGCGAGCACGTCCTCGGTGCGGTCCTCGGTGATGGCGCTGTCGGGCCCCACGGTGACGTGGGTGACGCCGCCGCCGCGCTTCTCGGCCGCGCGCGCACGCGCGTGATCCACGAGGACACGGCGCATGGCGATCGAGGCCACGGCCATGAAGTGCGTACGGCGCGTGACCGAGAGGCCCGCCCGCCCCTGCATGCGGAGGAAGACCTCGTGGACGAGGGCGGTCGGCTGGAGGGTATGCCCAGCCCGTTCCCCCCGCAGATGATGGGCGGCCAGCGACCGCAGCTCTTCGTACAACTCCGCCAGCAGACCTTCGTGTGCTGAGCGGTCCGACTCGGATCCGGCCATGGGCCTCGAAAGCGAGCGTCAGTGGGGGATCACGGAGATTCTCAGGTATCCTCTGCGCCGCGTCGAGGTGAGATCGCGTTCTCCAGGCAGCAGAGGAATTCTGCGTCTCGAGAGTTCCGGTTCCGGGTCGCGTTTACGCTTATAGAGCTTGGGAGGGTCTCGCCGCGCGCCGTACTCCCGTCAGGGAGTGAGGCAGCGAAGCGAGCTCTCGTTGCACCATTCGGGTTCTCCGAACTGGCCCATCGGGGGATGGCTGGGGAGGAGGGCCCGGATGTCATTTTCCGGGCGATTGCGTGTGCGAACACCCTCCTCCGCCCGCGGGAATCTGCTCTCAGCGCAACATCTTCAGGGCGTGCGCCCAGCCCCGCCCCTGGAATCCCGGGATGCACCAGAGGATGCAGAGCGGCTCGATCGCGCGCGCCGCCTCCGCCGCGCCCATGTCCTCCGTGAGCCAGCCGAAGCGCTCGAGGACGGCGGTGACGTCGCGCTTCGCGGCGGCGTCGTTCCCGCAGATGAACATCGTCGGCGGGCCGCCCGGGAGCTTCGGGTCCACCATGAGCGTGTTCCCGACGCACGAGAACGCCTTGACGAAACGCGCCCCCGGGACGCGGCGCTGGAGCCGCTCCATGAGCGACTCGTCGAGCGAGGTGAAGAACCGGATCACGCCGTTCACCGGTGGCGAGGCGGCGATCGGGTTCGTGGTGTCGATGACCACCTTCCCCTGGAGCGGGGCGGCGCCCGCGAGGTCGAGCACCGACTCGGCGACCTCGCCCTTCACCGCCAGCACGACGATCTCGGCAGCCTTCGCAGCCTCGGCGAACGTGCCCGTGCGCGCCTTGCCGCCGGCCTTCGCCAGCCACTCGCCGAGCTTCGCCGGCTCGCGCGAGCCGCGGACGACCTCGTACCCGTGCTTCAGGAACCCGTCCGCCAGTGCCGTGCCCACGGGGCCCGTGCCCAGCACGCCGATCTTCTGCATGGAACCTCCCGCGTCCAGGTGAGGTTCGCGAAGATATCAACGTTCGGACGACGAGGCGGGCGGGCGGGGCCGCGGGCCCACGAATAGCTCGGGCTACAGCAGCCCCAACACGCTCCGTTGTGCGGCCTGCCACAGGCCCTGCGCCTGGAGGCCCCACCACAGCGTGGCCGCCGCCGTGAGCAGCAACGCCGCCACCGCGGGGGCGTTCAAGGACAGCGCCACGGGCTCGCCCTCGGGCTCGCGCATGTAGAGCGCGACGGTGATCCGCAGGTAGTAGAACACCGAGATGACGCTGTTCAAGACGCCGACCACGACCAGTGGCCACACCAGGCCCGCCTTTACCGCGGCCCCGAACACCAGCACCTTGCCCATGAACCCCGCCGTGGGCGGGATGCCGCCCAACGAGACCATGAACAGCGTGAGTGCCAGCCCTGCGAGCGGCTGGCGGAAGCCGAGCCCGGCGAGGTCGGAGACGAGCACGGGCTCGTCGCTCCCCCGCCCCATCATCGTCAGCAGCGCGAACGCGCCCAGGTTCATGAACGAGTAGGCCGCGAGGTAGAACACCGCCGCCGCCGAGCCGTCGCGGCCGCCGGCGGCGAGCGCCACGAGGATGTAGCCGGCATGCGCGATGCTCGAGTAGGCGAGCATGCGCTTGACGTTGTTCTGGAGCAGCGCGGTGACGTTGCCCACGGTCATGGTCAGCATCGCGACCACCGCGAGCAGCGGCTGCCAGTCGTGCTGGAGCGAGGGCAGCGCGCGCATGAGGATGCGCAGCAGTGCCGCGAACCCGGCGGCCTTGGCGCCGGCCGACATGAAGCCGGTGACGCTCGTGGGTGCCCCCTGGTAGGCGTCCGGGGTCCACATGTGGAACGGCACCGCCGCCACCTTGAACAGGAACCCGGTGAAGACGAGCAGGCTCCCCATCAGCACGAGCGGCTGGCGGCCGATCGGCGTGTCGCCGAGGAAGTCGCCGATCCGCTGTAGATTTGTGGTGCCGGTGGCGCCGTAGAGGAGCGCGATGCCGTAGAGCAGGAACGCCGAGGCGAACGCGCCCAGGAGGAAGTACTTGAGCGCCGCCTCGTTCGACTCGAGCAGGTTCCGGCGGAAGCCCACCATGACGTAGAGCGAGAGCGACATGAGCTCGAGCCCGAGGAAGATGGTGATCAAGTCGTTCGAGGCCGCCATCACCACCATGCCGAGCACCGCGGTGAGCAGCAGCGCGTAGAACTCGGGCTGGCCGATGCGCGTGCGCTTGTTGTAGTGCCACGCGAACAGCACGCTCACCACGCCCACGGCGCAGAACAGCAGCGTGAAGAACACGGTGAGCCCGTCGTGGACGAACATGCCCTCGAACAGCGCACGCTTGGCGTCGCGCACGCGGTAGACGGCGTAGCCGGCGACGATCAGCGTGAGCATGGAGAGGAGCGGCCCCCGGTCGCCGTTCGGGCGTGGCGGGATGAACTCGAGCAACAGGAGCAGGATCGCGCCCACGCTCAAGGCGATCACCGCGCCCAGCGCCCACCAGTCGACGGGCAGGAAGCTCGGTTGGGGGACGACGTTCACTTGGCCTCCGCGGCGACTTCCGCCTTCGCCGCCGCCTTGTGCCCGGCGAGCGCGGCGAACATGGGGCCGCTGGGCGCCGGAAGCCCCGCCGCCGCCGCGCTCTGCTCGGCGCGCGTGCGGGTGAGCTCGAGCGTGCGGTCGAGCGCGGGCTGCATGCGGTCCAGGAACGGCTGCGGCATCACACCCATCCAGAAGATCAGGAGCAGGAGCGGCGCGAACACCAGCCGCTCGCGGAACGTCAGGTCACCCAGGCGCTCGTTCTCCTCGTGCGTCACCGGGCCGAACACGACGCGCTGGAACATCCACAGCATGTAGCAGGCGGAGAGGATGACGCCGGTCGCCCCCACCGCGGCCCACGCGAACCTCGTCTTGAACGCCCCGAGCAGCACCAGGAACTCGCCCACGAACCCGTTCGTCCCCGGCAGGCCGATCGAGGACAGCATCACCACCAGGAACACGGCCGAGAACGCGGGCACCGCCTTCCACAGGCCGCCAAAATCGGCGATCGCGCGCGTGTGCCGGCGCTCGTAGACCACGCCCACCAGGAGGAACAGTGCGCCCGTGGAGATGCCGTGGTTCAGCATCGTCATCATCGAGCCGGCGAAGCCCTGCGGGTTCAGCGCCATCAGCCCCAGCATGCAGAAGCCCATGTGGCTCACCGAGGAGTAGGCCACGAGCTTCTTCAGGTCGGGCTGCACCATGGCCACGACCGCGCCGTAGACGATGCCGACGATCGCGATCCACGCGATCCACGGCGCGCACACGAGCAGCGCGTTCGGGAACATGGGCATGGCGAAGCGGATGAAGCCGTACGAGCCCATCTTCAGCAGCACGGCGGCGAGGATGACGGAGCCGGCCGTCGGCGCCTCGACGTGGGCATCGGGCAGCCACGTGTGCACCGGCCACATCGGCACCTTGATCGCGAACGCGAACGCGAACGCGAGGAAGTACCAGAGCTGCGCCGAGGGCGCGATGGGCATGGCATAGAACGCGGCCAGCTCGAACGACGGCACGCCGCTGAACTGCCGCTGCGTGAAGTAGAGCGACAGGATCGCCACCAGCATGAGCACGCTGCCGGCCATGGTGTAGAGGAAGAACTTGACCGCGGCGTACACCCGCCGCTGCCCGCCCCAGATCCCGATCAGCAGGTACATGGGGATGAGCATCGCTTCCCAGAACATGTAGAAGAGCAGCAGGTCGAGGCTGAAGAACGTGCCCAGCATGCCGGCTTCCAGCGCCAGCAGCAGCGCGTAGAACTCGCGCGGCCGCTTCTCCACCGCGGTCCACGCGGAGATCACGGAGACGAGCGTCATGAACGTGGTGAGGAGCGCCAGCAGCGCGCTCACACCGTCCACGCCCAGGTGGTAGTTGGCGCCGATCGACGGGATCCACGGCACCTTCTCCTCGAACTGGAACCCGGGTGCGCCCGGCACGAGCTTCGACCACAGCGGCAGCGACACCACGAACTCGATGGCGGCCGCGACCGTGCACCAGAAGCGCGCCGAGCGCTCGGCGCCGCGCGGCAGCACCGCGAGCACCGCCGCCGCGGCGAGCGGGAAGAACACCAGGAACGAGAGCCAGGGGATCGGGGCCAACGTCACCTCAGGAAGTGGAAGAAGAGCGCGATCACGCCGAGCGCGATCCACAGCGCGTAGGTGCCGACGAAGCCCGTCTGGAAGAGCTTCAGCATCCCCGAGCCCAGCTCGAGTGTGTAGCCGACGCCGTTCACGAGCCCGTCCACGACCACCGTGTCCCAGACGCGCCACAGCCACTGCGACGCGGCCATGAACGGCTGCACCACCCAGGCGTCGTAGATCTCGTCCACCCAGTACTTGTGCTCGAGCACGCGGTAGAGGCCGGCGAAGCGTTCGCGCAGCGAGGTGGCGAGGTCCGGGTTCTGGAGGTAGGCCTGGAACGCGGCGCCGATCCCGCCCAGCGCCACCAGCACCGAGACCAGGAGCAGGGCCCACTCGGCGCCGTGCGAGAGCTCGTGGTGCACCGGCACCACGTCGCCCGCCTCCATCACCGGGCGGAGCCAGCGCGCGAACGCGTGCCCGCCCTCCTGGAACGGGATGCCCACGTAGCCGCCCGCGAACGACAGCACCGCCAGCACCACGAGCGGCGCGATCATCGACGGCGGCGACTCGTGCAGGTGGTGCTCGGCCTCGTGCGAGAGCCGCGATGGCCCCCGGAACGTGAGCACGTAGAGCCGGGTCATGTAGAACGCGGTCAGCGCGGCGCCCACGATACCCACGGCCCAGATGCCGAAGTGCCCGCTGGCCCAGGCGTCGGCCAGGATCTCGTCCTTGCTGAAGAAGCCGGAGAAGAACGGCACGCCGGCGATCGCCAGTGTCGCCACCGCCATGGTCGCGTGCGTCCACGGCAGCCTGGGCGCGAGCCCGCCCATGTTCCGCATGTCCTGCTCGTCGGAGAGCGCGTGGATCACCGAGCCGGCGCCGAGGAACAGGAGCGCCTTGAAGAACGCGTGCGTCATGACGTGGAAGATGCCGGCGCCGAACGCGCCCACGCCGCAGGCCATGAACATGTAGCCGAGCTGGCTCACCGTGGAGTAGGCGAGCACACGCTTGATGTCGTTCTGCGCCAGCCCGATCGTCGCCGCCATCAGCGCCGTGGCGGCGCCGATCACGGCCACCACTTCCATCGAGGCGGGCGCCAACTGGAACAGGATGTGGCTCCGCGCCAGCATGTACACGCCGGCCGTGACCATGGTCGCGGCGTGGATCAGCGCCGAGACCGGCGTCGGGCCCTCCATGGCGTCCGGCAGCCAGGTGAAGAGCGGGATCTGCGCGCTCTTGCCGGTGGCGCCGAGGAACATGAGCAGGGTCGCCAGCGTGATCGCCGCCCCGCCGGCCGCGAACACGTGCGGCGCCGCCGCGAACACCTGGTCGAAGTTGAGCGACCCGGTGGCGGCGATGAGCATGAAGGCGCCGAGCATGAACCCGAAGTCGCCGATGCGGTTGACGATGAACGCCTTCTTCCCCGCCTCGGCCGCGGACGGCCGCTCGTACCAGAACCCGATCAGCAGGTACGAGCAGAGCCCCACGCCCTCCCAGCCCACGAACATCAGCAGGTAATTGTCCGCGAGAACGAGCGTGAGCATCGCGAACATGAACAGGTTCAGGTAGAGGAAGAACCGCCGGAACGACGGATCGTGGCTCATGTAGCCGGTGGCGTAGACGTGGATCAGCGAGCCCACGCCGGTGACCACCAGCACCATGACCGCGGAGAGCGGGTCCAAGAGGAACGAGACGTCGGCGGAGAAGTCGCCGACGCGCATCCACGTCCAGCACGCCTCGACCACGTGCCGCTCGCTCTCGGGCAGCCCCGCCAGGTGCAGCACGGCGCGCAGCGCGAACCCGAACGCGACGATCACCGATCCGCAGGCGAGCACCGTGGTGCCGGCCTTGCCCAAGCGGTCGCCGATCAGGAGGTTCAAGAGCACGGCCGCGAGCGGCAGCGCCGGGATGATCCAGAGCAACGGCAGGTGCACTCGGTCAGCCCTTCAAGAGGTGGATCTCGTCCACGAACACGGTCTCCCGCAGTCGGAACAGGTGAACGATGATGGCGAGGCCGATCGCGACCTCGGCGGCGGCCACGGTCATGACGAAGAACACGAACACCTGCCCGTCGAGCGACCGCAGGTGGCTCGCGAACGCCACGAACGCCAGGTTCGCCGCGTTCAGCATCAGCTCGATCGACATGAAGATGACGAGCGCGTTGCGGCGGACGAGCACGCCGACGACGCCGATCGCGAACACCACTGCGGAGAGCGCGATCAGCCAGGAGAGCGGGATCATCGCGCGCCCCCTTCCACGGCTTCCGTCCGCCCCGCGCGCGAGCGGCCGCGGGCGATGACGATGACGCCGACCATGGCCACGAGCAGCAGGATCGACGTGACCTCGAACGGGAACAGGTAGCGCGAGTAGAGCACGCGGCCGATCGAGGCGACGTTGCCGCGCTCCACGTCGGGTAGCACCTCGTTCGCGGGGCCGAGTGCCCAGCCGCGCTTCAAGAGCACGCCGCCCGTGAGCAGCATCAGCGCGCCCACGAACCAGCCGATGCCGCGGCGGACCGCGATCTGCAGGCCGGTCTCCACGTCGTGCTGCAGGTTGAGGTACATGATCACGAACAGGAACAAGACCATGATGGCGCCGGCGTAGACCACGATCTGCACCATGCCCAAGAACTCGGCCCGGAGCAGCAGGTAGATGCCGGCGAGCGAGCAGAACGCGAGCACGAGGAACAGAGCGCTCGTCACCGGGTTCTTGTGCAGGACGACCATGAGCGAGGTGACGACGAGCAGCGCCGCGAAGCCGAAGAACAGGACGGCGAGCATCACTGGCCCCCGCGGAAGAAGAGCCACACGGAGCCGATCAGGACGTTCCCGATCGCGGCCGGCAGCAGCACCTTCCAGCCGAGGCCCATGAGCTGGTCGTAGCGCAGGCGCGGGAACGTCCAGCGCACCCAGATGAAGAAGAACATCAGCGCGCCGAGCTTGACCAGGTACCACACCAGGCCCGTCCACGGCGGCCCCTCGCTCAACCACCCCGCGGTGCCGAACAGGAGCCCCGGCCCGTGCCAGCCGCCCAGGAACAGCGTCACCGCGATCGAGCTGATGACGATCATGTTCATGTACTCGCCGAGGAAGAACAGCGCCCACTTCATCGACGAGTACTCGGTGTGGAAGCCGGCCACCAGCTCGCCCTCGGCCTCGGGCAGGTCGAACGGCGCGCGGTTCGTCTCCGCGAACGCGGTGATG
>Ga0070688_100000973_pt1 | contig 14353 bp, 12 predicted proteins | sample KBSS13HmetaG_FD_64679 | JGI IMG/M metagenome (GOLD analysis project Ga0070688, IMG submission 64679) | Switchgrass rhizosphere microbial communities from Kellogg Biological Station, Michigan, USA - KBS S1-3H metaG | ecosystem: Host-associated > Plants > Roots > Rhizosphere ...
CGCGACGTCGACGACGGGGCCCGCGTGCTCTGGATCGAGCGCGCCAAGACCCGCAAGGGCGACCGCCATCTGGAGGTGCCCGAGGTCCTGCGCCCGCGGCTCGCCGCATTGTGCGCCGGCCGAGACGGCGGCGAGCCGCTGTTCGGCGACCGCGATCGCCACTGGGTCGGCTACCACGTGCGCCGGCTATGCAAGGCCGCCGGCGTGCCGGTCGTCTGCCCGCATGGCCTCCGGGGCACCCAGAGCTCGATTTCGGCCCTCGCCGTGCCGGTAGAGCACGTCGCGGCGGCCCTGGGCCAAACGGGCCCGGCGGTCACGCGGCGGCACTACCTCGCCGCGGGCGCCGAACAGGACGGCCGCCAGCGCGCGGCGCTGCGCGTCCTCGCGGGAGGGAAGCGATGAGCGAGGATCGCATGGCGGTGCTCGTGGAGTCCCTCCAGCGCATCGCTGAGGCCATCGCCGTCAAGCCCCGGCTGCTGCGCCTGGTCGTCAACCGCGACGCCGCCGCGATCCTCGGCCTCCCACTCGTCGATGGAGGTCAGGTGGTCGTTACCACCGCGGTCGGGCCGGTCACCATCGAGACCGAGAGCCCCGGGGGCCCGGAGCCGGCTGGTAACTCTTCTCCGGGAGGAGTTACCAGCGGGGCAACATGCCCCGACTGATCGTAGCTAAGTGCTCGTGCGCGAAGGGGGACTCGAACCCCCACGGTGTTACCCACTAGCACCTCAAGGCAGGTACCAGCTGTAATTTCGTGCACTTGCAGATTTTTCTCTTACCATCACGGCGATTCCACTGCAAGAGCCAGATGTTGCGCTGGTAACCCCGACGAACAATATGTAAACCAGAATCTTGACTGCGCTGATGTTCTGGTTTACATATCGACCAATGAAGGAGCTGCCGGCAACCGAGCACGCGACCCCGACCACCCGCTGCGCTTCCTGCGGATCCACCGACCAGGGCCGCGGGATCCTGTTCGACGGCAGCCGTTGGCTGTGCACCGACTGCCAGCCCAGGCTTCGCACAGCGCCGTGCGGGTGCACGCGCAACGAGGCGCACCGCCATACTCCCAGCGAGGGGTTTACCTGCCGCCACGGCAACCGCGTCTGATCTTTAGGGCCGCGACCGGCCCCATCGAAGCATAGCCGATGTCGGACTGTGCCGGCGCCACGCGGCGCCCTTCCGGTCGCGGCCCACCTTTCCACCTGGAGACTGGAGACCGAGCATGGACACACCTTTCCACCTGGAGACCGAGCATGGACACGCCAGAAGCAACGACGATAGCCACCGCGGATGGCCAATCCTGTGACCGCACGCCGCAAACCACGTCGGCGCGCGCCGGCCGGCGGACGTCCGCCCGTCACCGGCACCGCGCGCAACAGACCCATCCAGGTCAGGGTCGCGCCTGACGAGCACGCGCTCGTCAGCGCGGCCGTCGACGCCCACAACCTCGCCAACGAGCACGACCAGACGACGCCGAGCGACTGGCTGCGCCGTCACGGGGTCGCTGCGGCGCGCGCCCTCAAGCTTGACGCCTGATCCGAAAACGAAAGAACCGACTGAGCACTGCAATCGAGTTCACGACACCGACCGCGACTGTCACCCTGCACCCGTTTGGTGGTCAAGAAGCGGAATCGGTGGGCGACGACAACCCGATCTGGCTCCGCGAGTACCTAGGCCAGTGGGCGGCCGACGACACCGACATGGTCTTCCGCTACGATGCCGATCATGGCGCGCCCGCCGTGCCTGCTACTGACCATGCTCAGCGACCAGCGGCGCGCGCTACACGAGATCGACGCCAGGCGCTCAAGGCGGCGATCGCCAGACGGTGTGCGCCGCGCCGACGAGGGCGGTGTCGTGCGATGCGGTGACGCGCTGTACGAGCAGCCCAGCCGCGTCGTCCGCCGGCTGTGCGGCGGCTGCTCGCAGCCCGAGCGCGACGGCCTGGGGTGCGGCGACGTACTCGAGGTGCGCCAGGACAGGTCGCCGAATGACGACGAGGCGTGATCCTCGAGCTGGTACTACGGCAGGACGCGTAGCATCACGGTCCGGTGTTCCGGCCGCGGCCACAGCGCATCGTGGTGATCCCAGATCGACCCGTCGGTGGCGACGATGCCCGGGCGGCGGCCGTTGGGGCCGCGGCACTGCACGACGTCGAGGAGCGCATAGCTCGGGTGGGCGTGGTCCCATTCGCGACAACGTGCTGCCCCGACGACAATCGCGACGTGGCCGATCCACGGGTCCGGGTGACCCGCGAGCCGGATCGTCGGGTACACGAGCAGGATCCCCAGCGCCGGCGTATGCACGCGCTCGAACAGCTCGCCGGCGTGGTCGGCGTCTTCGATCGCGCTGTTGCAGTTCAGGTCGTCCGATACGGTCGCCCACGATCCTCGGTTGAACCCCGGCCGGTGCCGGCGGATGCCGTACGCCTCGCAGCAGGCGAACCCGAAGCAATCCCGCGGCTCCTCGCCGTGCGAATCGAGGTCGCCGGTGCCGAGCTTGTAGACGCCGCGGCCGACGTGCAGACGCGCGTGCGCGACCGCCTGGTCCGCGGTGTAGAGCGGTCGCGATCCGGTCACGACGCTCCGTCCACCGCTTCGTACGTCGCCGCAAATATTTCGGGCTTGCACGGATAGAGCTCGCCCTGGACGCCGCGGATGAGCCAGTCGCCGAGATCAGCGATCATCGTGCCCTCGAGCGTCTTGACTCGAAGAGAGACGGCCCCGAGCTCGACGATTCCTTTGGCTACCGCGTCCTCCACCCATGCGGGGAGAGCCGCGCGGCCGGCCGTGTCGATCTCGTTGAGCAGCTTGCCAACGCGTTCGGCCTCAATGATGACGGGCCGCTTGCGGAAGCTCGGCATCACTGCACCCCGACGCTTGTCGACCAGCTCACGCCGCCGGCGCGTGCCCTGAAGCGCTCGAGCGCGGCCCGGCCGTCCGCCGCTGGGTCGAGAGGCGGCAGCAACGTTGCGACCGTCGGCGTCGCCGGCGCGGCCGACTTGCCGAGCTGCGCCACGAACTCCGCCAGCGCGCAGCCGCCGACGACCTTGCCCTGCGCCCAGCTTGCGGTCTCGATCTGCTGCCAGTCGATGGCGCCGTTGCCGAGCGCCGCAAGCGTGGCCGCCGCTCCGAGCTCGGCCAGAACGCCGGCGATCGCCGGTACGTCAGCCTTGAGGCAGTCGATCATCGCCGTCTTGGCCGCGTCGGGCGACGCCCTGATGGCGCTGCACGACAGCACCATGGGCCCGGCGCCGAGACCGAGCGCGACCACCAGCACGATCGCCGTCGTCTTGCCCGCGATCGTCGGCGGGGTGGGCGGCGGTGTGGTGCGCTGCGGCCTCGAGGGCTGCTGGCCACGGATGAACGCGAGGACCTCGTCGATGTCGTCGCGCAGGGCATCGTCAACGGTGGTTTTCGTCCTGGGCGCCACGACGTGGAGCACGATGGACGCGGCGGCGAGTAGGGCGCCGCCAAGGGCAATCAGGAAGGTGGGGTCGGTCATCTTCAGTCCTTTCGGTGTCAGTCGTCATGCTCGCCGGGTCGCGGCGAGCGGTAACCATGTGGGTTGGTGCGATGGCGCCGGGCCGGCGGCGGCGGGTCGTCCACCGTGATCGGCGCTCGCTCGCGGGCGTCGCGCTCGGCATCGATCTTGGCCTCGATGCGAACGATCGCCTCGCGCACGTCCGTCACGTTCGCGGCGATCCGGTCGATCGCCGCGATGAAGCGCTCGACGATGCGCGAGGTCACTCGGTAGAGGATCAGCAGGAGCGCGCCGGCGATGGCGCCGCCGCCGATCGCCGACCCCAGCATCTGGATGAGCTTAGTGTCGTCGGTCATATGAGCCCCGCGCGCCGCTGCGCCGGTGTCCCAGGGTCGCTGCGCTTCACCGATCCGAACGCCGGCTGTGGTGTTGGCGCCTGCGTGCCGCCGGCCGTCCCCGGCTCGGCCGCGAACATGCCCTGCAGCACACGCAGCACGCCCGGCGTCATCGCCGGGTCGACCGGCACGCCGGTGAGGATCGAGAGCGCCAAACGACGCCGGTAGGGCAGCTTCTCCCGGAGGGTCGGCAGCTGCTGGGTGATGCGGTTGGTGAGGTCGGCGACCAGCTCGGGGTAGACCGCGCGCAGCGCCATCGCATCCTCAGGCGTGAATGCGCCGTGCTGCATGCGCTCGATGGCCGCGTGCGGATCCTCCACGGCCGCGGCCGCGCGGGCCCACGAGCGCATCGCGAGCTCGGGCACCTGGCGGCGATCGGGCCCGAGCTTCACCGTCCCGAAGTCGGGGAGCCGAGGGATGATGCTGGCGAGGTACTCGATCCGGCGCGCGCCGATGGTCTCCAGCCGATCAGCCGCCCGCGGATCCACGGCGCGCAGGCTGTCGAACTTGCGCGCCATCTTCGCCCGCGCGTCCGGCCGCATCTGGAACGACCCGTCGGGCGCGATCTGCACCTGCGACTTCACCTCGTGGGTGCGCGCCTGGTAGAGCGCGGGCAAGCTCGACGTCGGCGCCGAGCTCGGAGACCGCGGCGGGCGAGGCGAGGCGGTCTCGCCGGTCTCGCCAAACCGGAGCGAGGCCAGTACCTGCGTGGCGAGGAGCGGGGCGTGGGGCGTCGCAGCGGCGATCGCCTTGGTCGTGCCGCCCAGGAACCCGGACACCGCCTTCCCGGTCCGTGTGGCCGCGGCCTCGGCCAGCTTGCTGAGCCCACCGACGATCTTGCCGCCGACCGCGGCCGCGGCGCCCACCGGGCCCGCAAAGGGCGCCGCCACGCTCAACACCGCCTGCCCCAGCGACGGAGGCTTTGGAGTACCAAGGGCCTCGAGCGCGTCGTCGATCCTCTGCAGGCGATCCGACGTGGGATGCTCGGTGAGGGCGCCGAGCATGTGCTGTAGATCGCGGTTGATCTTCAGCTCCTCGGGCACCTTGTCGAGGTACTGGAGGCGCGTCGGACGCGTGGGGTTGTCGAGGCTACCGTAGCGCCGGCCGATCTCGCGCTCGGTGGCGTAGTCGAGCCCCTGTTCGGTGAACGGCCCCCGTTCGTCTTTCACCAGACCGGCCTTGATCTGGTCGCGGAGCGTTGGCCGCGCGGTGGCGATCTCATCGTCGAAGGCTTTCGAGGCGCTGAGCCGCATGTCTTCGAGCGCCTCGAGCGCCTGCTGCTGCCGGCGCAGGGGGCCGAGCGCGCGCTCGGGGTGCTCGGCGAGGCTCACGCGATCCTTGAGGAGGCGATCGATCGCCTTGTCCGCCTCGAGGTAGTCGCGCCCGATGCTGCGAGACTCGCGATCCGGAGCCCCTCGCGTGGCGTTCCAGATCTGTTTTTCGAAGGATTCCTGCCTGACTGCGGCGAGATCCTCGACGAAACCATCGCGCTGCGGTTGCCGCGCCTTGCTGATCGCCTCCAGCTCGGCGTCGCGCGCCCCCCTGAGCGTCTTGGCGTCCAGGAGCTCGAGATCGCCCGAGTCGATCGCCTCTTCCGGCGTTCGCGCCTTGGCCGCGCGGGCGATCCGGTTGTCGATCGCCCCCTTGAGCTTGGACGCGCCCGCCTCGAGCACCGGCATCGCCGCGCCCACGGCACCGCCCAGCGCGCCGCCGTAGAGAGCGTTGCTCGAGACCGACGAGGCGACCCGTTCGATCGTCAGCGGGTCATCCGCGAGAGATGCCTCGGTGAGTCCGGCGCCGGCGCCGTAGAGGCTGCCGGTCAGGGCTCCACCGGCCGCGCCGGCGCCGACGCGCGCCGCGAGGCCCGCACCCTCCGACAGCGCCGCTACGCCGTGCCCAGCTGCGTTCGCCCAGGCGGCCGGGCCGACCGGGGAGAGCGCGCCCACGAGCTCTCCGGCGAACGAGGTGCCCGGGTTGACCTCGCGCAGCGCGGCGAGGTCAAGCCCGACCTGGTCGCCGCCAAGCGCGCGCAGCGCGACGTCAGAGAGCCCCAGGGTGGCGCCGCGCGCTGCCCCGGCCACGCCCGCGCCGATCGCCCCGCCGACGCCGCCGTAGTCGGCCTCGCGCGCTTGTGTGCCGAGCCGCTGGAGTTCCTCCTGCTCGGTGACCGGGCGCATGCCCTGCTGAACGGCGAGCCCCGCCATCTCTTCAGGGACGTCGCGGATCGTCCCATCGGCATCCACAAGGCGGATCGTGCCGGGCATCAGCGCACCCTCACCGACGGGCTCTCCGGCGTGCCTGGCAGCGAGGCAAACGCCGCCTCGGAGAGCGCCCGACGCGCCAGATCCCGCAGCGCCATGCTGCTCGCATGGTCGACGTAGTTTTGGAGCCGCGCGCGTGCGGTTGCCGCCTGCTTCGTGTCCCCGCCGGCGACCGCTGCGAGTTGCGCTACGTCGTTGCGCTGTTCCGCCGAGACGTCCGGATCGAAGTTCGTCGCGACGTCGAGAAACACGCCGCGCTGCGCCGGCGTGAGTGGGATGCCGATCGACGGCGTGTTGAGCCCCGTTCTCGGATCGATGCCGACGCGGAAGCCCGCACGGCGGATGTCGTCCTCGCTGATCGGCGGGCCGAACGCGCGAGCCTCGTCCGGTGAGAGTCCGCGCCGGCGCTCCGCTAGGGCATCCGCGAGCTCCCTGGCGAATCCCCCGCTCGGCTTCTCGAGCAGCTGGACAGCGCGGTCTTCTTCTGGCGTGTTCGTCGTCGGCATCGCGCGAGGAAACCTGAAGGCTGGCCCGGTGTAGTTCGCGTCGCGGAAGTCCTGATTGAGTTTGGTAATCGTGCGCTCCCGAGCGGCCTCAATCCCTGGAGCACGTGAGCGAAACGACGTCAGGTCATCTGCGCCGGCCGCCGCGACCAAGTTGTCCATGTCCTTGTCGGAGGACATGCCCTGTGTCCCGGCCTTCTTGAGGAGCAGGATCTCCTTCTCGATGCCCTTCAGCTCTTGGTACTCGGCGGTATTAAAGGCCCCGCTTTCCCCTCCGACCTTGTCGCGCAACGCAAGCGCGCGGTCGTACAGCAGGATGAGCTGCGTCGCCGCCGTCTTCTTCTCCCGCAGCTCCTTGTGTTCCTCTGGGCTCGCCGCGCGCCAGATCTTACCGTCGACGTTCCGGAGCGGGTCGTAGCTGACCGCCGGGCCGTCGCCCCCGCCTACCGGCTTGCCGTCCGCGTCGAGGACGAGGTGAGGGACGCCACCGATCGAGAACTGTCGATCGCGCTCGGCCTCCTTGTCGGCTAGCTCGGCGAGCTTCTCCTCGCGCCGTGCATCCTTCTCATCGCGCCGCGCGTCCCTCGCTGCCCGGCGATCAGCGTCCGCGCTTTGCAGCTGCGCATAGCCGAGCCCGATCTGGGCGCGATTGTGCCACGCCGTCTCGTCGGCGAGCTGCTGCTGGCGGCGGGCGTCCTGAAGCTTGAGCTCGTTCTCGTAGGTCTTCTGTTTGAACGCCTGAAGCGCCTGCTGCTGCTGGGCAGCGATCCCCTGACGAAGGCTTGCGATCTTTAGCGCGGTGGTTCCCCGCGGGTCGTAATCCTGCTGATGAATGGAAAGCAGATTGTCCGCATATTGCAGTGTCGCCAAACGCGCCGTCTCTTCCGCCTGGTAGACGTTTCCGTGGCGGGCATACTCTTCGGCGAGCGCGCCCCTGCGGAGGTTGAGCCCCTCACGCTGGTTCGCGAGGTCGGCCTTTTGCGCTTCGATGCCGCGGTTGATGGCCATGTTGAGCGCTTCGAGCCCGGCGTTGGTCGCCGAGCCGGTGCGCCCCTGTACGAGGCCACCAACGAACGCCGCCAGGATTCCCGCGACCTTCTGGCCCTTACTCAGCCCTCCGCTTGGATCGATCTTCGTCGCGGCGAGTCGGGTCGCGTCGGCAAGGAGCGCGTCCGATTTCTGCTGGGTGATGCGATCCGCTTCCGTGCGGGCCTTGAGGTTGGCGAGCTGATGGTCGTAATCGCGATTGATGATCGCGAGCCGCTCGGCCGACGCTGCTTTTTCGCGCGCCAGCTCGTGCTCGATGTTGAGCTGCGAGAATCCAGCTGGGTCGCGCAACGCCAGCTCGTTGAGGTACCTCTGCTGCTCCTTGTCGTCTGGGATCGCGAAGGGGGTGGACGCGTATTGCTTCGCCGTCAGCGCGTAGTGCTGCTCCTCGGGGGAGAGCGGGGGGCCAAACACAGCAGGTTCGGTCGCCGGCGATGGCGGCACCGCCGGGGCTGCGAGCGCTGTCGGCGGAGGGGGTATGCGCAGAGCATCATCGGGGAGCACGATGGGCGCGTAGGGCGGAGAACCTTCCGGTGCGCCCCCATCCAGCTCGGGTCGCGCGGCGGGCGCCGGGGCCGGCGCTCCCTCGAGCTGTGGCTGCGGCTGCGGTCCGAGCATCGGCGGTGGCGGGAGCGCATCCAGTGCGGTCAACGGAATGCCGATACCGGGCTGCAACGCAAACGGCCCCGCAGCTCCCGACGGGGGCGGCGCAGAGGCGGGTGCGGAGACGGCCGGAGCTGAGCCCCCCGGATTCGGCGGCGAAGTCGCGCTCGCCGGATCCGGAGTGGGGGTGACAGCGGCAGCTGGGGCCGCGGCCGCCGCCGGCGTCGACCATGGCCACTGCAGCTGGTCGAGCTCGGGCACGTAGTATCCCGCCATCGGTCCGCCGCCCAGACCGAACTCCGCCATCTACTGCCCTCCGGCGTCGCCTGAGATGCTCCCGCCATCGCCACGGTCCGGCATGTACCAGTAGCGAGCGGTTGGGTCAGGCCTCGCCGCGACGGGCGGTGGCGGCGAAGTGACCGGGATGGTGTTCGCCCCTAACTGCAGCGCGTACTGCGCCGCCAACTTTCGCCGATACGCAGCGACGGCCGCGGCATCAGGCGGCGCTGGCTGCTGTGGCGCCGCTGCCGCGGGGGCGAGTTGCTGTGCCTGGATGCGCTTCCGCCGGACCTGCTCAGGGGTTAGCGCCACACCACCGGCGTCCTCGAGTTCGGCCACGCGACGCCCCAGCGCGGCGATCATCGCGGTGTTCGCGCCGGAGAGTTTGCCGGCGTCGATCACCTTGCCGGCCGGAGTGTTCACGACGGCCTGACCGAGCCCCACACGCTCTAGATTCTGCGCGGTGGTTCCGAGCTGGGTGCCATGGCCGTCACGCGGATCTCGGTAGGCGAACAGCAGCGCCTTGAGCCCTTCGGTGGCTTGCTTCGCCGCGGCGTCGCCGTCACGCAGATCCCTCTTCGCTCGCTCATCGGACTTCGTCTGCGCGTATGCGGACAACGCCCCCGTGACCGCAGGCCCCCACTGCTGGATCCACGACGGCGGCGGAGCGCCAGCATTCTGCGCTCCGTACCCCGTGAGCGCGGCGTTCTGGTACCCCATCCCCACCTGCGCGGCCTGACCGCTCATCAGGCCCAGAAGCTGCCCATACTGCTGCTGGGCCTGATTTCGCTCCTGAAGACCGGCAAGCGCCTGCTGTCCGGCGAGTCCCGAGGCAAGCATGCCAGACTGGATCGCGGCGGTGCGCGACGCCATCGCCGCGTTCTGCGGGCTCGCCCCGGCTGCCATCGATTGCTGCTGGGCCTGGGAGGCTTGCAGCGCCTGCCGAAGCTGCTCGGCGCTGACGGAGTTCTGGCCCATCGCCTGGCGTTGAAGTGCCGCCAGCGCACCGGCGCCTTGCTGGTTGTACCCCTGCCAAGCGTTGAAGCCGGCCTGAGCATTTCCGCCGGCCTGCGCCGCCTGCTCGTAGAGCAGCCTTTTGCGCCTCGCCTCTTGGTCCTCTGCCTTGTCGTCGTGACCCAACCATCCCCCGATCCCGCCGATCAGGCCACCGCCGATTGCTCCAATCGCCGTTCCGATAACCGGTACGGCGGATCCAATCGCGGCTCCGGCTGCTGCACCGCTCAGCGCCCCACCGGCGGCATCACCTGCTTTGCTTGACATGGGATCGCTCCTTTTAGATCTTCTTCGTTGCGCTCAGCCGCCTGAACAGCCCCGGCTCAACGCCGAGTTCCATGCCGAGCGACGTCAGCTTGATGGCCTCGCCCGGCGGCGTCGGCGTGCCGAATGCCCCACCGAAGAACTGCCCCTGCGTGACCACACCCGCCATGGCGGTCGCGTCGATCACCGACGTTTGGTCGGGGTGTCCGGTGTCGAGCTCAAAGTGGGTACTCGCCGCGACGATCGCGTGTTCGAGCTGCGCGACCGTAGGACTCGATCCGGCGCGGCAGACGACGCGCACGCCGAGGTTATCGACTTGCGGGACCCACTCGGATCCATTCCAGGAAAAATCCTCCCGTGCGTCGATCACGAACGGCGCACCATCCTCGATGGCGATCGTCATCGTCAGCCGATTGCCGAGCTCGCCATCATCCTGGGCCCGCAGATCCGCTCTGAAGGATGCCTCCCAAACTGGCCCACTGCTTCCAATGACCGCGATTGCCTGATCGAAGCCGGCACCCCCAAACGCATCATCCGTACCGAAGATAGCCGAACTATTTTGCCGAAATGGCGCCACTGCGGTCAGCCTGAGCTTGAACGCTTCGCACTGCGGCCGCTTCGGGCTATGTCGGAACTGCAACGGTTCGCCTTCACGTCCGGGCACGAGACCGTCGGGCGCCGGGTCATATACCTTGTCGTCGACGTAGTTGGGGCCACTGGAATCCTGTTGGTAGTTGTAGGCGATGCGGCTGCGCACCATGCACGGAGACCGGAACTCACCGAGCGGTTGCAGCTTGCGCGCGGCGATCGCGCCCTGCTGGACGTCGTCCGGCTTGATCCATGCCGTCTCGACGTCCATGCCGTAGTTAACACCAGTGTAGGTCGTCGACTGGGTCATCGTCCCCTGGGCCACCAGGCCCTGGGTGACGAGGAGGACCTGCTGTCCATCGTAGATAACCGCATCGACCAGGGCGCCGTTGGTTGTCGCGACCGTCCACACCGCCCACTGCCCGACGCGGTAGTCCCAGACCAACATCTGAGCGCTCGTGAGGATGCGCACCTGGTGCTGCTTCGCAACCACGTTGACCGCGAGCACGGTTTCGCTGTCGAAGTCACTGACCTTGTCGCCGATATACGTCAGCGACCCATCGCCGCCGAGGAGTTGCCATCCCTTCTGCGACTTGAAGATCGTACCCCTGGGCGTCACGGCGACGCTCTCGTGGTTCACCGCGCCAACGTCAAGCGAGATGGTCCTCGCCGGTCCGAAGTTCTGGCCCTGGCCGAGGTTATCGAACCCGATCCCGGGCAACGCGTATAGCGCGGTCTCGCGCCACACGAATAAGGTCTCATCCTGGAACCCGAGGGCGGTGATCCGGCCGCCGATCCGTGGGACGTCGATCGTTAGCGTGTCGTGAAACGAAGCGATCTCACCCGCGTTCCGCAGCCGCGAGTACCAGACCCGATCAGGGTCGCCGTCGACGTCGCCCAGGAACAAACGTGTGTCCGTGGCGATGATGATACTGGCGCCAGGCGGGGCTAGGAACTCCAGCACGCCACCTGTCTCAGGATTGTCCTCGAGCGCCAGGATCGCGCTATCCGCAAGGCCGTCGGTCAGGGGCGAGACATCGCCGCTGCTCGGATCGTTAGCGAGATACTTATTCGACCCGCTGCTTACCGTTGGATCCTTGCTGGTGATGAGATGAAACGGTGCCCCCACTGGGGGGTTGACCACGGTGCGCCACATCTCCACCGCTGGCACGGTTGCCGTCTTGTGTGTCGCAGTCAACGCCACGATAGACGAGAACGTCACGGCATTGTTCAGCGCCGTGACCGTGACGTTCTGGATCACATTGGTCGTCGACCTCTCGGTACTCCCGCGAGCGTTCGCATAGCGAAACGTCTCCTTATACGTATAGGTCCCCGGCACCATCGCTCCGCCTCCGACGCTAGCGGACGCCCCCTGAAACTGCCAGGGAAAGACGTGAAAGCCGCACTCGACGAGCCGCGCGCCGTCGTACTCGAGGATTTCCCCCGCGGCCACGTAGAGCTCGTCTCCCAGCACGGCCGTGCGGCGCGCGGTGTTGGTGTCGAACTCGAAAGCAACATCCACGGGTGATCGAGCGGCGAAGCCGGTGAGCCCAGTCGCGTTGCCGAAGCTTCGGCGACGCGACGCGCACCACGCGAACCCAGTCGCCGTCACAGCACTGATGCCCGGGAGGAGCCCTATGGCGTTGTTGTTGCCCGACCACGGAAAGCCACCACCATCACCAGCGATGGCCTTGGCAACCAGGAATGCGTCATCCCTGAACAAGAAGTAGCTGTTCTGGACCGCCTCGACGGTGACACCACCGCCGCCAAAAAAACCTATGGGGAAGTCAGCAGCGATGCTCATCCACAGGTAAACCGAACCGGCATAGTCGAACGCGCGCGACGCCACCGCCAGATGGTTAACGAAGCTCGTCGGAGAGCTGATCACCCCCGCGGTGTCCACCCATGTAACATTGCTCTTGCCGTTGGTTGTCGCGGGCCGGTCATCGGACCAGAACACGAAGCAGCGAAACGCCCCGCCCGTTGCAATGGATCGGTGACAGGCCGTCAGATTCAAGACCACCGTTCCAGACGCGATGGCCTGATTGACCGTGAGATCGGCCAGGGAGCTCGTTGTGAGCACGTCACCCTGAATCACCGTACCGCCTGTGTTGGATCGAATCACCTGGGTCTGTGCCGCTCCGCTTGGGAACGGCGACACTGCGATGGCGCCATCACACGCCCTGGCCTTGGTGGACGTCACGAGCGAAAGGCCCGCCGTGACCGTGAACGCGATATAAGTGTTCGCGTTGGATCGCACCGCGCCGATGGCGGCGTCCTGGGTTCCGATGCGGACGGCATCGTACATCAGTCCGGCGTGCGCCGCCGTGGACACCGTCGTGCCGGCCCCGGCAATGGCAGTCGCCGGATTTGCCGGATCGATCGCGCGCACCTTCAGCGTCCCGGCTGCCTCCTCGGCGAAGAGAAGGATCTTCGTCGCCAGCGCCACGAGGCGCGCGCGTCCCGTGGCCGACGGTACCGCCGTTGGTGCGACCAGTACTGATCCCGTTGCCTTGTCGAGTGCTGCCGCGAAGACCTGCAACCCCTCGGTCCAAGCGAAGACGATCGCGCCAGCCAGTTCAGCCCTATCGGCGTTAAACTGGTCACCCGTCGTGGAAAACCTGGGTTGCTCCTCGACGCTGACCGCGAGATGCGTTGCTCGGAGCACCCACTTCTTCTGTTGCTCGTTCCAGCTGAACAGCTTGTCCTTGGTGAAGAGGACGAGCTCGTCACCATTGACGGCCAGCTTGCGAACATCCGTGAGTAGACCGCCGCCGAAGATGCTCCCATCGGGAACGGTCGGCGAGACCTGGCCGACAAACGGAAACCGCGTCTGGATCCCACCGAGCTCATCGAACTGGATGTCGTTGGCGATGTCGAGGAAGGGCTGCGGCCTAGCGCGGTCATCGGCGGCCTGGTCGAGGCCGGCGGCATAGGGCAGCTGCCTGTACGTCCACTGGAGACCAGAGAGATTAGGTCCTCGTCCCATGTGCGACCTCAGTAGCACGTGACGTCGACCGTCACGTCCTTCGAAAAGCCGATGCCTTGCAGAATGAGCGTCTTCGATCGATCTGAGCGGCCCGGCTCGGCAAGCTCGTACACGGTGCCAGACGTCTGCCCCGTCGTGTCCGCCATGCGGGGAGCTCCCACGATTACCATTTGTGGCTCACGGCCGAGCCCGTGGGCCACCGCCACGGGGCTGCCGTTGGCCGGTACGACAATGCCCCTGCTGATCACCATGGTCGCCGCCGGCTGCCTTTGCAGCTCCTTGATCGCCAGCGAGACAGATCGGCGCACCTGGTCAGCCGCCCTGTTCTCCAGCGTCAGATCGACTACGGGCGTTTGATTCATGGTCGGGTCACCGAGAAGTCGGCGACGTCGACGTAGCGTCGCCCGTTGTAGCGGGCACAGTCGTCCTGCTCGACGCGATAGGACGGTGATATCGCCGCGCGCTTGCACGCCCAGTACTCCACCTCGCCGACCGCCTTTTCGTATTCACGGAGCGCTCGGTCCTGGCTGTCTTTTGCCTTGTGCTGCCCGATCGACGCAGACCCCCAAACGATGAGGTTGTGGCCGTAGATGTTGATGACGTCGATCACCGTGGTGTCGGCCGAAGCAGAGTAGTCCGTCGGCTGGGGGATGTAGAGGTGCTTGTAGGTTCCGGTGGTGGGCAGAGGGTAGAGCGCCAGCGCTGCGCCCTCAAACCCCCAGTGCACCGCCGGTTGGCCGCCGGTGAGGCCGATGTAGCGCGATCGGTACTGCACCGGCACCGGGCCAGTAACCGGCCGGCGCGATCCATTGCCGTCGATGACCTCATCGACGCCGACCGTCGCCAGATGGTCTGACGGTAGAGCGAGCGATGCGAGATTCAGCGTTGCCTCGGTCTGGAAGTAGCTCGCCCCCTTGTCGACGACGAGGG
>Ga0070688_100000976_pt1 | contig 14341 bp, 11 predicted proteins | sample KBSS13HmetaG_FD_64679 | JGI IMG/M metagenome (GOLD analysis project Ga0070688, IMG submission 64679) | Switchgrass rhizosphere microbial communities from Kellogg Biological Station, Michigan, USA - KBS S1-3H metaG | ecosystem: Host-associated > Plants > Roots > Rhizosphere ...
CGCTCGCCTCACAACTCGTTGCGATGTTGGTGCCGGAGGCGGGAGTCGAACCCGCACTCGGGGTGAGCCGAACGGGATTTTGAGTCCCGCGCGTCTGCCAGTTTCGCCACTCCGGCACGCTTCGCGAAGTCGCTGCGGCACGGCACTCTACGCGCTCCGCCCGTTGTCGTCACGCGAGGCCGGGTCTGCTCGACCACCGCGCGGGCTTAGTGCCAAGCCGCTCAGCCGAACAGCTCGCGTTGGGCACTCTCGGTGATCGCGATGACGGCGGGATGCTTGAGCCGCCGCTCCACCGAGACCGCGAAAAATCGTTCGCGCACGCGGCCCAAGTGCCCGACGATGCCCACGCCGTACTGCTTGCAGACGCTCGCTTCGACGATCGACGGGGTGGCGAAGATGCCCCGGCCGGCTTGGCCGAAGACCTCGACGAGCGTGCTGTCGTCGAACTCCCCGACGATGCGAGGCCGGATTCGCTGCTTCTCGAGCCACTGCTCGAGCCCCCGCCGCAGGGTGCTGGTCTCGCCCGGCAGCAGGAACGGCGCGTCGTCCAGGGACCGGGGGAAACCCCGTCGGTACTTGGCGGCAGCCTTGGGTGCGGCAAACAGCGTCACCCCGCAGTCGCCGAGCAGGTGGTTGAACGCGCGAACGCTCACGCCGGGCGGGGCGACCCGGTCGGTCAACACCACGTCCAGGTCGTGCAGCGCCAGCGACGCCAGCAGCCGCTCGGTGCTCTGCACGCGAACCTCCAGCCGAACCGGCTGGGGAAGGGCGAGCGCGGGCTCGATGAGGCGGTAGGCCACGAGCTTCGGCAGCGCGTCGGCCACGCCGATTGCGACCTTCAATGGTCGGCCCGTTGGTCGTCCCCGCACGCTTTCACTGAGTTCGCGGCCCAGCGCGAAGATCTCGTCGGCATAGCCCGAGACCACCCGGCCCATGTCGGTGAGTCGAAGTCCCCGGCCGGCGCGCTCGAACAGCTTCTCGCCCAGGGCGTCCTCGAGCGCGTGGATCTGCCCACTCAAGGTCGGCTGGGCCAGGCGCAGCCTCGCCGCTGCGCTGGCCACCGAGCCCTCGCGCGCGACCATCCAGAAGTAGAGCAGGTGGTGGTAGTTGAGTCGCTCCATGGCGCCCGCAGCATACATCGCTTTAACCGAAGTGTTGCCTCGAAACTTTCTATTTTTCGTTGCCAGCGAGATGCCCGATGGTGTCCATGGGCAGGGAGACCTCCCGCCCACACTGGCCGCACCCAAGATTCGGTGGGCACGCAATGCCCACCCTGCTCCCGAAAGGGAAGGAGCCCTCAGATGACGAACCCCATGTTTGCAAGCATCCGCAAGTACAGCGGTGCTCCGCTGCTGTCGGACGAGCTGGTCAAGCACCAGGACGCGCTCAAGTCGGTCCTGCGGCCGATCAGCGGTCTGCATGCCTTCTACCTCGTCAAGACGCCCGACGGCGTCGTGTCGATGACGCTGTGCAATGACAAGGCCGGCGCCGACGAGGCGAACCGCGTCGAGACGACGTGGCTCAAGGACAAGCTTCCGACGTTCACGAACCGCGCCCCGGATATCTCGACCGGTGAGGTGCGCTTCCAGCTGGAAGGTGAACTCGTGAAGGTCCCCGTCTAGCGAAAGAGGAGATGCCCGGAGCGCGCCTGACGGCGTGGCTCCTCGCTTCTCCGCGTTGAGCCTGGGGCCTCCGTCCCGATCGCACCTTGCCGAATCACCGCAGGACGGGGCCCCAGCATATTTGGGCCGTGAGGGTTGCCGAACAGTGGTCAGCAGCACGGGCCTCCAGACGCGGTGGTTTGTAGGACGCGACCCCGATCTTGGAATTCCTTCCCCAGCGATCGAGGGGCCGAGACTCGGCAGGGCCTTGGGCCCGGGCGAGTGCCGGTCGGGATATCGCGTTACGCCGCGAAGAGTTGAGGCGCGCCGGGTGACTCAGTGTGACGCATGGCACCGTTCCTGCGGATGCCCCCACGTCACCGAGCTCGCGAGGATCGCGGGCTGAACCCCACGAGCAGCTCACGACCACGTCGCGTCACTGACTGCACGCGACACATCCGCCAACGGAACTGGAGGATCTACTGATGAAGAATCGGACCGGGAACTTCGCAGCCGTATCATTGGCAGCCGTGATGGTCTTGGCTGTCGGGTGCGGCGCATCCAGCCGGCTCCCCACCAGTGCAAAGGACTCGCTCGGGCAGACGTCGTCGGCCCCCCAGGCAGGAGTCGCGGCGGGGGCACCCGCCCTCGGCGCCGCTGGATCATTCGCAGTACTGGGTAGCACGACGGTCATCAGTACCGGCAAGACCGACGTGACCGGTGACCTGGGAGTGAGCCCGGGCACCGTAGTGACCGGGTTCCCGCCGGGCAACCTCAGGGGGACTCTGCACGCGAACGACGCGGCGGCTATTCGTGCGCAGCTCGACCTCGCCACCGCGTACACCCAGGCGCTGGGCCAATCACTCGGCGCCATCGCACTCAGCGGCAATCTCGGAGGGCAGACGCTGGCGCCTGGCGTCTATAGCGCCAGCTCCTCCCTCCATATCAACTCCGGTGACCTCACGCTCGATGCCCAGGGTGACCCCGACGCGGTGTTCTTGTTCGAGATCGGGTCAACGCTCACCGTCAGCCCAGGCCGCAGGATCATCCTGACCGGGGGCGCACGGGCTTCCAACATCTACTGGGTGGTGGGCAGCACGGTGGCGTTGGATTCAGGTTCGCAGTTCAAGGGCAACGTCCTGGCCATGGCCTCCATCATCGTGGGCCCCGGTGCATCAGTTGACGGCCGGCTGTTGACGCAGTCGGGTTCGGTAACGCTGGACACGAATGCGCTTGTCCGGCCGGGCGCCGGCGCCTCGGGCCCTGTCACGGGGCTTCCCCGCCACATGTAGACGATCGCGATCTCTCCCGAGTAGTCGGTACGTGCGTCCGGATCGCATCGCGATCCGGACATGAAACGTCGAGCCCCGGAGCCATCAGGCTTCGGGGCTCGACGTAGCCCGTCGCTGGGGAAGGCGGAGGGGTAGGGCGCGCCTCAGGCGTCCGAGCGGCGCGCCCTTCGCCACATGCCGGGTGCCTGACCGGCAACGCGCTTGAACGCGCGCGAGAAGGCGGCTTCGCTTTCATAGCCGACGCCCTGCGCGACTTCGAGCACCTTCGCGTTCGTGTCGCGCAGCAAGCCGGACGCCAATTGCATCCGCCATTGGGTGAGGTACTGCATCGGCGGCTGGCCTATCAACTGCACGAAGCGCTCGTGGAGCGACGACCGCGACAGTCCCGCCCCTTCGCAGAGGCGCTCCACCGTCCAGGCATCGGACGGCTTCTCGTGGATCAGCGACAGCGCGCGCCCCACCACGGGGTCGCGCATGCCGGCAAGCCACCCGGTCTGACCCTCGGGTAGCGAGTCCACGTGGCGGCGCAACACCTCGACGAACAGCATCTCGCTCATCCGCTCGAGCACCGCTTCGCCGCCCGGCTGCTTCAATTCCGATTCCCTGACCACGGCCCGCATGAACGAGATGACCCAGGAATCCGCCCCGAGCGACTCGCCGGAGACCCGGAGCACGCGTGGAAGCGAGGCGATGAGCGGATTGAACGGTCGAGCGTCGAGTCCCAGGAATCCGCAGATCAGCGTGGCGTCACCGCCCTCCGTGCGATCGCCGCGATTCGAGATGGCTTCGGCGGAGTTCAGGTGCAGGGCATGAGGCAGCTGCCGGGGGCGTGGCTCGTAGTACAGGTCCTTCGATTCGATCGGAGCGCGCATGCCCGGGGCGCTCGACATGATGTGGGCATCGCCCTGCGGGAACAGGATCACGTCGCCGGCTTCCATGCGCGTGGCCGGCTCCCCGGCGATGGCTGCCCAGCAGGATCCTTCCACGACCGCGTGAAATTCCATCATGTGCCCCGTGCCGGGCATGATGGCCGGGATGATCTCCGCCGCGGGAGGGGTGTACGCGACCCACGGTGCGACGCCCTCCACGTGATAGAAGACCGCGCCCTGGAGCCGCACCGCCCGCAGCAGGTTGGAAAGCGTGTCGCAGCTCATCATCCTCCCTGGGCGGGCTCCTTGTTCCGGCGACGTGCATTCCGCCGGCGCTGCCCGGCGGACGATCGGCAACGGCGCGCGGACTCCACGCCATGGGGCGGTGCGGATCGGACGCCCGGGCATGTCTTCCGGACCCACGGTCAGAAGCGCTTGCACCAGGATCGCATCCTACTCCCTCGAACGCGACCTCGCTCGGTGAGCGGCGGAGGAGCGCTGGTCAGGCACCGCACCGTGAACTTTCGAAGGAGATTCCCGAATGACGCACGTCGGACTCGAGGCCCGCGAGGGGAAGCAGCGCGTGGTCCCCACGGACGCACTGCCCGCACTCCGTGCGGGCCTCCGTGGTTCGCTCGTCCTGCCCGGCGAACCGGACTACGACGAGGTCCGCGCAATCTGGAATGCGATGGTCGACCGCCGGCCCGCGCTGGTCGTGCGTGCCGCCGGCGCGGCCGACGCGATCCTTGCTGTCGGGTTCGCCCGCGAGCACGGATTGTCGTTGGCCGTGCGCGGCGGCGGGCACAACATCGCCGGCAACGCGGTGACCGAGGGCGGCCTGATGCTCGATCTCTCGCGGATGCGATCCGTTCGTGTGGACCCGGCCGCCCGCACGGCTCGCGTCGAGCCAGGCGCGACGCTGGCCGAGTTCGATCGCGAGGCGCAGGCGTTCGGCCTCGCGACGCCGCTGGGGATCAACTCCACGACCGGTGTGGCGGGGCTGACGCTCGGCGGCGGATTCGGCTGGTTGAGCCGCAAGCACGGCCTCACGGTCGACAACCTGCTGTCGGCGGATATCGTGACCGCCGACGGCAGGCTCCTGCACGCGAGCGCGGAGGAGAACGACGACCTGTTCTGGGCGGTGCGTGGCGGCGGCGGCAACTTCGGCGTGGTGACATCGTTCGAGTACCAGCTCCACCCGATCGGGCCGCAGGTGCTGGCCGGCCTGATCGTCCACCCGTTCGCTCAGGCGAAGGAGCTGCTCGAGGGCTATCGCCGGTTCGTGGCCTCCGCTCCCGACGAGGTCACCGCGTGGGTGGTGCTGCGCAAGGCGCCGCCGCTGCCTTTCCTGCCCGTCGAATGGCACGGCAAGAATGTGCTCGTGTTCGCGGTCTGCGCGGTCGGTGACGTGGTCGCGGCGGAGCGGGCGCTCGCGCCGCTCCGCTCCCTCGGCAGGCCGATCGCCGACGTGGTCGGGGCTGTTCCGTTCGCGGCATGGCAGACCGCGTTCGACCCGCTGCTCACGCCGGGCGCGCGGAACTACTGGAAGTCCCACGACTTCAAGACGCTCGAGGATGGCCTTCTCCGGGTCCTCGTCGAATCCGCCGAGCGGCTGCCGACGCCGGAGAGCGAGATCTTCCTCGCGAGCGTGGGCGGAGCGATCAATCGCCGCGCGCCCGATGCCACCGCGTACCCGCACCGCGACGTCGAATTCGTCATCAACGTCCACACGCGCTGGAGGGACTCTGCGGACGACCGGGCACATATCGGACGCACGCGCGAGCTGTTCGACGCGGCGGCGCCGTTCGCCACCGGGGGTGTCTACGTGAACTTCATGCCCGAGGACGACCACGGGCGGGTGCAGAACGGCGCGTACGGCGTCAACTACGCGCGCCTGGCGAGGATCAAGTCCAAGTACGATCCGACCAACCTGTTCCGAATGAACCAGAACATCACCCCGGCGGTGCTGCCATAGGCGCGCCGATTCGCTGAGCCCCGACACGCCTTGCCCCTGACCCTCTTCAGGAAGGACCCATGATGGCCGCCGCCACGCATACGCCCGCTCGAGAATTCCGGGGAAGCCGCTCGCGGCAACTCCTGTCCGCCGCGCTAGCCATCGGATGCGTCGCGCTGGCGACACCCGCGGCCGCCCAGTGGTCGCGCGTCGAGGCGCTCCCCGCCGCCCAGGTGCTCTCGCTGCGCGCGAAGGGCGACACGCTGCTCGCAGGAACCAGTTCGGTCGTCTTCCACAGCACGGATGGCGTGAGCTGGCAGCCATCGAATCCCCCGACCGCCGGCACTCCGCTCATCTTCGCGCTGTGGCTCCGCAACGGGCGCATCTTCGCCGGCACGAACAGCCAGGGCGTGTTCACGAGCAGCGACCTGGGTGCGAGCTGGCAGGCGTTCAACCAGGGGCTCGTGGGTGGGATCGGTAACTCGCAGCTCGATATCGCGGACATCCAGGAGCGTGGCGACAGCTTGTTCGCGGCGACGCTCGGGGCCGGGGTGTACGTGCGCAACCTGGCGGTCGCCGGTACGTGGAGTCACTTCGGCGAGGAGTTCGAGCCCAACCAGGCATCGAACGTCACCGATCTCGAGCTCGGCGGAACGCGGCTGCTCGCCTGTGGCGGAAGCAACGGCACCGTGTTCGTGCGCGATCCCGGCGCCCCCGACTGGACCATCAGCTTCCTCGGGAACGCCGGGCTCCTTCCCGGGGTGACCCCGCTCACGTCGCTCTGGACCGGGAGCCACTGGATCGTCGGCAGCAGCAAGGGTGTGTTTCTGAGCCCCACGGGCCGCGAGCCGTGGACTCCGGCGACGACGAATCTCAACGGCACCACGTGGGCCACGTTCGTTCAGAGCGGCACCACGATCCTCGCCGCGTTCGACTTCCTCCCCGGCTCGCTGATCGTCAAGAGCGAGGACGGCGGCGACAACTGGACGCTGCTCGAAGCCCAGCCCGGCGTGTTCGTCTACCAGCTGGCGCTTCGCGGGACGCAGCTCTACGCCGCCCGCAATGACGGGCTCTGGATCCGCGGGGTGCCGCCATTGTCGGCGCCTCCGGGCGGGCTCCAGAGCGGACTCAGGCTTGCGCTCGCAGGGCCGCAGCCCGTTGGCGACCGGGCGCGCCTGACGTTCCTGCTCACCGATGAGACGCCCGCGACGCTCGAGCTGTTCGACGTGCAGGGGCGGAGGGCGTCATGTCGCGTCGAGGCCGCGCACGGCGCGGGCCCGCACGAGGTCGGGCTGGACATGCGCGCGCTCGCTTCCGGGGTGTACTTGGCGCGACTGACCGTGGGGGGCGCGAGCGCGAGCCTGAGGCTGGTGCGGGCACGGTAAGGCGTCGTCGGTATCGTCTCGAGGGGCTGGGGATCAGGCGTCCCCGGCCCTTCGTGCGTGTGGTCGTGCGCTCACTCGCCGTGGCCAAAGAAGAATCCGGCGCGCGTCACCTCGCTGCCACGACCGCGATCTCCACGAGATAGTTGGGCGAGGCGAGACGTGCCTCGACGGTGGCACGCGCCGGCGGATTCGCCGGGTCCACCCAAGAATCCCAGGCCGCGTTCATCTCTTCGAACGTGCCGATGTCCGCGAGCCAGATCGTGGCCGACAGCAGCTTCGACTTGTGGCTGCCCGCTGCGGCGAGTGTCGAATCGATCGCGAGCAGGATCGCCTCGGTCTGGCCACCGACGCTGCCGGCGGGCTCCTTGGCGACGTGGCCGGCAAGATAGACCGTGTCGCCATGGACGACCGCGCGGCTCATCCGCGGGCTGGGATTGATGCGCTGGGTGGTCATGGGATCCTCGTGAAGGAGTGCGAAGCTTCAGGTGGGTCTGATGTTGCTCACCGGACGCGATTCTCTCAGGGAATGAAGCGTCCGGGAATCCCCGAGCGGTTCACGCCGCGAGCCGCTCCCCGTCTTGTCGCGCTCGCCCGAAACGCATAGCGTCGTGCGGCTCGACGGCTCGATCCCATCCACCCGGAGGCGCGCGACCGTGTCCATCATGCTCGGCAGCATCATCGGATTCGTGACGTGGTTCCTGATGCGCTACCTGGTCGCGGGCCTCTACACCGTGAACCAGAACGAGCGCGCGGTGAAGACCAGTTTCGGTCGGGCCCAGCGGGTGGGCCAGGCCACCACGCTCGGGGACCCGATCTCGGAGGGCTTGAACGACGAGGAGAAGACGCGCTACGCCTACCCGCAGGTACGCGTCATCCCGCCCGGGGGTCCGTACTTCAAGTGGCCGTGGGAGAGGATCTACAAGGTCACGGTGGCCACGCAGACGATCAACATGGCGACCGACCCCGAGAGCCCCCAGGCCAACTCCGGCGGCACGATGCTCGAGGCCGTGACCAAGGACCAGCTCAACACCGGGCTCAAAGGCCAGATCCGCTACCGCACCTCCGAGCGGAACCTCTACGCCTACGTGTTCGGCGTGAAGCGCCCGATCGTGCACGTGATGGGCTACTTCATCTCGGTGCTGCGCGAGCGCATCGCCAACTTCGAAGCACCGGCGGGGACCGCGCCAATAGGTGCTGCGCCGGCGGGCGCCGCGCCGCTGTCGAGCCCCGACGTGGCCAATGCCGCCATGGGCGTCTCGATCAACGACCTGCGGAAGAACCTCCGCGACATCAACGAGCACATGGACCAGGAGTGCCGGACCTCGGCCGCGCGCTACGGCATCGTGCTCGATGCCTCGCTCATCACCGGCATCGACCCGCCACCCGAGGTGGAGTCGGCGCTCGCCGCCATCAACACCGCCTACAACCAGGTGTCGTCGGACATCAGCCTCGCCCAGGCCGGCGCCGACCAGAAGATCGTGCAGTCGAAGCGCGCTGTCGAGATCGAGACGTTGCGTGCGCAGGCCGAAGTGCAGCCGCTGGTGGCCGTGGCGGACCAGCTGGGCGAGCTGAGCAAGACCGGCATGGGCGCACTCGAAACCTACGTGCGGAACGTCCGGCTCGGTCTCTTCTCGAACGCCCGCCGCGTGATCATGGAGGCGAACCATGAGTGACTTTCAATGGTTCCTGGTCAGCGCTGCGGCGACGTTTGTGTTCTGCCTGCTGCTGGTGCCGACCGTGCTCGGCATCGCCCGGCTGATCGGCCTCTATACAATTGTCGAGGAGCGCCGCTGCCAGGTGTACGTGCTGTTCGGCAAGGTGCTGGGCGTGCTGGACGAACCGGGGCTCCACTTCCTGTTCGCCAAGCTCGGACCCGCCGCACTCGTGGTCAACTGGCTCGGCCGCTGCTACGTGCTCGACATGCGCCTGGACCAGGAGTACCTGCGCAGCACGCCGGTCAACTCCGAAGAAGGCGCGCCGATGGGCATCGGCATCTGGTACGAGATGTTCATCGGTGACCCGGTGGCGTTCCTGTTCAAGAACGCCGACCCGCGCGGCTCGCTCGCGGCCAACGTTGGTAGCGCCACGATCCGCGGCCTCTCCAACATGAAACTCGCGGCGATGCTCGAGAACCGGCACATGATGAGCCAGACCGTGCGCAACGAGGTCTCGCCCAAGTCGCAGGAGTGGGGCTACAAGCTCGGCTCGGTGTACATCCGCAAGGTGCACTTCCGAGACGCCGGCATGATCAAGGGCATCGAGGCCAAGGTCGTGAACCGCCTGCGGCAGGTGACGAGCGCCATCAAGCAGGACGGCGTGAACCAGGTGAGCATCATCACCAGCACCGCCGAGCGCCAGGCCGCGATCGAGCTGTCGAAGGCGGCGGCGATGCGCCCCCGCATCGTCGGCGACGCGCTGCAGAAGATCGGCCAGCAGCCGGAGATCGCGCGCGCGATGTTCGAGATCCTGGAGACGCAGCGCATCCTCGACAGCAAGGCGGAGATCACACTGGTGCCGCGCCGGAGCGGCGTGCTGGGCGATCTCGTGGCGGTGGGCGCCGGTTCGGCGCCGCGCGAGTTGCTGCCGCGCGAGACGGCGCCCGCGCAGAGCCCGAGGGTGATGCGGGACGACGGGCAACGCTGACGGCGTGGGGGAGGCTGAGTGGCGAAGCGGACGCTTGCGATGAGGGTCATCCCCGAGCCGGCGCCGGGCAGTCGCGCCGTTCTCATTCCCCAGAGCGGCGCGCCGGCACTCCGCGGCGGTGGGCCGCTGAGCTACACGTGCGGTAAGTGCGGGAACGTGTTGCTCAGGGACCTCATGGTCGAGCAGGCGCGGAGCTACGTCGTCAGGTGCGGGAAGTGCGGGGCGTTCAATGAGGTGGCGGGGGAGGGGGAGAGGGTTTGAGGGCGGCGTGGGGCACCCGTCCGCAGAGCCTTGCCGTCTCCGATCGCATCCTCGGGTATGCTCACGGCAACACGATTCAATGATCCTCGAGCCATTGCTCGAGCCCCTGCCGCGTGGTGCTGGTCTAGCCCGGCCGCAGGAGCGGTCTGTTGTCCCTCGAGAGCAGGCTGTATGACGCGTCCCGCAGTTCCTAAAACACCTGATTCAGCGATGGATCACTGTCGCCACGCGCACTTTGCCGTCTGACACCATCCGGCAAAAATAGGTTCCCCTAGGGACAAATCCGCCGCTCCTCGTACTTCCGTCCCAAGTCCAGTAGCAAGGTGAACTGCTCGCCCTGCCGAAGTGGGACTGGATAACGCGTCCGGACACATCAAACACTTGGAGTGAGAACGCTCCTCCCTTCGGCAATTGAATCCTGAACACCGTAGTGTGCACGAACGGACTTGGCCCCACCACAGTGATGCCAGGTTCGGTCATTGCGACTTGAGTGAGTCGACCGCTTGCGTCCGATACGGTTTGCGCTGATTGCTGAATGCTCGATCGTCCGCCGCCCCCTACGGACACGACCTCAATCGGAGACTCGATTGGCCGCTGGCAGCGCCCTGTGCCCTCAATTATCTGTGCCGCGATACCTATCCAGTCTTGCTCGCCAAACCCCGCACCATCGACGCGCGCGGCGTTCAATCTCACTTCGCGAACGCCAGATATCATCCCTCGGAGAGTCAAGACCTGAGCAGGAATCGCGAACGGCGGCATGTTTTCATTCACCCTGTCCCTGAATAGCGCCAGAAGTCGGTCTCGATCCGACGTGGCGATGACGCTATCTTGGTCCGTCCGAAGGTCAAGGGATGATCCGACCACTGCACCGGTCTTCCTAACCACCTCCTGGACCTCTGTCACGGTTATCCTGATCGCGTATCCACCGTCGGCTGGCCGAATCATTTCGGCTTGGGACAGGAAATTCAGGCGATAGAGTTTCTCTGCCAATTCACAGGGCTGGGCGATGCACTCTGGTGCTGGATCCATGCACGCGCAGAGACTGCGATCATCCACAACCACTCCATCGCGGGGGAGTATCATGCGAGCGAGGATTTGCACGCGCGTAAATAGCTCCACCGCGTCTCCAGTAGTCGGGTTGTCCTGAATTGCCATGATCGGTGGAATGGGAGCACCATTCCGCTGTGCATTGTCGATAGCGACCAGAACTTGAGAGGTCGAATCCACCCCAAGGTACTGCTTCAGAAAGGCCGCCATCGCGGGGTCGATGGGCCCCAGCAGTGCACCCAGCGTGATGTCACCGATTCGCGTGCGAAGCTTCCCTGTACTCACGAGCGCTGCGAGCATCTGATTGATTGCATCGTCGCTCATGCCCACCAAGAGGTCCGATCCGCTCGGAACTGGAGGCATTCTCGACGGAGTAGGGGCATAGGGGGGAATGCTGTCGAATGCGACTAACGGTTCGAAGTGTGTATGTAGCCCCGTCACCAGTGCGGTATCGGGAAACGCCACGGCGTCGTTGCCCTGTATGGCGGATACTCTTAACGGGACACCGCCAAGGTCCTTTGAGAACCCCAGGTCTGGGAGGCCCGGTATTGGAGGGATAGTGGATGTCTGCAGCGCCCTCTCAATAGGCTCCGACATCTTCGCGACGGTATTGTCGAGATGGAGCAAATCACGTACGGCCTCATCCAAGACACCTGTTTCGTCCAAGATCTGAACAAAAAGCGTCAGCCCGCCAAGCGAAAGCCAGCTCAGCCATCCCGTGATATCAAGCGAGAAGTCACTTAACGTCATATCTCCGACGTCCACGCTGGCAGGAGGGAGCGGGTGGTCTACGCCACAAACAATGTCGCGAGGGGTGAGTTCGTAGGTGGTCGTGATATTGCTAAGATGGACGGTGCCAGAGTAGGACCACCCTAACCAGCATCCGAATATATATGTATCAACGATACAATCACTGTCTCCTATGAACATGTCAATCGGGCCAGTAGCCACGGAGAGTTGAACATTGCCATTGTCAATCAGCGAAGTAGTGACTGCAAACTCCGCTGGATGCATTCTCACGTCCCTCAAGACTGGATTAAGTGGGAGCGCATAGTCTCGATCTCGAACGGTGACCGTGAAGGTCGCTTGCGTTTCTCCCCCATGTCCATCGTCAGCAATAATCACCACTTCCTTGTCACCGACTTGATCGCACCCGGGCGAGAAGCCAAAGGTATTGGCACAAATTGCAGCATTGGGTAGTGACCCCGAGAGACGGAGTGTCACTTCGTCCCCGTCCGGATCGGTTGCACTGAGTGGGACCTCGAGGACGCCCAACTTGTCGACAAAGGTGTCCGGAATGGCCGCAATGAAGGGTGGGCTGTTGACGCCGGGGCTCTTTTCGCCCCAATACCCAAGACCCGCTGGCCTGGGCGGGCAAGTCGGCACAGGAACAGGGCGGGAGTCGGGGGGCAGCTTGCAAGGGTCAATTATCATGGAAAGACGTTTGCCCTTTAGATCGAGAAACGCCCCTGAAATCTTGTCGCAGATCGCGTTGGGGCCCGCCAGTAATGACTGGCGAACAACGGCGTCCAGGCCATGTTCCGATAGGCCTACGGCAAATCCGTCTTCGACATAACCAGTAGGTGGTTGGCTGACGATGCAGCTATCACTGGCTGTTGGTGCCAGGGCGCTGAGGGATGAAGCTGACAAGACGGGCCCTAGCGTGAATCGGACCCGATCCCAGGATGCGCTACCGACGGAATCTGTCGCCACTGCCGAGGCAAAGTTGACCCCGGGGTCAAACGCGTACGACGCGTCATTCCCGAATCCAAAGTCGCGAGGGAGGTCAGCGTGGGCGATGGTGGCTTCGAAGTTGACTCTGTAGGTCGAGCCCACACAACCGTCGCTGGGACTCTTGACCGCGGCCCCTAATGCGACCGGTTGACCTTGTACCGTTAGCGATTTGATCGGCAATCCGTGCACGATCAGGCCGCGGACGCTCACTTGGCCGGCAGGCAGCGCAGCGTTTGGAGTTGGGTCGGTTATCGCAACACGGAAGACTGAAAGTTGGGCGGAATTGCGGAGTGCGCCCAAGGGGCGGTCCCAATGTGTCGCCCCCGGAGGGAGCTCGGAGAGGTAGCTCGGGGTCCCGGAAACTAGTAACAAGTGACCGCCGGCCGGTAGCCCACGCAAGATTCCGGTCAATACATTGGCTTGCTGGTCGAACGCTAGTGACGCTATTGCGACGGTGCTGCCTGCAATCTGGGCACTGCCGGCAAATGGGCCTCCTGGAAAACGCGCGCCGGTAGTTTGCAGCAAATCGACACAGTCCAGACTGAGAGTCAGCGTAGCAAGGTCGATATTGGGGAGCGCAATCTCAAACAGTACTGAAGATGCGTCCTCCGCGGAGCGGGTCGCGAATACGAGGTTGGCAGGCTGATCGATTCGAGCTGCCGCGAAGGGACTACAGTACGCCAACAGGCGTCGGAAGTGACCTTCGGCAACAGATCGAATGAGGACACCGGGCGCTCTCGCGAACCACCGCACGGGGCCACCCGACCGCAACAGGCGACGCTCGTCGGCCGAGAGCTCTCCCTGGGACTCTGGCCCACCAGGAGCCTGCCCATTCGCGAGGAACACCGCATCTCGGAGGTGAACCTGCAGTATGTCCCCATCGTCTATGGGAACCTCGTGGAGAATATTGCCGTCTCGATCGAGCAGCAAGAGCACAGAGGAGACAGAGTATCCGTCTGCGGGGGACGCAACGTGGAACGTGAAGCGTCCACCGAGGTCCGGCAGATTGTCAGGACCGGCCGGCGTGACGTTACAAGTAAAGAGAGGCGCAGGAAGTGCGCCGGTCGGCGTTGCCAGTAACAGAGTTAGGGCTGCGAATCCGAGAGCGGTTCGGAACGAGCACATTTGTGCGGCCATCTCAGCGCTCCTGAGTTGGAGCTGATGCAGCGGTTGCGCTACATAAATACGACCTCCATGTCGCGATTGTGATAGGCGAGCGCTGAAGCAGAGTCATCGTGTCGTCCCCAAGAGCAGGATTCGAGTGGTGGAGGATCCCGCTGGGCTTGATACCCGGGCGATATACGCACCGGGAGGCATTGGCGCGCCCCCCGAACTCCGACCGTTCCAGTAGGTGATATGTCGACCAGCGTCCATGTCCTTGTCGAGCAACGTAGCAACCTCACGTCCTGCTAGGTCCAGAATTGAGAGCGAGGTCGATCCACGGGTCGGCAGAACATACGAAAGCTGAACTCCGCCAAGAGAGGGATTCGGGTAGGCACGGAGCCCGAGCGTGGTCTGGCTCTCGACACGAGGAACAGCCAAAGGCGGCAGGAGA
>Ga0070688_100000989_pt1 | contig 14241 bp, 16 predicted proteins | sample KBSS13HmetaG_FD_64679 | JGI IMG/M metagenome (GOLD analysis project Ga0070688, IMG submission 64679) | Switchgrass rhizosphere microbial communities from Kellogg Biological Station, Michigan, USA - KBS S1-3H metaG | ecosystem: Host-associated > Plants > Roots > Rhizosphere ...
TGGTGCGCGGTTTGTGCCGGTTCTCAAACCTTTGTGCGGCGGAGCCGTGACTTCCCTCTGAGGGGACGCGCTTTAGTCGCCGGCGAAGATGAGGATCGCGAGGTTGATTAGGAGCGCGGCCGGCGTGATCACCAGGGCGAGGCTGCGGAAGAATTTCGCGAACCCACCGCGATAGCGGATGCTCTCGAAGATCCCGAGGCCGACGACGTGGGCGAGGTTGGCGAGGGCGACGCCGATTGCGATCAGGATCGCCACCGCTTCCCAGCCCGTCTCGTGGCCGTTGCCGGAGGCGATGGCGGCGGCGAGGATGGCGACGACAATCGTGCCGACGATTCCGGCGACCATGCCGGCGAGGTCGGAGCGGGTCAGCCCAGGGATGTAGGCGCCCCCCGCGACTTCCTGGTCGGCCACCGGGTTGATCGTCCCCCGGCCGGTCTCCTCGACCTTGACGACGTGGTCGGCGTGCTGGTCGTCTCCGGTTTCGACCACCACCACCCGCAGTGGCGGCTCGATCCCTTCCTGGGCCTTCTCCAGCAGGCCCTCCTCGTACCAGCGCGACTGCTCCTCACAGTGCTCGAAGATCAGCACCTCGTCGGCGGGCGCTTTCAGCAGCGCGTCCTGGGCCGCTTGCACCGGATCGGGATCGCCGACCTCACCGCTGACCTGGATGCCGTTCTCGCGCAGCGTCGTCAGCGCCCGCTCGAGCCGCTCCTCGGCTTCTTTTTTGGGCTCGTCGATATCGCCCATCGTGTGACGGAGGGCGTTCGCCTCGGTGGCCGGGACGACGACCCGCAGGTCCACCCCGTCCTGGTCGGCGTTGGCGAGGATCTGCTCCACGGGCTCGGAGCCGTGGAGGTTGTCGGTGAGGATCGCAATCACGCGACGCGACATGGCGCCCTCCTTACTCCTCGTCGGGGATCTCTTGATCGGCTTCGCCGTAGACGGCGCCGCTCGGCTCCTCCGGCGGCGGGGCGTCACGGTTCGGGAACCGTTTCTGGTCGCCGTGCTCGGCGTTGTCGATCAGCTCCTCCTCGGCGAGCTCGAAGCCCTCGGCCTCGCCCTCCCCGCCCTCGACCAGCGGCCGCTGTGCCGGGTCGTCGACCTGGCCGTCGGGAGCCGGCCCGCCGATCCGCGCCGCTTCGGCGGCGGCGGCGTCGGCCTCTTCGTCGGCGATCGGATCGCGCTCGTTCTCTCCCATCATCACGCCTTCCTCTCTCCCCACATGCCGGTCTCGCCCTGTGCCTCGTGCTGGGGCTGGCGCCCCGGCTGCTCGGGCGGGGTTAGTTTCTCATCCGCGCGGCGGCTGAGCCCCGCGTAGGCGAGGAAGCCGACGAAGGCAATGAAGAAGAAGACCAGCGCGAAGATCGGCGACCAGGCGACCGCGATCAGCGCCAGCAGAACGATGAGTACAAGCGGTATCACGTACATGCCCGGCGGTTACCCCTGCCGGCCAGGCACGAAACTCGGTTGATCGTTTTCCCTCCCCTCGTCGCGGGGTAGTCGCAGGCAAAGAGAGCAAGCGACAACCAAGGAGTGATCATGGGCACGCAAGAGGCCGGCAACGTCACCGGTACGAAGGACAAGGACTACAACGTCATCTGGTTCGTCGAGCAATGCCTCAGCAACGTGCTGCGGCTCGAGACCTACGTCGAAGACGCCGAGCGCGACGGGGACTCCGACCTCGCCGACTTCTTCCGCCGCGCGCAGGAGACGAGCCGCAAGGGCGCTGAGCAGGGCAAGGAGATGCTGCGCTCGCGCCTTTCGTCCTGAGGGGGTGCCACGCCTCGGTCGGCCCGGCTAGGAGCCGGTGCTGACCGAGGTGGTCTCGGCTGCCGAGCGGCCGGCGAGCCAGCCTGCTACGCCGCCGACCAGCCCACCGAGACCCAGCAGGGTCGCGGCGCGGAGCGGGTCCCGCTTCAGCTTCGAAGCAGTGCCGCGGGCGCTGTGCTTCGCGGTCGCCTTGACCGCCTTGCGAGCGAGGGTGTTCTTGATCGCTGACATGCTCGACCACTACCCGCGCCTCAGGCGCCTACACCCACCGCCGCGCCCGAGAGGCCGCGCCTCAGGGCGATCGCATTGGGCGGGGCGAATTCCTCCCAGTCGTTGTTGAGGTAGACGAAGACTTCGCGCCGCGCCCGCCAGGCGGCGACCCGCCGCCGCCACTGGTCGAGCTCGGTTGCCGAGTAGTTGCCGTTGCGGCCGCGGGCGCCGTGATGGAGCCGCAGGTAGGCGACCTCACCCACCGGTCGCGCCTGCGGCAGCGGCCGGCGGGCATCGTGGGGGATCACCAGCGAGGCGCCGTGCTCCTCCAGCAGCCGCATCACCGCGGGGACGAACCAACTCAGGTGGCGGAACTCGAAGCAGTGGCGGGCCGGTTGCGGCAGTTGCTCGAGGGCGGCGGCGAGGACGGCGTCGTCGCGGTGAAAGCTCCCCGGCAGCTGCCAGAGCACCGGGCCGAGCTTGCCGCTCTCGCGCAGGGGCTCCAGCGGCTCCCAGAAGCGCTCGAGCCCCGGCCCGATGTCCTGCAGGCGGCGGATGTGGGTGAGGTAGCGGCTGCCCTTGACGGCGAAGAGGAAACCGGGCGGGGTCCGATCGACCCAGCCTTCGACGGTGGAGCGCTTGATCAGCCGGTAGAAGGTGGCGTTGACCTCGACCGTGTCGAAGAGCTCGGCGTAGCGCTCGAGCCAGCGCGCCTGCGGCACACCCTTATAGAGGTCCTTGCGCCAGGAGGCGTAGACCCAGCCCGAACAGCCGATTCGCACTTCCTTCATGCCGCCCTCCGTTTACCCGCCCGGTGGCCAGGGGTACCTGGAGGCGCGTGTCTCTGAACGCGATCCTCGACGTCGACGGTACCCTCGTCGACACCAACTACCACCACGCGCTCGCCTGGCACCGCGCCCTCCATGCCCACGGCCACCAGGTTCAGATGTGGAAGGTGCACCGCCACATCGGCATGGGCGGCGACCAGATTCTCGAGGCTCTTATCGGCGCCGAGGCGGAGGCCGAGCAGGGCGACGCGATCCGCGAGACCGAGGGCGAGGCCTACGGCGAGCTGATCGGGGAAGTCGAGCCGATGGAGGGAGCGCGGGAGCTGATCGAGAGGCTGCGCAAGAAGGGAGCGACCGTGATCCTCGCCAGCTCCGCCAAGCAGGAGGAGGTCGACCACTACCTCGACCTGCTCGACGCTCGCGAGCTGGTCGACGACTGGACCACCTCGGCCGACGTCGAGAGCACCAAGCCCGACCCGGACCTCGTCCACGCGGCGATCGATAAAGCGGGAAACGGCAACCCTGCGGTGATGGTCGGGGACTCGGTCTGGGACGTGGAGGCGGCAAAACGAGCCGGCGTCCCGACCCTGGCCGTCCTCACCGGCGGCTTCTCGGAGGCGGAGCTGCGGGAGGCGGGCGCCTCCCAGGTGGTTGAATCGATCGCCGAGCTTGACTTCGAGCCCTTGCTCGCCGAGTCGAGCTAGCTGGCGCCCGCCACCGCCTTCTGCAGTTCGTTCTTGCTCATCTTCGAGCGGCCTCCGATGCCGAGCTTCTTGGCGTCGCTGTAGAGCTGTTCGCGGGTGCGCCCGCCGGGCCCGTGGCCTGACTGCTTGCCGCCCCGGCTGCTTGCAGAGCGCCCCCGGGTGGAGCTTCGCGAGGAGGAATTCGATTCGCCCGAGCGCGCCTTTTCCTTGTTCACCGCCCGGGCGGCTATCGCCTCGGCCCGTTTGGTCGAGCGGCCCGCTTCCTTCTCGCTCTTCTTGATGTGTTTGTACTGGCGGTCGCGTTTGCTGCCTTTTTTCACACCGCGTGGTGGCATCGCTCTACCTCCTCAGCCGATATTTGCTTTTTCCCGCTGGCCCTCGTGGACGCCCTCGGCGAACTCCTCGACGATCTTCGCGTTGAAGGCTTCGAGGTCGTCGGGTTTGCGGCTCGTGACAAGCCCCTGGTCGACGTGGACTTCCTCGTCGACCCAGTTCGCTCCGGCGTTGCGGAGGTCGGTCTCGAGGCTCGGCCAGGAGGTCAGCGTCCGACCCTCGGCGACGCCGGCGTCGATCAGCGTCCACGGGCCGTGGCAGATGACCCCGACCGGCTTGCCGGCGGCGAAGATCCCGCGCACGAACTCGAGTGCCTCCGGTTTCGTCCGCAGCTGGTCGGGATTGGCGACGCCGCCCGGCAGGACGAGCCCGTCGTACTCGCTCGGGTCGGCCTCGCCGACCGGGCGGTCGACTTCGAAGGTGTCGCCCTTGTCGAGATGGTTGAAGGCCTGGACCTCGCCGGCTTCCGGCGCCAGCAGCTCAGCCTCGGCGCCGGCCTCGCGAACCGCCCGCAGCGGCTCCTCCAGCTCTACTTGCTCGACCCCCTCGTTGGCGGTCAGGAAGGCGATCTTCTTTCCCTGCAGGCGATCTGACATCGCGGCTCCCTCCTCTTTCTCAGGTGGTTGGCGTGACCTCCCGGCTACCCCCGGCCTGGGGCGCCAAACGATCCACAACCCGTCCCTGGGGCCGCTGCCAGCCGAGCTCGAAGGTGAGGGGAACCTGGACTTTCTCTTTCGCGAGGCAGCGGGGGCACGCGGTCCATGAGGAGGCCGCCTGCGCCGAGTAGCCGCTGCCGCAGTTGTCGCACCTGAACATGAGCTTCTTCTTCTCCTATCCGTATAAACCCGTTGCGAGTGTCACTACCCTTAGGCCAATGCGGCAAACCCGCGGTTTTCTCAAAGAAGCAGGGAGTAGGGAGAGCGGCGAGGGGGTAGCTTTGAAGCGAATGAGAGAGCCGCAGGAACTAGAGCTGCGGCGCTACCTGCAGAGCCAGCGCGAGCTGGCGGCGCGCCTTATCGAGGGCGAGTCGCTCGACCAGGTTGCGCCCCGGTTCCTCGAGATTGTCGCCGGCCTGCTGCGGTGGGAGGCGGGGGCGATGTGGGAAGTCCTCAGCGAGAGGGAGCCGCTGCGCCTGGTCACCGGCTGGAGCGCCCCCGAGCTCGACGCCCGGCCGCTCTGGCGCCGGAGCCGAGAACTCGAGTTCTGGCGCGGAACCGGACTGCCGGGCGATGCCTGGGCAAGCGGCCAGATCGCGCTCGCTCCCAAATACAGCGAGTACCCGACCCCCACCCCACGCTTCGAAACCTCGGCGGAACTGGGGCTCGAAGCGGCCCTGGCGATTCCGGTCCCGATCGGTTCGCCGGAGAACGTGCTCGCTGTGGCCGAGTTTCACACCACCTCCTTCGAAGCCCAGTCCGAGGAGCTGATGGCCCTGCTGACCGGGTTCGCCGACCAGCTCGGCACCTTCATCGCCCGGCGCCGGGCCGAGGCGAAGAGCGCCGAAGCCGAGCGCTACCGCCAGCATCTGGCCGAGGTCGTCCGCGGCACGCAGGACGCGGTCATGAGCAAGGATCTGGACGGCATCGTCACCACCTGGAATCCGGCGGCGAGGCGGCTCTACGGCTACAGCGCCGAGGAGGCGATCGGTCGCCACATCTCCTTCATCGTCCCCCCCGACCATAAAAACGAGGAGATGGTGATCCTCGACCGGGTGAAGCGGGGCGAACGGCTGGACACCTACGAGACCGAGCGCATCCGCAAGGACGGGACCCGGATCTTCGTCTCGCTCACGGTCTCGCCGATCCGCAGCCCGCTGCGCGGCCTGATCGGCGCCTCGGTCGTCGCCCGGGACATCACCGCCGAGGTGCGGCGGCGGCGCGCCCAGGAGTTCCTCGTCGCCGCCAGCCGCCTCCTCGACAGCTCCCTCGATCCGACCGAGACCGCGCGCACGATCGTCTCCACCGCGGTGCCGGAGCTGGCGGAGCTCTGCCTGATCGACTTCCGCCGTCCCGACGGCTGGCTCGGCGACAGCGTCGTCGCCGGCGCCAACCCGGAGATGGCGGCGCGCCTGGAACAGATCCGCCGGGACAAGCCCCTCGACCCCGCCGGCGAGCACCCGGTGGCGCAGGTCCTGCGGCTGAACCAGCCGATGGTCTGGCGGGACCTGAAGGCGCCGGAGGTGGTCGACAAGGTCTCCCAGAGCGCCGAGCACCTGCAACTGATGCGCGACGCCGGCTACAACTCCGCCGCCGTCGTCCCGCTGGTCGCGCGCGGGCGGACGATCGGGGCGCTCTCCTTCCTCCACGCCCACGGCGATCTGCGCTACGACCAGGGAGACCTCGAGTTCCTCTCCGAGCTGGGCGAGCGAGCCGGCCTCGCCCTCGACAACGCGCGCCTCTACCGCGAGCGCGACCGAGTGGCCAAGAACCTGCAGCGGGGCCTGCGGCCGCCGCGGCCGGCGGAGATCGAGGGGCTCGAGATCTCGGTCGTCTTCGAGGCCGCCGGAGAGGGGATCGAGGTCGGCGGCGATCTCTACGACGTGATGCCGACGGAGGACGGCTGCTGGATCCTGGTCGGCGACGTCGCCGGCAAGGGGAGCACGGCCGCCGGCGTTTCCGTCGCTCTCCGCCACTCGGTGCGGGGGCTGACCCGTGAGATCGCCGAGCCCGACGAGGTGCTGCGCCGGGTCAACGATCTGCTGCTGACCGGCGAAAGCCTCAACGACTTCGCGACCGCGATGCTGGCGCGGCTGCACCGCGAGGAGGGCGGGTGGAGCATCGCCCTCGCCTCGGCCGGGCACCCGCCTGCGGTACTCGCCGCCGAGGCGGGGCCGCAGATGCTCGGCGGTGGCTCGGTGTTGGGCGCCTGGCGAGAGGCGAACGTCGAGCGGCACGAACAGGTGCTGGCACCGGGCGACACCCTCGCCCTCTGCACCGACGGCTGGCTCGAGGCAGGCCCGGTAAACGCGCACCAAGGGCCAGATGCCTTCGCCGAGATGACGCAGGCGCTCGCCGGACTGGAGCTCGACGAGGTGACGGAGCGCCTGCGCGCCGATGCCGTCGGCCGCAGCTCCGGCCAGCTGCGCGACGACCTCGTCGTGCTCGCCGTCCGCCCCCGGGCAGCCTCGGACAGCGCCGAGACGCCGCGGGAGCTGGCGGTAGGCGCCTAGCGTTTAGCGCGAGCCGCTTTTTTCGCCGATCTCGCTGACCGTTTTTTGCTGCCGCTGGATTTTTTGGCGGCGGCCTTTTTCGGCCGCGCTTTTTTCGTCCCGCCGGTGGATTTTTGCGCCGCCGATTTTTTCCGGGCGGGTTTTCTCGCTCTCGAGGTGGCCGGTTTGCGCAGGGCGGAGGGAATGTCGGAGCGGGCGACGGCGCCGGTCAGCGATTTGATCTGGCCCTGGAGGAAGCCCGCCATCCGTTCCTCCTCGCGCCGGATCGCCCGGGCCAGCTTCGCCGTCTCGGAATCGCGCACTTTCTCCGCCAGCGTCTCGATCGCGAGGTAGGTGGCGATCTCCTCGTGCTCGTTGAAGTACTCGGTCTTGGCGTTCTTGAGCATTTTCTCCGCCTCGCTGCCGCCGCGGATCATGTGCAGCGGGCCCTTCGCCGCCGCGGTCAGTTTGCCCACCGCCGTCTGCAGCGTCTGCCCACCGCCGCCGAGCTGCTTGATCCGGCGCTCGACTTGTTTGGCGTGCGCTTTCGTCTCTTTCAGGTGCTGCTGCAGCCGTTTCTTGTACGGACCTTTGGCGGTCATCGCGATGTGGGCCTGCAGGGCAGTCTCCAGTTCGCGCTCCTTACCGTAAGCCTCGCTCAGGTATTGGACCAGCTTGGCGTCTCGCTCGTTCATCTCCGCCATCGGGATCTGCGCCTCCTCCTTATTGCTCGGGGTCGGTGACCTGCTTGAGCTACCCATCGCGCTTTCCGCGAAACTGAAGGCGATGCGTCTGGCATTGCTAGCCCTAACTGCGGCCCTTCTTCACCCAGCGCCCCAACCACCCCCGATCAAGGTCTGGCCGATCCCCTACGGACAAAAACGCAAGCACGAGATGGCCGCCTACTCAGAGCGCCACTACGGCGAAAGAACCTGGCGCCTCCAACGCCCGCACGTCATCGTCGAGCACATGGCCCAGAGCAACAGCGCCACCGCCATCTACAACACCTTCGCCGGTGACCACCCAGATCCAGAGCTCCACGAGCTGCCCAACGTCTGCTCCCACTTCCTGGTCGCCAACTCCGGCCGCATCTACCGCCTGGTCAACCTCCGCACCCGCTGCCGCCACACCGTCGGCCTCAACTGGACCGCGATCGGCATCGAGCACGTCGGCTACCGCGACAACGACGTCCTCAGCGACCGCCGCCAACTCCACGCCTCCTTGCGCCTGACCCGATGGCTCCGCTGCCGCTACGGGATCAAGATCCGCAACGTGATCGGCCACGCCGAGAGTCTCAGATCTCCCTACCACCGCGAGCGGGTAGCGAGCCTGCGCCGGCAGACCCATGGGGACTGGAAGGCTGCATCGATGCGGGTCTATCGGCGGAAGGTGCGTCAGCTCGGGTCCTGCGCCTTATAAAGCCGGCTCCGTCACCAGCCCCTGTTAACGTACACCGGCTCGCGAAACCGGAGCCAACTCACGCTGACCCCGGTCGCACGATGCTTGTGCTTATCCAGCGAATTAGCTGAATGTGCAGTCAACCGGAGCAGTCTTCGGCTGATCGGCAAAGCATGTCATTGTGATATTCACAGTCGATTTGCCATCGCTGTGTGTTTCGCTATTGCCGCAGACACCACCGGTCCCAGTGTAATGGATACCTTCAAATGTGTCTTCCAATGTAACGTCCATTGGGCTAACAGTCGTTCCATTTCGACCGACCATATGACCGCTTGTCGGTGTTTGGCTTGCAATGAACTGCGTACACGCACTTACGCCAAAGGTTGTAGGTGTGATTTCAATCCTTTTTTCCGCCGGGCATACGATGTGGTATTGGCTTGGCCCCCATGTGACTACACCTGGGCTGATACTCGTGGGTGTTGTAAATGTATCCACGCACCCATTCATTTTCACGTGCGCCGTGGCGAAGCCGAACGCGGTGCATACTGAGTATGTTGTTTCTACCGTTAACTCATTGACCGAGCCGCTCGCCGCTGAACCGGATCCGTGAAAGTGGTCGGTGGAACATTTGATGGTTCCGTTAGGGGTCGAGAATATTGTTTCGCTCTCCTTCTCACCTGTAACGTATACTTTGGTCAAGCCCGCTGGGACTGTTAGCGGCTTCGCTATCGTACCTTGGGCCGCGATCGCACTGAACCCCATCATTGCCATCAGCGTGAAGCCCAGTATTTTCTTGTTCCTGAACATTATTTTCCCTCCTCGCTCTGTTGACCGCACGATGCCCTTGCCCCGTGCGGCCTTGGGTATTACAAGCGAGATGAGGCTTGCACCTGGTAGGCCAAGCGTTCAATAAGTTGAGTCAGTGGCCTGATCGACCTAATGCAATGCGGAGGTTTGAGGCCTCTAGTCCCTGCAAGCTCCACTTTTCGTGTTTGGCGAATGTGCCTATCCACATCCGTCACGAAAGTTGCGGGGTCTCTCATTCCTCGGCTGCCTTCGTCCCATTCCTGAATAGGCTGGCAGCTCCACGAGGCTGTGCCGTCAGACGCATTGGGATTGGAGGCACTCCTCGATACAGATCTACCGTCGGAAGCTGCATAACTGTGATGGCGGAGGCCGACCGTTGTCGGCCTCCGCCATCGAGATCAGCTAAATGTACAGCCCACCTGGGAGGTGTGGGTTTCGTTTGAGTAGCAGCGGAGCCTGCTGTTGCCGGTGTATTCGGCATTGGTGCCGCCGGTTCCACACGCGCCGCCGGTGCCCGTGAAGTGGATGCCGGTTAGTGTCGCTTCCAGTGTTCCCTCCATAGGGGAAGTGCCCGCCACGTTTCTTCCGGTCACGTGACCTCCTGTCGGTGTCTGACTTCCGACACTCTGGGTGCACACGCTCACGCCAAAGGTTGTCGGTGTGACGTCGATCTTTTTCCCTTCCGGGCAGACCAGATGCACCCCGGCCGCGTCCCATGTGACAACCCCTTCGCCGACGCTTGTCGGTGTTGTGTATGTGAAGACGCAGCCATTCGTTTTGATGTCCGTCGAGGCGAACCCGAAAGCCGAACAACCGCTATAGGTCACGTTCACCGTCAACTCATTGATGGTTGCACCTTCGGATGATGCGGCGAAAAACACTGCGTTGTTGCATTCGACGGTCGCCGAAGAAATGAATTTGTGCTTCCCGTTGTCTTGATCTCCTGTGAACCAGGTTTTCGCGCCTCCGCCTTCAATTGTGAGCGGACTGGCCGCCGCCCCTGAAACCGACTGCGCGATAAACGCAAGTACCGCCACGGCAATCAAGGCAAGCCTCTTGTGATTGCGAGACATCTCTTCTCCCTTATTTGACGCACGCTGCGTATGGCGTGAACCTGGGGAGAGATACCGCTGCGTTCCCAAAAAGGCAAGCCCGCTTCCTATTAAAGATCGTAGGGGCTACCAGCTAGCGACGCGTTCGTAGTTTTTCCCTGCAAATAACCTTAGGCAAATTCGCGCGTCCGCCTTTTGACATGCCTCGCGAAACTATCCTCGCCTCGCTTCAGCGCGTCCCGTCGCCCTGCCCTTGGTGGTTCCTGCCGGTTTTGTGGCGTTTGTATTTCTGGTGCTTCCTGACGCAGCGGCTCTTGCCCTTGACCTTCTTTCGCACCTTACCCTTAGGGCACTTGGGCTTGGGCGCCTTGAAGTACGGGTTGCCCGGACCGGATTGCTGGGAGGCAGGGTTGGCTTCCCCTGGAACTGCGCTGGGGTGTTGGCAGCCTTCGTCCTCGCAAGGCGGGGTCGGTTCTTCAGGCGGCGGGAAACCGCCACCTTCGCGAGCGTCGTAGAGGTCGATCAGGCCCGGGTCCTGGAGGACGAGGCTCGAGGCGGTGGTGAAGAAGACGTCTCTGCCGTCGGCCGAGGCGTCGACGAACTCGGCATCGCGGGTGCTCTGCCCCGAAGAGATGAGGCTGAGGCAGCCCTCGTTTGTCTCTGAGAAGTCGCCGGAGGATTCTGTGCAGCCACCCGCCCCCACCGCCGACCACTGGTAGACGTCCTGTTTTTCGTTGGTGTCGCGGGCGACGAGGGGCTCGTAGCTCTCGAAGAGCACCCGTTCGCCTTCTTCGGGAAGGACCCTGGGGGCCGCTAGTTGCGCTTCCCAGGGAACGATCTGGGCGGCTGCCCAGATTTCCAGCGGAACGAGGCCGTCGGAGCCAAGCGTCAGTTCCCGACCCGAAGGCGCCACGCCGGTCGGGTTGCAGGAGACGCAGGTGAGGCCGCCCTCGCCGCCGTTGGCTGAGGCGTCGTAGCGGAAGACCTCGGCGTCTGCTTCGCCGCTGTCGGCGTCGGTGTTGTCGAAGCCGGTGAGCGGTTCGGTCGACATGAAGGCGGCGATGCGACCGTCTTCGCTGACTCGGGCGGTGTGGCGGCTAACCCGGTTGGCGAGGGGGGACCATCCATTTGGCTGCGCGTCCAGATCGCTCAGCACCGCAATGAAGTGGAGGCTCCCATCCTCTGCCTCGTAGCGGTAAAGGTTCGCTTTCCCCGCCACCGGCGAGTGGCCTTCCTCGTTCGTGCCGGCAAGGACTTCCTCCGAGCCCAGATAGATCGTCGAGGCGTCATCGCTCGCGCCCAGGTAGCCGCGGACTTCGCCGGCGATCAAATGGGTGGATTTGTCGGCCAATCGGTATTCGTAGGCGTCGGCCTTTCCTTCTGCCAGATTGCCGGTCGAGTAGGTGGCCACTGAGCCGTCCGGCGAGGCCGTCCAATAGGTCGATTCAGCCGTGGTTCCCGACAGCGCTTCGCCTGCCTGGGAGACCGCCAGCGTCGGATTTTTCCCGCCTACTCGCAGGAAGATCCGCCCCGCATCTACTTCAGCAATTCCACCCGCCGTCCAGTAGATGCGCGATCCGTCATCTGAGATCGCGTTGTGTAGCTGGGCGGTGTGGGGGCTTTCCACCGAGTGAGCGGCGCCGATCGAGCAGTGGGCCGGGTTCGGCAGTCCCGCCGGCAGCACACTCACCAGCCGCAGTTTGTCTTCGAAACGCTCATAGCACTGGTAGTTGGTGTTCGCAGCCGCATTTTCGGTCAGCTTGCCTTTCGCCCTGAAGACGGTGTGGGAGCCGTCAGCAGAGAAGCCTTGGACGTTGACTTTGTATGCGCTTGGGATCTGGCCTTGTGGCGCCGCCGCCGTCATTGCCTCGTAGGCGTCTTCGTCATCACACAGGTTCGTCTTGTAGAGGCCGGGAAACCCTTCCGGAGCATCTGGCGCGAGCGGCGGATCGGTGTCGTGAACGAACCAGGCTTCGCAGAGGTCGTCGCTGAAGGCGCGGAACTGGGTCTCAAGGGTCTGCCCCGATAACAAGTGAGGCGTTCCCCGCGGCGGCGAGATAGCCTCAGTCGACCACCCTGAGCCCCCCCGGGCTCCGAGATACTGCACCGTCGCGGGCGCCGAAGCGGGATCGGCGAAAGCCCGATAGGAGGAATAGGTAATCGCGTCGCCGTCAAGCGCACTCTGATTCAGGGAAGCCCGTTCGTTCTGACTGTTGAAGAGCGTGAAGATCTCGCCCCCGCCTTTGTCAATCGGAGAAACCATCTCGTAGGCGCGGCAGTCGGGGAGGAAGGCTCCTGGGCCGGTGCGGAAGACATCATTCGAACATGGGGGGACGAGGAGCGGGGGCGCGAAGGTCGTGACGCTCTTTTCACTCCCCAGAATCGGTCCACCCCCACCACTTTCCACGACGAAGCGATAGTGGTATTCGGTTCCGGGCTGGAGATCAGACAAGGTGACGACGCTGGATGTGATCGTCTTGTCGACCACTTCTTCGGTCAGCAGCTGGTTGGTCGCCGGCTGCCGGGAGGTACACCCCCCTTCGGAGCATTTGCCGGTGCCGTACTCGACAAAGAAGATGGTGTCGTTCCAGAAGTGGGGGTTGATGGCCGCCTCCACCTGCGCCGACACGGTCGATATCGAACTGGCGAACTGTCGTGCAATCGTCGGCGGCTCGAGCGGAGGTGGGCAGAGATCCGGGTTCGGGGCCGGTCCGTAGGCGGTAACGAAAGCCTGCGTCACGCCGTCGGCCGCGACCGCAAACAAGTCGGTCCCGTCGATCCCGCACGCGCTGCTGGTGGCCAGGCCGGTCAGGGATAGATCCACGTCTCCGAAGCCTGATTCCGGCGGAATCAGCAGGTTCGCATCGGCGTCAAACTCAACGATTTCCTGAAAACCTTCCGTCGTATAGACGTTGCCCAACTCATCGATCGCGAGGTTGCGAGGTTTGGCGAGCGGGAATGACCCTGGGGCGACAAATTCTCCGGCCGGGTTGAACTTGACGATCTCTTCGAGTCCGAGGACCGTGGCGTAGAGGCTTCCGGCTTTGTCGATCGCGAGGTCGCGGAATTCCCTGTTTTTCAGCGCTTCCAGTTCACCCTCAAACGGAATTTCTCCCTGGAAGGTCCCATCCGGTTCGAAAAACTGGACCCGATTTTCTTCGCCGACATAGACCGTGCCGTCAAGCCCCACGGCAAGGTTGTCAAGGTAGGTGCTCGCCCTGAACTGCCCCGGTCCGGTCCCCTCTTCTCCGAATGCGAGCAGGAAGTGGCCAGAGCTGTCGAACTTCTCGACCCTGAAGTTGTCCGGGTCGCCGACGTAGACAGAGCCTTCCGGGCCAACCTCTATTCCTCCCCCGATGAATTTGCGGTTCAGCTGCCCCGCGCCACTGCCACTGATCCCAGCCTGGCAAGCGGTTTCAGAGGTGCAAATCTGGAATTCATCGCTGCCGTCGAGAACCCCCCAGCCCCAGGCCCGGACAAACTGGCCCCAAGAATCGAGCTCGACTACGCGCGCGGCATCCGAATCGACGACGTAGAGGTTTCCGGTGGCAGGGTCCACCGCGGCTCCACTGACATTGCTGAATCTGCCTCCGCTTTCGCCGACTTTACCGTCCTCAGGGGAGCGCCAGAACAGGGAGGGGCTTGCTGCTGCGCAGGCCGGCAAGGCTGCACATATATGAGCCAAAACGATTAGAAGCAGCGCAAAGCTGCCCTGGATACCTCTTGCTCCTGCGATCCTGCCCCATCCACGGTCCACCAGTCCTCCTGCCCGGGAAGACGCCCTGCGTTGCGAGGCCACGCTGGTCCAGCGTGGCCTCTGCTTGTCCCCAAGGCAAGGACCTTACCAGCCACCCCCTACCGCCCCCGTCTCGTCCCCTTCCCCTTCTTCCCCTTCTTCCCGCACGACGTCTTCAAGACCGGCGTCGTCACCGAGCTGCGGCCGTTCTGGGCGCCGAGGGCGAGCTTCGTGCGCAGCTCGCGGGCGCAGAGGTTGCGGTTGTTGACGAGAAGCCCCCGTTTGCCCCCGTAGA
>Ga0070688_100000990_pt1 | contig 14241 bp, 14 predicted proteins | sample KBSS13HmetaG_FD_64679 | JGI IMG/M metagenome (GOLD analysis project Ga0070688, IMG submission 64679) | Switchgrass rhizosphere microbial communities from Kellogg Biological Station, Michigan, USA - KBS S1-3H metaG | ecosystem: Host-associated > Plants > Roots > Rhizosphere ...
CTGAAGGCCGAGCTGGAGATCGCCCACCTGCACGAGAAGTTCGATCACCTGCACGCGGAGCTGCTCGACCGTCTGTCGACGCTGGAGAAGTCCGCGAGGATCCAGGCCAAGACCCCGACGCAGAGTCGGGTCGGCTGAGAGGAGGAGGTCAGTCCATGTCGATCCGCTTCGAGCACGCCATCGAGGTCGCCCGCGGTCCCGAGCAGATCTTCGCGATCCTCGACGACCTGTCGCAGACGCCGCGCTGGGTGTCGCGCTGCACCGGGATCGAGAAGCTGTCGCCGGGGCCGAACGCGGTGGGCACGAAGGTCCGCTACGCCTACCGCGAAGGCGGGCGCACCGGGACGATGGACGGCGAGATCAGGGCGCGCACGCCCAACGAACGCCTGACCGTCGGCTACGCGGACAAGATGATGGAGGTCGTCGTCGACTTCCAGATGACGAAGAAGGACGGCGGCGCCCGCCTGGTCCACACCATCGACATCAAGCCCAAGAGCCTGATGGCCAAGCTGTTCGCCCCGCTGGTCCGCCGCCAGCTGCCGCAGCAGACGATCGCCGCGATGGAGACGCTGCGCGGCCTGGTCGAGGGCGTCGCGGCGACGTAGTCGCGCGGTTCGGCAGCTCCGGTCGCCGGCGTAAGCAATCCCACCGAATACGGTCGCTCGTACGCGTGCGAGCAGAAACGTCGTCGGAAATCGAAGAAATCGGGTTGCCTGAAACGGCGCGCTCGCGTCCTTGACGATGGGAGTTCTCAACCATTGTTCAAGCACGCGAGGAGGATCGAGATGCGAAATGGAATCATCGGGACGGCGCTGGCGGCGCTGACCCTGTTCGGCTGCGGCGACGACACGGCGCTGGGCGAGTTCGGCGAGGCGACCGCGGCGCTCACGCTGGCGCCCCGCGACGCGCGGTGCGTCGTCATCACGACCGTGGGGAGCACGACGGTGACGAAGAACTTCAACGTCAACCCGTCGGGGACGTCGGTCTTCAACATCACCGGTCTGCCCGTCGGCAACGCCACGATGTCCGCGAACGCCTACGGCGTCAACTGCGCCAGCATCGGTACGATGATGCCGACCTACGTCAGCGACTCGCAGAGCGTGACGATCTCGGCGGCGACGCCGATCATGGTGACCTTCAAGATGCGGCCCAACGGGACGCTGGGGGGCAGCTCGGTCTCGGTCGACTTCCCGAATCCGCACGGGGTGGTCACCGAGTACGCCGTCAGCTACCAGTACGATCCTCCCCAGTTCATCACCACCGGTCCCGACGGGAACCTCTGGTTCACGCAATACGGTGGCCGCATCGGCATGATGTATCCCTATGGATGGGGCGCGGACTACGTCGTCAGCAGCTCCACGGCGGGACTGCAGGGGATCACGGCCGGGCCGGATGGATACCTCTGGTACGTGAAGATGACCGCCAACCGGGTCGGACGGATCAACACGACCGGCTCTTACGCGGACTTCTCGGTGCCGACCAGTAATGCGATGCCCATCGGCATCACGACCGGGCCGGACGGGAACGTCTGGTTCACGGAGATGGGCGCGTCGAAGATCGGACGCGTCAACCCGGCCACCGGAGCGATCACGGAGTTCTCGCTCGCGGCCGGGAGCAACCCGGCCATGATCGTCGGCGGACCGGACGGGAACATCTGGTTCGCCGAGGGCCCGAAGATCGGCCGCATGACCCCCTCGGGCACCCTCACCGAGTTCACCGTGCCCACGGCGAACGCGGGCGCGTGGGGGATCACCGTGGGCCCCGACGGAAACCTCTGGTTCACGGAGAACGCCACCAACAAGATCGGCCGCGTCACCACCGCCGGCGTGTTCAACGAATACAGTACGCCGACGGCCAACACGAACCCGCTCACGATCACGGCGGCGGCGGACGGAAACCTGTGGTTCATCGAGGGGGGCACCAACACCATCGGCCGCTCCACGACGTCCGGGCAGATCACGGAGTACGCGGTGCCGTCGGCGTTCGCCTACGCGCTTGGGATCACCGCCGGTCCTGACGGCAACGTCTGGTTCGCGGAGACCAACACCGAAAAGCTCGGAAAACTGGTCCCGTAGCGGCCCGACCGACGACGCCTCAAAACGAAAAATCGCGGCCCCGGGGATGACCCAGGGCCGCGATGAAAAAGGGGGCAGTGGCTCGCGAGCGGGCTAGTAGTTCGCGAGCACGCCGCCGCCGACGTCGACCACCGGGTACATCGCGTTGTACACGGCGCAGGTGAACCCGAGGAACGACGACCCCGGATCGGCCGCGGTGACGGTGAACGTCGGCAGGACCGGGAGCGTCTGCGTCGACGTCAGCGCGCCGTTCGCCGCGAAGGTCTTCTGGGTGAAGCTGAACATGTTCAGGTTCGCGCCCTGCGGCTGGCAGAAGACGCGCACGTCGTCGCAGCCGTTCATCGCGATCTCGCTGCCCGGAACGTTCATCGACACCTCGACGGCTGGCATGGCCGCCGACAGGCACTGCAGCGACATGATGCCGGGCTGCGACGTGACGCCCGACCAGCGCAGGCGCACCTGGCCGTCCGCCTGCTCCGGGTTCATGCCCATCGTGCTGTAGATCCAGCCCCGGTACGCGAACACGTCCACCAGCTCGGCCTGCTTGTTGGCGGCGATGCAGTCCTCGCCGCTGGGCGCGTCGATGTTGCTGGTGATGCCGACCAGCTGCGCGCGTCCGTCGAGGATCTCGACGAAGCCGGAGCCGCTGTCACCCTTGCACATGCTGCCGGCGGGCGGGCTGATGCAGATGAAGCCGTCCGGGCCGCTGCACGTCGACAGCTGCTGCGTGCGCACGATCGACACCGAGCCGGCGGGCGCGTTGCTATGGTTGTTGGTGACGATGGTGCCGGTGCGGCCCGGGTTCGCGTAGAAGCGCGGGAGCGCCGCGGTCTGGATGTTGCGGTCGATCGCGAACGGCGTCGCGAGCCGGATCAGCATGATGTCGTTCTTCGGCTGGCCGAAGCCGCTGTCCGCGACGTACTCGGGGTGCTGGAACATGCCGCGCTTCGGTCCGTTGACGTCGAAGCTCCGCGAGCCGCTGACCGGCTGGCCGGTGATCGGGTCGATGCGCGAGAAGTTCACCTGGCCGGCGATCGGGCCCATGCAGTGCGCGGCGGTCAGCACCCAGGACGGGTGGATCAGCGTGCCGCGGCAGTTCAATCCGCCGGTGTTGCTGATGGTGACGGCCCAGGGGTGGTTGCGTTCGAGATCGGTCGGGCCGGTGGCGCCGCCGTCGGCCGGCGTCAGCGTGACGGTGGGGAGCTTCTTGGTCGTCGTCAGCACGCCGGTCGCCGTCGTCGTGTTCACCGCCGTCGTGCCGCGGACGATCGGCGTATCGGTGGCGACCGCCTCGACGTCGACGGTGGCCGCGCGCGTGAGGGCGCCGGTCTCCGACGACACGTCGGCGTCGACGTCCTCGTCCTGCGGCCCGCAGCCCGCGAGCGGGGCGACCGACAGGGCACCGAACAGCAGCAGCGACGTGAGCGACTTGAACGTTGGCGATTTCATTCCGTGGTCTCCTTGTTGGCTTGCGTTGGCGTTGCGGACCACGGATAGAGCAACGTCCGGACCAAGCGGAGAACCGCGGATTCAGTCAGGCTTGTGCACTGCCGGGATACAAAGCGGCCGCCAGCCCGACGGGGCTGTAAACGGGCAGGCGACAACCGCCGGCAGACGGCCGCACCCGCCGAACTAGGTCAGCCCGTCACGGGCGCGGGCTCACTCGACGAAGTAAACGTCGTCGACCCAGATGTCAGTCATGAGCGGAGGGGCTGCCCCCGGGTCAACGTTCCGCTGGGCCTGCCAGTTGATGCCGTACACCTGGGCGGGGAGCCACTGCGCACCCTGGAAGCCCCACGTCGGATCGATGGCGATGCCGACGTCCGCGACGGTGCCGCCATCGCCGGTATCCAGCGCCACGGTGAACTGTTGCCAGCTGGTCGTGAACTTGAAGGTCGCGGCGTAGCTGTTGTAGCACTTCGAAGTGTTCCCGCCGCCGCCGTTGCAGATCTGGCCGCGCGGGTCGGTATCCGTATCCGGGAACGAGATCTTGACCGCCAGCGACCCTGTATCCGCGTCCGGTGTCGTCGTCATCCCCCAGAACGTCACGGCCTTGAAGCGGCTGATATCGAATGGGACGGTGTACTTGGGTGAGCCCGGACCCGCATCCGCCGGGTCAGCGCCCGCATCGACGTCGGGCAGCTGCGCGAACTCGAAGCCGACGCCGCACGTGTCGTAAAGGCCGTTGAGCGCGCACAACTGACGGGCCGCGTTCGCGCTCGGCTTGCAGTTCAACGTGGTCGCCGGCGTCGAGAGCGCGGTGAACACGAACGACATTTGCGGCGGGGTCGAGGTGTCGGCGGGAACTCCGGCGTCGCCGGCGTAGCCGGCGCCGCTGTTGTACCAGTATCCCTGCGTCAGCCCCGCACTGGAGCCCGTCGCAAGCTGGATGGGCCCGTGCGTCGTCGTCTCCATGTCGTCGATGAGGACGTAGCCCGAGGGCGCGGGGCCTGCCTCGCAGCCTTGACTGGCGTCAGGCAGCGGGTTGCCCGTGTCCTTGCCCGCGTCCGGCGGGCTCGCGTTGTTGCTCGAACACGCGGCCAATCCGGTGAGGAAGGCCATGCCGACGAGAGAACAACCTGAGCTACGAAGTTGTCTGCGCATGGCCTTTGTGTCGCTTACTGGATGTTGACGGTGTAGCTCGAGACGCTCCAGCCGCTGCCGCTGTAGACCTCGAAGCCGGTCTGAAGGCCAATCATGTAGGAGCTGTTGGACAGCCCCGCGTAGCCATGGCTTGCCGCGTCCTTGACGTAGGACAGCACGTCGAAATTGCTGACCGGGCTGCCGTTGGTCCCCGTGTTCACCCAGTAGCTGACGACCTTTTCACCCGTTCCGTTGGTACCGCAGTACGGCGTTCGCCCGTTGAAAGCGGAACCGCACGCGGTGCCGTAGCCGATGGGCATCTTGTCCTTGTTGCCGATCCAGATCATCAGTTCGGCGTTCGGGACCGCGGGTGTGGCGGAGTTGCCGAACCAGAGGTCGTAGACCGCGTTTCCGCTGGAGCCCATCGTGAAGGACCAGTTGCTCGTTATCGATTGGAGCGAGCCGATCGTCTTGGCCTGCTTGTAGGGTCCATAGAACTGGATGCCGTCGTGACCGGGGCCCCAGCCGCTGATGATCGCGGGGAAGGCGCCCGGTCCATTGTTCGGGGCCTGGAAGCTGCCCCCCGCCGAGTACGTGAACCCGACGCCTCCGCCGGAGGGGACCATCACCTGCATCGTCATCGGATTGCCGTTCTGGGGGAACGGGGCGCTCTGAACGGCGTAGCCGTTGATGCCGTTCACGGCCTGCGGCTGCTGGTTGTTCCAGGTCGGCCCGTAGTTGCCCGAGGCCACGACGGGATTCGGAGCGGTCATCAGCGGCACGATGCTCGTGATGCAGAAGTCGTAGGTGTGCGAGATGCTGTCCGGGAAGAAGGCGATCTTCACGTCGGTGAGGTTGGCCGCGTCGACCGACTTGCGGTTATTGGCGTTGTTGGCCAGCACGGCATCGGCAAACAGCGCGTTGTAGGTGATCGTGCCGCTGGTCGGCACGCCGGGGACCGTGATGCCCGGAGCGTCCTTGGTATTCGGGTCCATGTCGTTCGTGGTCGGATACTCGAGGTTGAGAATCATGCCGCCGGTGCCCCTGTTGCTGGCTCCGGTCTTCAAAGTGATCGCGAAGCCGACGAGGCTGCTCGCGTTCCAGGTGCCGGGCGCCGCGGTGTCGCCGGGCGGTCCAGAGTTGACCTTGAAGCCGATGCCGGCATAGCTGCCGGATCCTGTGCCCATGGTTCCGCTCAGGCACATGGCGCTCGACCCCGCGTTCCAGGGAATGGCCCCCATGCCCTTGTTGTCGCTGCCTTTGCAGCTGATGGTCGAATCGGCGCCGTCGCTGTAGCAGTACCAGGCGCCCTTGATGCCCCAGGTGTTGTTGCAGACGTAACCCGACGAATCCAAGTTGAGTTTGCTGGTGTCGGTGTTCATGCACCCGCCAGCGCCGCCGCCCGTGCCGGTGGTTCCGCCGCGGCCTCCCGTGCCGGTCGTGCCGCCGGTGCCCGTGGTTCCGCCGCGGCCGGCGGTGCCGGTCGTGCCGGCGGTGCCGGTCGTGCCGGCGGTGCCGGTTGTGCCGCCATTGCCCACGGCGCCGCCATTACCGGTCGTGCCGGCGGTGCCGCTCGTCCCCGCGGAGCCGGTCGTGCCGCCCTGGCCGCTCGTGGTCACGCAGGTTCCGGTCGCGCACGAGCCGGCGCAGGTGATGCCGCAGCCGCCGCAGTTCGTGTTGGTGTTCGTGGCGACGCACGACGAGCCACAAAGCATCAGCCCCCCGCTGCAGGCGCAGGTGCTGCCCGCGCAGGTCGCGCCGGCCGGACAGGCGTGTCCGCACGATCCGCAGTTGGCGGTGTCGGTCGCGAGGTTCGCGCAACCCGTCGAGCACATCATCTCATTGCCCATGCATCCGGAGGCGCAACTCCCGCCGCTGCACACCTGCGGCGAGGTGCAGGCACGGCCGCACATGCCGCAGTTGGCGTTGTTCGAAGGAACGCACATGTTGTTGCAGGAGAGCTGGCCGGTGCCGCAGACGCACGCGCCCGATTGACAGGTCGAGCCCGCGCTGCAGCTCTTCCCGCAAGCGCCGCAGTTCTGCGGGTCGTTGCCCGACACGTTGACGCACTGGCCGTTGCAGTCGGTCTGGCCGCTCGAGCAGGTGACGCCCGCGGTGCTCGGCTTCGCGCAGCCCGACACCACCAAGAGACAGCCAAGCGACGCGGTAAGGAGGGCCGAAAGGGCTCGGGTATTCATAGATTTACCTCGAAGGTGAACGTTTAAGTTTCCCGGTCTCGCAACCGCCCGCCGGCCGCTTCCCCGAAAGCGGTAGCATTATCAGGTCCCCCGTACGGAACGCAAAGTCAAAACGCCGGGCGGGCGGCGCGGCAAGCTGGACTCGCGGGGACCTGGACATAGACTAAGGGCCTCATGGCAAGACGCTTTGGTTCCGCGCTCTTGACGTGCGTCGTCGCTGCCGGTGGCGTGGTCGCGGGATGCAGCTCGGACGCCGGGGGCGCGCCGACCGACGCGTCGTCGCAGGAGGCCGATTTCGCGCAGTGCGCGGACACGCCCGCGGTCCCGTACATGCCGGGCGTCAAGGTCACGTCGACGTCGGAGGCGTACGTTGTGACGCTGATCTCGGCCAAGACCGACTTTTCCGACGGGTCGCCGTCGGTCGACTACGCCACGGTTGGGCTGGATACCTGGGTTCTGTCGGTGACGAACGCGGCCGACGGGACGCCCGCCGACATGACGATGACGGCCGAGCGGCCGACGATGCCGCGGCATGGTCACGGTGCGACGACGTACCCGGCCGTCACGCCGGGTGACCCGGGCGCCTTCACGATGTCAGGCATCAACTTCTTCCAGGCCGGGTACTGGGAGCAGATCTTGAATCTGCAGCCGGCTGCCGGGGCGGCCGACAAGGCCAAGTTCGCGATCTGCATCCTGTGATGACGACGGCCGGCACGCGCGATCCGGACCGCATCAACCTCGACTGGCTGATCCGGTTGCGCTGGGCGGCGATCGGCGGACAGCTGATCACGATCGCGGCGGTGCAGTTCGCGATGCAGCTCGCCATCCCGATCGTGCCGCTGCTGGTACTGGTCGGCCTCGAGGTGGCCAGCAACCTGGCGTGCGCGCTGGCGGCGCGCCGCTGGCGGCCGCGGCAAGCGTGGCTGGCGGCGGTGATGGCGCTGGACGTGCTGCTGTTCTCGGGCCTGCTGTACCTGACCGGCGGCCCCAACAACCCGTTCAGCTTCCTATACCTGATCCCGATCGCGCTGGCGTCGATCACGATGCGCGCGGCGTGGACCTGGGCGCTGGTGGGGCTGTCGCTGGCTTGCTCGGCGTTTCTGTTCGCGACACACCAGCCGCTGGCGCTGGGCGATCACAGCCGCCACATGAGCCTGCACCTGCGCGGCATGTGGGTGGCGTTCGGCGTCGCCGCGTCGTTCATCGTCTACTTCCTGCTGCGCGTGCAGCGCGCGCTGGAGCGCCACGAGCGCGAGCTGGACGCGGCGCGGGCGGCTGCCCAGCGGCAGGAGCGGCTGGCGTCGCTGGCGACGCTGGCGGCGGGCGCCGCGCACGAGCTGCTGACGCCGCTGTCGACGATCGCCGTGATCGCCGGCGACCTGCAGCGCGATCTCGCGCAGCCCGGGGCGCCGGCCCGCGCGGTCGAGGACGCGCGTCTGGTGCGCGCCGAGGTGGAACGCTGCCGCGCCATCATCGAACGCATGCGCGCCGACGCGGGTGACACCGCCGGCGAAGGGTTCGCGGCGGTTCCGGTGGCGGCGCTGGTCGAGGACGTCGTCGGGGGCGTCGCGGATTCGCGCGTCGCCGTGCGCCCGGAGATCGCCGCCGCGCTGGCCGATCGGACGCTGACGGTACCGCCGCGCGCGGTGGGTCAGGCGCTGTCGGCGCTGATCGAGAACGCGCAGCAAGCGTCGCCTCAGGGCGGCGACGTCGTGCTGCGCGTCGCGTCCGCGGGCCGTCACATCCGCTTCGAGATCAGGGACCACGGGTCGGGGATGCCCGCGGACGTCCTCGCGCGGGTCGGCGAGCCGTTCTTCACGACCAAGCCGGCGGGGCGGGGAATGGGCCTGGGCGTGTTCCTGGCGCGCGCGGTTGCGGATCGGCTGGGCGGCGAGGTGACGATCACCTCGGCGCCGGGAACGGGGACGTCGGTGGTGTTCGCGCTGCCGCTGGAGTCGCCGGCCGCGGCGGCGGAGACGCGATGACCGCGCCGCACCCATTGCTGCTCGTCGACGACGACGAGGTGTTTCGCGAGCGCCTGGCGCGGGCGTTGCGGCAGCGCGGGCAGGACGTCGTCACGGCGGCGGACGGCGACGAGGCGCTGCGCGCGGCCGAGAAGGGACGGCTGCAGGCGGCGGTCGTCGATCTGCGGATGCCGGGTATGACGGGGACCGAGCTTTTGCCCAAGCTGCTGCGCGTGCAACCGGAGTTGCGCGTGGTCGTGCTGACCGGTTACGGCAGCATCGCGTCGGCCGTCGAGGCGATGCGGCTCGGCGCGCACAACTACGTCAGCAAGCCCGCCGACGCGGACGACGTGCTGGCGGCGGTCATGGGTGACGCGCGCGCCGTCGACAACGGCGCGGGCGACGCGGCGCCGCCGCCGACGCTGGCGCGCGCCGAGTGGGAGCACATCCAGCGCATCCTGGGCGACACGGGCGGCAACGTCTCGGAGACGGCGCGCCGGCTGGGCATCACGCGGCGCACGCTGCAGCTCAAGCTGAAGAAGTACCCGCCGCGCATATGACGGCGGCGGTGGTGGTTGGCCTGCTCTTCGCCGCGGCGCCCGGCGCACCGCCCGCGGCCGTCGGGTCCGACGCGCGCGCGGCGCTGTCACCGAAGGCGCGGGCGGCGTTCGATACTCTGATGCGGGCCGGGACGTTCGAGACCTCGCACGTGCACGAAGGCGGCGAGTTGTCGAAAAACGCCGCGTCGGTGCGAACGTTGATTCGCGAACGCGAGGCGCCGGCCGCGTTCCAGGCGCTCTACGACAACGGCACGCCCGTGGCGGCGCTCTACGCGCTGACGGCGTTCTGGTACCTTCGCCCGGACGACTTCCCGGCGCTGCTCCGGCGCGTGCGCGAGCGGTACGGCGCCCGCACCGTCGACACGCTGAGTGGCTGCATCGGCGACACGCAGAAGGTCGGCGACTTGCTGGAGAGCCACAAGCGAAGCGCTCTCCGCCTCCCGCCCGGATCGGGCCGCGCCGCTCTGCTTTGCGCGACGGCGAAGCTGAAGGGCTTCAACGTAGACTTCGTCGGCGGCGGCATCCCGGTCGACATCGTCGAGGAGGAGCCGAAACCCATCGGCAACTGCGCGCATCCGGAGCTGCTGCCGGACTACTTGAAGCCGCGTCGCTGACGGCGTTCTACTCGGGGAAGCCGCAGAGGATCCAGGTCAGGATCGCGGTCCGTTCCTCGTCGGGCATCGGGACGCCCGCGTCGGGCGGCGGCATCGAGCAGTCGAGCAGCATGGCGCGCACGACGTCGTTCCAGTCGGCGACGTGGCTGTACTGCAGCAGCGGCCAGGGACCGCCCGGGATGCCGTTGTGGCACAGGACGCAGCGACGCTCGAAGATCGGCTGCACGTCGGGCCAGTGGGGCACCGGAGCGGGACAGACGGTCGGCGCCTGGATCGTGCACACCAGCGCGCCCGTGTCGGCGGACGTTCCGCCGTCCGACGGGTCCCACGTCCGCTGGGTGCAGCCGGTGGCGGTGACGGCGAGGGCGGCGAGCGACGGTAGCCATGCCCGGCGGGGGAGAAACATCCGGACGAAGTTATCGCCGCGCGGGTCGATCCGCACGGGGTGCGAAGAAATTACGCTGCGAAAAAACGACGCATTGCTGGATCTCGGGTGGCCGGTTAACTGGTGCGCATGCGAAAGCTCATCGTCTCGTTGTTGCCTCTTGCCACGATCGCCGCGCTGACCGGCGTCGCGCGCGCGCACGTCTCGATCGCATCGGGCCCCGGCTTCGCCAACACCACGCAGGAGATCACGTTCGGCGTCGGCCACGGCTGCGCCGGATCGGATACATACAAGGTCCGCGTCGAGATCCCGACCGACGTGCTGTCCGTTCGGCCGATGCGCAGCGACTTCGGCAAGGTGTCCGTCGAGAAGGACGCCGCGGGAACGATCACGGCCGTCAGCTGGCAGAAGGCCGACGCGGACGCGCTGGACGCCGACCTCGCGTACTACAAGCTCGTCATCCGCCTGAAGGTTCCGAACAAACCGTTCACGACGTACTTCTTCAAGTCGCAGCAGACGTGCCGCGCGATGGACGGGACGACGTCGACGGTCGGCTGGACGATGCTGCCGACGGACCCGGTCGTCGACGGCGGGGCCGATGAGCCGGCGCCCGCGCTGCTGGTCCTTCCGGCGCGGAGTCCGGGCTGGAACAAGTACACGGTCGCCCAGGCCGTGCCCGACGTCGCGGCGATCTTCGCCGACGCTCAGATCGTGTGGAAGGGGACCGCGGCGTTCAGCGCGAACCCGACGACCGCGTCGCTCATCGGCTCGACGCCGGGCGTGACCGCGTTGACCTCGCTGGCGGCGAACGACGAGATCTGGGTGAAGTATTGATGCGCGCGGGCGTCGCGTTGCTGGTCGCCGCCGTGCTCGCGATCGGCGCGTGCGGCGGCGGGAAGGGCAAGGGCGCGATGGGCGGGCAGGGCGGCGGCGGCGGCTCGGTCGGGATGGGCGGCGCGGGCGGCTCGACGGACGGCGGCCTGATGGGCTGCCTCGATCAACCCGGTTCGCTCGATCGCCCGCCCAACGGCCGCCTACCGTGCGAGCTGATCCCGCCCGGCGTGCGCCTCTAGCCGCTAGTCGTACGTGAACGCCAGCAGCAGGGTTGCGAGCAGGCCGTTCGACGACGCGTCCGGAGGCGGCGTGTCCGTGGCGTGGTGGAAGTAAGCCAGACGGAACAGGCCGCCCGCGGACCAGCGACGGGAGATGAAGCGCTCCCAGCCGACGTGGAGCGCGACGTCGGGGCCCCAGCTCGTCTGTGTTCCGCCCATGTGCGTGTCGAGCTCGGTGATCGCGGCGACGCCCAGTGAACCGCCCGCGTGCAACCCGCGCCGCGGGTCGGGATAGAAGTCGATCAGCGCCGCCAGCGTGTCGACGAAGTGAACGGTGTCGTCGAGCGCGTACGTCATCCCCAGCGTGGTCTCGTCGCGGTTGATGATGCCGGCGAGCCGGAGGCTGCCCGCCAGCACCAGCCGCGGCCGCACGAACTTGCCGACGGTGACGTCGAGCGCCGGGCCCCAGCCGGTATGGACCGCGTCGCCCGTGCCGCCCGACGGGTGCCAGCTCTCGTGCAGGTACGCCGGTCCGGCGGCGACGCGGATCAGCCGGCCCTGGTGAATGCGCTCGCCGTCCGCGCGCGCCGCGGGCGCCGCCGACAGCGCCAGCGCCAGCGCCACCGCCACGCCCGCCGGCGTCCACCGCGATCTGCTTCGCGTCACCGGAAGAATCTCAGCGACCGGTCGTTGTTCGCGCCGTCGCGCAGCTGGATGTCGCTGGACTGGAACCGCATGCGCCCGTAGAAGCCGCCGGTCACGGGCGTCGCGACCGCGCTGGCGATCGGTGTGCAGCTCCCGTCGTCGAACGCGCAGCTCGCGCAGAACGCGTCGACGCCCCGCACCTGCATGCCGTCGATCGGAAACGGGACGTCGATCGCGAGGAAGAGAACGGACGACGCGGTGGCCGGGATGGAGATCGACAGATACGGGTTACCGACCAGCACGTCCTCCGGCAGCGCGTAGTGCGCCGCACCCGCGCAGGAGTCCGCGAGGAACGCGTCGATGGCCGCGGCGCCCAGCGGCGCCAGCGCGTACCAGCGGGCGCTCGAGCTCCGGCGCACGAGCGCGCCCTTGCCCTGCAGGACGTGCTCGTTGCCGGCGCAGCTGCGCACGTTGACCTGCGCGGCGGGACTGGCCGTGAGAGCGATCGTCTGGTCGCCCACGTCGGGCAGCGTCCAGTACGGGACGCGCGCCGGATCGTCGACCGGATCGTCCCCGGGCGTGATCGCGGGCAGTGAGCACGGACAGATCTTCTGGTCGATGTACGGGACCGCCGGTACGACGGTGGTGATCTCCGTCCAGACGTCGTCGACGGCCTCGCCCCAGAAGCTCTGGAAGTTCGCGGCGAACAGGGCGGGATCGCGCCGCTCCGGCGCCTGCTCGTAGTAGCGGAGGAACTCGTCGATTCCGTGCCGCCGGATCATCTGCCGCACGAACAGCCCGCCCAGGCCGTAGACGGCGTCCGACCGCACCCCGGCGACGGCGCTCCGCCAGTCGCCCTCGGGCGGCGCCGCGATCGGCGACTCGTAGCCGCATCCGATCGCCTCCGCGATCCCCTCGGCCAGAAACGGGATGGGCCGGCGCGGCGCCCTCAGGTACGTGTACGCGTGATTCAGCTCGTGCGCGTCGGGCAGCATCGCGGCGTCGATCTCCATCTCCTCTTCCTTGGTGCAGCCGCCCTCCTGGTCGTCATCGCAGGCGGCGCTGACGTGCGCCGTCGAATACCAGTAGTAGGAGATCTGGGCGTCCGGCATCTTCAACATCGTCGCGACGTCCGCCCATTCGGTCTCCAGGGCGGCGAGCGCGTTCTCCCCCGCGAACGCGGCGGGCAGGGGCATCAGCGCGGGATCGACGTACAGGCGAAAATGCGCCGACTCGCCCACGAACACCGTGGCGGGCGCGCCGCCGCAGCCGACCGCGGCGAGCAGCACCACCGACGCGAACCGGCCTGCCGTCATCGACCACGAGGATCGCACGGGCACCCGCGCGTGGAAATACGGATGACGGCGCCGGTGCGACGTGGATGACGGCTACGGCACGCAGTGCGCGTTGCTGACCGCCGGAACCGTGTTGGTGCGGTACGCGATCGGCTTGACCACGCACAGCAGCGCCGCGCTGGTCTCCGGATCGTTCTTGGGCACCGACGTCGCCGGCGTCCAGTCGAACGACGCCGCGCCGCCCAGCTCGTATTCCGCGATCAGCTGCGGGATGGACGCGTCCAGATCGCCCGAGTCGACCAGATCTTTCAGGACATCGTCGCCGATCGCCTTCAGATGGACCTTCAGGCTGACCCGGTCGGGCATCATGGGCAGCGTGCCGGTCGCCGGGTACTGCTTCTTCGGGTGCGACCGGTTGAACGACATCGGGTCGTTGATGTTCTGCAGGACCGAGCCGGGGACGGCGTTCCCGGCCGCGCTGCTCGCCTGCCAGAACATCTTCAGCTCCTGGCCCGCGCCGTCGAACAGGCAGTCGCGCATCAACCACAGGTTCGGATCGCTGGAGTCCTCCAGCGGGTACACGTCCTTCCCGCCGCTCCCGAACATGACCGCGTCGCCCGCGTAGGCCGTCAGCTCGATCCAGGCGCGGCGATCCGGGGTCGCGCCGCTGGGAAAGCTGTGGCCGGCCGTCACGTTTTCCAGGGTCAGCTCCATGCGCGCGGTCAACGTGTTGTAACAAAGCGTCGGCTGGATCAGATCGGCGAGCAGCGCTTCGGCCTGGGTCCGCTGCGTCTCCTTCTCGGGGAACGGCGTGACGGCCAGGTCGACGGCGGGGAACCCGTGCCCGTGCAGCGTGCGGACCTTGTCCGA
>Ga0070688_100000992_pt1 | contig 14233 bp, 12 predicted proteins | sample KBSS13HmetaG_FD_64679 | JGI IMG/M metagenome (GOLD analysis project Ga0070688, IMG submission 64679) | Switchgrass rhizosphere microbial communities from Kellogg Biological Station, Michigan, USA - KBS S1-3H metaG | ecosystem: Host-associated > Plants > Roots > Rhizosphere ...
GGCACTGCTGATCGCCGACATCGACGACTTCAAGTCGTTCAATACGTCGTTCGGATACGAGGCCGGGAACCAGGTCCTGGTCCAGGTGGCGGCGGCGTTGCGCGCAGGCGTGCGGCCCTTCGATACCGTCGCGAGGTGGGGCGGTGAAGAGTTCGCGGTGCTGCTGACGCCGCCGGTGATCGAGGAAGACGTGCTCGCCATCTCCGAGCGTCTGCGCGTCGCGGTGGAGAACACCGCGATCCGCCTCGAAGGGCTGGACGGCCGCGCCCACCGCGTGAACGTCACCGTGAGCGCGGGCGTGGCGATGTTCCCCGACCACGCCGACAACGCGCAGGACCTGTGGCGGCTCGCGAACCAGGCGCTGCTCCAGGCCAAGCGCCCGCCCAAGAACCAGGTCGTGTTCTACCGCCCGAAGGGCGAGCGCGGGTTCGGGACGCGCACGTAGCGAATTCGGGCTCCCGAGCGGCCCGCGGCGCGCGGTAGTCTCCGGCCATGCGCTCCCCGCTCTTCTCCCTCGCCCTGCTGCTGGTCGCTGCCGCCCCCTCCCACGCCGCGGGCCTCGGGCTGCGCTGGCACTCGTGCGCCGGCGGAGGCGGGGTGGCGAACGCCTCGTTCGCCTGCGACACGAACACGGGGAGCGACACGCTCTTCGCCTCGTACCAGATCCCGTACGACCTGAGCTACATGCCGACGGGATACGAGGCCGTGATCGACGTCGCGACCGCCGGCGAAACACTGTCGCCGTGGTGGAGCGCGACGTGTCGCGGTGCGTCGATGACGTTCACGGAACGTCTGCCATTTCCCTGCTTCTCGCCGGGCGGGGGCGCCGGGGTGCAAACGGTGACCTCGTTCATCTCCCCGCGCGGCCCGAACGCGATGCGATTCGTGTTCCGTTCGGCGATCTTCAACCCGCCCCGGATGTATGCCATGTACCACGAAGCCGAGTACGGGATCGTCATGCTCGTCCTGGATCATGCGAAGACCGTTGGCCCGGACGCCTGCGGTGGCTGCTCGACGCCGGCTTGCATCGTGCTCAACTCGATCACGATCTTCGGCTACTCGAACTTCACGTATCCGATCCTGAGGCTGACGACGGCGGGCTTCGGGCCGGAGAGCAATTCCGTCACCTGGCAGAGCGGCGCCGGCGTGCAGGTCGGGCCCGCGATCGGCTGCCCCGCGGCCACCTCGACGCGGCGATCGGCTTGGGGCGAGGTGAAGGCGCTCTACCGGTGAGGGCGCGCCGCTCGTCGCGTCCGGCGCGATGGAATTCCTCGCCTGCTCCCAAATGCGGCGCTAGAATGTGAACCATGCGCGCGCCGCTCCTCGCCTTCGCCCTGCTCCTCGCCGCCTCGTCCGCGAGCGCCGGCACGGTCAACCTGCGCTGGAACGCGTGCCTTGGCGACGGGGGCGTCGCGAACCGGAACTTCGCCTGCAACACGAACTCGGGCTCTCAGGCGCTCGTGGGCTCGTTCATCCTCCCGCACGACGTGCCCGGCGTGACGGGCAACCAGATCGTGGTGGATATCGGCACGGACGGCCCGTCGCTGCCGGCGTGGTGGGACTTCAAGAACGCCGGGACCTGCAGGCAGTCGTCGCTGTCCGTGAGCTTCGCCGTCCCGGTCACGGCGGTCTACTGCGCCGACTGGGCGGATGGTGGTGCGGTCGGCTTCCTGGCCTCGTACACCGAGGGAGCGTTCGGTCCGAGCTCGGCGCGCATTCGCGCCGCTTCGGCCGCACCGGATCCCGGCGCTGACCTGACCGCGGGCGCGGAGTACTTCTCGCTCAACCTCGTGATCAACAACCTCAAGACCGTGGGCGCGGGGGCCTGTGCGGGCTGCTCGCTGGGTGCGTGCATCTACCTCAGGGAAGTGGATGTCACGACGACGGACTCCAGGAACGACATTCATCTCGCGCCCGGCAGCTTCCAGGGGACCTACCTCGACGGGCTCGCAACGTGGCAGGGCGGTAGCGGGGTGATCACCATATTTGGTTGCCCGGCGGCCACGCCGACGCGGAACCGGACCTGGGGCACGCTCAAGTCGCTCTACCGGTGAGCCGCGCTCCTACGTGCTCGGCAGCTCCTTGAACAGCATGCGCGCGAGCGAGGCGAGCTGGGGCTCGCGCCGGAGCTTCTCCAGGTCGTCACGCAGCCTGAAGCGGAGCCCGGGATCCTCCTGGTTGGAGTCGAGGACGTTGAAGATGCGCACGACGATGGCGCGGACCTCGGGCTTCATGCGCACCGAGATGTCCTTCATCTGGTAGACGATCCGGCCGAGCTTGGTCGAGGTGTCGAGTTTCTTCTTCATGCCGGTGTCTTCTCCGCTTTGCGCGCCGGCTTCGCGGCGCGGAACTCGAGCTTTCCAGACTCGACCACGACCTCGATGACGTCGCCGGTCTTGAACGCGCCCTCGAGGAGCTTCATCGCCAACGGGTTCTGGAGCCGGCGCTGGATCGTGCGCTTCAAGGGGCGCGCGCCGAACTGCGGGTCGTAGCCCTCGGCGGCGAGCGCATCCAGCGCCGCGTCGTCGAGCAGGAGCCCGATGCCGCGCTCGTGCAGCAGCTTCTTCAGCGCGTCGGTGTGCAGCTCGACGATGTGCCGGATCTGCTCGCGCGAGAGCTGGTGGAAGATCACGATCTCGTCCAGGCGGTTCAGGAACTCGGGCCGGAAGTGCTGGCGGAGCGCGCGCTGGACGAGCGCTTCCATTTCGGCGCGGTCGCGCTCGCCGAACTCGAGGATGGCGTCGGAGCCGAGGTTGCTGGTCATGATGATGATCGTGTTGCGGAAGTCGACCGTGCGCCCCTGGCCGTCGGTGAGCCGGCCGTCGTCGAGGAGCTGGAGCAGCACGTTCAACACTTCCGGATGCGCCTTCTCGACTTCATCCAGGAGGATCACGGCATAGGGCCGGCGGCGCACGGCCTCGGTGAGCGCGCCGCCCTCCTCGTAGCCGACGTAGCCGGGGGGCGCGCCGATCATGCGCGCGACGGTGTGCTTCTCCTGGTACTCGCTCATGTCGAGCCGCACCATGGCGTGCTCGTCGTCGAACAGGAACTCGGCGAGCGAGCGCGCCAGCTCGGTCTTGCCCACACCCGTGGGCCCGAGGAACAGGAACGAGCCCACCGGGCGCTTCGCGTCCTGGAGCCCGGCGCGGGCGCGGCGCACCGCCTCGGACACCACGCGCACGGCCTCGTCCTGGCCGACGACGCGCTGGTGCAGGCGCTCCTCCATCTTCACGAGCTTCTGGACTTCACCTTCGAGAAGCCTCGAGACCGGGATGCCGGTCCACTTGGCCACGACCTCGGCCACGTCTTCTTCGTCGACTTCTTCCTTCAGCATTCTTTGTTTCTGTTGGAGAACGGCGAGGCGTGCGGTCTCCTGATCCAATTGCCTCTGAAGCAAGAGCAGATCGTTGTTGCGGATGCGCGCCACGGTCTCGAGGTCGCCCTGGCGCTCGGCCTTCGCCTCGTCGATCTTGAGTTTCTCGCGCTCGGCCTTGAGCTCGCGGATCCGGGTGACGATCGCCTTCTCCTTCTTCCAGTGCTCCTCGAGTCCGCTCAGCTCGGAACGGAGGCGCTTGAGCTCGTCGTCCAACCGCGCCAGGCGCGCCTTCGTGGCGTCGTCGGTCTCCTTCGCGAGCCCGATCCGCTCGATCTCGAGCTGGCGCACGCGGCGGTGGATCTCGTCCAGCTCGACCGGCATCGAGTCGATCTCCATCCGCAGCCTCGACGCCGCTTCGTCGATGAGGTCGATCGCCTTGTCGGGAAGATGTCGATCCGCGATGTAACGACTCGAGAGCATCGCCGCCGCCACGAGCGCCGAATCCTTGATGCGGATGCCGTGGTGGACCTCGTAGCGCTCCTTCAGGCCCCGCAGGATCGCGATCGTGTCCTCGACGCTCGGCTCGCCCACGAACACGGGCTGGAAACGGCGCGCCAACGCCGCGTCTTTCTCCACGTACTTCCGGTACTCGTCGAGCGTCGTCGCGCCCACGCAGTGCAGCTCACCGCGCGCCAGCGCGGGTTTCAACAAGTTGCTCGCGTCCATGGCGCCCTCGGCGCCGCCTGCCCCGACCAGGGTGTGCAGTTCGTCGATGAAGAGAATGATCCTATTGTCCGGGTTCGTGACTTCCTTGAGCACGGCCTTGAGGCGATCCTCGAACTCGCCGCGGAACTTGGCGCCGGCGATGAGCGAGCCCAGGTCGAGCGCGATCACGCGCTGGTCCTTCAAGCTCTCGGGCACGTCGCCGGAGATGATGCGCTGGGCGAGTGCTTCGGCGATCGCGGTCTTCCCCACGCCGGGCTCGCCGATCAGGATGGGGTTGTTCTTCGTGCGACGCGACAGCACCTGCACCACGCGCCGCACCTCGTCGTCGCGCCCGATCACGGGGTCGAGCTTGCCCGCGCGCGCGGCGGCGGTGAGGTCGCGGCCGTACTTGGAGAGCGCCTGGAACTTGTCCTCGGGAGAGTCATCGGTCACGCGCTGCCCTCCGCGAACGCCCGCCAGTGCCTTCAAGAGCGCCTCGGGCGTCACGCCCCCCCGGGCGAGCACCTTCTGCGCCGCATTCCCTTGCGCCGGGTCCGCGAGCGCCATCAACAGGTGCTCGACGCTCACGAACTCGTCTTTCATCTGAGCGGCATGCTTCTCGGCGCGATCGAGCACCGAGCGCAGGTCGGCGCCGAGATAGGCCTGGCCGCCCTGCACGCGCGGCAGCGACTCGAGCGACTGCTCCACGGCCTGCGCGAGCGACGCCGCGTTCACGCCCAGCTTCTGCAGCACCGCGGACACGGTGCCGTCCCGCTCATTGAGCAACGCCACGAGCAGGTGCTCGGGCCTCAGTTCCTGGTGCGAGCGATCCCGCGCCACGCGCTGCAGGCGCTCCAGCGCCTCGCGCGACTTCACGGTGTAGCGATCGAGATCCACGGTGGCCACCTCCGCGACTGACTGATGCGAAAGGTAGCACAGCGATGCAGGGGCTCAGGGCGGGCCTGACTCTACGCCGCCCGGTCGATCCACGGGAGCAGCATCGGGATCAGGCGACGGGCGACTTCCGGATACTCCATCGCGAACCACACCGCCTTGCGCAGTGCATTCCACGGGAGGTCCTCGGTCTCGATGCGACGCGCGAGGTCGAGCAGGCGGGCGCGCGCCTCCGACTGCCGCGAGGCGGGAACGCCCATCGACGTCAGCTCGTCGAACATCGACGCGACGGCGATCGCATCCGGATCCGAGAAGCCGTGCTCGGACGACTCGTGCGGCGCGCGCTGGACCTTGCGGCCCGTGGCGCCGAGGACCGGCGAGGTGCGCATGAAGTCCGCGGTGGCGCGCGAGAGCTCGGCCGAGTCGGCGCGGTGGACCGGCGAGTCGTCTTCGGCGTCCGCCGCAGGATCGGATTCCGGCTCGGCCGCCTGTGCGGCCGGCGGCAGCGGCACGATCTTCTTCTGCGCGGCGGCCGACGACGGCTCCGCCGCGGACTCGCTCGCGTGGGTGGGCGCGGGATCGACGTTGAACTCGGGATCCCCCGAGAGCGGCGGCACGATCGAGAGCGGAGGCCTGCCGGCCGCCGGTGGTGCTGCGGCCGCTGCGGGCGGTGTGGCGTTCGGCGTCGCGGCAGCCGGTGCCTTCGAGGCCGCGTTGTCATCGGTGCCGCCCCGGAACTCGGCGCTGATGAGCGACTCGATCGACACCTTCTCGATGTTGGCGCGGAGCGTCGTCGGGCGCGACATCACCACCGACATCCCGGCCTCCGACGGCCGCGCGCTGCCCTTCGCCGTTGCCGGGTTCGGCGGCTCGGGGGCCTGGGGGCTGCTCGCGGGCGGGGCGGGCGGCCCGCCGGGCGCCTGCGTCCTCGGCTGCTGCTGGGGCACGGGCCACGCTCGCGAGGGCGGCCGCGTGTCGACCTCATCGCCGACCGGGATGATGTCCAATGAGCGCGGAGGCAGCTGCGTCAGCGCCGAGGAGTTGCCCGTGTTCTGCGGCGGCGGTGGCGGCGCGGGCTTCTCTCCGAATCCGGTCAGCCCCAGGAGATCGCGCAGCTTCGCGGCGACGCCGAGGCCCTTGCGCTTCTGGCGCGCATCGGACGGCGGTGTCGAGTGATGCTTCGGCAGCACGGTCCCTTCCGGGGGCGTGTCGATGTGCAGGCGCGACGGCGGCAGGAACGAGGGATCTGCGCCCTGCGGCGGCAGCTGCTCGAGCTCGGCGGCCGAAGACGCCGCGTCCGATCCGTGAAGATCGCGGCTCGGCAGGTCCACGGTCGGGAATCCGTCCTCGAGCGCGCTCTCCTCGGTGGGCAGTGCGTCGCCGTCGGGCAGGTCGGGGACACCGTGCGCGCGAATCTCCTCGATGAACGAGTTGAGCACGCGCGCCGCCTCCTGGCAGCCGCGGCTGAAGCTCTCGCGCTGCGTGCGCACGTCGGCGCGCGGATCCACGGGCGAGAACGGGATGCGGCGGAAACGCTCGGCGTGGTTCTGGTCGGCGGGCCAGATGCGCTGCAGGATCGTGATCGCGTTCTGCCGCCAGTTCTTGAAGCCGGGGTCGCGCGACGTGGCGTTGCGCAGGCCCGGGATCTCGTTGATGAGATCCTGCAGCCACTGCGTGGCGCGCTCGACCGTTTCGCCGTGGCTCACGCGTGCACCTCGTGGCAGGCGCTCGCCTGCGCTCGCGCAGCGATGGCGACCGGCATCGCCCGGGCGTCACCAGTCCGAGAAGCGCTCCTCGCCCCAGGGATCGGCCTCGTTGTGATAGCCGTTCCTCTCCCAGAATCCCGGAGCATCGTGCTCCACGAGCTCGAGCCTCGTGATCCACTTGGCGCTCTTCCAGAAGTAACGCCGTGGAACCACGAGCCGCAGCGGCCAGCCGTGCTCGGGAGTGAGCGGCTCGCCATCGTGCTTGTCTGCGAGCAGAACGTCATCCTGATCGAGCTCCGTGAGCGGGAGATTGGTGGTGAAGCCCTGTTCCGCGTGGATCACGACGAACCGGGCCGCGGCCTTCGGCAGGGCGCGCTTCAAGACTTCCTTGATCGAGACGCCTCCCCAGACGTTGTCGAAGCGGCTCCAGCGCGTCACGCAATGGATGTCCGAACGCACATGTACGCGCGGCAGCGTTTGGAACTCCGACCACGTCCATCGCTGGGGATGCTCCACGAGTCCGTCGACGCGCAGCTCCCACTTCGTGAGATCGACGCGAGGCACCGAGCCGTAGTGGAGCACCGGCCACTTCTGGGTCTGGACCTGCCCCGGTGGGAGCCTTGGCTCCTGGCGGGGACTGTCGATGCGGTTATCGGCAGCTTGCGAATCGATTTCCATCTGAATCTCCGCGGCCGCTGGAAGGCCCGGCCCGAGCCGGGTCCGTGGGAGCTGCCAGCGTAGCAGCCCCGGGCCCCGCGGCGGGAACCTGTGCAGGCGCGGGGCACCCCGGCTACTTACGCGCCAGGCGCCTCGCTGTGAAACGGCTGGTGGGTGAGCGGCGACCACCGCTCCCCCCCAGACTTCGTGAATTCTCAGTCTTCCGCGGTGGGCTTGCGCCGGGAGCGCTTGGCGGCCGCGTGGATCTCCTTGCTCGCGAGGCGCTGCTCCCGCGATGCCTTGGTCGGGCCCGTCGGTAGGCGCGGCCTGGGCTTTCGCTTCCGCGCCTCGAGCGCGCGCCAGATCCGCTCCAGCGCGATCTTTCGATTGCGGAGCTGCGAGCGGTCGTCCCGCGCGATGCGCACGATGCCGGTGGGCCGGTGCGTCATGCGCACGGCCGACTCCGTCTTGTTCCGGTGCTGTCCCCCGGGACCCGGGCCGCGGAACGTCTCGACGTCGCAGTCCTGCAAGAGCTTCTTCAGCTGTGCGGGCAGTGGCATGGCGCGAGCGTACGCCATTCGCTCCGTAATTCCACGGGTTGCGGTGCGGCCGAGGCAGTCGATAGGTTCACGCGATGCACATCCCCGCGTTCTCCCTGTTCTCCGCGATCAGCGAGCTGTTCGTGACCGCAGGCGTGTTCTACGTGATCCGGCGCAACTGGACGCGAAAGCCATTCCCGTTCGCGTTGTTCCTCACCGTGTCGCTCTTCGAGGCGCTGGTGAACGTGATGTACATGGCGAGCCGGAGTGCCGCGGCCACCGCGCCGGGCGCGAAGGAAGCGCTGTCGACGGGAATGAAGATCGCGTACGCGAGCCACGGGCTGCTGTCGCTGATCGCCTACCTCGTGTTCGTGGTCCTCGGCGTGCTGGCCTACCAGGAACAGAAGGCCGGGCGCTGGTTCTTCCCCGAGCGGGCGGCCCTGACGTGGAGCTTTCTCGCGCTGTGGGTGGTCAGCATCGGCTCCGGCGAGGTCATCTTCACGCTGCGCTACCTGGTGTGAACGGCGGGGAGCCGGCACGGGCCCAGAACATCGTGCCGTTCGTGGCGCCCCGCTCGCGGCGATTGCGGGCACCGCTGCTCGTGCTGCTGTGGTGGCTGCTGGCGATCGAGGCCCTTGGCGGGCTCGTGATCTTCTTCATGCGCCTGGCGGCGGGAACGATGCCGGGCGAGACGGTGCACGTGATCGCCGGCGCGGGCCTGACGCTCGTCTACGCGATCTACCAGTGGCAGCACTGGTTCCGCGTCTCTCCGTGGCGGGGAAGGCTCGACTACGCGCTGGGCCTGATCGGCGCGATCGCGATGGGGATCACGCTTGGCACCGGCTACGTGCTCGCGGTTCCGTGGTGGTCGATGCGCGTCGCGCATCGCGCCGCGAGCACGGTCGCCTACTCGTCGTTCGTGAGCGCCGCGCACAACATCATGAGCATGCTGGTGCTGACGTTCGTGCTCGCGCACCTGGCGGCGGTGCTACTGAGGGACCGGGTCGGGAGGAAGTAGGGACGTAGACCGCGTGGCCGCGCCTGACAGAGACTTTGCTTGACCTGATTTCGCGCGCATCGAATCCGCGTGTCGTGGGCGCATCTGCGAGCAGCGCGTGCGTACGCCAGATCCGCTGACGCGGCAAGTTGCCACCGGCTTCAACAGAATTCTCGTCGGATGCCGATCCAAGGCCTCTGCCGACGCCCTATTGCGTCCGCGTTGCGCGTGAGAGAATCGCGCGTGCCCCCGAGACCATCCGCCCCCGCGGAGTCTCGCGATGCCCTCCTATAGTCGCGCGCACCTTGCCGATCACGTCCTGCTTCGTGCCCTGACCACCGCCGTCAGCCAGGACCGTGCCACGACGGCCGAGATGCTGGCGCTCATCGCCGAGGTGGAGCATCGCAGGCTGTATGCGGGCGAGGGCTTCTCGTCCATGTACCGCTATTGCATCGGGAAGCTGGCCATGACCGAGGACATGGCCTGCAAGCGGATCGCCGCCGCGCGCGCAGCCAGAATGTTCCCAGCCGTCCTGCCTTCGATCGCGGACGGTCGGCTGAGCCTCACCGTGGTGGCGATGCTGAAGAAGCACATCACGCTCGAGAACGGCGAAGAGTTGCTGTCAGTCGCCGCCGGGATGACCAAGTCTCAAGCGGAGCTGTTGATCGCGGAACGATTCCCTCAGGCGGACGTCCCGACGACCCTGGTGGCCGCGCTGCCGCCGTCACGGCCCACAGCCGCTCATCAACCAGCCCAGAATGACCTGCTCGCCTTCCCGACGTCCCCAGCCGTGACGCCGCAAGTTGCTGGAAGCATGCCAGGGGCTGGGAGCATGCCGGGGGCTGGAAACATGCAAAGGGCTGGAGGTATGCCAGTCGTTGGACAAATGCAAGAGTTACCCGTTCCGGAACGGGTGGATCCCGAGAATTCCGTGCCGATCGCCGTTCCGCAAGTACCACTTGCGCCCCAACGCCGCATCGCGCCGCTCTCCCTCGACCGCTTCGAGCTGCGCCTCACGATCTCGCAGCAGCTTCACGACAAGCTTCGTCGTGCCCAGGAGCTACTCGGCCACGCGCTACCGAGCGGTGACATTCCGCAGCTTCTCGAACGCGCAATCGACGAGCTGATCGCGAAGCAGGAGAGGCTCAGGTTCGCGGCAACCGAGAGGCCGCGAAAGACACGCAGGACATCCCGCAACCCTCGTCATATCGCGGCAGAGGTGAAGCGTGAGGTGCACAGACGCGACCAAGGCCGCTGCACGTATGTGAGCGAAGATGGGCACCGCTGTGAGTCGAGAGAACTCCTGCAATACGACCACGAGATCCCTGTGGCTCGTGGCGGAGCCGCCACGGTCGCGAACCTTCGATTGCGGTGCCGCGCGCACAACCAGCTCGAGGCCGAGCGCATGTTCGGGGCGGGATTCATGGAGGAGAAACGGAACGGCTCGCGCGTCGGGCGCACTTACAATTGAGCACGCCGGCATCGCACCTTGATTCTCGGTCGTGCCGGCTCACGCCCCCACCCACCTCGCCAGCCACGCGTGCACTTCCCGGTACCAGAGCAATGAGTTCTTTGCCTTGAGCACCCAGTGGTTCTCGTCGGGGAAATACACCAGGCGCGCGGGGACGCCCTTGGCCTTGAGCACGCCGTAGATCAACAGGCCCTGGCCGATGGGCACTCGGTAATCGCGCTCGCCGTGCATCACCAGCATGGGCGTGTTCATGCCTTTGGCGAAGCGCACCGGGGACCACAGGTCCTGCTTCTCGAGGCCATCCCACACCTCGCCGCCGGCGGCGCGGCCGCGACCCTGCGTCACGTCGCTCGCGTACTGCGCGGTGAGGTCCGAGACGCCGGCGTGGTTGATGATGCACTTGAAACGATCCGTGTGGCCGGCGATCCAGGTCACCATGTAGCCGCCGTAGCTGCCGCCGGTGACCGCCATGCGCTTCTCGTCGACGAGCCCCGAGGCGATCAGCAGGTCCGTCGCCTTCATGATGTCTTCGAAGGGCCGCGCGGCCCACTCGCCCTGGATCCGCTGGGCGTAGTCCTGGCCCCAACTCGTGGAGCCCTGGAAGTTGACGAGCGCCACGACGTAGCCGGGCGCGGCGAACGCCTGCGCGTTCCAGCGCGCGTGCCAGAGATCGCCGAACGTGCCGTGGGGGCCGCCGTGGATCATGTGCACCAGCGGATACTTCTTCCCCGCGACGAAGTCCGGCGGCAGCACGAGGAACATCTGCACCGTCTCGCCACGGGAGCCCTCGAACGTGGTTTCGCGGACTTCGCCAGTGTGATACTTGGCGGCGCCCTCCTCCGTGAACTTCGTGATCCTGGAAGCGGGGCCGCCGATCTGGGCGGTGGTGAACACCTCGGCGGGCTCGGACAGGGTCTGGGAAAGGAACGCCACGCGGCCGCCCGCGAGCGGCATGGGCGATGACGCGCTGCCGTCGCCGGTGAGGGCCTTCGGCTCGCCGCTTCCCGAGTAGGTGAAGAGCTTCAAGCGCGCATTCTGCTCGGCTTCGAACACCAGCGCGCCGTCCGCGGCGAACTCCCAGTGCAGGGGCGTGAGATCCCAGTTGGCGAGCCACTCCTCGTGCTTGCCGCTCGCGCGATCCACGCGCATCAGGCGCACGCGGTCGGCGTAGAACTCGATGTCGTGCGTCATGCCGTAGACGAGCCATTTGCCGTCGGGCGAGTAGCGCGGGCGCAGGTCGTCGGCCGGATGCCCGGTGGTGCGGCACGTGAGCGCGCCACCGCCTGCGGGCACGGTGTAGATGCGCGACACCACCAGCGAGCGCTGCGCGTCGAACGAGATGCCGGCGAGCGCGATCTCGCGGCCATCGGGGCTGATGTCGTACTGGCCCGAGGGGTCCATCCAGTCGAACCACACCGTCGAATCGGGCGTCAGGTCCCGGACGGTCTCTTTCGCGAACTCGTAGAGAAAGAGATGTGGCACTTCACCGGTCGTGAGCCAGGTGTCCCAGAAGCGATAGAGGCGCTCCTCGGTGACGTGCGCCTTGACCGGGTCGTCCGCGCGCCGCTTGAGCTCGGCCGCGGTCTGCTCGGGCGTGAAGTGGCCCTTGATCACGGTCGCCGCGAACACGAGACCCGAGCCATCGGGCAGCCAGCGCGGGTCGAACACGCCGAGCGGCAGGTCCGTGAGCTTGCGCGGCTCGCCGCCCTCGAGCGACATGAGCATGAGCTGCGTTTTGCCGTTCGCGTCCTTGCGCGTGAATGCCAATTGCTTCCCGTCGGGCGAGACACGCGGCTCCGACGCGGAGGCATCCGGTGTCGTGATCGATGTCGCCGCGCCGCCGCCGACCGGAACGCGATAGAGCTGCGTGCGGCTCTCGTTCTTCTCCAGGTTCCAGCGTATGATCGGCACCACGAGCGCCTGGCCGTTGGGGAATGCCTGGGGCGCGCCGAGGCGCGGCAGCGTCCACAGGTCCTCGGCGGTGATCGGCCGCGTGCCGCGGCGGGCGGGATGGAGCGTGCTGACGGGAGCGCTGGTGGTGGTCATCGGGGAGCCTCGCGTTCGGGGGTCGTCGCCTGCGAAGTCCGCAGCATAGCGCCCCACGGCTCGCCCCGAAGCCCCGACACTACGAGCGCGGCGGGCGCGGCGCTCGAGCACCCCTCGGTGCTTCGCGTCCGCTCGCTCTCCTAGGGGCAGCTGGCCGTACAGGACTGGGTAGAAGTGCCCGCGGCGAAGACCCCGAACCACTCGGACAGGTCCGCCGCCCCCACCGTGCCGCTTCCGTCGTAGTCCGAGCGGGCGTGTGGCTCACCGCTCCCGAAGTCGGCCAGCCAGATGGACAGGTCATTCGCGCCCACCCCACCTGCACCGTCCAGATCGAACACCGACACCGCCACGTCCGCGACGAAGACACCGTTGGCGTAGACATGGCCGGGCCCCAGGCTCGGAGCGTCGTTCACCCCTGTGCTCGAGCCAAGCAGCGTGAACGTCGCCTGTCCCTGCGCGTTCGTGAACTTGCGCACGGTGTGGAAGGCGCAGCTCATCGTCACGTCCGGGTCCATCTGGTCGGAGCACAGCACCACGTCGGGGAGGTTGGATAGGTCCAGTACCACCGAAGCGCCGTTCGTCACGTTGTTCGCGAGGTCGCGGATGACGATCACGAATTGCCCGGCGGCGCGGTCGGGTACACCGGCCTGGGTGTCCACGGCACGCACCTGCGTCGGCACGGTGCAATTCGGTGGGTACACGCGCGGGCTTCCCCAGGCGCAGGTGGCGATCGAGAGGATCAGGATCGCGGTCAGGAGCAGAGGGCGTATCGAGTGGGTCATGGTGCACCTCGCGAATCACGGAGCGAGCCGCCTCGCGGTCCAGGGCGTGTGCCTCGGCGCCGGGCTCGTCTCCACCGCCACTACCCCGACTCCGGGTCCGCGTCTCCCGCATCTGTCAGGGTGGCTCCCGTGGGGCCCGGTTGACCCCCGAGCCCAACGGGCTATGCTCCGTGGTTCGAACGCCTATTTCGACGCTGCCCGCCCGCCTCCCCCGTCCCGGGGAGCCCTCCGGACGGGCGTTCCAGACCGCCCGACCCTGACTCGCACGGGTGCCTGGGTGGAAGGACATGGACACCATGACCATTGCGAAGCCGGATCCCTCCTCGCTCGACGACCGCCGCGAGTCCGAGCGCTTTCATCTCAATCTCCTGCTGGGATTCAAGCGACAGCTCCCCGACAGCGACCCTGTCGAGACCCGCGAGTGGCTCGAAGCCCTGGATGGGGTCGTCGAGGTCCAGGGCCGCGAGCGCGCCGACTTCCTGCTGCGCCGGGTGCTCAAGCGCGCACGCCAGCTGCACGTCGGGCTGCCGGGGCTCATCCAGTCGCGCTACATCAACACCATCTCGCCCGAGCAGGAGCCGCCGTTCCCCGGCGACGAGGAGATGGAGAAGCGCATCCGCCGCATCGTGCGCTGGAACGCGGCTGCCATGGTCGTGCGCGCGAACGCGAAATCCGCCGGTCTGGGCGGCCATCTTTCGACCTATGCTTCTGCCGCGAGCCTCTACGAAGTCGGCTTCAATCACTTCTTCCGCGGCAAGGACGACGGCGGCTCGGGTGACCAGGTGTTCTTCCAGGGCCACGCCGCGCCCGGCATCTACTCGCGGGCGTTCCTCGAGGGCCGGCTCACCGAGGCGCAGCTCGAGAACTTCCGCCGCGAGTCGAAGCGCGGCACCGGGCTCTCCAGCTACCCGCACCCGCGGCTCATGCCCGACTTCTGGGAGTTCCCCACGGTGAGCATGGGGCTCGGCCCCCTGAACGCCATCTACCAGGCGCGCTTCAACCGCTACCTCGTGTCGCGCGGCATCGCCGACACCGCCAACTCGCGGGTGTGGGCGTTCCTCGGCGACGGCGAGATGGACGAGCCCGAGGCCACCGGCGCGCTGACGCTGGCTGCGCGCGA
>Ga0070688_100000998_pt1 | contig 14198 bp, 10 predicted proteins | sample KBSS13HmetaG_FD_64679 | JGI IMG/M metagenome (GOLD analysis project Ga0070688, IMG submission 64679) | Switchgrass rhizosphere microbial communities from Kellogg Biological Station, Michigan, USA - KBS S1-3H metaG | ecosystem: Host-associated > Plants > Roots > Rhizosphere ...
CCAGAACGGCAAGCTCTCCGTCTTCAGCCCGGCGCTGGTTCCCGACTGCCGCAAGGCCAAAGGCAAGGGCAACCACCGCGGCAACGGGCGTTGAGGGCGGTTGCAGGCGCGATAGGGCTCGCGGCGGTCTGCGTCGCAATCCTCGCCCCCGCTTCCCTCGCCGGAGCTGCCGGGCCGGTGGCAGGCCTCGATTCGCGCGGCTGGGAGCTGGTCTCGCCCGTTGACAAGAACGGCGGCGGAGTCGGGCTCCCCGACAGCGAAGCTGCCGGCGTCATCCGAGCGGCAGCGACGGGAGGTGCCCTCGCCTACGGCTCGGCCAGCTCCTACGGTCCGGCCCAGGGCTCACTTCCGGTCAACCAGTATATCGCCCGCCGGCTAGGCGCCTGGGCAAGTGAAAACGTAACGCCCCCGGCCCTCTCGGGCACCTATGACACCGGCGCCTACCGCGCCTTCTCCGAGGACCTCGGCGCCGCGATCCTCGCCGACGGCGAAGCGTGTCGAAACGGCTCCAGCTCCTGCGCAGCCGAAGGGCCGCCGCTCGGCCCCGGCGGCCCGGCCGGCTACCGCAACCTCTACCGCCGCGACCGCAATACCTACACCCCCCTCGTCACGGCCGCCAACTCGCCGCTGCTGAGCACCCCGGCGAGCGACTTCGACCTCAGCTTCGCCGGCGCCGATCCGCAGCTCGTCCACGTCGTGGTCTCCACCTGCTCCGCGCTCGTCGGCGGCGCCACCGAAGTTCCCGGCTCGGCGGGCTGCGACCCGGCTGCCCAGAACCTGTATGCGTGGCAGGGCGGGCAGCTGCAGCTTGTGAACGAGCTGCCGGGAGCGAACATCAGCAGCCCCGGCGCAACGCTGCCCGCCGGCCCCGCGCCCGGCCTGGGCCCTGTCGCCGACGGGGGGACGCGCGTGTACTGGTCCCTTGCCGGCGACCTCTACCTGCGCGAGGCGGAGGAGAGCGTCCTGGTCGCCGCCGGCGCCGAGTTCCAGGCCGCCAGCCGCGATGGTTCCCTCGCCTTCTACCTCAAAGCCGGACACCTCTACCGCTACCAGGCGGCAACCGGCGAAAGCACGGACCTGACCCCGGCCGGAGCGGTGATCGCGCTGGTGAGCGCCTCCGGCGACGGCGGCGTCCTCTACTACGTCACCGACAACGGCCTGTTCCGTCTCCAGGCCGGGATCGCCACGAAGCTGATTCCCGGCAGCACCACCGAGTTGCCACCGGCGCTGGGACGGGCCCGCGCCAGCGCCGACGGGTCGCGCCTGTTCTTCGACAGCTCCCGCTCGCTGCTTGCCGCCGACACCAACGCCTCGTCCGACGTCTATGAGTGGGAGGCGCAGGGGGTCGGCACATGTACCCGCGCCGGCGGCTGCCTGGGCTTGATCTCCGACGGCCGCAGTGGCGGCGCCTTCCTGGTCGACGCCGGCGCCTCTGGGGACGACGTCTTCCTCACCACCACCAGCGTCCTCTCGCCGCGCGACCCCGACAGCGCCCTCGACGTCTATGACGCTCGCGCCGGCGGCGGCGAACCGGACCCGCCGTCGCCGAGATGCCTCGGCGACGACTGCCCGGATCCCTTCGACGCGGGCCTCTTCGAGATCCCGCCGACCGCGACCCTCCCAGGGCAGCCGAATCCGCCGCCGCGCTTCGGCAAAGCCGGGCAAAGGCCGAGGAAGCACAAACACAAGAAAAGGCATAGGAAGCGCCATCACGATCAACAGGGCCAGCGCCACCGTGGAGGCCGCCGATGAGGGCTCTGCGGCTGCCCGCGTTTGCCGTGGCGGTCCTGTCGGTGCTCCTCGTGCCGAGCGTCGCCGACGCCGCGTTCGGCTTCGCGCCTGGCAGCGCCGGCTTTTCGGTCGCGTTGAACCGTGGCGGTGAAGCCGCCCACGAGGCCGGCACCCATCCCGACCAGCTGCGGATCCACCTCGGCTTCAACACTGCTGACCACTTCACCGACGGCGATCTGCGCGAAACTGCCCTCGATCTTGCCGCCGGCCTGTTGGTGAACCCGACGGCAACCGAAGAGTGCAACCCCGGTCAGTTCGCGACCCCGCGAATCTCCCCCTACGAACAGAGCGCCTCGGGCGAGAGCTGCCCCGACGGCTCCCAGGTCGGCGTGATCGCGATCCACTCCGGCAAAGACGGGGCGACCGTCCGCCATTTCGGCCTCTTCAACCTCGCCTCCCCCTACGGCAGCGCCGAGGCCTTCGGAGCCTCCCCTTACGGGGTGCCGCTGGTCTTCAGGGCCGGCTTGCTCGACGCCAGCTCGAACCCGGCGCTCCGCTTCACGCTCGCAAACGTCTCGCAGAAACTCGACATCGGGGCGATGGACCTGACCCTCTGGGGCGCCCCCTGGCATTACAGCCACGACGTCGAACGGGGCAATTGCCTGAACGAGCAGGACCCTGCCGACTACCACGGCCAGCCCTCCCTCCCCGGCTCGCCGTTCAGCGGCGGCACCTGCTACCTCACGCTCTCGGCTCAGCACACCAACGTGCCCCGGGTAGACGCCTACCTGACCCTGCCGACGGTCTGCGGGACAACGATGCGGTTCGGCGCCAGGGCGAGCTCCTGGCAGGAGCCGGAAACGGACGAACGCACGGTGCTTTCGGAAGCCTTCGGCCAGCCGGTCACGATCGACGACTGCCTTGAAGTGCTGACTAAAGCGAAGATGCAGCTGCGCACCGATCGTGCCGCCACCGCCACCGGGATCGTCTTCCGCTTCGAAGTCAACGACGGCGGTGGCTTTCGCAACTTCGACGGTCACGTCCGCTCGCCGATCAAGAGCGCGCGCGCCTTTCTGCCGGAGGGCCTGACCCTGAATCCGTCCCTGGCCGCCGGCCTCGGCTCCTGTACGCAGGAGCAGTTCGCCCGCGAGAGCGCCGGCTCGGCCGTGGGGGAGGGGTGCCCCGCTTCCTCGAAGATCGGCGAAGTCAGCGCCACCGGCCTCCTCGGCCTCTCCGAAGCGCTCAAAGGCTCGGTCTACCTGGCGACCCCATATGCCAACCCGAACAACAGCCTCATCGCCCTCTACATCACCCTGGCCTCGTCGCGGCGCGGGCTCTTCTTCAAATCCTCGGGGGCCGTCGAGCCAGAGCTGAGCGACGGGCGGCTGAAAGTCAGCTTCGACGACCTGCCGCCGATCCAATATGACCTCTTCACCCTCAGCCTGCGCGAAGGCGAACGCGCCGCGCTGGTCTCGCCGTCGCTCTGCGGCACCCATCGCGCCGCCCTCGAATCGTCCCCCTGGTCGGATTCGAGCGTGGTCCTGCAGGCCGACTCCAGCTTCACGCTCACGTCCGGAGAAGGCGGCGGTCCCTGCCCGACCGGTGGCGCGGCGCCGTTCCACCCTGCCCTGCAGGCGGGCTCTGTCAACCCGAACGCCGGCTCCTACACGCCCTTCAAGCTGCGCATGACCCGGACTGACGCCGAGCAGGAGATCACCTCCTACTCGGCGACCTTTCCGCCCGGGCTGCTCGGCAAGCTGGCCGGCGTTCCCTACTGCCCGGAGGCGGCGATCGCCGCCGCGGCATCGCGCAGGGCCGTGGAGGAGGCCCAGGACCCGAGTTGCCCCGCGGCCTCGGAGATCGGGCACACCCTGGCCGGCTACGGGGTGGGCTCCACCCTCGCCTACGCGGCCGGTGGCCTCTACCTCGCCGGCCCCTACCACGGCGCTCCCTTCTCGATCCTCGCCGTCGACTCCGGCAAGGTCGGGCCCTTCGACCTCGGCGTCGTGCTCGTGCGCTCGGCGATCCGCATCGACCCCCGCTCGGCCCAGGTCTCGATCGACTCCGCCGGCTCCGACCCGATCCCCCACATCATCAAGGGCATCCCGATCCACCTGCGCGATATCCGCGTCGACGTCGACCGTCCCGGCTTCACCGTCAACCCGACCAACTGCGATCCTCTGCAGACCAGCTCGAGCCTGAGCGGCTCCGGGGTCAGCTTCTTCGATTCCGCAGACGACGTCCTCGCCACCACGAGCAACCGCTACCAGCTCTCCAACTGCTCGGCCTATGGGCTGCGGCCGAAGCTGACGCTGAGGCTCACCGGCCGGACCCGGCGCGGCGGCTACCCGGCGCTCAAGGCCACCTACACGCCTCGGGCGGGCGACGCCAACCTCAAGTCCGCCGCGGTGACCCTGCCGAGCTCGATCTTCCTCGCCCAGGAGCACATTCGGCAGGTCTGCACTCAGGTGCGCTTCAGGGCGAAAACGTGCCCGCCCTCCTCCCGCCTCGGCTACGCCCGCGCGGTCACCCCGTTGCTGGGCGAGCCCCTTTCCGGCCCCGTCTACCTCCGCTCCTCGGCCAACCCTCTACCGGACATCGTCGCCTCCGTCTCCGGGCGCGGGGTGGAGATCGAAGTCGTCGGGCGAATCGATCGCGGCCGCGGCGGCGGGTTGCGCGGCTCCTTCGAAGGCCTCCCCGACGCTCCGGTGACCAGCTTCACGATGAAGCTGGCCGGTGGCAAGCGCGGGCTTCTGGTCAACTCCGAGAACCTCTGCGACGGCCCCCAGGTTGCCGGCGGCCGCTTCATCGCCCATAACAACGCGACCGCGAAGCTGACGCCCAAGCTCGCCGTCGAGTGCGGAAAGCACGGGCACGGCAGAAAGGGCCGACGGGGATGAGCGCGCGCTTGCCGGCGATCGCCGTCGCGGCGGCCATCGCCTTCGGCACCTTCAGCACCGCCGCGCCGGCAGAGGTCGCCCAGAAGGGCTCGCTGCGGGTCAAGTTCGACGGGCGTCTGAAGCCCAAGCGCCTGCCGCGTCTGGGGACCAGCCCCGTGGCCGTCTCCATCGCCGGCAGGATCACGACCACCGACGGCTCCGAACCGCCGCAGCTGCGCCGGATCGAGATCGAGATCAACCGTCACGGCCGCATCGATTTCGAGGGCCTTCCCGTCTGTCGCCTGGAGGAGATCCAGCCGTCGACGACCGAGAACGCCCTGGCGGCCTGTCGTGCCTCCAAGGTCGGGGAGGGCAGCTTCTCGGCGAACGTCGCGATTCCCGGGCAGACGCCCTTCCCCTCGCGCGGCAAGCTCGTCGCCTTCAACGGCCGCGAGGCGGGACGCCCGGTGATCTTTGCCCACGTCTACGGCACCGATCCGGTGCCTACGTCCTTCACGCTGCCGTTTGCGATCGCCCGGTCCAGGGGAACCTTCGCGACGACGCTCAGCGCGGCGCTGCCCGACGTGACCGGAAAAGCCGGCTTCGTCACCGGCATCCGGCTGAATCTCCAGCGCAGCTTCCGCCGCGGCGGCCGCAGCCACGGCTACCTCTCGGCCGGCTGTCCGGCGCCGCCCGGCTTTCCGGGCGCGGTCTTCCCGCTGCTCCGCGCCAGGTTCGGGTTCGCCGGAGGCATTTCCCTCGGCGAAACCCTGGTCCGCAACTGCAAGGTGCGCTAGGCGTGGGCGTCGATCTCGATCGGACGCCGAGAGCGCGGGCGCGAGAGGCCGGCGATCCGCGTCAGCGGCTCATCGCGGCGATGGTCGAGGCCGCCTCACGCTACGGCTACGGGGACGCCACCGTCGCCCGGGTGATCGAACTCGCCGGCGTCTCTCGGGCCACCTTCTACGAGCATTTCACGGGACGCGAAGATTGCTTCTTGGAGGTCTACCGGATGACCGCGCGGGAGGTCGGCGGGGCGCTGGGAGCGGCGGCGGAGGCAAGCGCGCCCGCGGAGCGCCTCGGCGCCGTGCTCGACGTCCTGGTGACATTGTTGGAGAGCAGCCCCGCGGCGGCTCGCCTCGTCCTCGTCGAGGCCCTTGCCGCCCCCGCTCCCGTGCGCGCGGAGCACGAAGCGCTGATCGCCACCGTCGAGAAGCTCGTCGCTCGCTCCCTCGACGCGCAGCCTCCCGCGGCTGCGATCCAGATTCCGGCAACGGCGCTGCTCGCCGGAGTCGGAGAGGTCCTTGCCACTCGGACGCTGAGCACCGACCCGATCGATCTTTCCAGGGTGCGCGCCGATCTCACGAGGTGGATCGACGCGTACCGGCTCCCGGCCGGCTTGTCCCCGCTGTCGCAGCGTTGCTGGCGGGAGCTCGGCCGCTTTGCCAAGACGGTCGGGCCTCGTACCACGCGTGAGCCACCCTTGCTCCCACGCGGCCGCAGCCCGCTTCCCCCCGCCCAAGCCGCCGGCGCCCGCCGCCGCCGCCTTCTCGATGCCACCGCGCGGCTCGCGGCCGCCGACGGCTACGCCGCGCTCACGGTCGCGCGTATCGCCGCCACTGCACGAGTGCCGCGTGCCGCCTTCTACTCCCACTTCGAATGCAAGCGGGAGGCCTTGCTGGAGGCCCAGACCGTGGCTTTGCAGGAGGGTATGGCCGCGGCCGCGGCCGCGTACTCACCAGTGGGGTCCTGGGGGCAGCGCATCTGGAGAGCCGGAGAGGCGCTGCTGAGCGATGTCGCTGCCAACCGGGATTACGCCCATCTCGATTTCGTCGAGTCCTACGCGGCGGGGCCGTCGGCAGTGCGCCGCCGCCACCAAAACCACATGGCCTTCGCCATCTTCCTCGAGGACGGCTACCGGCAGGTCCCCGAGGCGGTGCCTCTGCCAAGCCTCTGCACGGAGGCGGTCGCGGGCGGCGTCTTCGGGATGATGCGCAGACTTGTGGTCGAAGGGAAGGCAGAGCGGATGCTCTCCATACTGCCCGCCGCCGTTTACACGATCCTCGCCCCGTTCATCGGTCCGGTGGAGGCGTCCGCTCGGGTGCGGGAGTGGACACCAGGGGGACGCTGAGGAGCTCGAAGAGAGAATCCATCCTGCCCGCCGCGTCGGTGTCGACCGTGTATCGCCTGGCTGGTCTGCCGAGCGTCGCACCGTCTTGCTCCCCCGGTTGCTCGTGCACCAGGCCGACCGCCTCGAGGGCCTTCAGGTGCCTGCGAATCGTGGTGTCGCTGTTGTGGCAGCGGCGACGGAGCTCGTCAATCGTCGCCGGCCTCAACTCGCAGAGGGCCCGCAGCACTGACAGCCGGATCGGATCGGTCAGAACCGCTGCCCAGCTCCAATCAAGTTCGCTTTCTTCAAGCACAGGGGCCTCGGCCGGACTCTATGGCGATCCTGTGCTCCTCGCTGAACACCGGCGTCTACTTTGCGGCGCCGAAGTGTCCAGCGGCAGATGGCTTTTGCCCTCCAGAGGCGGGCTTCACGCTGTTGCCCTTTTCCACGCTCCCTTCCAACAAGTGTTGCCACGCGGCGGATGCGATGAAACCTTTCAGACACACCGTTTAACCCAACACCAAGGAGAAATTTTGCGTACTCAAAGACGCAGGAATGTGTTAATAACCAGCATCGTCGCTGCCCTCGCCCTCACCGCATTGGTAGCGGGCTCAGCCTCAGCATCGATCGTTCCGGCGAAATTCAGCAGCGAATTCGGCAAGATAAGCACGACCGGGCTTACGCTAAAGAAAAACGGGCTGGAACCGAAGACCTGTACCTTCAGCGCCTGGAGTGAAGGATGGTTCTCGGGAAGCCAATTCTGGTTCCTGAGCGAAGGCGAACAGATCCGACTGTCTTGCGGTATCGGCTTGAACATGAAGATGTACGGCGAAGCGACCTATGACACGGTCACGGGCCAGTACAACCTCCACTTCAACGACTACAGCGAAATGCAGCTACCCAGCCCGTACGGCTACTACACTCAGGTATCCAAACTGAACGGGTTCAACGCCTCGTGGGTCAACGGTTCTGGAACGACCGCCTCGACGTTCAAACTGGCCAACCAGACGTTTGGCTATGCAGGTGAACAAAAACTCACCCTCGATGGGACCACCAAAGTGACCACCTCGACCGGCGGTCTGCTTACCCTCAGTCACTAACAACCTGCCCCTGACCGGCCCGGCTCGCAGAGTCGGGCCGGTTGCGGCGGTTTGTTCGTCATGCTGCCTCAAGAAAGCCGCCCTGGCGGGGAACCAGGACGGCTATGTGGCTTCGCCACTGCAGGCGGAGCAGGGAACTCCACCTTGCCCCGCCGCTTGGGAAAGCTCGCGGAGACGATTGGAAGCGTAGCACAGCAGATGGTTTTGTCAAAAAAAGACAGTGGTCCTATAGCTGCCGCCAACCGCGTTCGGCGAGTCCCAGGCACTTCGAGAATCTGGCTCGGTTCTCACCCACCGAAGAGCCGTGGACCAGCATCGAGAACGGCCTCGCCGATGAGGGGCTGATGTTCGCGCTTGCTGCCGAGGCGACTCCGGCCTCGCTCGAAGATAGAGAGTTCAACAAGGCGCTGAAAAGTCTTTGCTGCGGGCCTGAGACTCACTTCGAGGCTTCTTTCAACACCTTCCGGGATAGGTTGGCCGAGGGATCCCGCAGATCCCAAGGTCGAGCGGCTCCTCGACCTGGCAATGCTCACCGATGCCACCCTACTTTGGTATCCGTCGAGCCACGCGAAATCGGACAGCGCACCGTCTGCAAGCTCGAGTACCTGATCCGCAACTTCGAGAGCGAACGCAGACTCGGTATTTCTGGTCCGGCGATCCGCCTGCGGACAGCCCCGGCGAGCCCGATGCCGACACTAAACAGGCCGAAGAGGTCGATCTGCGCCCCGAGGAATACACCGACATCGAGGGGGGTCTCGCGCATGTATACGTAAGTGGACGCCGACCGCTCGGTGCGGACCTAATCACCACGTTCCCTCCCGCCCCCGGTGTCGTCGCCTCGATGTTTGGCGCCGCATTCTTGATCGCTGTCCTGGTCACCGGCTTCTATCACTGGCGCGACGCGATCAGCCAGCCGGACAATGTCGACGCAGCCGTCTCCGTCTTGATCCTCATCCCTGCCTTGATCGGCTACATCGTCAACCGTCCATCTGACCCGCCCCACGCTCGCCGTTTTTTGCTTGGGGTGCAGATGCTTTCCCTCGCCGCCAGCGCCGTTCCGTTGTTGATGGCGGTATTGCTGTTGCGCTACGCAGGGGACAGTGATTGTTTGGTGCAAGCATGGTTAGGGCCGCTGGTCGCCTCTTGGGCGATCGCTGACTGCCTTCTCTTCAGCTGGATCCGCGCAGCGCGAAGCGGCGGCGAGGAGGTTGAGGAGAGACAGGTTTAGCTCAGTGGGCTCGCAGGTCAGAGCCGGAAACTCCAAGGGCGGCGTTATAACCATGCCGTGATCCGAATTCGGGAATCCAGGTGACCTCCGTTGCGTTCGTAGAGCCGGCGGACATCGCCACCGGGGAGCGAACCAGCGTCTCTCGCTGATCCCCGGCCGACGGGGGTAAAGGCAAAATCGCTGCTAAACCCTGCGCATCTTCGCGTTTTCAGGCACTAGTGCCTCAAATAGGAGCGGATTCGGGGGCGGTTGGAAACGGCTTCAGAAACCAAAGCTGCCCACGTGCAGGCCATTCCTTCGATGGAGCTAGGCGGATTCGAACCGCCGACCTCCTGGGTGCGATCCAGGCGCTCTGCCAGCTGAGCTATAGCCCCGGGCTTTGCGGGCTTGGGAAGTTGGTCCCACTGCCTCGCAAGCGACAGGATAACCGCATAGTCTTTGGCAGCCTGCGCAGGAAGCGGTGAGCATGAGCATTCTCGACGACGCCATCCGAGAGCACCTGGAACTGAAGCGCCAGCACGGCGCCGATGAGTCCGAGGTCAAACGCCTGGAGGACGAGGCGTTCGGTCCGCCTGGGCGGCCCGAGGAGCCCGACCCGCTGGCCGAGGCGCCGACCGAGTTCCTGGCCGCGCCTGAGGGGGGCGAGGGCGGGGAGCCTGAGGGCAGTCGCCGCATCAACATCGCCGACCTGCAGGAGCCGCCGGCGCCTGCCGCGCCGGCCGAGGACCCGGGCCAGGCCGCGCCTCCCGCCGAGGAGGAGCCGCCGGAGGCTGTCGAGGAGACGCCCGAGGCTGAGGAGAACCTGCCCGAGGGGGACGAGCGCCACGCGATCGCCGAACAGCCGACCGAAATGTTCGACGTCGAGGCGGAGATGGGGACCGAGGACGCACCCGCCGCCGAGGCTGCCAGCCCCTCCGACGAGGAGATCGTCGAGGCCGAGGTCTCCGAGCCGCCGCTGGCCCCGGTCGAACCGGCAACCGAGATCTATGCCGCCCGCGCCGAGCCGCCCGCGCCGGAGACCGCCGAGGAGGAGGAAGAGGACGAGGAGTTCTGGAGCGAGCAGCGCCTCTCCGACGAGCTCGACCAGGCCCTCGATGCGCCCTTCGAAGAGGAGGACGAGCCGCAGGGGCAGCTCGAGCCGGTTTCCGAGGAACACGAGCAGCCCGCCCCGCGCGCCGAGCAGCCTGTCGAGGAGGCCGAGTCGAAGACCGACTACGACCCCGACACCGGCCATGAGGACGTGCTCGAAGACACGCCCGACTTCCTCGAGGACGCCCCGGAGGACGACGAGCTCTGGTTCGAGCAGAAGCCCCCGAAGGACTTCGACTTCGACGACTAGTTGCTAGTGGAGCCAGCCGGATTCGAACCGGCGACCTCGTCGGTGCAAGCGACGCGCTCTGCCAACTGAGCTATGGCCCCGTCCTACGATTGTAGGCGGCTCGCGCCGGTCCGCCACCGGAACCATTTTCATTTCAATCAGGGTCCTTTAGGGTACTGGCGATGTTCTCCGACCTGCACGTCCACTACCCGCTGCGCGTTCTCACCGGGGTCGATCCCGGCACCACCCCGGAGCTGATGGGCTCCTCCGAGCAGCCGACGCTGGGCGATCGGGTGCGGGCCTTGGTGATCCGCTTGGCCAACAAAGTCGGCAACTTCCCGACCTGGGACGGGACCTACCGCGTCGACGTCGAGAAGCTGCGGCGGGCAAAGGTGACCCTGGCGATGTCGGTCCTCCTGCGGCCCTTCGACGAGATGGACCTGACGGTGCCTTACGGCTCGCCCCCCGGCACCGACGACTTCGCCAACCTGATGAAAGACCTGGAAACGGTCGCGGCGGAGGTGGCCACGCACGACCCGGGCGAGATCCGGGTCGTCACCAACGGCGCCGAGCTCGACGCGGCGCTCGCCGCCGGCGCCACCGCCCTCGTCCACGCGGTCGAGGGCGGCTGCCACATCGGCAACAGCGACACGGAAATCGCCGCCCACTGCGCCGAGCTGGCCAAACGTGGGGTCGGCTACGTGACCGTCGCCCACCTCTTCTACCGCCAGGTCGCGACCAATGCCAACGCCGTCCCCTTCATCCCCGACCGCCTCTACGACTTCGTCTTCCCCCAGCCCGACGAGGACCACCTCACCCCGCGCGGCGAAGCGCTGGTCCGGGGCCTGGTCGAGAACCGGGTCCTGATCGACCTCAGCCACATGGACCCGGAGGCGATCTCCGAGACCCTCGACCTGATGGACGAGATCGACCCCGGGCGGAAGATGCCGGTGATCTCCACCCACGCCGGCTACCGCTTCGGCAAACAGCGCTACATGCACGACGAGACGACCCTGAGGCGGATCGCCGAGCGCCGCGGCGTCGTCGGCCTGATCATGGCACAGCACCAGCTCAACGACGGCCTGCTGTCGAAACACAAACGGACCGAGACGCTGGAGGAATCGCTGCCGATCGTCTTCCGCCACATCGACGCGATCGCCGCGGCGACCGGCGAAAACGGCCGCCCTTCCTTTGACCACATCGGGATCGGCTCCGATCTCGACGGCTTCATCAAACCGACGATCGGGGGGATCGAAGACGCCTCCGGTCTGGCGCTGCTCGAGGCGCCGCTGCGCGAGCGCTACGGCAACGCGGACGCGGAGAAGATCATGGGCGGAAACGCCCTGCGGGTGCTGCACGAGACCTGGTCGTGAGCGACCCGACCCCCGCCGCCGACGGCTTCTACCACCCCTCCTCGGAGGAGGAGCTGGTCGAGCTCGTGCGCCTCGCCAACCGCAGGGGCCTGCAGCTTCGGGTCCGCGGCGCCGCCCACTCCGTCTCTCACGCCGTCTACACCGACCCGCCCCGGCCCGACCCCGACCGGGTCACGGTCCAGACTCCGCCCCGAGGGCCGAACGTCAACGTGATGCTCGACCGCTACCGCGGCTGGCGGGTCATCGACGAGGAGAACCGCCTGGTCGAGGCCGACGCCGGCATCCACCTCGGCCCCGATCCGAACGACCCGACCGGCGGCGCGAGCCTGGAGACCAGCCTGCTCTGGCAGCTCGACCAGGAGAAGGGATGGTCGCTGGAAGAGACCGGCGGCATCACCCACCAGACGATCAGCGGCTTCACCGCCACCGGCTCGGCCGGCGGCTCGACGCACTTCGCCGCCACCAACAACCTCTGGGGCTTCCGCTTCGTCGACGGCAGCGGCGCGGTCCACGAAGTCAGCCGTGAGGGCGAGAGCGCCGACCTCTTCTACGCGATGTGCCCCAACCTCGGCCTGCTCGGCGTCATCTCCAAGGTGATCCTCAAATGCATCCCCGCCTTCAACATCGAAGGCGAAGAGGCGATCACGACCGTCGACACCGGCCCCGCCGACCTCTTCGGCGACGGCGCCCCCGGCCGCCCCTCGCTGGAGCAGCTGCTGCAGGACACCGAGTACGCCCGGCTGGTCTGGTGGGCCCAGCGCGGCGCCGACCGGCTTGTCACCTGGCGGGCGCGGCGCATTCCGGTCGAACCCGGCTTCGAGCCCAAGCCCTACTCCCAGTTCGGCGACTACCCCGAAGCCGAGCAGTACCTGACCGGGCTCCTCTTCACGATCGTCGGCAACCTCGACGACCTCTCGCAGGCAAAGGCCAAGCTCGACCCCGAGTTCGACCAGCTGCAGGAGGCGCTGGAGCTGCTGGGGGAGAAGGACCTCGGGGTGGTGGGCGAGGTCCTAGGCAAGGTGCTCGGGGCGCTGATCGAGGGCGGCGTCGACCTCGCGATCACGGTGCTTGAGCCGGCAGCGGGGCTGATCAAGCGCGAGCTGCCCGACTTCCTACCGAAGCTGATCGCCGCCTTCAACGAACTCGACGCCGACAAGAAGGGCGCCGAAAAGGGGCAGCCGCAGCGCTTCCGCGACTTCGGCTGGCACGGGATGCCGATGGACAACCAGGCGAGCGACGTGCTGATGCCGACCGAGTTCACCGAGGCGTGGCTGCCGCTGCCGCGGGCGGGGGAGGCGATGCGGCTGCTGCGCACGCACTTCGAAGAACCGCCCGAGGCCGCCGACGCCCTCAGCCGCACCGGCACCTTCGCCTGGGAGCTCTACGCGACCGGCCCGGAGAATTTCTGGCTCAACGCCGCCCACAGCGACGGCAAAGACGAATGGAGCGAAGGCGTCTTCCGCATCGACCCCTACTGGTTCGTCAACAACAGCGAGGACCCCGCCGAGACCTTCTACGCCGATTTCTGGAACCTGCTGCGCAAAGCGGAAATTCCCTTCCGGCTGCACTGGGGCAAGTTCCAGCCGCACTACCCCGCAGGCGATCGCAGCTGGGTCGACTTCTTCCGCGCCCAGTACCTGCGCTGGGACGACTTCCTCGCCCTGCGCGCCGAACGCGACCCCAACAACATCTTCCTCACCGACTACTGGCGCGAACGCTTCGGCCTCTGGGACGAGCCGCCGCCGCAGCCGCGCGAGGTCTAGGAGGCGAGCAGGCTCTCGGCCCGCTTGCGCTCGGGCAGGTTCTGGTCGGCGTGGTAGCTGGAGCGGACCAGGGGGCCGGCGGCGACGGACTCGAAGCCGAGCTCGTAGGCGGCCTCTTCGAGGGCTTTGAACTCGTCGGGGTGCCAGTAGCGGACGACCGGGAGGTGGCTCTCGGTCGGCCGCAGGTACTGGCCGACGGTGAGGACCTGGACCTGGTGCTCGCGCAGCAGGCCGAAGGTCTCGACCATCTCCTCGTGGCTCTCGCCGAGCCCGACCATGAGGCCGGACTTGGTGACGACCTCCTCGCCGCCCATCTCCTTCGCCATCCGCAGAACCCGGGCCGAGCGCAGGAACTCGGAGCCGCGGCGGGCCAGGGGGTAGAGGCGCGGCACCGTCTCGACGTTGTGGTTGAAGACGTCGGGCCGCTCGTGGACGACCTTCGCCAGCGGCATCTCCTGGCCGCGGAAGTCGGGGGTGAGGATCTCGACCTTGCAGTCGGGCGCCAGCATCCGGATCGAGCGGATGACGCCGACGAAGGCGCTCGCCCCGTAGTCGGGCAGGTCGTCGCGGTCGACCGAGGTGACGACGGCGTGGCGCAGCCCCATCGCCTTCACCTGGTTGGCGACGCGCAGCGGCTCCAGCGGGTCGTTCCAGGTCGGCTTGCCGGTCTGCACGTTGCAGAAGCCGCAGCGCCTG
>Ga0070688_100000999_pt1 | contig 14193 bp, 7 predicted proteins | sample KBSS13HmetaG_FD_64679 | JGI IMG/M metagenome (GOLD analysis project Ga0070688, IMG submission 64679) | Switchgrass rhizosphere microbial communities from Kellogg Biological Station, Michigan, USA - KBS S1-3H metaG | ecosystem: Host-associated > Plants > Roots > Rhizosphere ...
TTTGCGCGGCGAGATTCCGCTCGGGCGGCAGCCGGTCGCCAGGCCGGAGCTCCTTGCGCTCGATCAGGCCGCGCACGAACGACACGACCTGCTCGGAGCCGCCTTCGCTCGTCCGGTCATTCTGCTTCCGCCGCGGCGCCCCTGCCATCAGAAGGTAATCCGCAGGCCGATCTGCATGTCGCGCGGGTTGTTCCGATCCTGGTTGATGAAGCCGAAGGTGGCGTTCCGCGGATTGGTATCCGGATTCCACAACACCGTGTAGTTCAACGCGTTGATCCACTCGAACCGCAGCTGCAGCTTCGTCCCGCCCGGCGCCGAGAAATTCTTGAAGAGACCCAGGTCGAGCAGATGGAGCTGGTGTGTCCGTACGTCGGGAAGCATCGATGGGAAATAGCGCACGTTGTTCGCGAGCTGGATGCGCTGATCGTTGCGCTGCTTCACCGGATCGTCGACGCCGTTGGTCTGCACGGCCGCATCGTGGAAGTAGAAGCACGACGTGTCCCACGCCGGCGCGTCGAGACCCAGGATTCTGCCGTCGACCTTCTTGCCGATGTTCGAGACGAGCGAGGTGGGGTTGCCGCAACTCGCGTCGAAGTAGAGGCTGTTCCACGTCAGCGGGAAGCCCGATTGGTACTGATACGTGCCGCTCACCTGCCAGCCGCCCAGCACGGCATCGAGCGGGCCGCTCCACTCGTTGCCCCAGTGGTGCCCGCGGCCGAACGGCAGCACGACGCTCGATCCAATCGACAGCCGGTTCGGCCGGTCGTTGGGGGAGATGCGGTCTTCACGTTCGTCCTGCTGGGGATTCAGGTACTTCAGAGTGTCGCGGGTGCGCGACCGCGTGTACTGGATGGTGAACGAGTTGCCGCTCGCAAACCGCCGCTCGAGCTGCACTGAACCCGCATGATACGAATCCGAGCCCGTCTGCTGCTCGATGCCGAACGTGCCGAACTCCGGGAACGGACGGAGCAGTTGCTGGCGCTGGACGGTCGCGCCGTTGATCGAGCTGCCGGGCAGGAGCCCCTGGAACGGATTGGACACCTGACCGGTGAGGAACGTTTCGTTCGCCGTGTCGCGGAAGCGCGACGTCGAGAGGTACTGGAACGGGACGCTGTTGATGTCGCGAAACACCGGCAGGTTCGCGCCGCGCGACCCCGTGTAGGTGAACACGGCCACCCATCCGGATCCCAAGTCGCGCTGCACTCCCACTTCCCAGCGCGTGTAGTACGGCGACCGGCGGTCCTGGCCGAGCAGATTGTTGCTCGCCTGCGGGCCGCCGACGCCCGGAGAGTTGCCGGTCAGATTCTGACCGAGCGAGCTCGTCAACCCGTTCGACGCGCCAACCGGCTGTACGAGCCCGCCGGTCGGAATCGGATTCGCCAGCGTGGCGCCCGTAAACGTCAGCCCGTTGTCGTTGGTCGTCAACACTGGCGTGCCAACGGAGAACCCCTGCTGGTTGATCACGTCGAAAAACAAGTCGTACGAGAACAGGCCGAGGCCGGCGCGAACGACCGTGCGGTCGTTCAACAGGTACGAGACGGCGCCTCGCGGGAGCGCCTTGACGAGCGTGTTGTGCGTCGCCCCGTCCTCGAAGACCAGACCGCCGGGTGCCTTGAAGCTGCCGACGGGAATTTCGGGGATGGGACTCCGCGCATACGCCGCCTGCGCCGTCGCTTCGATCGGGTTCGACACGCTCATATCGAAGCGCGCCAGATTGCGGTTCTCGACCTCGCTCATGCCCGGGTTGATTTCGAGACGCAGGCCGAGGTTGAGGGTCAGCCGGGCGTTGACGCGCCAGTCATCCTGCACGAACAGGTCGTGATACTGCTGCCTGAACTCGCCCGGCGACGCAATTTCGAATTGGCTCGACGCGGTCCCCGGTGTGGCGACGTTGCCGCTCGCGACGGTCGGCAACCCCAGCAGAAACTGCGCCCAGGACTGCGCGCGATCGTTGAGCGGGGCGGAGTTGCTGGCCCGCGTATAGGCCCCATTGAATGCGAACCGGCCGCCGGGGAAACCATCGCTGACGATCGTCCACCGCTGGAGCCGCAGGTCGTATCCGGCCCTCGTCGTATGTGCGCCCCACAGCGCCGTGAGCGTGGGGGCGACCGCGAGCGTCACCATCGGTCGATCGAAGCCGTTGCCGAAGTCCGACCGCATGGCGCCTAGCGACGCAATCGTCGAGCCGGAGTTCGTCGTGCTGAACGCGCCGAACGTGAAGAGCGGGAGGTACTGGAAACCGTTCATGAGCTGCAGGGCGGTCGCGGAGAATCCGAGCTTCGCGGGATCGAAACTCTCCGCGGGATCCCGGAACTCACCGAACCGCGAGAAGCTCACCCGGGTGTCCAACAGCAGCCGATCGCTGATCGCGGCCGTGTAGCCGCCGTTCAACCCGAGGTTCGTCCGATAGTCGAACCCCCGCGTGGCGGCGAATCCATTGATGGCGCCGCCATCGGACGCGTTGGCGGCGCCCTCGGCCCAGTTGTACCGATCTTCCTGGCGCTTGTTGTAGTAGCCGGTCCCGAACAGACGGTGCGACGCGGAGATGTTGTGGTCGACGCGCCCCATCATCGCGTTGTAGTCGTACGGACGCATCTGGTTCGTGAAGTAGTTGCTCTCGGTCCCCGGGCGGTTCGGCAGCGGGTAGAACGCCGTGTAGGCCGCGGCGACCGGGCTGATGCGACCCGCAGGAATCTGGTTCCCGGCGAACGGCGACCGGACGCCCGTCGATCCCGCGACGGTGAACGGATCGTGGATGGGGGTCGTGAACTCGCTGAAATCGCCCCGCCGCATCTTGTCGGTCGGCACCGTGTAGCTGGCAGGCTCCGGCTGGACGTCGCGCAGATGCTCAAAGGACGCCATGAAGAACGTCCGGTTCTGCGCGATCGGGCCGCCGACGGTTCCGGTGTAGCGGTTGTACTCGCGGGTCGGCTTGGCGCCCCCCGCCCGCTCGGTCAGGAGGGGAACGGCCGCGCGGCTGGCGTCCCGATTGAAATAGGCGCCCGCGCCGTGAAGCGCGTTGGTGCCGCTCTTGATCGCGACGTTGACGACGGCGCCGGCGGTGTGACCGGCAGACGCGTCGAAGGCGTTGGTCTGCACCTTGAACTGCGCAATCGCATCCGACGGCGGCGAAAACCCGACACCGCGCGCGTTCGACACGTTGGGCGCGCCGTCGAGCGTGAACTCGTTGCCGCCCTGCACGCCGTTGGCCACGATGCCGCCGAGGTTGCCGTTGTCCGCGGGACGCGCGAAATGCAGGTCGGACGAATCCATGATCCCCGGCGCGAGCCGCGTCAGCATGTACGCCGTCCCGTCGCCGAGCGGCAGCTCGGCAATCTGTTTGCTCTCCACGGTCGTCCCGGTCACGCCGGTCGTGGTGTTGATCACCGGCGAGCTGGCGGTCACGGTGATGATCTCCTCGAGGACGCCTGGCGCCATGACGACATCGACGCGAAGCACCTCGCCAACTCGCACGGGATTGTCCGGGTAGGTCACCTTCTTGAAACCCTGCAACTCGGCGGCGACGGTGTAGGTGCCGGCGTTGATGTAGAGCACCTTGTACACGCCCCGCTCGTCGGTGACCACGTCGTGCGATACGCCTGTCTCTTTGTTCGTCACCGTCACCGCGACGCCAGGCAGGACGGCCCCGGACGAATCGGCGACGGAGCCGGTGATGGAGCCGCGGAAGTCTTGTGCGGCGGCGGTCCGAACCGCCGGCGCCAACGCGGCGACAATGAGAAGGGCACGGGCCAGGGGCCTACGTCGCGACAGCATGCTGCTAGCCTCCTGTATTGACGAAGCGGGCTAGAGGTATTACCACTTGAACAACCAGATCGTCAAGGATTAACCATGTGACGGCAAGAGCGAAGCGATCTAGGGTGCAGCGACCTCACGACCGGCAGCCTCGCCGGCCCGCAGGCGGCAAGTGGTATAACCATTCAGCTGGCCAGCGAGCTGGAGCCGCCGATGGCGTTCATCACCGACGATTTCCTGCTGCACGGCGAGACGGCGCGCCGGCTCTACCGTCGCTTCGCGGCCAATCAGCCCATTCTCGATTACCACTGCCATCTGTCGCCGCGCGATCTCGCGACCAACCGGCAGTTCCGGACGCTGTTCGAGATCTGGCTCGAAGGCGATCACTACAAATGGCGGGCGATGCGCGCGAACGGCGTGCCCGAGCGCTTCTGCACCGGCGACGCCGAGCCGTACGAGAAGTTCCTCGCCTGGGCCGGGACCGTGCCCGCGACCCTTCGCAATCCGTTGTATCACTGGACGCACCTCGAACTGGTGCGCTACTTCGGCATCGACGATCTGCTGAACGCCCAGACAGCGCCGGCGATCTGGCAGCGCGCCAACGCCAGACTCCAGAATCAGGAGCTGAGCGCCCATGGCATCCTGGGCCGGTTCGGGGTCGCGTGCCTGTGCACGACCGACGATCCGGCGGACACGCTGGAACACCACGAGCGGATCGCCGCCTCCTCGCTCGAGACCGCCGTGTATCCCACGTACCGTCCTGACGCCGCGCTCCGAACGGAGGATCCGCACGCGTTCAACCACTGGATGGACCGGCTCGGCGCGGCAGCCAACGTGTCCATCTCACGGCTGCCGGATTTCCTCGACGCGCTGCGCACGCGCCACGACGACTTCCATGCGCGCGGGTGCCGCTTGTCCGATCACGGGCTGGAGCACTGCTACGCCGAGTCGTGCTCGGACGTGGACGCGGCGCGCACCTTCGATCGCCTCCGGAGCGGCGGGTTCGTGGACGCCTCCGAAGGCGCCCGCTTTGCCGGCTACCTGATGCTCTTTTTCGGCCGGCTCGACGCGGAGCGAGGCTGGACGAAGCAGCTGCACCTCGGCGCCATCCGCAACGTCAACTCACGCCAGCTCGCCGAGCTCGGTCCGGACACGGGCTTCGATGCCATTGGCGACTGGCCGCAGGTGCGGGCGCTGGCCACCTATCTCGACCGCCTGTCGCGCGAGCGGGCATTGCCGAAGATCGTCGTCTACAATCTGAATCCCGCCGACAACTACGCGTTCGCCGCGCTGGCGGACTGCTTCCAGAACGAGGGGATCGCGGGCATGATCCAGTTCGGCAGCGGCTGGTGGTTCCTCGATCAGAAAGAAGGCATCGAGTGGCAGCTCAACGCGCTCTCGGCAACCGGGCTGCTGTCGCGATTCATCGGCATGCTCACCGACTCGCGATCCTTCATGTCCTACCCGCGCCACGAGTACTTCCGACGCGTGCTGTGCAATCTTCTCGGCACGGACATGGATCGCGGAGAGCTGCCCGACGATGAACAGATGGTCGGAGGGTTGATCCGGAACATCTGCTACGGGAACGCCGCCTCGTTTCTCGGCCTCGCGCATCCTCGACCGCCGGAGGGCGTATGACGACGCGACGCGAATTTCTCCAGGCGCTCGCCGCCGGCGCGGCGGCGGCGTCTCCCTGGCCCCAATCGGTCGAGGCCCAGAGTGGGACCGACCCATGGCAGGAGCTTCCGCGCATTCTCGCCCGCATCAAGCCCCCGGTGTTCGCGGCGCGCGACGTCGACGTCACGAAGCACGGCGCGGTCGGAGACAACGCGACAGACAACACGAACGCCTTTCGCGATGCGATCGCTGCGTGCGCACGCGCGGGCGGCGGACGCATCGTCGTGCCCGCCGGCGAGTTCGTCTCCGGCGCGATCGAGCTGAAGAGCGGCGTCAACCTCCACGTGTCGCGGGGCGCCACGATTCGCTTCACACGCGATCAGAGCCGGTATCCGGTCGTGTTCACGCGGTGGGAAGGCATGGAGCTGATGAACTTTTCGCCGTTCATCTACGCCTTCGAGCAGGAGAACATCGGCATCACCGGCCCTGGCACGATCGACGGCGCCGCCGACTGCGAGCACTGGTGGCCGTGGAAGGGGCGCACTGATTGCGGATGGAAGCGGGATGACGTCAAGCAGGATGCCGATCGCAACCGGCTGTTCGAGATGGTGGAGCGCGGCGTACCGGTCGCCCAACGCGTCTTCGGGCCCGGACACTACCTGCGGCCGATGTTCATCCAACCCTACCGCTGCGCCAACGTCCTCATCGAAGGCGTCAGGCTCGTGAACGCGCCGATGTGGCAGGTGCACCCGGTCCTCTGCCGCAACGTGACGGTGAAGGACCTGCGCATCGAGTCGGACGGCCCCAACACGGACGGCTGTAATCCGGAGTCGAGCTCCGACGTGCTGATCGCAGATTGCGAGTTCAGCACCGGCGACGACTGCATCGCCATCAAGGCCGGCCGCAACGCCGACGGCCGGCGCGTGAAGATCCCCTCGGAAAACATCGTGATTCAACGGTGCCGGATGAAGGACGGCCACGGCGGCATCACGATCGGCAGCGAGGCCTCGGCCGGCGTCCGCAACGTCTTTGTCGAGGAGTGCCGCCTCGACAGTCCGCGGCTCGACATCGCGCTCCGGATCAAGAACAACGCGATGCGCGGCAGCCTGATCGAGAACGTCTTCGCGCGCAACCTCGAGATCGGGCAGGTCGCGCAGGCTGCGCTGGCGATCGACTTCCACTACGAGGAAGCCGACAAGGGCCCGTTCGCGCCGGTCGTTCGAAACGTGATGCTGGAGAAAATCAGGATGAACAAGGCCGAGTACGCGCTCTACCTGCGCGGCTTCGCGAACGCGCCCATCCGCGGAGTGTCGATCGTCGATTGCGACTTCGGAACCGTCTCGAAACCGAACCTCCTCGAGCACGTCGAGGGCCTGTCGATGCGGAACGTGCGCGCCAACGGAGTCACGCAGGCATGAACCCTCGGATCGTCATCCTGTTGTGTGCGCTGGCCGCGGTGGGTGCCCGCACCGCTTTCGCGCCACGCGCTTCGGCGTCCGAGGGCCAGGTGCCCGCTCCGAAGAAGCTGCTGTTCCTGACGCACGCAGCGCTCTACAAGCACTCGAGTCTCGCGCCGGCCGAGAAAGCCGTCGCCGAGCTCGGCGCCCGGCACGGCTTCGAGGTCACGACACTCGAAGGGTACAAGCAGGATTCGAGTCGTCTCGACCTGTCGATCGTCACGCCGGAGTACCTCGCACGCTTCGACGGCGTGATGCTGATGACGAACGGCAACCTGCCGCTCACCACCGCTCAGAAGCAGGCGATCGTCGATTACGTCCGCGCCGGCCACGGGCTCGTCGGCGTCCATTGCGCGACGCTGACGCTCTACGACTACCCCGAATTCGGGAGGTTGCTCGGCGGCTACTACCGGCGCTCGATCGTGCCGACGGCGCGAATCGACGAGCGCCACGTCGGCGTGCTCAAGGTCGAGGATCCGAATCATCCCGCCACGAAAATGCTTGGCGGCAACTGGCCCCTTGTCGAGGAGTTCTATCAGTTCGGCACGGAAGTCTGGGACGCGAGCCGACCCTCAGAGAACGTGAGCCAGGTCGGACGCCTTCCGATTCCGTTGGCGTTCTCGCGCGACCGCGTCCACGTGCTCCTCAGTCTCGACACCGAGAAAACCGACATCAGCGATCTGGGACCGGAGATTCGGAAAGGCGGCGACTATCCGCAGGCCTGGACCCGGACCGACGGCCGCGGCCGCGTCTTCTACAGCGCGCTCGGACATCGCGACGACATCTGGTCGAACGATCCCGTGTTTCGGGCGCATGTAGCGGGCGGGATCCGCTGGGCGCTGTCGCTCGAACCGTAGGTGTCTATGGCGCTTTACATTTCAATGGAGCGCGAGGCTTCAGCCGAGCGAGAGGTTGCCGCGTACGGCTCACGCTCGGCTAAAGCCTCGCGCTCCACCGTTGTGGAAACTCTAGCCGGCCGGCGCGGACGCTCTACGGCTTCGGGACGAGCCGGAGGATCTTTCCCTCGTTGCCGTCGGTCAGGATGTAGAGCGCGCCGTCCGGACCCTCGCTGACGCCGCGGATCCGAGCGCCAGCGTCCGCGAGCAGCCGCTCTTCCGCGATCACCCGATCGCCGTCGAGCACGAGCCGAATGAGCGCGCGCCCCGCGAGCGCCGACACGAAAAGATTTCCCTGCCAGGCGGGAAACCGTGCGCCGGTGTAGAACGCGATTCCCGCCGGCGCGATATCCGGTGTCCAGAAGTACACCGGCTGCTCCATTCCCTGCTGGCTCGTCTTGTCTCCGTTAATCGGGCTGCCGGTGTACTCGCGTCCGTACCCGATCTCCGGGAAGCCGTAGTTCTTCCCGCGCCCCACGATGTTGATCTCGTCGCCGCCGCGTGGACCGTGTTCGCTCGTCCACAGCGTGCCGGTTCGCGGATGAATGGCGATGCCCTGAATGTCGCGAAATCCGAGCGCGTAGATTTCCGGATGCGCGCCGGCTTTGCCGACGAACGGATTGTCCTTCGGGATCGACCCGTCGCTGTTGATGCGCAGCACCTTGCCCATGTTGCTGGCGAGCACCTGGGGCTGCGGCCAATCGACCACGTTGATGCCGAGACCGCTCGGAACGGTCGACGTGACGAACAGCGTGCCGTCGGGCGCCTGGATCAGCCGTCCGCCGGTACCTTCGGCATCGAGCAGCACTTTGAGATCTTCGAGCCGGCGATCGTCAGCTGACAGACGCGCGCGCGCCGCGACGAGCACTCCAGGGCTGCGCGGCAGGGCGGCTTGATCGGCGCCATCGGGCAGCACGGTGTAGGTGAGATACAGCGTGCGATTCGCCGCAAACGCGCGATCGGCGCGCACCTCGAACAACCCCTGGCCGCGCGCCCACAAGGTGGACGGCAATCCTTCGACGGGCTCCGACACCTTGCCGTCCTTCGCCACGATCCGGATGCGGCCGGGCCGCTCGCCGACCAGGATGCGGCCGTCCGGAAGAAAACTGAAGCAGAACGCGCCCGCGAATCCTTCGGCAACGGGCTCGACGACGAACGCCGCGGTCTGTGCGGGCTTGGGCGCGCGCGTCTGCCCCGGCCACGCCGGCGTCGGCGCATAACCATCGGGCGCGATGCTGCCGGCCGCGGCCGGCGTTGGTCCGGGAGGCGGAGCGGGCGGCCGCGGGACCGGCGGCACTCGTTGAGCGCTTGCGGCGGCCGCAAGCGTGAGCGCGATTGCGGCGGTCATGAACGGACGGGTCATCGTGATCGACGATTCTTGATCAGTTCGACATCGACGCCGCGATGATCTGCTCCTGCATCCGGTATCATCCAGGGATCATGACCAAGCATTCTCGACGGCTCATCATTGGCGCCTGCGTCGCGGTCGCGGTGAGCGGTGTGTTCGTGCGCGCCCAACAGCAAGGCGGCCTGAGCGCAGCCGACAAGACGCGGCGATGGGATCTCGAGAACGAGCTGCAATCCATCGCCACCGTCGAGCGCAAGGTGATGATGCCGATGCCCGATGGCGTCCGGCTCGCAACCGACATCTACCGGCCGAAAAATGCGGGCCCGGCCAACAAGGTGCCGATCGTCTTCGTGCGGACCCCGTACAACTTCAACTTCTGGGACGTGCACAACGGCGTTCCGGCCGACATGACCACGGTCCTCGCCGCCGTCAAGCGCGGCTACGCCTACGTCGTGCAGAACGAGCGCGGGCACTTTTTCTCTGAAGGCAACTACGACATCCTCGGCTCGCGCACCGACGGCTTCAACGCCATCGACTGGATGACGAAGCAGCCGTGGTCGAACGGCAAGATCGGCACGACGGGATGCTCGTCGACGGCCGAATACCAGATGGGCGTGGCGGCGCTCGGGCACCCGGGCTACGCGGCGATGAACGTCCAGGGATTCGGCGCCGGCGTCGGCCGCGTCGGTCCGTACTACGAGCAGGGCAACTGGTACCGCGGCGGCGCGGTCCAGATGCTGTTCATCGCGTGGCTGTACGGCGAACAGAACCAGGCACGGCCGATGTTTCTGAACAACCTGTCGCGCGAGGATTTGATCCGGGTGTCGAAATCGTTCGACCTCGCACAGCATCTTCCGCCGGTCGACTGGAACAAGGCGCTGTGGCACTTGCCGACTCAGGACATCATCAAGGCGGTCGACGGACCGCACGGCATCTTCGCCGACCCGATGCCCGTGGAGACCAGCGGCCGCATGATGCAGCGAACACCGAACGATCCGGCGTGGTACCGCGGCGGGCTCTACCACGACGACATGAAACTGGACGTGCCGGGCCTGTGGTTCATGTCGTGGTACGACGTCTCGGTCGGTCCGAACCTCGCGCTGTACAGCCACGTTCGCAAGACCGCCTCCGCCGCGATCGCGGACCAGCAATGGGCGGTGATCGCGCCGGTCGCGCATTGTGCCTACACCCGCGCCACCGCCGACACCATCGTCGGCGAACGGAGCATGGGCGACGCGCGGCTCGACTACAACGAGATCGTCTACGGCTTCTTCGATCGCTTCCTGAAAGGGGAGAAGAACTCCAGGCTGGATACGCTGCCGAAGGTGACCTATTTCACGATGGGGCTCAACAAATGGCAGACGGCAGACACGTGGCCGCCGGCCGGCGCCCAGCCGATGACCTTCTTCCTGTCGAGTGCCGGCAAGGCGAATTCCCTGACCGGCGACGGCGCGCTGGCCGCGGCCGCGCCCGACGCGGACAAGCCGGACGGGTTCACCTACGACCCGATGAATCCGGTCCTCTCGTACGGCGGCAACGTGTGCTGCACGGGAAACGCGGTGCAAGCCGGCGCGTTCGATCAGCGGCGTATGGAAGCGCGCGACGACATCCTGGTCTACACGAGCGAGCCGTTCAAGGAGGGCACCGAGGTCAGCGGCCCGATCACGCCGACACTGTACGTGTCGTCGGATGCCAAGGACACGGACTTCACGGTGAAGGTGCTGGATGTCTATCCCGACGGCAGCGCCTACAACCTCGACGAATCGATTCAGCGGATGCGCTACCGCAACGGCTATGACCAGCCGCTCGCGTGGATGGAATCAGGCAAGGTCTACAAGGTCGCGCTGCAGCCGCTGACGACCAGCAACTACTTCGCCGCCGGACATCGTCTGCGGATCGAAGTGTCGAGCAGCAACTTCCCGCGCTTCGATCGCAATCTCAACACGGGCGGCAACAACTACGACGAATCCAAAGCTGTCGTCGCGCACAACGCGGTGCACCATTCGAAGCAGTATCCGTCGCAGATCACTGTGACAGTGGTGAAGCGCCCGACGCCTTCGACAGCGGGCGCGCGCTGAGCGGGCGGGGCAGGAAGGGCGGGAAGGGCAGGATAGGCAGGATGGGAAAACACTGAGCCTTTCCTTTCCCGCCTTTCCTGCCTACTCACATCGCAGCGCCGTTACCGGATCGACGCGCAGGGCGCGCAAGGCGGGAATGTAGCAGGCGACGAATGCTGCAGCCGACAGGATCGCCAACGCACCGGCGAACGTCAGCGGATCGGTCGGCGTCACGCCGTAGAGCAGCGACGCTGCGAATCGCGTGAGCGCGAACGCCGCAGCCAATCCAATCGCGAATCCGATCGCCGCCAGCCGCATTCCTTCTCCGAGGATGAGCCGCAGCAGGTTGTTCGTCTGCGCGCCGAGGGCGCGGCGCACCCCGATCTCCCGCGTGCGCGACACCACCGCGTACGCCATCACTCCATAGATCCCCACCGACGCGAGCAGCAGCGCGAGCAGGCCGAATGCGCCAAGCAGCGTGCCGGCCAGCCGGGCCGGCAGCAGCGCCACCAGCATCTGCTCCTCCATTGTCTTCACATCGACGACCGGCACATTCGGGTCAACCGCCCGGATCGCCTCGCGGACCGATCCGATCAGCGCACGAGGATCGCCGGCGGTCTTGACGTGGAGCGTGACCGTTCCGTTGTACTCCTGCCACAGCGGCAGATAGTAGAAGGGGCGCGGGTCTTCGCCGAGCGTGTTGTATTTCCCGGTGCGGGTCACGCCGACGACTTCGCGGAACGGCCCGCTGGAACCGTTGGCGCTGAGCCGCTTGCCGATCGGATCGGCATTCGGCCAGTAGCGGCGCGCGAATGCTTCGTTGACGATGACCACCGGAGGCGCGCCGGCACGGTCGGCGTCGGTGAACGAGCGGCCGCGCAGCAACGGAATGCGCATCGTTTCGAAGTACTGCGGGCCGACGACGTTGTAGGAGGTTTCTGTGTCCTCGCCCGGCTGCGGCTGGTAGCCCTCGATCGCCGTGCCCCGCCGCGATCCGCCGATGCTCAGCGGAACGCTTTCCGCCAGCGTCGCCGATTGCACGCCCGGCACCGCCGCGACGCGCGCCAGCACGTTGTCGTAGAGCACGCGGCCGCGCGCCTGGTCGTAGCCCTGAAGCTCCGGCACCACCATCATCACGATCATGTTGCGCGGATCGAAGCCGGCATCGATCGCGCGGGCGCTGAACAGGCTGCGCACGAACAACCCCGCGCCGACGAGCAGGAACATCGAGCACGCGACCTGGGCGACCACGAACGCCCCGCGCAGCCGCGACCGCCGCGTCCGCCCGAGCGCCGCATCGTCCTTGAGAACCGGCACGATGTCGGTTTTCGACGCGTGCCACGCCGGAGCGAGGCCGAAAATCAACCCGGTCACAACGGACAGCGTGAGCGTGAACATGAGGACCGACGGGTCGAGACGAAGATCGATCGCCAGCGGGATCGGCACCGGCGGCTTGAACGACGTCAGCACGCGCATCAGCCACCAGGCCACGAGCACGCCGAACGCACCGCCGGACGCCGCAAGCAGGATGTTTTCGGTGAGCAACTGACGCACCAGCCGCGCGCGTCCCGATCCGAGCGCGAGGCGGACACCGATCTCCCGTGTGCGGGCCGCGCCGCGCGCGAGCAGCAGATTGGCGACGTTCGCGCACGCCGTCAGCAGGACCAGACCGACGACGACCAGCAGCACGGCCATGAATCCAGCAACCGGACCGGTCAAATCCGGATGCAGCCGCGCATCGCGTTCGGCCACGACCGATATCGCGCGGCCGGCGTTGCGAATGGTGCGCCATTGCTGCGGATACGTGGCATACAACTGCGCCGCGATCACATCGAACGCCGCCTTCGCCTGCGCGAGGCTGACGGCCGGGCGAAGCCGAGCCAGCAGAAAGAGTCCTCGCGAGCCGCGCTGCTCGGTCCAGCTTCCGGATTCCCCAATCGACAGCGTGCGCGACACCAGGATCGGAATCCAGGCATCCAAGGACAGGCCGCGCAAGCCGCCTGTGTACTCGCGCGGGGCCACGCCGACCACGGTGAACGGTTGGCCGTTGAACTGCAGGGTCCGGCCGAGGACGCCAGGGTCGTTCGCAAAGCGACGCGTCCACAGGGCATGACTGATGACCACCGCAGGCGCCGCCTCGGGCCGATCGTCGGCGTCCCCGAGCACGCGGCCGCGCGCCGCGCCGACACCGAGCATCGTGAAGTAGTTGCCCGAGACGGCCTCGACGAAGGCCAGCTCGCTCTCGCCCGTCGCATTCATCGAGACCGGCGTCAGGCGATACGCGGCGACATCGGCCACCGTCTTCGCCCGCTCACCAAAATCCTTGAAGTCGGGATACGACGATGATCCGTACTGCGTGCTGCTGAAGTCGCTGGTGTAGATCGCGACGATGCGCTCCGGCTCCGCGACCGGCATCGGGGTGAGCAGCAGCGCGTGCAGCAAGCTGAAGATGGCGGTGTTACCGCCGATGCCGAGGCCAAGCGACACGATTGCCGCGAGCGCGAAGCCAGGCGCGCGCGCCAGAAACCGCGCGCCGTAGCGCATGTCACGAATCAGTGTTTCCATGGCTACTCGTACCTCAGCGCTTCAGTCGCGTTGATCCGCAGCGCGCGGCGCGCCGGAACATAGCAGGCGGCCACGCCGATCGCGGCAAACAGAAGCCCGGCGCTCGAGAAGGTCAACGTATCCAGCGGCGCGATGCCCATCAGCAGCGAGGCGATCAGTCGTCCGGCCGCCGCGGCCAGGAGCAGCCCAATCGCCGCGCCGCCGAGCGTCAGTAGCAGACCGTGTCGGAGCACCATACCCATCACATCGCGCGGCTGCGCACCCAGTGCGACGCGGATTCCGATCTCGCGCGTGCGGCTCGCCACCATATGCGCCGTGACGCCGTACACGCCGATGGCGGCGAGCAGCAACCCGACCATGCCGAGACTTCCCGAGACCGATGCGGCGACCTGCTGCGGGATGAGACCGAGCTGCGCGTGCTCCTCGAGCGTTTGCGCCGCGACGATCGGCAGGTTCGGGTTCATCGATGCGAGCAGCGTGCGGATCTCTCCGGCCAGGCG
>Ga0070688_100001000_pt1 | contig 14176 bp, 9 predicted proteins | sample KBSS13HmetaG_FD_64679 | JGI IMG/M metagenome (GOLD analysis project Ga0070688, IMG submission 64679) | Switchgrass rhizosphere microbial communities from Kellogg Biological Station, Michigan, USA - KBS S1-3H metaG | ecosystem: Host-associated > Plants > Roots > Rhizosphere ...
CAGCCATACGAACGGCAGGAAGATCGCCAGCGTGCAGCCGCTCGAGGCGAGCATCCCCGGCAGCAGCTCGGCGAGTCCCGCGGCGAGCGGCACCTCGGTGCGGTGGGCGAGGTACTCGACGACGACGATGGCATCGTCCGCCACGAGCCCGATCGCGGCGGCGATGCCGCCGAGCGTCATCATGTCGAGCCCGCCGCCCACGAGCTGCAGCACGATCAACGTCATCGCGATCGCGCCCGGCAGCACCAGCGCCCGCGTGAGCCCGAGCCGCAGGCTGCCGAGGAACAGCATGACGATCAGGATCTCAGCGAGCGTGCCCACCATCAGCGCGTCGCGCGCACCCGCGATCGAGTCGCGCACGAGCAGCGACTGGTCGTAGATGATCTTCACCTGCACGTCGGGCGGCAGGTCGCGCCGGTGGTCGTGGAACCATTGCTTGGCCGACACGGCGAGCGTCACCGTGCTCGCCGTCTTCTGCCGGAGCAGGTTCACGTGCACCGCTTCGACGCCCCCGGTGCGGTAGCGCGTGAACTCGGGCGCCTCGCCCAGCGTCACCGTGCCCAGCGTCGAGAGCGGCACGTGCGCGCCGTCGGCGAGCGGGATGGGCACGCCTGCGAGCGCTGCCAGGTCGCCCGGCCGATCGTCGGCGAGCCCCAGGTAGAGCTCGCGGTTGGACTCGAGCAGTCCAACGGACTCGACCTGCGTCGCGCGCTGCACGTTCGCCGCCACGCCGGCCGCGGTGAGGCCGCGTGCCTGGAGCGCGCCGGGGTCGAGCGTGACGCGTGCCTCGTAGCGCCGGCCGCCCTGCACCACCACCTCCGCGCAGCCGGGGAGGCGCGCCAGCTCGGGCTGCAGCCGGAACAGCGCCAGGTCACGCAGCTCCGCGAGCGAGCGGGACGGAGACGAGAGCGAGTAGGCGAGCACGGGGAAGAGCGCCGGGCTCATGAGCCGCGCGTCCACGCTCGTGCCCGCCGGCAGCGCACCGCGGACGGCATCGAGGCTCGCCTGCACACGCTGGAGCGTGAGGTCCATGGGCGTGTGCCAGGTGCAGTCGATGTTCATCTCCACCGAGCCGCGCGCCGTCGTGCTCCGCAGCTCGCGCACGCCGGGCACGCGGCGCACCGAGGCTTCGAGGGGCCGGGTGACCGTGCGCAGCATCTGCTCCGCCGGCAACTCGCCGGCGTCGGCGATCACGGTGATCCGCGGGAACGTCACCTCGGGCAGGATCGCCGCGGGCGCGCGCAGCCCTGCCGATGCGCCCATCGCCAGCAGCACCACGAACGCGAACAGCACCGCGCGCCGCTGCTGGCGCACGCCCTCGAAGAAACGGGTCATCGCTGGGGCTTCACGTGGGTGCGGTCCGGCAGCCCGCGCTGGCCCTCCACCACCACGAGCATGCCCGGCGCGAGCGTGCCGCCCACCAGCTCGCGCCAACCGTCCACGGTCGCTCCCAGCTTCACCGGCGTCCACGTCGCGGTGCTGTCGGCGCCAACGACCACGACGCGCGCGCTGCCGTCCAGGTCGTTCTCCACCACCGCGGCGGCCGGCACGGCGGGCGACTCGCGAGCCCCGCTCGTCTTCATCGCCATGGTGCCGAAGCGATCGAGCAGCGGCGTGGCGCCCCCCACGGGCCTCAACCACACCAGCGTCGCCTGGTCCGACGCGCTCGCCGCCGGCAGCACGCGGCTCACCCGCACGTCGTGATCGGGCTCGCCGACCGTGCGCACGACCGCCGCCATGCCGCCGTGCACGAGCTGGGTCGCCGCGGCGGGCAGCCGCGCCTCGAACACGATGCCCTCGAGGGGCGTGATCGCCAGCACCTCGGCGCCGTCGTTGACCTCGGCGCCGGGCTCGGCGTCGCGTCTGGTCACCACGCCCGCTCGCGGCGCCACGAGCGGCACGCGCACGAGATCGCGATTCGCCAGCGCCGTGGCGCGCTCGGCCTCCGCCCGCGCCGCCGGATCGTGGGCTTCGCGCAGCAGCAGCTCGGCGCCGCGCAGCGCGGCGCGCGATTGGCGCGTCACCAGCATCCCGAGCGTGTCGCCGGCGGCGACGTGGTCGCCGAGCTTCGGCTCGAGCGATTCGACCACGGCGGCGAACGGGGCGGGCAGCGACACGTCGCCCGAGGAGCGCCATTGCCCCGGCGCCTCGACGGCGTCCGCGAACGAGCGCTCCTCGACCGCGGCGGTGCGCACGGGCACCACGGCGGCGGGCGTGGCCGCGTCCTCGTCGCTCTCGGCGTGGCGCGAGCAGCCCGCGGCGAGTGGCAGCAGGGCGAGCAGCAGGATCGTCGCGGGCTTCATCGTTCCTCCGCCTCCAGTCTCGCGAGCCGCTCGTCGAAGCGCGCCTGCGCGAGCCGCGAGCGCGTGTCGTCGAGCGTGTTCCTGGCGTCGAGCAGATCCAGGATCGTGGCCGCGCCGGAGGCATGCAGGCTCCGAAGCCGCAGCAGGTTCTCCTCGGCCAGCGCCGCGCTCGCGCGCGCGCGGGTGACGCGCAGCGACGCATCCCGCCAGCGATCGAGCAGCTCCAGCGCCTGGCGCCTCGCCTCGCCCTGTGCGGTCGTGGCGCGCAGCTCGGCGGCCGTCATCGCGGCGGTGCGACTCGCCACGTCGTGACGCGCGCCCGGATCCGTCACCGGCAGGCTGAAGCGGAGCGCGGCGGAGGCACCGAGATCGCGCGCGAGTCGATCGGAGAAGGTGGCGTTCGGGTTGTTCGCGAGGAGATCGGGCGGCACTGCGGTGGTCAAGTCCGAGCCCCAGAGCCCGGCGTCGAGCGCCAGCGAGAGCTGCGGCTCGCGGCGGTGCCGGGCGAGCGCCAGGTCCAGTCGCGCCCGCTCGCTCGCGATCCGCGCCTGTGCCAGTTCCGGTGCGGCTCCGTAGCGAGCGAGCGTCGCCAGCGAATCGCCGGCCGCGGGCGGCCCCATCGGCTCGTCCTCCGCGGGCGCGCTCACGTTGGCGAGCGAGTCCGGCGGCAGTGCCAGCCAGCGCGACAGCTCACGCGCCACCGAGTGCGCCGCGCGCTCGCTGGTCTCGAGCGCCGAGACCGCGTCGTCGCGACCGAGTGCCGCGCGCTGCGCGTCGGCCTTGCCGCGCGTGCCGGCGCGCGCGTCGGCCGCCAGCTCCACGGCGAGGCGGTCGAGCCACGCCAGCGCCTCGCGCTGGGCCCGTGACTCCTCGGCAAGCTCCACCACGGTGAGCGCCAGCTCGCCCGCGCGCAGGCCGGCATCGCGGGTGGCGAGCCGCTGGTCGGCGAGTGCGGCGCGTGCGTCCAGCTCGGCGGTGCGCCGGCCGTGCACGCGCACGCCGGCGTCGCGCAGCGGCCACTCCATGCCCACCTTCAACTCGTATTCGCCGAGGTTGGTGAGCGTGGGGTCGTAGGAGCCGTCGGGCGCCACCGTGGCGCCGCCGAACAGCGAGAAGCTCGGGCGCTGGTCGAACGAGTGCCCCACCGAGTCCTGGCGGGCGGCGAGGCTCGTGGCGCGCGCGATGCGCACCTCGGGGGCGCGCGCCCGCGCCAGGGCCACGCAATCGCGCACGGAGAGCGCCTCGCCGGCGCGCGCTTGCGGCGCCGGCACGGCCAGCCACAATGGGAGCAAGACGAACGCTGAAGCCGCGGGGCATTTCATCCGATCATCCTAGTGCTCCCGACCTGTCCATCCGGTCACCAGAACCGTCTCTTGTCGGTCAAATCGAGGTCATGGCGCGCATCGTACTCAATACGTTGGGGTCGCTCGGTGACCTCCATCCGTACCTCGCGATCGCGCTCGAGCTGCAGCGCCGCGGGCACCAGCCGGTGGTGGCCACGCACGGCCTCTACCGTACGCGCGTCGAAGCCATGGCTTTGGAGTTCGCCGCGGTGCGCCCGCACGGTGAGGACTGGGGCGAGCCCGCGGGTGTGATCCGCGAGGCCATGGACGCGAAGCGCGGCAGCGAGGTGGTGCTCCGGAAGCTCGTGCTCCCCTATCTGCGAGAGAGCCGAGACGACCTTCTCATCGCGGCACGGGGCGCCGACCTGCTGGTCGACCACGTGCTGTCGTTCACCGCGCCATTGGTAGCGGAGACGCTCAAGGTCCCGCGCGTCTCCACCACGCTCCAGCCGCTGGCGATGTTCAGCCGCTACGACCCGCCTGTGAACCCCGCGAAGCCCTGGCTGACGCCGCTCCGGAACCTGGGCCCCGCTGCGTGGGGCGTGCTGTGGTGGCTCGCGAGGCTCAGCACACGGAGCTGGTTCCGCGAGGTCGACGTCATCCGCCGCGAGATGGGGTTGCCCGCGACCAGGCGCCACCCGATGTTCGACAACGCCTCATCCGACCTCCACCTCGTGCTGTTCTCGCCCGAGCTCTCGGAGCCGCAGCCGGACTGGCCGGCGAGCGCGGTGCAGACGGGCTTTCCCGTGCACGACCGCGGCGAGTCGGGTGAGCGGCTGCCGCTCGCGCTCGACGTGTTCCTGCGCCAGGGCACGCCGCCGATCGTGTTCACGCTCGGCTCCTCGGCGGTCCACGCCGCGGACGGCTTCTACGTCGCCGCGGCCGAGGCGGCGCGCGCCCTCGGCCGGCGCGCGGTGCTGCTCACGGGCGAGCAGGGCTTGAACCCGGTGCCCGGCGTGCCGTCGGTGGTGCACGCGCCCGCCGGCGCTCCGATCGTGACGGTTCCCTACGCGCCACACTCGGAGGTCATGCCGCGCGCGTGCGCGGTGGTGCACCAGGGCGGTGTCGGCACCACGGCGCAGGCGATGCTCGCCGGCAAGCCCATGCTCGTGGTGCCGTTCAGCCACGACCAGCCCGACAACGCCGACCGCCTGCGCCGCCACGGCGTCGCCCGCGTGCTCGAGCGCTCGCGCGTGAGCGCGGCCGCGTTCACGAGCGAGTTGCAGGCGCTGCTCGCCGACGAGCCGCTCGCCGCGCGTGCGCAGGCGATGGCGGCGCGCATGAAGCAGGAGCCCGGCGCCGCCGGCGCCGCGGACGCGATCGAGGCGCTGCTGGCTAAGAGCGGACGCGCTTCGCGGGCGGCGACATCCGCCTGAGTGTCTCGCGCAGCGGCGCCATCACCTTCTTCGTCACCTCGGGATCGCGGTTCGTGAGCACGATGAGCGTGACGTCGCCCTCGTGCTGCCACTCGCTCGAGATCCCCGGCGCGCCGCCCGCGAAGCCGAAGCCGCCATCCGCCGGCGGCCCGAGGGCGTTCGCGTTCTGGTCGGGCCGCGAGCCGCCCGTCACCCACGCCGACCACGCCGGCCCACAGAGCTTCGAGCCGAGCAGCGCGTGGTCGAACTTGAGCAGGTCCGCGGTGGTCGAGTATCCGCCCCCCGCGGCGCTGCCGCGCGCCGGGCGCGTGGCCTGGTTGTCGCGCTCGTCGCCGCCGCCCTCCTGCGTGTAGCCACGCGCCACTTTCCGCGTGCCGTCACCCTCGATCGGATAGCCCGTGCTCTTCATCCCCGCCGGGGCGAAGACGTGTCTCATCAGGTAGTCGTAGTAGTCCTCGCCGGAGGCCTTGGCGATGACCTCGCCCAGCAGCGCGTAGCCGCCGTTCGAGTAGCGCTCGCTCGTACCCGGCGCGAACCACAGCGCCTGGTCGCGGATCAGCGCCAGGTAGTCGCGGTTGTGCCGGAGCTTCGACTTGTCCATGGCCTGGTAGGCGTCGTTGAAGAAGTCGCCCACGCCCGAGCGGTGGCGCGCCAGCATGTCGATGGTGATCGAGTCGGCGTGCGGAAAGTCGGGCAGGTACTTGGAGAGCTTGTCGTCGAGCGAGAGCTTGCCGGCCTCCGCGAGCTGAGCGACGGCCGTGCGCGTGAAGATCTTCCCGATCGAGCCGAGGTTGAGACGCGTGTCGGTGGTCATCGGCGTCTTCTTGGCTCGATCCGAGAGCCCCCAGGCGTTCGAGAGCAGTGTCGCGTCCCCTCGAACCAGCAGCGCCACGCCCGAGAACTCGCCGGCGCCGGCTTTCTGGTCGAGCGTGACGCGCATGTGGTCCGCGGCGTCGCGGTCGGTGAGCGGCGAGCCGACGGGACCCGGCGCGCTTCCCATCTGCCCGGGCGGACCCGCCTCGAGGCGCACGCCGAGGAGCTTGTGCGGCGCGCTCTCCTCGCCCTGGAAGATCGCGGTCACCTCGTCGCCGTTCCCGGCCTTGCAGCGCACGCTCATCGACGTGGGATCCACGTTCACGACCTCGAGCGGCGTGAGCCCGCCCGAGCGCGCGAGCGTGGCGCGGCGGCGTTCCAGCCGATCGTCGATCGAGACCTCGGCCAGCGCCGATGCCGCCATGTGCTCGCCGAGGAGCGAACGCGCGCCGGCGTCGTCGGCCTTCAACATGTCGAACCACGCGCGCACGTGCTTCGCAAGGTCGGTATCGGGCCAGGTGAGGCCGGCCGCGTGGGCGGAGACCGTGAGCACGGTGATCGACGCCAGCCACAGGAGACGCTTCATCACATCCTCCGACAAGTCGAACTCGAGGGGAGCAGCCGTCCCAAGAGAGTCTCGGCGAGCGCTATGAAGACGGCGTGAAGCGGCTCGCCCCCGGCAGACGCACCCGGAAACAGGCGCCCGCGCCGGGCTCGCTCTCGACGCTCACCTCGCCGCCGTGGAGTGCCGCGAGCTCTCGGACGATGGCGAGGCCCAGCCCTGAGCCGGCGCTGTCGCTGTCGCGCGCGCGGGACGCGTCCGCGCGCCAGAAGCGGTCGAACACGTGCGCCTGCTGCTCCGGCGTGAGCCCGACGCCGCTGTCGCGCACCTCGAGCCACGCCTCGCCGTCGCGCGCCGCGACGCTCACGCGCACGTCGCCGCCCGCCGGCGTGTGGGCGATCGCGTTCGCGAGCAGGTTCCTCAGCACCTGGCCGATGCGCGCGGCGTCCACGTTCGCGGGCACCGGCGGGCCGTCCGCGAGCGCCAGGCGGACGCCGGCGGCCTCCGCGCGCGGGCGCACCGCGGCCACCGCCTGCGCGGCGACGTCGCGCAGGTCCTGCTCGGCGCGTTCGAGCGGCAGCCGCCCGGCCTCGGCGAGCGAGAGGAGCTGCAGGTCCTCGACCAGCCGCGCCAGCAGCAGCGTCTCGTCGTGGAGCGCGCGCAGGCCCGCGTCGTCGGCCGGCGCGAGCCCATCCTGGATCGCCTCGATCCGGCAGCGCAGGTTGGTGAGCGGCGTCCGCAGTTCGTGCGCGACGTCGGTCACCATCTGCCGGCGGAGCGCCTCCGCGCGTTCGAGCGAGTCGGCCATGCCATTGAACGCGGCCGAGAGCTGGGCCAGCTCGGTGGCCCCCGCGACCGGCACGCGCGAGCGGAGGTCGCCCTCCGCCAGCCGCCGCGTCGCCTGCGTGAGCGAACGCAGCGGTGCCAGCACGCGGGTCGTGGCCACGAACAGGAGTGCGATGGAGATCCACGCGCCCGCCACCATCGGCCACAACAGCACGCGGCCCACGGCGCCGCGCACGGGATCGCCCGCCCCGGCACGTCCGTCGGGCGGGCGGCGCGGCATGTAGAAGGAGGTGACGATCCCGGTCACGCGGCCGTCTTCACCTTGAAGCTCGCGGCGAGGGGGGTGGTCGAACAGCAGCCGCATCATCCGCCCGTCACCTCCGTACTCGAGCACGATCGCGTCGTTCGGCCCGCGGGAAAGTCGGGCGTGGCGGAGGTCCGGGCGCGTCGCCGCGACCACCGCGCCAGACGACGACTGCAGCACCAGCTCGACGCCCGGCGGCCGGTGCACGGTGACGAGCACGCTGTCGGCCCCATGCCACTCGAACCCGGAGGCGGGCACCCGCGTGAGGCCCGGGCCCGGAGACCACGCCACGAGCCTCGTTGCCGCATCGGCCACGGACGACGTGTCGCGGCCGCCCTCCAAGCGGGCGAACTCCTCGACCAGCTGGTGGCGGGAGGAGATGAGGACGAACAGCACCACCGAGGCGGTGATGAACACCGTGGCCAGGGCGAGCTGGGTGCGCAGGCTCAGTCGCACGGCACGCCCTCGAAGCGGTAGCCGACTCCGAACACGGTGACGATGCGCCTCGGCTTCGAGGGATCGGGCTCGATCCGCCGGCGCAGGTTCATGACGTGCGCGTCGACCGTGCGCTCCTGAACGTCGGCCTCGCCGGCGAACGCACGCTCCACGAGCTGCGCCCGGCTGAAGGCGCGGAACGGGTGGCACGCGAGCGCCTCCAGGAGCGCCCACTCGCGTGGCGTCAGCTCGACTTCCGAGCCATCGACATGCACCCGGTGCGCGCGCCGGTCCATGGTGAGACCTTCGAAGCGCAGCACCTCGACCGTGTCCGCCGGCGGTGCCCTGCGAAGGATCGCGCGCACGCGCGCCACCAGCTCGCGCGGGCTGAACGGCTTCACCACGTAGTCGTCGGCGCCCAGCTCCAGCCCCGCGATGCGGTCTTCCTCGGTGGCGAGCGCGGTGAGCATGACGATGGGCACGCTCACGCCCTCGTCACGCAGCCGCCGGCAGACGTCGCGGCCGTCGACGCGGGGCAGCATCAGGTCGAGGACGATCAGGTCGGGCTTCGACTCGCGCGCCTCGGCCAGCGCCTGCTCGCCGTTGTAGCCCACGAGCACGTCGAAGCCCGCGTGCTCGAGGTAGAGGCGGCACGTCTCGACGATCGTCTTCTGGTCGTCCACCACCAGCACGCGCGGCATGTTGAGGGCCTCGTTGCCAAGCCCTCGCCTGGGCTCGGGCCAGCCTCTGGAGCGGTCCTGTACAGCTTCGGACGCGATGATGAAGGAGATGTGAAGGCCGCGCGAGGCGCGCTTGCCTGCGCGCGCCGCTGCCGCCTAACCTGCGCGGGCTCGAACTCGCACCGTACGCATGGAGGGGGATCCCGTGTCGCGTCCCGCCGCACTCGTGCTCGTGACCGCATCGCTGTCGCTGGTACTCGCCGGCTGCTCGTCCAAGAGCCGGCCGATCATCACCGTCGGCAGCCAGAAGGTGACCGTGGCCGAGTTCGAGCGCATCGCCCGCGGCGCGCAGGCGCAGTACGAGGGCCGGCCCGACTCCGCCAAGGCGATGTTCATTCAGGACCTCGAGCGGCGCGCGCTGATGATGGAGATGGCGCACCAGCAGGGCATGGAGAAGTCGAGCGCCGTGGTCAACACCGACCGCGACAACGAACAGCGCGCGCTGGTCCAGTCGCTCTACGGCCGCATCGCGAGCCCGGCGCAGCCGGTGTCCGAGGCGGAGGCGCGCGCGCTCTACGAGGCGCGGAAGACCGAAGCGCAGGTGTGGCTGATCTACACCTCGAGCGAGCAGGCCGCACAGGCGGCGCTGGCGCGGCTCCACGCCGGCGAGCCGTTCGCTCAGGTGTCGCATTCGTACAGCCTGCCCGGGCTGCTGCCGCCGGACGGCAACATGGGCTGGATCTCGCCCGGCGCGCTCCCGGACCCGCTGGACGGCGCGCTCCGCACGCAGAAGCTGAACGAGATCGGCGGCCCGTATCATTCGCGCGAGGGCTGGTTCCTGCTCGAGGTCGCCGAGCGCCGCGCAAAAGCGCAGGGCCCGTACGAGCTCCAGCGCAGCACGATGATGGACCTGATGCGCCAGCGGAAGCAGCGGGCCGCGTTCAACCGCGCCTACCTGGACTTGAAGGACGAGTACGACGTGCAGGCCGCGCCGGGCGGAGCGCAGCTGCTGTTCCGCATCGAGAGCGCCTCGGACCCGCTCACACCCACGCCCGACCAGCGCCAGATGCCGCTCGCCACCTACACCGGCGGCGTCTACACGCTGAACGACGCGCTCACCGACCTGCAGCGCGCCGACCAGCAGAAGCCGCCCTTCAACCTGCTGCCCGCGATCGAGATCTGGATCGAGGCGCAGGTGATGACGCGCGTCGCCGTGATCGAGGCCCGCCGGCGCCACCTGAACGAGGAGCCCGACGTCGCCGCCAGCCTGCGCGCGCAGCGCGAACAGGCGATCCTGAACGGCATCTACCAGCAGGCGGTGGCCGGCGTGCCCGCGCCCGGGCCCGACCTGGTGAAGATGGCCTGGGAGCGCGTGCGCCACATGTACCCGAAACTCGTGTCGGCGCACGTGGCGGTGCTCGAGGTCGCCGACTCGAGCGTGGCGCGCCGCATCTACGAAGCACACGCGACCGTGCCCCTGCTCGCGGACGCGGCGAAGCAGGTGGATCCGGCGCTCAAGGTCACCGAGACCACGGTGAAGTACCCGAACACCGACGCCGACTGGACCTCGTTCACCGGGCTGTTCGTGCAGCTGCAGCCGGGAGCCTGGTATGGCCCACAGCAGCGGCCGAACGGCTACCGGTTCCTCCAGCTCCTCGACAAGCAGATGGGCGAGCAGGAGTTCGCGGAGCTGCCGCAGAGCGTGCAGCAGAACATCGCCGGCAGCGCCGGCGAGCTGGCGCGCGACCAGCGCTTCAACGTGTTCACGGACTCGCTATCCAGGGCGTATCACCCCGTCGTCGATCACGCGCTGATCGCCAAGCTGCCGTGGCCGGTGCCGACCGACGCGATGCGCTGAAGCGCTCACCGCAGCTTCCGCCGCACCTCCGCTGCCCGCCGCTCGCTCGCCTCGACGCGCGTGCCGTCCTTCAAGCGCAGCACCAGCACGCCGTCCTCGGCGCCGTAGCTCTCGATCGCGCTCATGTTGACGAGCGCGCCGCGGTGGACGCGCACGAACTGGCCCTCGGGCAGCCGCTCCTCCAGCTCCTGGAGCGTGTAGTCGACCAGGTACTCCTTGCCTTCGGCACGTGCCAGCACCAGCCGGTCGCGGGAGAACACGATCGGCACCTGCGAGAGGTCCAGGAGCTTCACCTCGCGCCGGTGGCGCACCGGGAGCCGCATGAGCGGCGCCGTGGCCGCCGCCAGCTGCTCGGAGCCGAGCGCCGTGCGCACCGCGGCGGCGTTGCCCGAGCGCTTGGAGCCGCTCTCCGCCTCGCGCACCACGCGCTGCACGGTCTCCGCCAGCCGCTCGCGCCGGATCGGCTTCAGCACGTAGTCGAGTGCGGCCAGCTCGAACGCCTCGATGGCGTGCTGGTCGTACGCGGTCACGAACACCACGATGGGCGCGTCGTCGCCCTTCAGGTGCCGCGCCACCTCGAGCCCGGAGAGATCGGGCATGTGGATGTCCAGGAACGCCGCATCGGGCTTGGTCTTCGTGATCAGCGCCAGCGCCTCGCCGCCACCCTTCGCCACCCCGGCCACCTCGACGTTCTCGTGCTCGCTCAGCAGACGCTCCAGGTACTGGCGCGCCCGCGGCTCGTCATCGGCGATCACCACTCGTAAGCGCTCGCTCATCGTCACTCGCTTCCTCCGGTCGGGATGGGCCATGCCATGCGGACGGCGAATCCGCCCTCGGGCCTCGGCATGGCTTGTACTCGCGCGTCGGGCCCTGCGAAGTGGCGCACGCGCATTTCGAGGTTCTCGAGTCCAACACCCAGGCTCGGCGTGCCGTTGCCGTGCGGCACGCCGTCGTCGGCGAACTCCAGCTCGAACCAGCCGTTCGCCTCCCGCATGTCCAGCGTCATCCTGAGCGACGTCTCGCCGGGCTTGATCCCGTGCTTGAGACTGTTCTCGACCAGCGGCTGGAGCAGCAGCGGTGGCACGCTGGCCATGAGCAGCGCCGGGTCGCCGCGGTAGCGGAAGTGGAGCGGGTTCTCGTAGCGCTCGCGCGCCACGCCCAGGTAGTCCTCGACGAACCCGATCTCGTCCGCGAGCGGAACCGCCTGGCGCTTCCCCGCCTCCACCGTGTAGCGCAGCATGTCGGCGAGCCGCCCGGTGAAGCGCTGCGCCGCCATGGGATCGGTCTCGATCAGGTAGGCGAGCGCGTTCAGCGCGTTGAACAGGAAATGCGGCTGCACCTGCGCCTGGAGCGCGCGCAGCTCGGCGCGCGTGGCGGCGGCGCGCTCCGCGGTCAGTCGAAGGTTGTCGAGGCGCACCCCGGCCTGCGTCAGCAGCGCGTTCACGGGACCGCGAGCGAACGCCGGCGTCTTTTCGGGCTCGACCAGCACCGGGGCGCCGCCATCGGGCCACGCGATCTCCACCGGCCGGTGGAGCCCGCGCTCGATGCCGCTCTCCACCGCGCCGCGGACCTCGTCGCGGTCCAGGGCCGAGAGCAGGCTGTCGCCGGCGGCATCCAGCGCCTCGCGCAGCGCTTCCGGGTCGCGACCGTAGACGCGGGCGATGGCGCGCTGCGTGCGCTCGCGGAGCGGCGCGAAGGCGAACGCCAGGATCAGCGCGGCGATGACGTTGAACACCAGCGCCTGCTCGCCCGTGACGGTGGCGAACAGTCGCTGCCCGCCGAGCACGATGGCCAGGTAGATCGCCGCGAGCATGCCGGAGAGGAGCGCGTACGGGAGCCCGCCCACGATCAGCCGCCGCGGGTCGAACACCAGGTCCCCGGCGATGAGATAGGCGAGCACGATCGGCGTCGCGAGCCAGAGCACGAGCAGCACGCCCAGGAGCACATGGATGGGCGCGACCGCGGAGGACGCGGCCAGCAGCGGGTCCATCAGGTTGCCGCCGAAGCCGACGTTGCTCACGAGCATGGTGAGCCCGACGACCATGGCGAGCGCGCGCTGGCCCGTCGTGGGCGACCAGCCGGGCTCGCTGCGGCTGTAGCGCAGGAACAGCGACGCGGTGCCGATCACCGCGGCCGCGCCCGGGTACCACGCGCCCAGCACCTCGGGCGGCATCAACCGGATGTCGCGGAACTCGAACAGCAGCAGCAGCGGCACCGCGTAGCTCACGCACGTGAGCCAGAACCAGGGATTTCGCGGGCGCGAGCCCCTCTTCCAGCGCGGGCGCGGGAACACCGACATGAAGTGGACGAAGCTCGCCGGGTAGAGCAGCACCAGCGCGTCGTAGAACGCGAGGTAGCTGCGGAAGCCGGGATCGGTCTCGACCTGCGCGTGCGGGAACACCGTGCGCAGCACGCCGAGGCCGTCGAGCGTGGCGTACCAGAGGAAGACCCAGGCGGTGCCGAGATCCGGGCGCCGCCACACGAGCAGGAACGCCACCAGCGGCGCCGCCACCGCCACGGCGATCGTCGACGCCGAGAGGCGGAAGCGCTCCCACGGCGAGAGACGCGTGGGCGGCAGCGTGACGCTGCGGCGCACGCCGTCGCGCTCGAACTCCAGCTGCAGCGGACCGCGCGGCCAGCCTTCGGCGGCGATGCGCGCACGCACGGTCGAGTCTTCGAGCGAGACGCCGTTGAGCGTCAGCAGCCGGTCGCCGGGCGCGAGCGTGCCGCGCGCGGGCGGCCCGAGGATCTGCGTCACCACGCCGCCCGGCCCCATGCGTGCGCCGAGCCGCGGGTAGGGCCCGTGGGTGAGGAATCGCGGCAGCGCCACGCCGAATCCGGCGAGCAGTGCCGCCACCGCCAGGAGTCGCCGCATGCGCACGTCGGAAGTCACCTGATGACCATCCCACAGTGATGCCGAGCGCGGCGGACCATGCCCCCGAGCGCGGTAGCAACGCCAACGAACGCTGTTTGGGCGCTCCGACCGCGAGGGGCCATGCACGGGCTTGTCCGGCGCTTCACGGCGCGTTTGCGAGACCGTGTCGTCGGCGAGCAGCGCTCGTGCGTCCATCCGCAGTGAGCATGATCCTCCCGGTCTCCCACCACGGCATCGAGCGACCGCAGCGCGCGCATCCACGCCCGCATCGCCCGCTGCTGGCCCTCGCGTCGCTGGTGCTCCTCGCTGCGGCGTTCGCGAGCGACGTGCTGACCGGCAGCGAGGTGGCGTCCTCGCTCTTCTACGTGGTGGCGATCACGTTCGGCGCCTGGTTCGTGGACGGCCGCACGGGGCGGATCCTCGCGGTGCTGAGCGTCGTCTGCTGGTGGATGGCCTACCGCATCGCGGCCAAGCCGTTCAGCCACGCGAGCACGCTCTACTGGAACATCCTCGCCGAGCTGGCGATCTACCTGGTCGTCGCGGTCGCGGTGACGCAGACGCGGCTGGCGCTCGAGCGGCTGCGCACGACGGCGCACCAGCTCGCGATCGCGCGCGACGCGCTCGACCGGGAGACGCGCGCCGTGGGCGAGCTCCAGCGCGAGCTCTTGCCGCACGAGACACCCTCGGTGCCCGGCTACTCCTGGGAGACGGTGTACATCACCAGCACGCTTGCGGGCGGCGACTACTACGACTTCCTGCCTTCGAGCGATGGCCGCATCGGCATCGTCGTCGCCGACGCCTCGGGCCACGGCGCGCCCGCGGCGGTGCTGATGGCGATGCT
>Ga0070688_100001003_pt1 | contig 14158 bp, 11 predicted proteins | sample KBSS13HmetaG_FD_64679 | JGI IMG/M metagenome (GOLD analysis project Ga0070688, IMG submission 64679) | Switchgrass rhizosphere microbial communities from Kellogg Biological Station, Michigan, USA - KBS S1-3H metaG | ecosystem: Host-associated > Plants > Roots > Rhizosphere ...
GGCCATGGTGTCCGCCGATGGTCGCTTTGTTGCATTCACGAGCCTAGCAACCAACTTGGTGGCGGGAGACTCAAACGGCACCGCGGATGCTTTTGTGCGAGACCGGGTGACAGGTGTCACGGAAAGAGTGACAATCGACACGAACGGCATCGAGGGCAATGCTGGAGGTGCAGCCACATCGGTATCCGCAGACGGGCGATTCACGGTATTCACAAGTGAATCCTCAAATCTTGTTCCCATAGACACAAATAATGCGAGTGATGTGTTTCTTCGCGACCGTCAGACCGGCACTACCGAGATGATAAGCCGTACAGTAACCGCTCAAGGAGACGGACCAAGCTATGGCGGTTGCATCTCCGCGGACGGCCGATTCGTCGCATTTTGCAGTTCTGCTCACAATCTGGTATCTGCAGATACAAACGGCGTTCCAGACGTCTTTGTCTGTGATCGCACTTTGCCAGGCGTTGTCATTCGAGTGGACGTCGATTCCAGCGGAGTTCAACTAACGCTACCGCCATCTAGCGACGATTCGATCTCCGCATGGATATCGCCAGATGGACAGTACATTGGTTTTTATTCTCTTGCGAGCAACCTTGTGGCTGGTGATACCAACGGAGCGTTTGACATATTTCTCCATCACCTAGCATCCGGCCTGACCGAGAGGGTGAGCCTTGACGGGAACGGCCTACAGGGCAACGGTGACAGCATCGGAACGGGATCCATCTCGTACGGAGGTCGTTATGTTGTCTTTTATAGCGTGGCTACCAACCTTGTGTCAGGGGACACAAATCAAAAGGGAGATGTGTTTCTTCGGGATCGGCAAGTCGGTACGACGCAGCGATTGAGTGTAGATTCCGGCGGCGAGCAGAGTAATGGGTATGAAGTGAGCGATAATGTTACCACAACCTGGGATGGCTCAATGACTATGTTTGACAGCTTGGCGACGAATCTTGTGCCCCAGGATACGAACGGCCACGGAGACGTGTTCGTTCGGATTCGCGAAGGTCTGCCCGATGCAACAAGTGTCTGTCAGCCGGGGACTAGTGGGGTAATAGCGTGCCCTTGCGCCAATGCGCCTGCCGGCTTGGATCGTGGGTGCGACAATTCAGCCCTAACCGGCGGAGCAGTTCTTGCCGCACTGGGCGGCACGTACGTGTCTTCTGATAGTCTGGTGTTCGTAACAAGTTCCCAGACGCCACTCGGGCTTAGCATCCTGACGCAGTGGACTGCGACGTACGGACCCGGGGTAGTGTTCGGCATGGGTGTTCGTTGTACGTCCGGTGCCTTCAAACGGCTCTACGTGAAACAGTCGGCCGCGGGTAGCATCACAGCACCACAGTTTGGTGCAGGCGATCTGCCGGTAACAGTTCGCTCTGCAATGCTGGGTGACATAATCCATCCTGGCCAGAATCGTTGGTATTTCGTTTACTACCGCGACCCGATCGTACTCGGTGGGTGCCCTCCCGGCAGCACGTTCAACTGCACGCAAACCGACCAGGTTACTTGGTCTTTTTGATATGGATGGTGGCCGAGCAGAGGTGGGCTCGCTGCGATTTGTTCTGTACATGCGTTACAGTTTCGTTGGGACCGATCCTACCCGTCGTCGAGTGTGATCGAGACCCGGGGGTCGGCGCATCGGTCGATGCGCCGGCCCTGTGTGCGTCGATCGAGACGCGCAGTCAAACGGATTGTGACGCAGTCCCAGATCCAGCACACTGCGTCCGGGCTCCGTGGCCCGAGAGTGTCGCTTCGGGTCAGCACGGTTCCTTCTTCGTCATCTAGCGATGCCGCGCTGGCGACTGCCGGAACCGAAGCGGCAGGATCGTGCCACGTTCTTGGTCCGGTTTGGTCTCGTGGTGTCTCGTTTTGTACAGTCGCGCAGTTGGCCAGAACTGGACAGGCGCGGTCAGGAGTGGACTGGAGCTGACAGGAGCGGACACGGAGGGTCAGCGCTTCGCCAGCTTCCCAAGCTGAATGTCGTGGGTTCGATCCCCATCGCCCGCTCCATACAAGTCGCGTGAACGTGCGGAGTTACGGCGGCGCCGTTCTGGCAGTGCGAGTTCGACGCGGTCGATGTGGCAACAATGCGCCGCGTTCTCGCGGGCACGATGTTGCCACATCCGTCGAGGGCGAGCTGCGCCCCTCGTCGCAAACGCTGCTTCCGCCGGGGTTTCTGATCGCACCTCGGGAGTAGAGTGTCAGCTTCGAGGCTGATGGATCCACGCGCGCGAACGCGAAGCATGCGCGGCAGCCGAGGCGATCGAGCTGAAAAGGCTGTCGCCCCCCCGAAGGGGCGAGCTTTCGGACGGCCTCTCCCCGCGGCGCGTGGCCGCTAGATCCACCACCGCTGCAGTTCCCGGGGTTCAACCGGCTTCGCAAGATGAGCCTGAAATCCAGCGAGTGGAGCCCGAAGCCGATCCTTTTTCGAAGCAACAACATCGATCAGCCCGAAACGGCAATGCTTCTCCCTCCTGGTGCCGAGAGCACTACCGGGAAGGATGTCCGTGGATCGCGCGTGAGCGCCAACCGTACGGCGCGCACCTCACTGCGAGTATCCCGCCTCATTCTTGCGAGCCGTGAAGTCTTGCCAGACCGCGGCACGAAGACACGTATCCTCTTGCAGCAGCGCATTCTTCAGTGACACGCAGAGTCCTGCATAGTGCTCTCGTTCGACGCTGGGACGAGACGCAACAGTGGAATAGTTCTCATTGAGGCTGGTCCAAACCGAATTCGCTGGGGCAAAGACGTCGTCTTCATACCTCACGTTCAGGATCTCGCGAAGGCGCGTCCGCTTGGCAATGCAAATACCCCACATGTGTGCGGCAATGGTCTTGAATTCCTTGATCGCCGCGAGCACTTTGTCCAGGGGTACGGCAGCCAGGATCGAGATGTTGGTGTCTTGGCTCTCCGCCGCAGTGGGCAAGTTCATTGTGTCGATCTCCTCGTGAATGATTCGCTCTCTTCTCGCTTCGAGATCCGACAAGGGTGGATCCTGTCTCCCGACGCCGAGGATGGACGGAACAATGCTGACCCCGAGGCTGACGAACCAGACCGCCAGTCCATACGAATGGACACGACCAGTACTGGAGGCGGCGAAGTACTGTCGGCCGAGATAGCCGAACACGGCGGCGGAACTCATCATCGCAATGGCGACCCATGCGCCGGATGGAGTCCTCGTCACCGCGTGCATCGTGAACGCCAAACAGGTGGTCGTGACCAAGCCAATGACAACGCACAGTCGTGTCCGGGATGCGTGGGAGGGCTCGGCGTCGGGCGAGTGGGGTTCATGCAGCTTCGCCTTCAATCGGATGCTTGCAGTGACGACGCCTCCTCGAAGCGCCCGACGACGTTCCAGTACCCAAGTGATGGCGAAGAACACTGCCGCGGCACCAACGGCCGGCAACGGCCCCCTGAACGCCCATGTCAGCGCGAAGGCACACACCGTCCCCGCGATCTGAGCGGATCTGCGGAAGCGCGTGCGCGCGGTCACGACTGGCGTCGACGACCTAGAGTTCTCTGGGGAATCGGTCCGCTTGTCCGATGACTCAAACAACTTCCACCTCCTAGGCTGCTCTTGTTGTGGTGGTGTATTGGCCTAGCCGAGGCAACGTTCAAGGGCGCGCGCGAGCCCGGACAGGTGACGAGTGGAGCGCCAACGGGTTCGCAGATCGGCGCCCGGATCAAGACTCGGTGAATCCGTGGAAGTCTGCGGCGATTGGGTTTCACTCGTTCGGAGAGCGATTGCCAGTCGCGGCACCCGTCAGAGCGAACTGGATGCCGCCAACGGACCGATCTCTGGACCTCTGCACGCGCTGCGAACGGGTGCCCACAACACGGCGCTAGGGACCCTCGGCCCCTCTCGCAGGTGAGCGGATGCATGACAGCGCAGTTGTCACACTTTGGGCGCCAGACAGTCTTGTACCGGGTGACTTCCCGATTTGACCGACCCTACCCACCTCCCGCTCCGTGCCCCCAGGGGCGGCCGGCCCAACCGCCGGCAGCCAACCGCAGGATGGGTTGGAGGGCAGCCACGCTCCGCTCTTCGACGGGTCTGCGTGGAAGACCCGCTCTGCTCATTCCTGAAAGGATCCTTGGAAGATGAAGCGCATCGGCATCGCAGCGGCATCCATGCTCGGCCTCGTGGGGTTCACGTCAGGAGGACATCAGTCCATCCCGGAGTCCCCCCGACTGGGTGAGGGATCGACCTCGACCCGAACCCTGGCCGCGGATCCCGCGCACACAGTTCGGGTTCGCGAGCTCACCGGCCAACTGGGAGGGTCTTCCGCAGCGATCGCGCCTCCCGCGGCAGGTTGTCCGTGCGCCGGCAGCCCGCTCGAAGGCGAGGCGAACTGCGGGCTTCCGACCGACACGTTCAACGGGGGCTGCAACTCAAGCCCTCCAGTGTTCAGCGCCATCGCTCTGGGCGGATCCGTCTGCGGGACAGGGGCCTGGGATGGCACAGCACGGGACACCGACTGTTATCAGTTCTCGCTCCCGTACCCCTGCACGGTCACCTGGACAGTGACGGCGGAGTATCCGGTCGTTACGGCCCTGCTCGACAACACGTGCCCCGCGAACATCCTCGACTTCGACGCTGGTGGCCCATGCATGACCACTAGCTCCACAGCCCTCCTTCCGGCGGGGACGTATGTCGCCTTCACTGCTCCCGATTTTGGCGGTTCTCCTTTCCTCTGCGGGGGAGCGAACACCTACCTCGGGACGCTCACGTGCGACCCGCATCCCGCATGTCCATGCGCCGGCAGCCCACTAGAAGGCGAAGCGAACTGCGGGATCCCCACCGATACGGTCGACGGGGGCTGCAACTCGAGCCCCCCCGTGTTCGGCGCACTCGCGGTGGGCGGATCGGTGTGTGGAACGGCGGCCTGGGATGGAACTGTGCGGGACACGGACTGCTATTCGTTCTCGCTCGCGTCACCCTGCACCATCACTTGGACCGTGACAGCGGAGTATCCGGTCGTGATCGCGCTGCTCGACAACGTCTGCCCTGCGAACATCATCGCTTTCACCTCGGGCGACCCGTGCATCGCCACCAGCCTCAGTGCCTACCTTCCCGCCGGGAGCTACGTTGCCTTCACGGCTCCCGACTTCAGCGGTCCACTCCTTGTCTGCGGAGTCGACAACACCTACCTGGGCACGCTCACGTGCGACCCGCACCCCAACTGTCCGTGTGCGGGCAGTCCGTCGGAAGGCGAAGCAGACTGCGGGATCCCGGTCGACACGTTCAACGGAGGCTGCAACTCGAGCCCGGTCGTATTCAGCTCGATCGCACCCGGTGGTTCCGTGTGCGGGACGGCCGCCTGGGACGAAACCGTACGGGACACTGACTGTTATCAGTTCACACTGGCCTCGCCCTGCATCATCAAGTGGACCGTGACAGCCGAGTATCCTGTGGTTACGGCGATACTCGACAACAACTGTCCAGCGGGCATCATTGACTTCGACTCGGGTGGTCCTTGCGTCGCCACCAGCTCGTCTTCATTGCTGCCGGCTGGCACCTACATTGCCTTCACGGCTCCAGACTTTGACGGTCCAGCCGTCTATTGCGGAGGAGGCAACACCTACCTCGGAACGCTCACATGTCAGCCGCCGCTGAAGAGACCTGACTCACCGGCCCGCATTGGTCCACCAGAACACAGGTCAGCACTCATTCGTGCGAAGCGCTGACGCGATGGCCAGAGGTCAAGGTCGGCTCCCATATCTGCCCCATCGAAAGGCAGAGCAGATTCCTTCCTGAAGCCCAGTGGTAGCAACGCGGACCTTGCTGAGTGGTTGCGCGACCCTTCGTCGAGGCATCATCAGCGATCAGCTGCGCGACAGAAGATCCGGACGGCGGGATTCTGGACGGAGTGACGACGCGAGATCCGTTGCAACGACGACGGAGAGCCCCGCGTCGTCAGCCCATGTCTAGGTCGGTGGCGAGGTATCGGCAATCGCGTCTTCTCCATTCTGGGAACCTCTCCCCTCGCAGGACAATTCCGAATCCAAAGCTCGGCAACTCGGTACGCTCTGTGACACGCGCCGCTCGCGCTGATCCCTCTGCTCGACCGGTGACGTGTCAGGTCCTTTCTTCCAAGGAGAACGCCATGATCAAAGCTTCACTCGCAGTGCTGGGTTCCATGATCCTGTGTGCGACCGCAGCGTCCCAGGGACACGGCAATTCGCACGCACCCACGACCCCGCCGCCGATTCAGTTGATGCAACAGATCTTCTGCTTGCCCGGTCAATCCGGCGTGATCATTTGTCCCTGCAACAATCCGCCCGTTCCGCCGGGTATGGGTTGCGGCAACAGTTTCGGCACGAGCGCCTCGCTCACCGGAAGCGGATCCGCTTCCCTGAGCGCCGATACGTTCACCCTCGCCGCGACGGGTGAACTCCCGTCCGCCTTGACCGTGTTCTGGCAGGGCCAGAACCAGCTTCCGAACGGCGTCATCATGGCCGCCGGCATCCGGTGCGTCAGCACGGGTCTTCGGAGGCTCTACATCGGCAATGCCGCCGGCGGTGCCATCGTCCGTCCGGGACCCGGCGATCTGTCGCTGAGCGCACGTTCGGCGGCGCTCGGGGATCCCCTCACTCCTGGTGCCGTTCGCTACTACTTCAACACGTACCGGGATCCGGGAGCCACAGCGATGTGCGCATTCCTCGCGACGTTCAACACCACCAACGCGGGCGTCATCAGCTGGGCTCCGTAGTTCCACGAGCGCTGGCGGACTGCGCGCGCGAGCCGCAGGCCGCCATACAAGTCGTCTTGGGGCCGGCGCATCGGTGGATGCGTCGGCCCTGTGTGCGTCGATCGAGACGTGCGGTTAAGCGGGTAGTGACGGAGTCCCTCGTCTAGCGCACTGCGTCCGGCTTCCGTCGCCCGAGAGCGTCGCTTCAGGTCAGCACGGTTCTCCTTGAAGGCGGCGCAGCAGCGCAGGGGTCACCAGCACGATACCGATTCGCGACTTCGCCAATCCTTTGTCGATCTCGCGCAGCAACGGCGTGCCGAGGGCGACGTCCTTCTCGCTGAACCAGACCGAGACACCGTGTGACTCGAGCAGATCGTGCAGTTCCTTGGCGGCCCCTCCCCGGTCGTCCCACGCATGGCAGAGAAAGACGTCCCGAAGGTCAGGCAGGGACGCTCGCTTCAAGTCCCTTCGCCCGCTCCACCCAGGGGTGAGCTGGGCGTCTCCTCGCCAACGCTGCATCCGCCGGGCTTTCCGGGCGCACGTCAGGGGTAGCGTGTCAGCGTCCAGGCCTGATGTATCTTCCGTGAGTAGGCGGGTCCATCCCGGCGGCCACGATCGTGAGATTGATGTCGCCGTGCTCAGCGCGCGGCGATCGCGACGAGGGCGAGCATGGGTGCCGATTGCAGCGCGCCCCGCTGTGCACTTACTTCGGGTCGAGTTCGCGCCGGCGGCGCTCCCAGAGATCGCTCAGGTCCTTGCGCCCCGATCGAGCGTAGTACTGCGCGAGAGCGCGCGCGACGGGCGCCTGGGGCAGGATCGCGTAGGCCGCCTCCAGATCGGCGGCAAAGTTGCCGAGTTCGCCGAGAGACAGCTTCAGGAGCCCGCGATTGCGCAGTGCTCCCTCGGCCCTCGGGTGCTCCCGGATCACGCCGTCGAGGTACGCGAGCGCGTCCTTCGATCGTCCGAGATTCCCAAGCAGCGCGCCGAGGTTGACCGCCGTCTCGGCTTGCGCGGGATCGAGTGCGAGCGCGCGCTCGTAGGCCGTAGCCGCGTCTGACGGGCGCGACGCGTCCTCGAGCAGCGTGCCGCGCAGGTGGTAGTAAGTGGGCAGCCGCGAGGCGTCCAGCCCGGGCTCGCGGTCGACGAACGACAGCGCGAGATCGCGTCGGCCAAGACTCGTGAGCGCCATCATCCACAACCCCGGATCGTCCGCGTAGCTTGGTCGGGCACGCCCGGGCCAAGCGAAGACGGCGAGCGTCCCATCCTTCGACTCCTTCGTGCGCAGCGCCCGCGCCGGCGAACGGGAAACGGGTGCCTTGCGAATCCAGTGGTCGTGGATCTCGACTGTCGCGACGTCGAACACGGTCGTCTTGCGCATGTGGCAGTCGACGCAGTCGCGGTTCGCGCGCCGGTCGGGCGCGAGCGAGCAGTCCTTCACCCCGGGATGGCAGGCGTCGCAACGGCTGCGGATGATCGTCCGTTCGGTCGGGTCGAAGCTCGATCTGTGCGGGTCGTGGCAAGTGACACACGTCATCGGCTTTCGGCCCGCCGCGTGCGACTCGACGAGGCAGCGTGAGAGAACGAGGCGCTCGACTTGGCTCACGAACCCGATCTCGTCGTCCGCTCGCGCCGCGACAAACACGGCGCGGTGATCGAGCATGTCGCCTCCAACCGGCGCGATGCCGCGAGCGCCCGGATCGAGCAGCACGCTCGCGTCGCCCTGCAAGTGGCAGCGCGCGCACAGGGAGAGGCTCTCGATCGGATCGGCGCGCCCGGGAACGCGGATCGGGTCGGTTCCCGAGCCGGTCTCGTGCTGCGCCGCGTGCGACTCGACGTCGCCGTGACACGCGGCGCAGGAGATGCCCGCAGGCCTCCAGGATCCAGCGACCGGCCGCAGGTTGAGCGGGTAGTCGCGCGCCGGCAGCAGGTCGGTGTGGCACGCGAGACACTCCTCTGCGATCGGAATCGTGAAGCGGGTCCCCGGCCGGATCGAGTGACCGGGCGCGAGCGCGGCTGTCCGCTCCGCACCGCGATTCACGACCTCGAGCGGAGCGAACCAGTCGAGATCGCCGACCTCCGCGACGAAGGAGCGATCCATCAGGCCGGCGCCGATCGCGAAGCCGACGCGAACTTCGCGTTGCGCGCCGGTCTTCCAGCGTTCGATCACCATCGGACCCGCGGAGTCGCTGGCGAGCGCGTAACTCCAACCCGAATCGCCATCGCGCACGGCCTCCAACCCCTCAAACTCGCCGGACCGCACCTCGTCAGTCGCGCGGGCCATGCCGGTGAGTCGATAGGCGCTGGTCACGTTGGCGTGGCAGTCGAGGCAGCGCGCGCCGACCGAGGACACCGGACCGCTTTCATTCGGGCGGGAGCGCGAGCAGGCCGCGACGACCAGGGCGAACGGGACCAGCGCAGTGTGTCGCATCGGGGTCCGCGCAGCTCAAGCTTACGCCAGAATCCCGCGCTCGTGCATACGGCACGGTACTCAGACTGGGGCTCGAGCCCAGCATCCCGCGTGCGGCGGTTTTTCCATCGCTGCAAGTGCGAGCGCGCGCAGGCGAGCGTGAGCGCGGCATCGGTCAGGCCGTCGCTACTGCGCGTCATCGATCGGATCTCTCCAGGGTGTGCGTCGATCGAGACGTGCAGTCAAACGGATCGTGACGCAGTCCCAGATCCAGCACACTGCGTCCTGCTTCCGTCGCCCGAGAGCGTCGCTTCGGGTCAGCACGGTTCCTTCTTCGTCATCTAGCGGTGCCGCGCTGGCGACTCCAGGAACCGAAGCGGCACGATCGTGCCACGTTCTTGGTCCGGTTTGGTCTCATGGTGTCTCGTTTTGTACAGTCGCGTAGTTAGCCAGGCCTGGACATGAGCGGTCAGGAGTGGACTGGAGCTGACAGGAGCGGACACGGAGGGTCAGCGCGCCGCCAGCTTCCCAAGCTGAATGTCGTGGGTTCGATCCCCATCGCCCGCTCCATACAAGTCGCGTGAACGCGCGGAGTTAGGACCGCGCCGCCGCGGCCGCACGAGTTCGACGCGGTCGATGTGGCAACAATGCGTCACGTACTCGCGGGCGCGTTGCTGCCACGACTTGCAGGCGCTTGCGAGCACTCACCTTGCAATCGCTGCGTCCGCCGAACTTTCTCTCGGCGTGCGGTGGCGATGGAGCTTGACCTGTCGCTGCCAGCGCGGCGTGTGATCCGCGCGCTCCAGCAGGCCGGCGAGCTGTACGGACTGCAGGGCTCGATCGTCGTCGACAACGGGCCGGAGGAGCACGTCACCGGGAGCATCCTCCCCCGGGGCAGATTGGGACATCGCGCTTCCCTCGGGACTCTTAATCGCAACGGATCGCCTCGAGCCGTGTCGGGTACATGACTTGCTTTCCTGCGAGCCACGTTTCTTGGTCGGGCGCACCGCTCCATCGTCGTGGGCGGCGTGTGACCCCTGTCCATCAGTAGATGAAAGGAATCCTTCTGTGAGAAGCGAACTGAGAAGCCCTCGGAACGGGCTCGTGCAACGGTCCATCTCCTCCCTCGCCAGGTTTGCACGCCGAACGCGCTACCTGTACGCCGCTTGCCTGCTGGGGATCCCAGCGTGGGGACAAGTCGTCGGGACCGACATCTGCCTGCCAGGCCAGAACGGAGTCATGGCGTGTCCGTGCAACAATCCGCCAGTGGGTGGAGGAAAGGGCTGCGACAATTACGGACCGGGATCCACCGGGATCAGCGCGAGCCTGAGCGCGACTGGTGTCGCTTCCGTCACGAACGGAAGCGACACGCTGCAATTCACCGCGGTGAACGAGAACGACACCGTGCTGACCGTTTTCGCTCAGTCGGCGGCTACTTTCGCACCCGGCGTCAGCTACGGCGCGGGTGTCAGTTGCCTCTCGGGGACGCCGCTGGTCCTCTATTTTGGGAACGCGGGGAGCGGCGGGACCCTGGGTCAGATCGCCCGGCCTCAGCCCGGCGTGGATCCTGAAGTCCACACGCGATCGGCCACACTGGGTGACACGCTCACAGCGGGTCAGACGCGGTACTACATGGCCTCCTATCGCGACAAGAACGCAGCCGCGGCCGCCAACTGCAACAACCCCCTCTGGACGTTCAACTCGACGCAGGGAATCGCGATCGTCTGGGGTCCCTGATCTCCGAGAGCTCGTCAACTCCCGATGACGCGATCGCAAGTCTCGAGCAGCTAGCTGCGGGAACCTGGCCTCGCAGCTAGCTCAGCCGCCTTGTGCATGTGGCCCTTGTTCTCGGCCAACTTCGGTCGCAGGAATCTCCAGCTCGTTCGGTGCCGTACTAGGCCAACGCGAACATCCATTTCGCAGGACAGCAGGTTCAGCCCATACGATCTGGGCACCCACCACCTCCTGAATAGTTCTGCCGTAGTCCACGCCTCGAACACGAGGCGCGCAGGCGCGTTGACGGTGCGTGTGACGACGAGTTCGCGCTCGGACTTCCGTTCGATCGTCGTGCGGTTCTTCACGGGATCACTCTCTCTTCTTGCGTCCATCGATCTTCTCCTTGTGTTTCATTTCCTCGACAACTCTGTCCAACTCATCGAAGCGAGAGGCCCAGAGCTCGCGGTAGCTCTCGATCCATGCCGTCTCTTGCTCCAGTTGGCGCGGGCCGAGCCTGCAGGTCCGCACGCGTCCGACCTTCTTCGTGGCGACGAGCCCGACCTGCTCCAAGACGCCGACGTGCTTCTTCATGCCCGTGAGGGTCATGTGGAACTTCTCGGCGAGGTCCGTGATCGAAGTGTCTCCACGTCCGACGTGCTCCAGAATGCCGCGTCGGGTCGCGTCCGAGAGCGCTGCGAAGGAGGCATTGAGGCGGGCGCCGGAAGACTGAACCATGTGGTTCAGTATAGGCGCAGGTTCGGCGGCATGCAAGGGGAAGCCGAGCGCGCGCTGGGTGGACGCCCTGTGCGTCCCGGAGTCCTCATGCGTTCCCCCCGGCTGCGCACGCGCGACGACGCAAGTCGCGCGCCGCCTTTTCACCCAGCCCTGGATGCTCTACGCTCAGCTCGAGCTGGAAGGGATGCGTTGAAGTCAGCCCGTGTGTTCGCCGGATTCGTCGACTATCGGGTCGGCAACTCCCTGGGGGGATGGGCCGTCGACCGAGCCCAACCGGACACGCCCTGTGATGTCGACATCTACGCGGACGGCGAGCTCGTTCTTCGGGCGCGTGCTGACAGACTCCGTCCCGATCTCATAGAGGCATCTCCCAGCGACCAGCACAAGGGTTTTCTAGTCGACGTCAGTTCCGGGTTGGGGTCTCGCTCGCACCTCGAGGTTTGCTTCGGGAACACGAACGTGCGCATCCCTCCCACCGACGAAGTCGCGCAGCATCTTGGGCGGTTTCCGATCGACCTCCGGCAGCTTTCGCCGAGGTTCTCGAACCGATGGGCGCCGATTCCCCCGGCGTCCATGATCACTCACATCACCGGCGTGCGCGGCGACGATGCGAGACTCCGAACGATGTACGCCCAGAATGGGGCAGCACTCGCCGCGGATACGCACGACATCCCCCTCGAAATCGGATTCGACCTGCATCGGCGAGATTGCTCGATCGTCGACCTCGGGTGTGGGTGCGGTCGCATCGCGACGTTCCTCGCCCCGTGGCTCGAACACGCGCAGTTTCTCGGCCTCGACGTATGGAGACCCGGGATCGTCTGGGCAACCAAGAACATCACTGCCAGCTACGACTCCTACCGATTCCAATGTCTCGCGAAGGGCGGAAAGAAGTATCAGGCGCACGTGGTCTATCCGCTTCCAGTGGATGGGCCGGCAACCGACTATGTGATCTCAACGTCGCTCTTCACGCATCTCGATGTGGGTGCCTGTGATGGCTATCTCCGGGAACTCGGCCGGATCCTGAGGCCCGGCGGGCTCGCCTACACCACATTCTTTTTTCGCGACGAGCACTCCGTCGTCGCCGCAGAGCGAAGAGCTCGTGCGCACAACCTGCCTCTGATCAAGGAATCGAGCGCCTGGCACTTTGGCAAGAACGACTACTTGGACATCTTCCATGACTACGAACGAGTAACGTCCGTCGCCGCCACGGCCGGGCTCAGGCCGGTGCTCTTCCGTCCCGGAGCTTGGCGCGGCATGGCCTTCTCGAGCACCAACCCAGCGGCCTATCAGGATCTCCTTCTCTTCCAGAAGATCTAGCTCCCGAGCGATGGCTGATCCCTCTGCAGACGAGCAAGACCGGCAAGAGGCCACGCGGCTGATCCAGGCACTCGGAAAGCCGGAACGCGCCGCGACCGATCGACTGCTCGCCCTTGTCTACGATCAATTGAGGAAGATCGCGCATCAACGCCTGCGAGCGGAGCGCTCGGGCGCCACCCTTCAGCCCACCGCGCTCGTCCACGAGGCGTACCTTCGGCTCGTCGGCGACACGAACGTCCGTTGGGAGGGACGGGGGCACTTCTTCGCGGCCGCGGCAGAAGCGATGCGGCGAATCCTCGTCGAGCAGGCTCGCCGCAAGGCCGGTCCCCGGCGAGGCGGTCACCTGCGACGCGTTCGAATGGACGAAGCCGACGAGCCCGAGGTGCAGCGCGACGATCGGCTCGTGCGCCTCGACGAAGCGCTCGCCGACCTGGAACGGCACGACGCCGAAGCTGCCGCACTCGTGAAGCTGCGCTACTTCGCGGGCCTCGGGCACCAGGAAGCGGCCGACCTCCTGGGGATCGGACGCCGGGTCGCCGACCGGCGCTGGGCGCTGGCGCGGGCCTGGTTGTTCGAGCAAATCGGGAACGACTGAGCCGGTCGGGCTCCCCCCGATCTCGAGTGCGGCCCGGAATTCCGCCGCGCGCGGTGCAAACCGCGGTCATTCCTCGCATGAGGCGCTGACGTGCCCCCGCGCACGGACATGAAGACTCGGAACGGCGAAGCCGACGGGCCGTCGTCCGTCGGCTCGAACCCTGGAGCCAAACAAAAGGAGAAACCCCCTCATGCACCCCCAATTCGCATCGTCGAGCCTGGCCGTACTGATGGCTCTCATCCCGCGGGCCGACTCGCACGCCGGCACGCAGAACTACGCTTTCCAATCCGTCGATGCGCCTGGCGCGGACACCAGCGTCGCCTCCATCTTCGATTCGACCTGGAGCAACGACTCCGGGCTGATCTTCCAGCAGTACTACGACTCGAATCCCCAGTACTTCTGGGGACACACCGCGGTCCTGGATCACGGCGCGTGGTCCGTCATCGATGTGCCCGGCTCGCTCTGGTGCGGCGGATCGCATCCCAATGATTCAGGAAGGATCGCGCTCACCTTCGCGTCCTCGGATGGAACCGTGCACGTGGCGACCTGGCGGCGCGGCGAGTACACGCTCCTCCCGGATCTCCCCGGTCTCGAGATGTACGCCCGAGGCATCAACAACAGTGGTCAGGTGGCGGGTTTCGCGTTCGATGCCGCGGGAAATGAGCACGGCTTCGTCCGCGATGCGCAGCAGTCGCAACT
>Ga0070688_100001013_pt1 | contig 14121 bp, 10 predicted proteins | sample KBSS13HmetaG_FD_64679 | JGI IMG/M metagenome (GOLD analysis project Ga0070688, IMG submission 64679) | Switchgrass rhizosphere microbial communities from Kellogg Biological Station, Michigan, USA - KBS S1-3H metaG | ecosystem: Host-associated > Plants > Roots > Rhizosphere ...
CGAAGGAGCGATGGGCTTTTCCACAACTATTTCGCCTTCGCATAATGATGGCGACGGCAATCCCGTGCCGTCGCGATGGGCCGATTACTCAGAGATTGTCGCGCTCGCCCGCGTCGTGCGCGATCATGAGGGAACCGGCCTGGAGATTCTGCCGGATGTCGATTTCGGCCCGGGCATTCCCGAACTGATGGCCAACTTTTCGATTGCGGGCCAGCGCGCCGTTAATTGGAACGTCATGGCCGTGACAGGCGCAATCGACACCGCGGAACGATGCGCCAAGCAACTTGCGGTGACCGATTTCGCGCGTGAACGCGGCGGCGAGGTGATCGCGCTCACGGTACCGTGCACACCCGAACTCTACGTTAATCTTTTCACGGGCTTCATCTTCGACAGCATCCCAGGTGTCTGGCGGCAGATCTTCAAATGGCCGGTCGCGGAGCGGATCGCAAGATTTCTGGACCCCGAATTCCGCCGGCAGATGGCCGCTGACGCCGCGACGATCCCCGACGAGAGCAACATGGCGCCGGTCGCGCGGATCGCCGGCTACATGGTCGTCGCCGCAAAATCCGACAAGAACAAGAAATATGAAGGCCGCCTGATCGGCGACATAGCCTCTGAAGAAGGGCGCGAGCCGATCGATGTCATGCTCGACATGGCATTGGAGGAAGATCTGCTCACTACCTTCGCCCCGTATCTCGGCGGCTATGACCGGCACGCCTATGAACTGCGTGGCAAGCTGTGGCGTGACGACCGGACGCTGATCGGCGCGTCGGATGCGGGGGCGCATCTCGACATGATCGACACGTTCGCCTTTTCGACCACTGTTCTCGAAAAGGGCGTTCGCGAACATCAGGTAATCACGTTGGAAGAAGCCGTGCACAAGATGACCGAGCGGCCCGCGCGGTTTTTCGGCCTTGTCGACCGCGGGCTGATCAAGGTCGGCTATCATGCCGACCTCGTCGTATTTGATCCCGCAACGGTGGGCCGCGGCCCAACCTATTCGCGGCACGATGTGCCCGGCGATGCCGATGCTTTCCGGATCTATGCCGATGCGGTCGGCGTCGACCATGTATTCGTCAACGGTACCCAGATCATAAAGGACGCCGCCCATACCGGGGCGCTGCCGGGTACCGTGCTTCGATCGGGCCGTGATACGCGAACCGTGCCCCTCGACGCGATGCGCATCGAGCCGCTTGCCGCGTGATCGAAGCGGTTCGATATTCGAGTCTGTTTCAATTAGGCTGAAGCGTGTCCGCTATTTCTGAGATGGTTGCCGCAGCTTTGTGCGCAGCGAACCACCGGACGGCGAGATCGTTGTCGCTGCCGGGATTGTCCATAGGGTCTCGCCAGCCGCGGCACAGGGTCAATCAGATCTAGATCCTTGAAATTCCTTCCGATTCGGTCTTTCGGAAACAGGCTCTAGATTTACTGAGCTGTGGTCTTCAGTAGGACGTCAGGAAATCGATGGCCTTGTTGTGCGCCTCGGGAGCGCCGCTGCAGAGGACCTTGTCGTCGCCCCCTTCGGACGCGCTGTAGCGTTCGATGGATTTTTCCACGAAGCAGCCATTCCTACCGCATTCGCAGGTTTGCTGCCATCCACCCATGGTGACCTTGTCACCGGTGATGATGGCCGCCCAATAGGTGTCCGGCAGCAGATCGAAGAAGGCGAAGCGGCCCGTGGTTCCATCCCGCCGCGGCAGAGCCGCACCCGTTTTGGGATCGAGAAGGAAGGGAACTGTCGTGATCGGAAGATGGTACCTGTTCTCTGAGCATAACCCGGCCATAGCTGTGCACTCAGTCATGCCGTAATTCTCGAAGAAGGTATCGAAACCGAGGAACTCGACGATAGTCTCCCGCCAGTTTTCAGGGAATTCTCGGCCCTTGGCGCCTCCGCCACTGGAAAGGAAACTGCCCTTTCCGAACAGACCTTTCTGGCCCTTCTTCATGCCGAGTTCGGCCCAATCGAAGATCAGGCCGTACAGCGCGGCAACATAGACATCCTGCCCGCCGAAGCGGCGTTCCGCTTCAACCATGAACCGTTCCATCGCCTGTGGTCGCTGGCGCTCCAGCTCAAGGAATTGTTCGCGCCGCTCCAGCAGGGCAGGCGAAATCTCCAGACTTCCCAGTTCACCTTTGGCTTCGGCAACACGCATCCGGCCGGCGAGCGACTGGATATCGGCTGACATGCGAATGTGGGGATAGAGAAAGAGCGCGTTCTCCTCGCCCCCGGCATAGAGTTCGACTTGATAGCTCGCCATCCGCTGGGCAGTCGCTCCGCCATAGCGGTAGCCGGGGCTCAGAAACGGGCGGTGATGCGCGATCATGTCGTCGGCCGTGTTGGTGCCGCGCCAATCGCGCATCATGTTGGACACGAGCACGGTCATCAGCCGTGCCTGATCCTTGGTGCGGGGAAGGAAGGACAGCTTACCGGTCGTTCCCGAACTGTTGAACAACATCAGCGGCGTCTCGCGATCGAGCAGGTCCATCCAGTCGTCTATGGTGGTTACACTCGTGGCATCCACATGGCTGATATCGATGGTGATCAGTCCGGCAAGCCATTTGGTCAGTTTGTCGAACCGATTCCGCTCAAGATACGACATTGGATAAGATTTATAGACAGTGTGGCCGAGGAGCAGCGGCAAGACATCGTTGAGATCATCTACTGCAACAATACCGTGCTCCTGCGACAGCTTGCGCAATACGGGGATCTTATCCTTCAACTGATTGAAGCGAGTCTTCACCCAATGAAGCTGATAATCGTCGATCTCGCGGCGGCTAAGCTTAAAGTTCAGGTCAAACCCATTATCGGCAATGGCTGAGGGCGCCTCCATGAGTTGCTGGATATACTCAGACATCTTGAACTCCTAAGGTTATGCTCTTGCTAGGGCCACCCACGCTGCGAGCTTCTTCGGCGCATAATACAGCTGTTCCAGCGGCTCATCCTGAATCTTTGGACCGTTGGACAGAGGTGGTCTGAGCTGACCGCCACGCCCGTTCCACAGCATCCCGGCTAGAACGTCACCACAATCTTGCCGCGCACCTTGCCTGCTTCCACTTCGGCCATGGCATCATTGACACTTTCGATCCCGACTGTTTTCGCGATGATCGGTCGCAGCTTGCCCGCAAGCACCAAGGCGTCCGCCGCTTCGAGATCGGCGCCGATTGGAGTGCCGAGGGCAAACACGGCCCGCGCACCAATGCTAGCCGCGTGCTCTTCGGGCGCAGGCGGGAGAAGCGCCACAAGCGTTCCGCCCTTATTCAGATGGCCCCAGATCATGTCGCTCGGGGGGGCTCCGAACGCGGCGATCACCACATCATAGCTGCCATGGCGAGCCGCAGGCGGTGCAGTACGATCGATGATCCTATCGACGCCAAGATCTTTCAAGAACTCGAAATTGTCCGGGGAAGCAAGCGCCGTTACCTCCGCGCCGCGCCGCAGCGCGAGCTGCACGGCGATGTGGCCGACACCGCCGGCCGCAGCCTGAACCAATAAGCGCGTGCCCCGGCTTACGCCGCCAGCATTGAGCGCCGCGGTAGCAGTCGCTACAGCCACGGGAAGCGCTGCCGCGACGGCCATGCTCATCCCTTGCGGCTTTTTGGCCAGAGCAGAGACGTCCACGAGCGCCATCTCCGCAAGGGCGCCGATGGCACCAGTGCCGCCGTGAACCTCGTCGCCAACCGCGAATTCGCGCACTCCGCTCCCGGTCGCCTCCACGATCCCCGCCAGCTCGGCGCCGAGCGTGATCGGAAAGGCTTGCGGCAGAACCTCTCGCATCTGGCCTTCGCGAATCTTCCAGTCTACCGGATTCAAGCCGGCGGCAGCCACGCGCACGCGCACCTGCCCGGGCGCCGGCTCGGGCACCAGCGCCTGCCCCACCACGATCATCCCGGGGCCGCCATAGCCCGTGATCTGTACTGCCTTCATAACCGTACCGGCTCCTTTCCAGCTTCCTCAGTCAGTGGTGCGAACGATTTGGCTAGTGCGGCGCGATTCCGCGTCCCATACCACTGCCAGCGCCGGCGATTATCGCCACCCGCCCGGAAACGTCTCGCATGCTCATTCTCCGCTGTCTCACCAAGTGGAGGCGCATCAAACCGGGCTCCCTGCCGCAGCCCCTTCTTGAAATTGAGTATGATCGCAACTCAGGCGCATCGCATGTCAGGCAAATCTACTGTCAGACAGGAACAGCGATCATGCCGCAAGATAGGTACATCGCATGCGTTTTGGCTTTTGGTACAACCTCCAAATCGGTAAAAATCGCCTGCTGGACTGACCAGCTTGCAAACGCTCTGCAACGCTCGGGTCTGGCAGACTCATGCCGGGTTTGGCAAAAGGTTCAGAACAGATCGAAGGAGAGCGGAGTGGGACGTTTTACCGGAAAAGTCGCGATCGTGTCCGGCGCAGCAAGCGGGATGGGCGAAATGGAAGCGCGCATTATCGCTGCTGAAGGGGGGAAGGTCGTGTTGACGGACGTCAACGCCGAGCTGGGCGAGAAGGTGGCGGCAGACATAGGCTCTTCAGCACTCTTTCAGCGCCACGACGTGTCGGACGAAGCCGGTTGGGGCGAAGTGGTGGAACTCGCACGTTCGAAATTCGGGCCTCCCACTGTGCTCATTAACAATGGTGGCGTTGGCGCATATGGCGGCATCCACGAAATCGAAACCGAGTATATGCGGCGGATCATGGAGATCAACTTTATGGGCTCCTTCTTCGGCATCCGCGCTGTACTGCCTTCGATGCGCGAATCCGGCGGCGGCGCGATTGTAAACATTTCCTCCGGGTTGGCGACGATCAGCCTCGCCGGCTATTTTCCGGTTGGCACCTCGAAATGGGCTGTTCGCGGGATGACCAGGCTGGCTGCGAAGGATCTTGCGCAGTTCAATGTTCGTGTGAACACCGTTTTCCCGGGCGCCATCGATACCCCTTCATTGGTACAAGAGGTCCGGGATAACGCCAAGAACCTGATACCACTCGGCCGGGCAGGAGGTTCCGACGAGTGCGCCCGGGTGGTGACCTTCCTCGCATCGGACGAGGCCAGTTACGTATCCGGGGCGGAAGTAATGGTCGATGGGGCGATGCTCTGCTGATCAACTATCAGGACGGAGTGGATTGATGAGCCAGCATAGTAAGCACTGGACGCGCGCCGCACAGCTCGGCCTCGAGCAATCGACGGCAAGCGTTGCGAGCCACGTATCGCCCGACACCTACGCCATGGAGGTCGACCGTATCTTCCGTCGGCTGTGGCTGATGGTCGGCCGCGTGGAAGACATTCCCGGACCGGGGGATTATTTCCTGCGGCCAGTGCCGACAGTCAAGGCAGAGCTGATCGTCGCGCGCGGCAAGGACGGCATAATCCGGGCCTTCTACAACAGCTGCGCCCATCGCGGCGTGCCCGTCGTGCACAAGGAAAAGGGCACGGCTCTCACGTTCCGCTGTCCCTATCATAGCTGGCTTTACGGCGTGGACGGTACGTTGCGCGCGATCGCCTCCGAAGAGCAGTTCCCTTGCGTGGACAAAGCGAGCAACGGTCTTGTGTCGGTGCCGCTGGATATCTGGAACGGCTTTATATTCGTCAATTTCGATCCGCAGCCTTCCCAAAGCCTCTCAGACTTTCTCGGAGGGCTCGGCGAGCTGCATGGGACATTGCCGTTCGAACGTTATCCCTTCTACGTTCGCGCAGATTATGATGTGGCATCCAACTGGAAATCGGGGATGCACACATTTTCCGAAGGTTATCATATAACCACGGCGCATTCCCGTACGCTCACGCCTCAGATCGTGACTAAAACGAACCCGACGTTCAATTTCTATGATATACGCATCTTCGGGCCGCATAGCACATTGACCAGCGAGCGAAATTTCGACTGGCGGCCCAAGGCCCCGACGATGTCGTTCATTGTCAACCAGTTGCCGCCATCCGTGCTCCCACACGAGGGAAGCAACGAAAGGGATTTCGCGAACCACCCTTCGATAAACCGAATCGGCCTACCGAATTTCGGAGTCGAGACGATCACCATATTTCCCAACATCTGCTTGCAGCCGCTTGGGGGCGGCTATCTGTGGATGACGTTCTGGCCCGTGGCGCCGGACCGGACCCTCGTTGAGGTGCGGAGCCACTCTCTGTCCACGCCGTCCGGACTGCGTCAGGAGTTCGCGACGGCGTTCGCGACTGCAGCGGCGCGTGACGTGCTAAGCGAAGATTTTTCACTGACAGAACAGCAGCAGCGCGGGTTTGCCATGGGAGCACGCGCTGCACAGAATTTCGGCGAGAATGAGCCGCTGCTGCGTTATTTCGCGCGCGCAGTCGATCATTATCTCCACGGCGACGAGCCCTTGCCGGCAATGTTGATGGCTGAACAGAACGAGAGTGTAGATGGATAGGATCAAGTTCGACTTTTCAGGCAAGCGCGTCCTCGTCAGCGGAAGCACCAGCGGGATCGGGGCCGCGACCGCACGGCTGTTCGGCCAGAGCGGTGCCACCGTGGTTGTGCACGGGCGGAATGCGGACCGTGCAGAAGCCATGGCCGATCAGATCAGGGCAGCCGGCGGCATGGCGATCGTGGCGCTTGGCGCGTTGGATGACGATGCGGAATGCCAGGCAATTGCCAAGTCGGTCAACGAGCAGATCGGCGGCATCGACATTCTGGTATGCAACGCGGCGGACCATCAGCCTTATTCGCCGGATTGGTTCGCAGTGCCCGCCAGTGCCTGGCTAACTACCTATGACCGCAATGTCGGCGGTTCCGTGCGGCTCGTCCAGTCCTTCGTGCCCGCCATGCGCGATCGCGGCTGGGGGCGGATCATACTTATCGGCTCCAGCGCCTATTTCACGCCCATTACCGATTTCCCAACCTACGGCCCGAGTAAGGCGGCGACCGCCAACATGATGATCAACCTGACGACCGTCCTCGCCGGGACTGGCGTGACGGTCAACACCATAAGCCCGGGTTCGGTGCTGACGGAGACGATGCGGTCCAATCTCCAGCGCATGGCGGAGGGAAATGGTTGGGACGAATCCGATCCCGAGGTGATCGAGCGGCGGTTGGTCGCAGAGCGGTGGCCGAACGCCGTCGGCAGGATGGGTCGCCCCGAGGAAATCGCCGCAGCGGTCGCCTTTGTCGCGAGCGACGAAGCGGGCTTCATGACGGGCGCGCACATCCGGATCAATGGCGGCGAGCGCCCCTCCCTCCACTGAAACCTTGCTCGCTCACCTGCTTGACTCGATGGCGGTTGTGGATGACGCAAGTCCATTGCGCGTGTAGGCCGGCCCCTTCCCGCTCGTCATCACGGGTAGATGACACATTCGACAAGACAGGATGAGTGGGCGGTGGATAAACTGGAAGCGGACGTTGCAGTCTTGGGTGCCGGAAGCGCAGGCGCGGTCATCGCTGCCCGGCTATCCGAGGATCCGCGCCTGAACGTCGTGCTGCTCGAGTCCGGAAACCGTGGCCGCTCGTACATATGTGACGTCCCTGGCATCACTATGTCTCTGGTCGGCAACGCCCAATCGGACTGGTGCTACGCAGCCGAGCCCGATCCAACGCTCGGCGGGCGTACGCTTACCTGGCACGCGGGCAAGATGCTAGGCGGTAGCAGCAGCATCAACGGCATGGTCTATATACGCGGCCTCCGACGCGACTATGACGATTGGCGGGATGAGGGCTGCCCGGGTTGGGGCTGGTCGGATGTCGAGCCCTTCTTCCGCCGCGCGGAGAATTTCGCCGCCGAGGGAGCCCCCTCGATGGGCCGGGACGGTCCTCTCGATGTCGCGCGCATCAGGTCCGTGCACTGCCTGACCGACAAGTTCGTCGAAGCCTGCGAGCAAGTAGGAATAGCGCGGCTGGAGGATTATAATTGCGGGGATCGCGCCGGCGCATTCGTCAACTTCACGAACCAACGCCGGGGCCAGCGCACCAGCACCGCGAAGGCTTATCTCGAACCGGCGTCGCGACGACCTAATCTCCGTATCCTTCGCAAGGCACACGCGAATCGAGTCCTGTTCGATGACCAGCGTCGTGCCACAGGGGTAAGCTTCATCGCCGGCGGGCAGGAGCACGAGCTCACTGTGCGTGGTGAGGTGGTCGTGAGCGCGGGCGCGATCCAGTCGCCGCTGCTGCTCATGCGCTCGGGCATCGGCGACGGATCGGCACTAAGCGAGGCCGGCATCGAGGTATGCGTGGACCGTCCGGCGGTCGGCCGCAATCTTCAGGATCATTCTGGCCCGGCTCTGACTGGGTTCGTCGATGTACCAACGTATAACAGCGAGATGGGCCCATTGGCGGGCCTGCGTCATGTAGCGAACTACGCACTCTTCAGGCGCGGGCCACTCGCATCCCCGGCGGTGCAGGCGATGGCATGGGTCAAAAGTGACGAGAGCCTATCCGAGCCGGACGTGCATCTGAATTGGTTCCCCTTCGCGTTCGATTACACCGCCAATCCACCCAGGATGCACAAGGAGCCCGCAATCACCCTCGCTGCCTGCGTATCGCGTCCGTTTTCCCGCGGATCGGTACGACTGCGCGATGCCGACCCAATGTCAACGCCGATGATCGTTCATCGCCTGCTGGATGACGAGCGCGACCTGCAGACGATGATCCGGTCTATAGGTCTGATGGAACGCATTTTTGCGGCGCCGGCGCTCGCGCCGCTATGTCGGCTCGCGAGCGGGACAACTGGCATGCGATCCGCGGTGGCGGCAGAAGAGATGGTCCGGGCGACGATCGGACTAGGCCTTCATGCTGCCGGCACCTGCCGGATGGGTTCCGACCCGCACGCGGTTGTTGATCCGGGTCTGCGCGTCCGTGGCGTTTCAGGGGTGCATGTAGCGGATGCCTCGATCATGCCGCGGTTGGTAAGCGCGAATACAAATGCTGCGGCGATCATGATCGGAGAAAAGGCCGCGGAGGGACTTCGCAAGGCACTTGCCAGCCGCTGAAGCGCGCGGTCGTCGCACTCGGAGCAGCGATGATCCTCCTGACCGGTTGCCGCACCAACGATTCGGCGAACTACTCATGCGGGCGGAAGGTGCTTGCCGTGACCAGGCCTCTCGCCGCCCAGTGGATCATTTGTTCAGCGCGCCAGGCCGCTAGCCTCTCCGCGGCCACTTCACCCAGGGGGTGCGACTACCGCTATCGATCGAAGAAGCAGATCCGTAAGGCGGGCCTTCCATTCAGCCACGGCCGGCCCGGTACTACAGTCGACGCCGACGAGCGAATCCACAACCTCATTTGAGAAGGTAAACCCTGCAAGAACCATTATTGTGGTGGCTTGAAACACCGACGCGTCCGCGTCCTCGGAGAAAATGCCCGCCTCTTTCCCACGGCGCAGTGCGTCCCGAATTAGGGACAAATGATTTTCACCCGTCTCCACGACAACCTTTGGAAGATTGATCCTTTGGTGAAGCTTCACATCGAGAATTGCAAACCTGGCGGTGCCCAGAAATCCATCGAACAAAGCATGAATCATACTGGTGATAATAAAGACGGGATCAGCCCCTGGATCTATATCTGCTATCATTCTATCAATATTCGCTGCTTCTATTTGCAGACTTGCACTATACAGGTCCTCCTTGGTCTTGTAATATTCATACAAAGTTTGACGGCTTACGTTGGCTCGTTCCGCGATCATTTCTGTTTTGGTGGCATCAAATCCGATCTTTGTGAAAAGTTCGTGAGCTGCTTTCACTATTTTATCGTGGGTCTGGGCTTTCGAGTTGGTCATGCGATGTCATCAATCCGGTTGCGGACCCATCTATATCAATTGGTGCCGATTGTATCCTATCACATGGTGGGGGGTGGTCGGCAATGAGTGGGACGCTCCTACGCAAGGCCGGTGTGCGGCGTCCGCCGAGAGCTGCTACGCCAGCAGCGACAGATCAGGAAATTGCCCGCGTAACGTAGCGAGACGGCGGGCGGCCAACCAACAACGTCGGTATCAGCGGCCCGCGTCGATCGAGGCGCCGCCGTCCGCCATATAGGTCGCGCCCGTAACGTAACGCGCTTCGGGGCTGACGAGGAAGAGGGCAATCGGCGCAATATCCTCGTCTATGTCGCCAAACCGCGCAATAGGTCCGAGCTGTACATTGGCGAAGCCTCCGTCGATCGCCGCCTTCACGCTCGCGGTCAGCGCAGCAGGGCAGATGGCGTTGACAGTGATACGCTTATCCCCCCATTCGCGCGCGGCGGTCCGCGTAAGCGCTCGGATCGCTTCCTTGGCCATTGCATACGGAGTCATGCCCGTCATGCCAATGATGCCCGCAGACGACGCAAAGTTCAGAATGCGACCGTCACGGCCTTCCATATGGGGATATACCGCCTGCATCATAGTCAGCGCCGCATGGGGACCCGTGAGCATCTGACGATCGAGCTTCTCCCGTGTCAACTCAAGTACACCGCTCTGTGCTGAGGCGAGTTCGAAGGCATTATTCACCGCAATGTCGACTGTCCCGAACCGGTCGACCGCGCGATCGACCGAGGCGCGGATCTCGGCTTCCCTCCCCACATCGCAACCGAACCCCAGGGCAGTGCCTTCACCATGACGGGCATTCAGTTCACTGGCCAGGTCCTCGGCTTCCTCAACAATCAACGAAGTGGCGACGATCTTTGCCCCCTCTTTGGCGTAGAGGGTCGCTAGACCGCGTCCGATTCCGCGGCCCGCGCCCGTGATGATCGCGACTTTGCCTTCCAACCGTCTCATACGCCTTCTCTCCCAGCCGCATATCCCCCATTCGCTACCGTTGATGCACTTCTACAGCGCAGTCCGGTGAAGGACAGCCACCAAGCAAGTCCTCAAATGACTGACGCACCTGTAATTCGGGCCGACGCAGGCCACCCGCTCCGGCTGCTTTCGATCAGGAGCGGAACCACCCTATCCGCGGCCGACCGGCCCCGTCACGAAATCTGCTCGATTACCGTCTGATATTCTTGGAGTAGGACGGCATCATACCCAGCTGGCCAACAACACCCGGCTCGGCGTCGCAAACGGCGTTGATCATGTTGATCGGATGAAGCGCCGTAATCTTGCATCCGTCGTAGAAGTCGAGGCACATCTCGGTATGGTACGCGGGATCGCCTTCCACGGTGACCCGGTAACCGGTGTCCGTTCCATTGATCGGAACGCCGAATTCCACGCCAGCATCCGGGTGTATGCGCTCGATCTTGTTGTAAACGATGAGCGGCTTGCCCTTATAGATACCGGTCATATTCCAATGAATTGCAGCAGTGTGCCCGGCGCGGCATAGACCGAAGGGTCCCTGATAATCAAAATCCAGCGCGGCGGTGTCCCAAGTCGCAGTGATCTCGTCAAGCTCGACGCCGAGATAATCAGCGATGCCGTGGATCGTGCTCTCGTGCCAGCCCTTTCCGATCGGATCGGTGAACATTGGCGGCCGATAGTCGAGTGGCTGATCAAAGCCATAATTTTTGAGCGACTCCCAGGAGGGATAGTTCTGATTGTCGCACATCTCGGTGACAGTCACGCAATCGATCTTACCAGCGACTGACAACAGGCTGAAAAGATGGCCGATCGTCATGTAGCCGGGGTCGGTGCCGCCGCAGAATATGGACGATCCGCCTTTCTTGCACGCAGCCTCGATCTGCTCCACAAATTCCGGCCGGCCGAATTTCGGCGCGATCAGATCCATCATTGACGGGCCGACCACGTTGATTCCTGCCTCGAGAAACGGAACGACCTCCGCAACGCACTCGGCTTCACGCTGCGCATAATTGCCCTGGAACACAAGGCAGTCCGGCTTCAGCGCGATGAGCTTCGCTGGGTCATCGGTGGCGATTACGCCGGTTTTAACGTCCAGGCCAGCAATCTCGCCCGCATCACGGCCAACCTTATCCGGCGCCCAGGCGTGCAGCCCGACAAGCTCATACTCCGGATGATCGATTAGCCCACGCAACCCCCAGATGCCAATCGCGCCCGTGCCCCACACAACTACCCTGCGTCGCATCGTATCCTCCTCCTTTGCATGTACACCTGCGCCCTTTGGTGGGTACCTGCGCCGCCTGCCCGGAACATCGCACTCCCGGCAGGCGGCAGGGTCCTCTAGAAGCGGAAGGTAGCCTCGACGCCGTAGGTTTTCGGATCGCCGTAGGTGTAGGTATCATAGCCGGTATTGCTCAGCTGAAGGTTACGCGTGAGCACATATGTTTTGTTGAAGACATTTTTCATATATGCGCCGACGCTGAACGCCGTCCCTCCGATGTTGTTATAGTCCACTCGCAGATTCACCGTAGTATAGCCCGGCGTTGGCGAGAGGAAACCTTCAAGGTCATTGCCGAGCCGCTTGCTGCGGCTGTACATATTGCCCGTGAACACCAGCTCTTCCCGCGGAGCGCTCAGCGGCAACGCATAACTCACCGTAGCCCCGCCCGTGTTGCGCGAAATATTGCCGAAGTTCTGCCCCGCCAGATCGATGTTCTGGCCGATGATCGAACAAGTGGGCGCGGTGGGAATGGCGAAGTTGTTATATTTGCCCAGCGTGCGGTTGTAGAAGCCAGAGACGCTCAGCCGCGGAGTGGGCTTTGCTTCGATCTCAAGTTCAAGACCCTTCGGCCTGCCCTTGCCCGCATTGACGATAAGCGACGACGACAAGCCCTGGCAGAACCCCACAACCTGCGTGTGGATGTTCTTATAGGTACCACGGTAGAGCGCCAGGTTTGTGCGCACAGGCACCGGACCCAGATTCACCTTCGTCTTGGCGCCGATTTCAACATCCTGCAGCGTTTCCGGCTTGTAGGTCTGGTATATAGGCGGGATTGTCGCGGAGATCAGGTTGAACCCGCCCGCCTTGTAGCTACGCCGGCTCACCGCATAAAGCAGGATATTGGGGGTGACCTGATAATCCAGCCCCACCGTCCAGCTGTCCTGTTCACCCTTGGAGCTGTTGGCAGCGCCTAGTCCGACGTTGATCTGATCAGCGACCTGACCCCGCCGTGTGTCCCACGTGTGGCGATAGCCGCCCGTCAGCTTGACACCATTGAGCCCCAAGTTGGAGAAATCGAGCGTTGCTTGCGCAAACAGGGCTTTCGACTTGTACACGTCAAGCGAAACATTGTGGGTAACCGGGAAAGTCGTAAAAATAGAGGCGAACTGATCATTGGTGGTGCGCTGCCGCGAAATGAAACCGCCAACGATCCAGTTCAGGCTGTCATTGAAAGACTTGCCGGTCAACTGAACTTCGTCACTGATCTGATTGAGGTGGTAGTCCTGCGAAACGTCCACGATCGGCATGGAACTGAAGCTGGTCTGGTTCAAGCTAAGGAACTGGTGAACTTTCCAGTATCCGAAGATATTCTTCAGGGTCACGCCCCCGAAATCGTACGACGTGACGTTGCTAAACAGATAGCTGGTATTGTTATCGGGGTTTTTATTGAATGAATTATCGACGGTACGCTTGCCGAGCTGCTGTTGCCGATCGAAGTCAGCCACCACTCCCTGGAACACCGAAGGCGGGTAACCATAGAGACTGGTAAGAACGAAGTCGAGCAGACCCGGGTTAATCGCACCCGCGATCGGCGTGTTGAGGTGCTGGCGGCCACGGAAGTAAGTGAACAGGAAATCGTTTTTCAGGCCCTCCATGGGCTGCAGCGTCGCTGCCAGGCGCAGCGCGTCGTAATGCTTGTCGTTCCCGTCCGGCCCGCTCAGGTTGCGCACAAAGCCGTCTTGCCGCGTCGTCTGTCCCGAAATCCGCACACCGAAAACACCAGGCACGACCGGCACGTTCACCGCACCCGTGAGCTGATGGAAGTCGTAATTGCCTACGCCGCCCTGTGCAAAGCCCGAAATATCGTCAAGATTTGCCTTCTGGGGCGTAAACAGCACTGCGCCGCCGGTGCTATTCTTGCCGAACAGCGTTCCCTGCGGGCCCCGGATGACCTGGATCGAGTTCATGTCGAACACCCCCGATGCGATCACGCGGGCATCTACCGGCACGTCGGCGAAATAGGTAACTACCGTATTATCCGTGCCGAGTGGCGAGGTCTGGCCGCGCAGCTGGAATATCGGATTGCTCGAGCCGCCGAGCGGATCGGGTGTGATCACGAGGCTCGGGGCGTTGTACTGGATGTCCGACGCGGTCAAGACACGCTGCCTCTGCAGCGCCTCTGAGCCTA
>Ga0070688_100001014_pt1 | contig 14119 bp, 14 predicted proteins | sample KBSS13HmetaG_FD_64679 | JGI IMG/M metagenome (GOLD analysis project Ga0070688, IMG submission 64679) | Switchgrass rhizosphere microbial communities from Kellogg Biological Station, Michigan, USA - KBS S1-3H metaG | ecosystem: Host-associated > Plants > Roots > Rhizosphere ...
TGGCGAGGAAATCACCATCAGTGGCCCAAACTTGTCCGGCGTCGGTTGAGGTGAAGGTGTCGGAGTCGTCGAAGGAGAAGGTGAGGCACTCGGCGAGGGTGAAGGCGATGGACCAGGTGTTGGCGAATGTGAGGGGAATTCATTCGACTGGCGTTCTTCATTTGCGTTCGCCTGATCGATCAGATTGGCGTTCGTCGGGTCGAGCAGAGATACCCCAGTGCCGCCCCCGAAGATCACGAGGTTAGTGTCAACCAGGTCGCCTTCGCTGAGCGCCTTGCGTTGGGTCGCGATTTGCCGGTCGATCAGGTCAAGGCTGAGCAAGGGCGGGAAACCGTTGATGAGAAGCGAAGTTTTGATCAGGCGTTCCAGATCGACATCCACCGGCTCGGGCAACCCCTCTCCGTTAGGATTAACGATGAGCATTTGACCGGCATGAACGAGAACCGATTCCCCGACACGGTTTTTGCGAAACATTCTAGCAACGCCTTCGAGGACGATAAACTTAATGAAGGCATTCGGATGATACTCGAGCAGCACAGTTGTGCCCGTGATGGCGGCGGTCACCGCCGCGGTGTGGATTTTGGCGCCGCCGGAATTTTTCGGAACACGCAGGAGCATCGCGCCGCCGCCGAGATCGAGATTTCGCGTTCCCTCGGTGAAACTAAAAATCGTGTTCGCGCCCAGGCGCGCGAGAGTCTGGTCCGTAAAAGTGAGTTCAGCGCGGGATTCGATGCCGGTCCGCACGGCGGTGCCTTCACGCACTTCATCGCTGACCACCGCGGGACGCGGGGCGGCCTGCGCTGGGAGCAGCTTCACATCTTTGATTACTTGGCTGACGCGAGCCTGTTTGAGCTGGGCGCCGTTTGCTGGACTTAAGCAAAGTCCTGCGAGCAAAAGAAAGGAGCTGCTCTGTCGCAACCTTTTGCCTAACGAAAACTGGATCCGACTTCGTTTTTGAAGAAGGCAACCTGACGAAGTGGCGGTTGTTATTTTCATGTGGTCGAGCGCGCGCGAGAGAGAGGCAATTAGAACCTCCAGGTGAAGCTAACCCCGCCGCCGATATTAAAGACTTCGTAGTCGAAGGCGCTGCGATTCGACTGGTTGGCGACGAAGCTAGTGAACGCACTCATGGTGAACCAATCGCGGATGCGATAGTTAGCGCCCAAGGCGAGAACCTCGCTCACGTCGGTTCTTCCGCCCTCAGTATAGGGTCGGACGATCAGGCTCCCGGAGGCGCTCAGAGAGAAATTACGACTCACGTTTACGGTGTATCCTGTATACAAGCTTAGATCATGACGGCGGGGCGGATCCGGATCCGCGTAGAGGCTGACGCTGGCATTCGCGCCAACCGAGACCTGCTGGGCGCGTCCAATCCGAAAAGGGATTTCGGCGTTGACGTTGAGAGCGACGTTCGAAAAGAAGTCGTCAAAGTTATCGGTCCCGGTCAACCGGTTGTAATCAAGATTGGCGCGGAGAGCGAGATTATTCAGCTCCGGGATATAGTAAGCGCCGCCTGCGAAGACATCGAGACTCGCAAAGTTAAAGCTGGTGAAATCCTGATAATAGAAAAATTGCTGCCGCACACCGAATTCGCCGTAAAGCGTCTTGCTAAATTGCGGCGCGTAGGTCAACCCGACGACCGGCGCGATAATGACGTCACTCACCCGGCCCCGATCGACCAGGGCGACATTCGATGTGTAGTAAATGGGGACGCCCGTCTCGAGAATGAACGGTTGATATGTCTCGACTCGTTTCAGGATGGCCTGCTCGCCAAGATCTTCGTCGTTAGGGCTGGACGCGGCGTAATCCTGGTCGACCCCGCTGGCGCTTACTCTGGTGGGTGGTGTGAAGGTTGACTGGCTTTGCAGAAGCCGTGCCCGATCCGCGGCCGTGCTCTGGCCGCATGCGGAACGAACCGCCAGAGTGAGGGTGAGGAGAAGAACAAATCGCAAGCTCACGCGGCGAGAAAAGACAACGGATCTCATAAGCGCCATGTTTTTAGAGACGCGACGCTAAAGGCGTCAAGCCTTTCCAAGCTGTAGGTGGGATCGGTGATCCCGGCCCGTTGCGGAACCTTGGCGATTTCCGGGATCATCGATCCCGGCCACAACACGCAGAGCGCTTTTTACGCGAACGGAAGATTCGCTTTGATCCGTTTTACGTCCGTGGAATGGACGACGGCCGATTTTGCCAGATGCCGTTTACGTTTGGCATTCCTGGTCGACATAAGATGGCGCCGGGTCGCATGCGAGCGCAGCACCTTGCCCTTCGAGGTAATCTTGAACCGTTTGGCGACGGCCTTTCTTGTTTTGCTGCGCGCGACTGACTTCGGCATAAGGCGCGGAAGATAAGCACTTCGCTTGGAACTGACAACCGATTTTCTGTTTACCGTCTCGTCAATCCGGCGTTCCTTTGTCGATGGAAACCCCGACATCGAGCCTGCCGCGCGTGGTCATTATTGGCGCGGGATTTGGCGGGCTGGAGGCGGCCAAACATCTCGGCAATGAGCCGGTTGCCGTCACGGTGATTGACCGGACGAATTATCATCTCTTTCAACCTCTTCTCTATCAGGTCGCTACGGCCGCGCTTTCACCGGCGGATATCGCTGCCCCGATTCGCGGCATTCTTGGCAAATATCAAAACATCGAGGTCATGCTGGCCGAAGTTAAATCGGTTGACGTGCAAGCCCATCTCGTTCGCACGCCGGAGCGCGATATTCGTTACGACTATCTGATCGTCGCCACTGGAGCACGTCACTCCTACTTCGGCCACGAGGAATGGGAGAAACTCGCCCCGGGCCTCAAGAGCCTCGAGGATGCGGTCGAGGTCCGACGACGAATTCTATTGGCTTTTGAATTTGCGGAGAAGACGGAGGACCTGGATGCGCGGGCGGCTGCGATGACTTTTGTCGTCATCGGGGGCGGGCCGACCGGAGTGGAAATGGCCGGGGCAATTGCCGAGATCGCGCGGGAAACGCTGGCGAAGGATTTCCGCCATATTGATCCATCAACGGCGCGAGTGATCCTGGTGGAAGGCGACAAGCGCGTTCTTTCCGCTTTCCCGGAGGACCTTTCGGAGAGCGCGCTGAAACAATTACAGGCGCTCGGAGTGGAAGTCATTCTCGGAACTCACGCCGAGAACCTGACCGAGAATGGTCTCGAAGTAGCGGGCAAATTCATTCCTTGCCGGGTGAAAATCTGGGCGGCCGGAAATACGGCTTCCTCGGTCGGAAAAACGTTAGGCCTCCCGGTTGATAAACCTGGGCGGGTCATTGTGCAGGATGACCTAACGATTCCGGGACATCGTGAGGTTCAAGTCATTGGGGACCTGGCGAATTTTACTTCGCCCAAGACAGGCAAACCGTTGCCCGGGGTCTCACCCGTGGCCATTCAGCAAGGCCGCCACGCCGCGAGCAACATTCTGCACTTGATCGAGGGGGCTAAACCACAGCGTTTTTATTATTGGGACAAGGGCAGTATGGCCACCATCGGTCGCAACAAAGCCGTTGCTGATTTAAACATCGTTCATTTCAGCGGCTTCCTGGCCTGGCTTGCATGGCTATTCGTCCATGTCCTTTATCTGGTTGGATTTCGGAATCGACTGGCGGTCCTTTTTCAGTGGGCCTGGGCCTATGTCACTTTCAATAAGGGGGCGCGCCTTATTACTCGAAACTTCCAGGCCGAACAGCGCCCGGTGGGATGAGTAATTGAAGCACGCGCTTCCAAAATTTCGGATCGCGATTGTCGGCGCCGGTGCAATCGGCCTGTATTACGGCGGCAAGCTCGCGCAGTTCGGCCGTGATGTGCATTTTCTCCTGCGAGGCGACTATGAAATCGTGCGCAAGAAAGGATTGCGCCTCCGGAGCAAGACCGAAAACATTCACGTCGCAAAGGTAAATGCTTATTGCTCAACCGAGCAGATAGGACCATGCGATCTCGTCATCGTGGCAGTGAAAACGACTTCCAATCCCGTTCTGCCATCGCTGCTTGCGCCATTGTTAGGCGAAAAGACGATTATCCTGACGCTGCAAAACGGGTTGGGGAACGAAGAATTTCTCGCCGATCACTTGGGGGCCGACCGCATTCTAGGAGGACTTTGTTTTGTTTGCCTTAACCGGACTGAGCCGGGGGTTGTGGAACGATACTATGCCGGTCGGATCGCGATCGGGGAATATTGCGGGCATTTGCAACCGCGCACCCACGACATCACGTGGGAATTCAAACGCTGCGGTGTGGTGTGCGGGGTAGTGGACGACCTGGCGCGCGAGCGTTGGCGCAAACTGGTCTGGAACATTCCGTTCAATGGTCTTTCCGTTGTGGCCGGCAGTATCGATACTGCGAAAATTCTGGGTGATGAAAAATTGCGGCTGCTTGCGCTGGAGCTGATGGACGAAACGATCGCGATCGCGCGGGCCTGCGGCCATAACCTGCCGACCGCGCTAGGGCTGGAGGAATTGAAACGGACACCCCAGATGGGCGATTTCAGACCGTCGACCCTGATGGATTATCTCGCCGGTCGTCCGCTGGAGATCGAACCGATCTGGGGGGAACCGCTGCGGCGGGCGAAAGCTCTGGGCGTTGCGGCGCCGAAGTTGGAAGAACTTTATCAGCAACTCATTTCACTCGACCGCGCCGCACGAAAATGAGGACAGCCTCGGTGCCATTAATTTCGGTTCACGATCGGCAGCGCAAGATTCCTGTGGATCGAGCTGCGCTGGAGCAATTCGCAACACGCGCGCTTCGTTTGTGCATGCGTCAGCGCGCGCGAGGGCCGGGACTCGCGAGTCTTGAAGAAATCGATGTGCTGTTGATTTCCGATCATCGGATGAGCGAATTGCACCGGAAGTTCATGGAAATGAGCGGCCCGACTGACGTGATCACTTTCCAGCATGGCGAAATTTTCATCAGCACGGAGACGGCCAAACGACAGGCGCGAAGGCACCGTTCCACACTCGCGAACGAACTGCGGCTCTACCTTGTGCACGGTCTCCTTCATCTTCATGGATTTGACGATCAATCGCCGAAGGGGAAGCGGCTGATGGACTCGCTTCAAACGAAAATCTTGGCAGCCGCTCAGAGCCCCAACGGTTGAATTTACGCGCTGCCGATGGTAATTTAGGGATTGTGGTTTGGTGCCCGCATGGATTCTAATCGACCGTCATTGCTAACCAAAAAACCATGCACGTTTCCCCGCAAATAAGCAGCGCGATGCAGAGCCCGGAAATCGTCGAAGAGGTGGAGACTAACGAGGCGCTTGATCTGCCGTGGCAGGTAGTGGTACACAACGATCCAGTCAATTTGATGACTTACGTGACAATGGTTTTTCAACGGGTTTTTGGGTATCCGAAGGAGAAGGCGGAAATTCACATGCTGGAAGTGCATCGAAACGGGCGCTCGGTATTATGGAGCGGCGTACGCGAGCGGGCCGAGCTATTTGTCCAGCAGTTGCATGGCTATCTCCTTCTCGCCACGATCGAGCGCAGCAACTAAGATGGAAGTCTTTCGGAACAACGGGACGCTTGAGATTACCGAACTGGACCCGTTTTTAGCGGAACTTTTACGGCAGATTCCCATCAGCGCGAACCCGGACGCCGTTCCGGCGGCGGAGCAGCGCATCTACAGCGCGCCGGCCGAGCCTAACGAAAAGGAATTTTGCGCCGAATGGAAAATATACGTGGAACCGGAGCTGCGGAGGCTTTTCCAGACTGCGACGGAGACGGTTGCTTCGGATCTGGAGCAACTCAGAGAGAAAGGGAAGCTCGTTGCGAACGGCAAGCTTTCCATCCCACGAGAACACGCTGACGCCTGGCTGAATGCACTCAACCAGGCCCGTCTTGCGATCGCGGCCAAGTATGAGTTTTCCGAGGCGGAACTTTGCGATCACTACCGTTCGCCAATCGGGTCACGACGCGATCTCAGTCTGTTCCAGGTGAATTTTTATGGCTTCCTGCAGGAGTTCATCCTGCGCGAATTGAATTGCGAAGGGCCGGCCCTGCCTAACGGTTAAAAGAAGCGCGCCGAAAAAGACCTATAGCTTGGCGGAGCCGCCTTCCTTGCGCTCGCGGACCATTTTCATGAGGCGCTCCTTCAAGGCATCCGAAGATTTTGCCGGGCGGAGACTGAGAGCGAAGGCTTCATGCAACCGATAACACTCGGTGATGAAATCCTCGGCCTGTTGGCCGAAGCTCGCGCGCGCCTCTTCAAACTCGCGGCTCTCGCCGTCTTCCAAGGCCCCAATCACGTAGAGCCGCGCGCGGTTTTGGAATTCGTCAAAGCTCATCTTTGAGATTCTTGAGACCATCATAAATCTTTTTTAGCCCTAGTTCCAAGCGCGTCTTCACGGTACCCAGAGGTGTATTCGTTTTGGCCGCGATTTCGCGCTGACTCATCCCGCGGAAAAAGGCGAGGTCGACCGCCTCTTGTTGAGCAGGTGGCAGGCTGTTAATCACTTTCCGAACCAGTATCCGGGTGTCAGAAAAGGAAATTTCCTCCTCAGTCGAGTTGTGCACCCAGGCGTCGGGCTGCTGCTCCGTTTCATTTTGCAAGCGCTCCCCTGCGCGCATGTAAGCCTGCTTCTTGCGGAGGCCATCGATTGCCCTCCGCCGCGCCAGTGTCACCATCCAGCCAAGCGGTTTTCCTTTCTGCGCGGAAAAATTCTTCGCCTGGTTCCACAATTCCATGAATATTTCCTGGAGCAGATCGTCTGCCTCGGCCTCGTTATGAACGACACGCAGGATGAGCGCTTTGATAATCCCGTTGTAGCGATCGTAAAGCTTCGAAAGAGCGTCCGGATCTTCCTCTTGGATGCCGCGCATGAGCTCGAGGTCAGTCGGCTCGCCGGGCTCGAGCGGCGGGGTCACCGCGGGCGGACGAGGTTCGGCCTCTTCGATGTCGTTTTCTAACAAGGCTTTGGAGCGTCGAGGCATCGGATATAAACGGCCCAAAGATGTAAAGCGGACGTATGACCGCGTCTACTGCCATTGTTGAAATGAAGGAAGAGGGGGAAAATTCTTTACAAAACTGTTACATTAACGGATTATTACAAAACGACCGGACGGAGTCCAATGGCTGGTAGTTGGCTTGGGTTCCGGCCCTGTAGACAGCAGTATGGTCGCTCACGAAATCTAAGTCCTTGGTTCGCAATGTGCTCGACTTGATGCCAGGCGAATCTACCCCGTTCAGTACCCCAAAAAAATTATGAAAACTGATGTCTTAATCGTTGGCGGCGGGCCCGGTGGCAACGCTGCCGCCATGTTCCTGCTCAAAGAAGGAATTAAACCCATCATCGTCGAGCAGGAGGAATTCCCCAGATTCCACATCGGCGAATCGATGACCGGCGAAGCGGGCAACCTTATCCGCCGGCTGGGACTCGAGCAGGCGATGCTGGACCGGAAGTTTCCTCAAAAATATGGCGTCAGGGTATTCGGCAGCAGCAGCTGGTATATTCCAGTTTCGCGGCGGGACGAGAATTGGGAGCTGCAACCGGGTACAACATGGCAGGTTCGTCGAAGCGATTTCGATAGCATGATGCTGGAGGAGTCGCAAAAGCGAGGCGCGACCCTTGTCCGTGGCACAGCCATCAACGTTCTGCGGCATGAAGACGGTGCTGTGCGAGGAATTACAATCCGCAAGCCAGATGGCAGCATTGAGGAAATAGAGTGCGAGGTGCTATTGGATTGTTCCGGTATGGCCACTTTTCTCGCGAACCAAAAAGTGACCGGTCCGAAGTACGTCGGGAGCTACGACAAGCAGATCGCTTTCTTCGCGCACGTCAAAGGCGCCCTTCGGGACACGGACACGACGGGCGAGAAAGCGAGAAATAACACTGTAATTTTCTACAAGAAAAAGTATCACTGGTCATGGTTCATTCCCGTGGACGAAGAAGTTGTCAGTATCGGGTTGGTCGTTCCGACCGCGGAATTCGTTGCGCATAAGCAGACCCCAGACGAATTCTTCCGCGGCTATCTTCCCACCGTCAATCCGGAACTCGCCCGCCGGACTGAGAACCTGGAATATGTCGAGAAGGTGCACGTGATTCCAAATTATTCGTACCAGGTGCGAGGATTTTGTGGAAAGGGCTTCATTTGCATCGGCGATGCGCATCGCTTCATCGATCCGATTTTCTCGTTCGGCCTCTCAGCCACACTGCGGGAAGCGGAATTCGCAATTCCCCATGTTATGGCCTATCTCAAAGGCGAGAACCGCGACCAGGCGAATCCTTTCGACGCTTACCAGCGCTTCATCGAAAAAGGGACCGACAATCTCGAGGACATGGTGGACATGTTCTGGGAACAGCCCTTTGCATTCGCAACCTTTGTTCATGAACGCTATCGCGGCGAATTGATCGATGCTTTCGCCGGACGGATTTACGAGACCGAGCGTCAACCTTCCACGGCTATCATGAAGTTCCGCACCATGCTGAAACGGGAACGGGACTACAACCATCCTGACGATTATTCGATTCCCATCGGATCGCGCTACCATCCCGAACGCGCGGCGCTTTGGGAGCCGAACTCTCCGGTGGAAAATACCGAGGACTGGCTAAGCGAAGCATCGTCCGGCGGCGAGCTCACCAGCGCGGCGTAGGCAGACGGATAGCGGCCGATCGTTTTCTGATTTTCATCACGAAATCCAGGGATCGGCCGTGTTCGTAAGCGAGCCTGCACCGCTAGGCGCCCTCGCGTTCGGCTGAGTTTAGTTAACCTTGTTTCTCGGTTTCTCGCGGAGTAGACCAACTAGGTTCCTCGTGGCGGGGGCCGCTGCGTAATTCAGCTCATGGCTCCAGATGCGCGCCGCAAGTACGCATCCCGGCTGCCATTTAGCGAAAGTCGCTGGAGCGTATACGATCCTTAAAAGAGGAACGTGGTCATGACATAGCCGAAATCAGCGTCGTCATGAGCTCCAGTGTCGGCGAGATATTGGCCGGCAAAGAAATGACTGTAACCGGTTGATACCTTGACGTGTGGAATCGGTTCGACCCCCACGACGAAATCAATCTCGTGACCGGCGAAGTTACTTGCCCCGACAGTTCGCACGTCCTGACCAGTCGGCGTCCGCGTGCGCAACGTGGAGATGCCGTTATTGCGGAACCAAAAGTCCTCCGTATTGGCCAGCCAAAAAGCATGGTAATGGAATTCGAGATCGACTTTCTTGCTTGGCTTCGCGCTCAACTGGAAACGCAGGTCATGCATGTTGCGCCAGCCGAATTCATCCATCAGGCCATACTTGTCGTGCGCGGATGGGAACAGGTTTTGGAACGAGTGAGAGCTACTGTTGGTCGGATCGTCGTCGCCGGTGGCAAAGTCGTATTCCATCCCGACCCGGGGAGACCAGTGACAGTCCTTAAAGGTGTACCCGCCTGAGATCGCCAGGGCGAAGGCGCTCAAGTCGAATTGCTTCGAGTTGCGATCCGACGCCCAGAGGTCGCCGTTTTCATAGACAAATTCGCCGCTGTAATCCCATGGACCCAGCTTCTTGGGATTCGATTTGAAGCGCGTGCCGATGGTTACGAAGCGGGCCGCTGGTCCGTTCCAGCTGCCTTGGGGATCGATCGTGTTTGCGGTCGAGAGATCGGGTTGGTTGTCCTGTTTGTCCCGGTAATAGACGTAGAGATCACTGGTTTGGAACGACAGGTAATCCGTCGAGAAATAGGCGCCGCCGAAATTGTCGGAAGAATCGCTTTCGTTGAACTCGCCGCGCACAATTTGCACCGGGCGCATGAAGAACCCTTCCACCCACCAGTGTGGCTCCTCGAAGCGAAGCCTGGCCGCGTCAAACGTGCGTCCAAAGTTGCCCCACTTTGAATCGGCCACCAAGCGGCCGTCACCATAGGTGATCGCCTGGCGACCGATAGTGACTTGGAGCGGGAACTCTTTCAGGTTCCCAATCGCAATAGACGCCTGCCGCAGATCCCATTGATCATCGCCCTCGGCGCCATTGACCCCGGGAATATTCGGACGCTCGGAAAATGCCTCTCGCGAATCCTGCGTCTGACCATAGACCTTTATCCAAGGACTGGGCACGAAGGCCATACCGAGTCGAAAACGATTTAGCAACCAGGTGCCATCAGTGACTTCGTGGTGACCGGTGCCGGCACTGAAATCCCGGTTATTATTGCGAACTTCGAGCCGGACTCGTTCGTCGATATCGAGAATAATCTTGCCATCCCAGAAACTGAGAGGATTGACCTCTTTCTTTTCCACCGGCGGCGGAGAAGGCTTGGCCGCCAGTTGTTCGCCGGCTCGCATCGTTACGGGGAGAACGAAGAGAACCGCGCAAAATAATTTCGCGATTGATCGAAGGTTTTTTAGGGAGATGGGTGGGGTGGGATTAGACATGGTTATACCCTAATAATTAATTCTTTTAATTCCGACAAGCACTTTCAGTGCCTTTTTGTGCATTATGCTCGCGAGGCGGTTTCGGCACTTTTCTGCCGTCCCTGCGGGACTGGTGCCCTGATTTTCCCGAGAAACCCAGCGTTGAAACGCTGGGCTATTTTCGACACAGCCCGCCAACGTTCTACGGATTTTCAGATACTCCTGCGCTCGATTCGCGTCCCTCGCCTGAGTTGACCGGCACTTCAACAATCAAGGCCCGATGCTGGATTATGCACGGTGAAATCCGCTAATTGGGCTCCGGCGAATCCGTTAATAGCCCAGCGCTTTAAGCGCTGGGTTCATTTTGCTCGCCGTCGCGAAGTCCCGCAGGGACGACAGAACAAACGCACTCTTTTGTCTCCTGCCATCTCCATGTCGTTTGGAGCACGCATCGCCGTCACGCCGTGCTTGACCCGGAAATCCGCGACCGGCTCTGGCCCTCCGCGTTAGTGCACGGGCGCCTGCCGGCGGGCTCTGCTTAGCCTAGTTCTTATTCCCCGCCAGAGGCTGGCCGGCGAAGTGAAGGGTCTCGAGAATGTCACCACGCAGTCGGAGGAAATCAGAGCTACTCCGATCGCGAGGGCGTTCCAAGTGCACGGGAATAATCTGCTCAATCTTCCCGGGACGCTGGGTCATGATGACGATCCGATCGCTCATGTAGATCGCCTCGTCGATGTCGTGCGTGACAAAAAGCATGGTCGTGCCCCGCGCCTGCCAAAGACGAAGCACTTCGTCCTGCATCCGCATACGCGTGAAAGCGTCCAGAGCGCCCAGAGGTTCATCGAGTAGCAGCACCCGGGGACGATTAATCAACGCGCGCGCCAGAGAAACGCGTTGAGCCATCCCGCCGGAAAGATGGTGCGGAAAAGAATTCGCAAAAGCTTCGAGTCCGACGAGTCGCATGAATTCGTCGACCTCAGCCCGCTGTTGGCGCAGGACGCCCCGCGCCACGAGCCCAGACTCGATGTTCCGCCGAACGGTTAACCATGGGAAAAGATTCGGATCCTGAAAAACGAGCCCGCGTTCCGCGCTGGGCTCGCTAATCGGCTCAGCCCCCAGGGAGACCTCCCCTTCCGTCGGGCTCATTAGCCCGGCAATCATGCGCAGGAGGGTCGACTTCCCGCAACCGCTCGGCCCGACAATCGAAACCAGCTCCCCAGCCGCGACGGTTAAAGATACGTCATCAAGTGCCAGAGCTCCGGGCGTAATTCCACCGTCGAGTGAATCGAATCGCTTCCTGACATGCCAGATTCTGATCGAGGCAGCATTGTCCCGGCCTAGTTCTGTATTGTCGCTTACCACTTGATTGTTCCTTTTTGCCAGACCAGGACACGATCACGGACCTTGAAGAGCACCGTTATGATAGTGGAAAAGAAGGCCGCCATAACTACCAAGGCTCCGTAGACTTTTCCGTACTCGGCCCAGCCTTGAGCCCAGCTCACATACCACCCGAGACCGGATTTGACGCCAACTGTTTCCGCCACCACGAGGGTTAAGAAAGAGGTGCCGAGTCCCATAAAGAGCCCAATGAAAATGTTCGGCATGGCCGCGGGAATCGCGACCCGAAAGATGAGAAATGCCGGGCTCGCACCCAGAGTTTTAGCAACATCCAGATAGGATGTGCGCGTGTTGGAAATGCCAGATGCTGTTAGCATGGTGACCGGAAACCAAACTGCGAGGGCCACCAGACCGACCGCAGAAAACATAGCCGACGGCGCCACAACCATTGCGAGGGGGATCCAGGCTGTCGCGGGAATTGGGCCGACTATCTTAAGGATCGGCATTCCCCAGTAACGAGCGTGCGGAAACCAGCCAATTATTACCCCTGTGACGAGCGCGATGGTGGTCCCGATCGCATAGCCACTCAGGAGAAGGAGAAGCGAGTGCCAGGTGCTGTCGAAGATTAATTCGCGATCATGCACGAGCGACGAGATTACTCCTTCCGGCCCGGGAAAGTAAGGCAGCGGCAGCAATGCGAGACAACTTGTAATGAGTTCCCATACGCCAAGGCCGAGGGTCGCCATTCCAAGAATCGGACACATTTGGCGCATCCACTTCCGTACGCCCATGGAGAATGGGTAAAGGGCCGCTGCGAGCACACCGAAACCGAGCGCGATGCAGAGCACGATCGGGTAATAATTGGAGTCCGGAACGGGCTCGCCTTTCGGAATACCGAAGTGTATCGACAGCGCGATCGACGCTCCGATCGGAATAGCCAAAACCGTCTGCCAACGAGGTCGGACGGCCGGTTGGACAGAGGCTAAGGTTTCGCGCCGGGGAGGCGTTATATCCGTAATAGCCAGAGCCTTATGGCTTATTTCTGGGGTAGCCTGACTCATTTCTCTGCCAGCGTCTCCTTTTGCAGGCACTCGGCATCAGGGTCTGCCATGTTTGGCGCTTCCTGATCTGGTTGGTCATACTTCTTTCGTGCGCAGCAGCCGTCCTCAGCGTCGTGAAGAATGAGTTGTGCGTAAAGTTTGAGGTCGAGATTGGGATCGGCCTGGCCGCCAGGGACTTTTTCGACCTCTACCGTCTTGATCCATTCGTCCGTTACGCCGTCGAGGTGGTGGAAGGCTTTCTTCGCTAGAGCGTCGGTATCAGTTGTGGGGGATAGCATTTTGGCTTCTCTCATCTCTTTGGCCGCGCTGAATAGTGTTTGCTCAGCGTGCGAGACGGATGGGATATATTTCAGGCGGCTGAGTGCAATCGTGTTTAGCTCAACAGTTGAGGCGAGATATTTCTTGTCCACAGCCAATTGAGCCGCAGCTTTCGGGTTTTCCGACACCCATTTTGCTCCTCTCAAAATCGCGCGCGTGGCACGTGCGGCACTATCCGGATTGGCATCGATCCATTTGCCGTTGCCAATGATTTCGCAGCAGTATTCGTTGGCATAAGGCATATCGGTTGCCTCGTCCATGCCTTCGACATTTCTGGCTATGCCCTGTGAAATCAAAAGAGTGCCGATCGGTTCAGCATCGGCCACTGCATCCACTTCCCCTTTTTTCAGCGCCAGGCCGAGCTCGCCGGCCGGATAGACCTTCCAAGTAATATCTTTCCCGGCATCCACCCCATGCGTACCAAAAACTCGATTCGCGAAAACAAATGGCGGGGTGCCCATGCCGGGAACTCCGATGCGTTTCCCTTTGAGGTCCTGAATTGAATGGATCGGACTGTCCACGCCGGTCTGCACTCGCAAACAACCGGTGTGCACCCCGCCCAGGAAGCGGACATCCAAGCCTTGTTCAATCGGCTTCATGAAATACATCACCAAGTGGTGCGTGATGTCATAAGCGCCGAGAGCGAGGTTGTCTTTGTAAGCTGCCCAACTGCATTTCACCAGCTCGGGCTCCAGTCCCTCGTCCTTGAAAAACCCTTTTTCGTAAGCCGTGTAAATCGGCGCTTCACAGGTCAGCCCGATAAAGCCGATCTTCACATGCTTCGAATTGACGACTTTCGTTGTGCCCCCCTTTTTGCTGCAGCCTGCCAGGAGGAGCGTGACGCATAACAAGGCACCGGCGATCTTTTCGATTTTGGGAGTTCTCATAATTTTCGATTTCTCAAGTTCGAATGATAAAACAATAGGTGCCGATTATAAAAGGAGAAAATCAGCGAAAAAAGCGGTCATTTGTCACTTCAGCAGGTTTTAGGCTAATTTGTCCGGCAGATGACGCACGACCCGGTCGAGATTCGCCATTTTCGCTATTTCCTCGCCGTGGCTGAAGCGGGCAGTTTTAGCCGTGCCGC
>Ga0070688_100001016_pt1 | contig 14081 bp, 11 predicted proteins | sample KBSS13HmetaG_FD_64679 | JGI IMG/M metagenome (GOLD analysis project Ga0070688, IMG submission 64679) | Switchgrass rhizosphere microbial communities from Kellogg Biological Station, Michigan, USA - KBS S1-3H metaG | ecosystem: Host-associated > Plants > Roots > Rhizosphere ...
CCGGGAGTTCCTCACCACCGTCAAGCGCCGGGCCTTCCTGCTGACGTTGATCGGCACCCCGGCTTACTTCGCGTTCGTGACCTTCCTCTCGGCCAGCGCGTCGCTGCAGGAGAAGAAGGACGCGCTCAAGGATCTCGACGTGCTGGCGGTGATCGACTCGAGTGGCGCATTCGCGAACGCGAGCCGCGAGATCCGCACCACGCTCAAGACCGATCTGACGTTCTCGCGACGTTCGACGATGAAGCCCGACTCGATCTCGTTCCGCACGGAAGTCCGTTTCTACTCGAGCCTCGATTCGGCCCTGGCGGATGTCCGGTCAGGCAAGATTCCTCAGGCCCTCGTCATTCCTGCCGACTACGTGGAAACCGGTCGCATGCGCCGCTACACGCGTCCCGGAAGCCCCTTCACGAGCGGCGACCGGAGGGCGATCGGCGGCTGGCTGGCGCGCAATCTCGTCGCGGGCCATGTGGGCGACGACGTCGCCGCCCGGGCGGCACGGCCCAGCGAGGAGGAGCAGCTCTTCACGCTCGACCGCAGCGGGCGATTCGAGATCAAGGACGACTCGCGCGAGATCGCGGACTTCCTGGTGCCGATGTTCTTCTCGATGCTGCTCGGCCTCTCGATCATGATCGGCGGCCAGTACCTGCTGCAGGGAGTCGCGGAGGAAAAGGAATCCCGCATTCTCGAGTCGCTCATGTGCCAGGTCAGCGCCGAAGAGCTCATGACCGGCAAACTGATGGGGCTGGGCGCGGTGGGTCTCATGACGGTGGGCATCTGGGTGACTGCGGGGCTGCTGGCCTCGGGTCCGGCCTTGAGCATGATGCCGATCTCCGCGCAGCCCTCCGTGCTCGCCGTCGCCACGCTCTACTTCCTGTTCGGCTACCTCTTCTTCGGCAGCATCATGACCGGCATCGGCGCCATCACGAACAACATGCGCGAAGCCCAGCAGTTCGCCGTCTGGTTCACGCTGGCGAACTTCGCCCCCTTCATCCTGATCACGTCGATCCTCAGCCACCCCGACGGCCCACTCGCCTTTTGGCTCTCCCTGTTCCCGCCCACGGCGAGCACGACGATGATGATGCGCCTGGGAGCTTCGAACTCAGCCGTCCCGGCGTGGCAGGTGGCGCTGTCGCTGGTCTTGCTCGGCGCCTCGGGACTCTTGGCGCTGCGCACCTCGGCCCGGATCTTCAGGGTTGGCTTGCTCATGTACGGCAAGCCACCGACGCTTCCGGAGATCCTGCGGTGGGCTCGGCGGGCCTGAGCCAGGAGGTGGCAGGCAAGCTGCCGCACCCGTGGCAAAAAGCCACGGCCCTGCGCAAAACAGCGTCGCCGCCGGGTGCACAAGATTTCCCTTGGTGCCAGCCACCTTTATTGGTCACAATCATTTAGCGCTGGCTACCGACCCCAGGCATCGCGGAACGGTCCTTGCGGACCCTTCACGACGGCGCCACAAGATCGAGAAACCCGGCGCCAGTCAGATCGAGAGCCCTCGACGTCTCCGAAGAAATCGGGTCCTGTGAGACCCCGGCCGTCGGAGGGTCGGAGGCGCCGCCTTCGGCAGAAGGCCTGAGTTGCGGACGCCTCCCTCTCGGGACGACGGACCAGAGCTCGTCCGTCGGTAACGGAACGCCCGGTCGAAGACCGGGCGATTTCGTTTTCCGTTCGAGCCGGGCTCGGGACTCTAGGGCGTCTTGGGGGGCTCCGGCGGGGCCTTGAGGTTCTGACCATCCCACGCCGGCGGTGGCGGGAAAGTGAGGCGCGCTCCGGTGGCCTTGGCCGTGGGGGGAATCACCGCGGGCATCTGGTGCTTCACGGGCGGAATCGACTTGAGATAGACCGCGATCGCGCGCAGGTCCTCGTCGGTCATCTGGGAGTACATCGGCCACGGCATGGGCGGCAGAATCGGCGAGCCGTCCTTCCGCTTTCCGGTCCGAAGCGCCTGGATGATGTCGTCCTCACTCCAGGTCCCCAGTCCGGTCTCCTCGTCCGGCGTGAGATTGCGGGGATAGGACACGCCCCACGGGCCTTCCCAACCCAGCTCGGTCCCGGAGAGCAGGCGAGTGCTGTCGGGCTGGCCGTAGAAAGTCCCGGGTGTGTGGCAGTCGTTGCAGCCCGCGACCGTGGTGAGATAGCGGCCGCGAGCGACGGGATCCATCGCGGTGGCGGCCGTCTGCGCCGACTCGCCGGATTGCTGCTGGCTGCACGAGATCGCGAACAGACCCAGGTACACCAACAAGCCCACCGCCAGGATTGCTGCGCTGCGAGTCCATTTCATGGATGGGTCTCTCCTTCCGTGGAGGTGTGGGGCTACTTCTTCTCCGCTTCCGGTGGCGGCATGTGCTGAGAGTCCCATGCCGGAGGCGGAAGGGGCAGCACGAAGCGCGTCCCGCTGTGCTTGCCCGTAGGGGGTTGAACCGCCGGCGGCGTGTGCTTCACCGGCGGAATCGACTTCAGGTAGGCGACGAGCGCTCGCATGTCCTCGTCGTTCATGGCGGCAAAGTCCTGCCAGGGCATCGGCGGCAGGAGTGGCGAGCCATCCTTCTTCACTCCGGTCCTGAGCGCTCGGATGATGTCGTCCTCGCTCCACGTGCCGAGCCCGGTCTCTTCGTCGGGGGTGAGGTTGCGCGGGAAGGTGACTCCCCATGGACCCTCCCACCCCAGCTCGCTGCCGGAGAGAAGGCGGGTGGTGTCCGGCATTCCGTAGAGCGTTCCCGGGGTATGGCAGTCGTTGCACCCGGTGATGGTGGCGATGTACTTCCCGCGAGCGATCGGATCCACGGCCGCGGGCTTCGCCGATTCCGCCGGGGGTTGCTGCGCGCAGGAGATCGCCAGCACCGCCAGCGCTCCCGCGACGGCCACGGCGATCGTCGCCGTGCTTCGCGTCCAGGTCATCGAGACCCTCCTTGGTCCTCGCGACGATCGCGGCCCAAACCGCCAGGGGATCACGCCGGCCGCGAATGTGCCGAAGAATCCCTGCGTGAATGCTCCATGTCAATGGTCGCCTGCTTGCGGGGCGCGGGCGCAGGCCGCAGAATCGGCCGCCCATGCGCAATCTTCGGCTGGCCCTCGCCCAAATCAATCCCACGGTCGGAGATATCGACGGCAACGTTGGACGCGTGACCGAGTCGATCGAGCAGGCCCGCGCGGTCGGCGCCGATCTGCTCGCCTTCCCCGAGATGGTGGTCACGGGCTACATGCCCGAGGATTTGCTGCTCAAGCCCTCCTTCATCGAGCGTTCGATCGAGGGCACCCGATCACTGGCGCCGCTGACTCGCGGCATGACGGTGGTGGTGGGCACGGTCGAGCGTGACATCGACCTCTTCAACGCTGCGGTGGTCCTTCACGACGGGGAGTGGATCGGCAGCTACCGCAAGCGCTACCTCCCGAACTACGGCGTGTTCGACGAGAATCGCTACTTCATGCCGGCTCGCGAGACGCCGGTGTTCGTACGTGACGGCACCGTGATCGGCGTCAGCATCTGCGAGGACATCTGGTACCCCGGCGGTCCGGTGGAGGAGCAGGTGATCCGCGGGGGGGCGGAGATCATCCTCAACCTGTCCGCGTCGCCCTACCATGCCGGCAAGGCTCAGGCGCGCCGCCGCATGCTGTGCACGCGCGCGGCGGACAACATCGCGATCGTCTGCTACATCAACCTGGTCGGCGGGCAGGACGAGATCGTGTTCGACGGCGCCAGCCTGGTCGTGGACGAGCAGGGGCAGGTCGTCGCCGAAGCCGAGATGTTCGAAGAGGACTTCCTGGTCGCCGACGTCGACCTCGAGGGCGTCTTCAACGCGCGGCTCCATGATCCCCGGCTGCGCAAGGAACGAGCCCTGGATCAGGGAGAGCCCGCGACCCGCATGGAGCTTCCGACCCGAGAACCCGCGATCTCGGTGGAAGGGGGCGCGTCCATGACCGTGGCCACCGCGGTGGCCACCAAGCCCGAGCTGGACCACCGGTCCGCACCGCACGTGCGCGATCTGGTTGGCGAGATCTACGACGCGCTGGTGCTCGGCACGCGCGACTACGTCCGCAAGAACCGCTTCGAAGCGGTCGTGCTCGGCCTCTCGGGCGGAGTCGACTCCGCGCTCTGTGCGTGTCTCGCGTGTGACGCGCTCGGCAGCAAACACGTGGTCGGCGTCTCGATGCCTTCGCCGTTCACCTCGGGCGCGTCGAAGGAAGACGCCGAAGCGCTCGCCCGCGCGCTCGGCATGCGCTTCTACCTGCTTCCGGTCGGCGATGTCCTCCAAGCGTACCAACGCGTGCTGGAGGCGCCTTTCACCGGGCGCGACCCCGACGTCACCGAGGAGAATCTCCAGGCCCGCATCCGCGGGAACTACCTGATGGCGCTTTCCAACAAGTTCGGATGGCTGGTGCTCACCACAGGGAACAAGAGCGAGCTGTCGGTGGGTTACAGCACCCTCTATGGAGACATGGCGGGCGGATTCAGCCTGCTCAAGGACGTGTACAAGACGATGGTGTATCAGCTCGCCCTGCAGCGGAACCGCCGGGCCGGACAGCAGCCGCCCATTCCCGAGCGCACCTTGAGCCGCGCACCCAGCGCGGAGCTGCGACCCGACCAGACCGATCAGGACACGCTGCCTCCCTACGACGTGCTGGATCCCATCCTGCGTCTCTACGTCGAGGAAGACCGCGCGGCGCGCGAGATCGCCGAGCTCGGCTACGAAGAGACGCTGGTGCGACGCGTGGTGTCGATGGTCGACCGCTCCGAGTACAAACGCCGCCAGAGCCCGCCGGGGATCAAGATCACGCCGCGCGCATTGGGCAAGGATCGGCGCCTGCCGATCACCAACCGCTGGCGCCATTGAAGAATGGAAGGGCTCGTCGATCACGCTTCAACGGTGAATCGCGGTCGAGCCTGAAAAACGAAGAGGCCGGACCTGTGAGGGCCCCGGCCTCCCGTTCATTCCGCGAGCGCTACTGTCCCGCGTCGAGTACCACCGCCAGAAGGCCCTCGTCCACGCGGATATTGAAGGTCCCCGCGCTGCCCGTGGTGTAGAGCGTGAACTGGCCGTCGCCCTTCACCTCCGAGATCAGCAGGTCCTTGCCGGCCTTGTTGAAGAGTCCAGCCGACTCGTTCCAGTCGATGACGCGCACCGAGCCGGTCGGACCAATCGAAGCCGGGCCCCATAGCAGCGTGGCGCCCGCGGGCACCGCCGGCGCCCCACCCGCAGGGAAGTCGAGCGTCGGGACGATGTAGACCGACACTCCACCAGCCGGGCCGTTGACGTTGGTGAACTTGCCGAGGATCGCCACGTCGACGAGACCCTTCAGCTCGTCCTTGTGGTCGTTGTACTCGTCGACGTCGCTGAGATCGACCGGAACGCGCTCCGAGTGATCGGCCGTCGAAGACACGATCGTGAACGGGTTCGGAAGGTCGTAATGGGCGAGGACCTGAGCGGACGTGATCACACAGCCATTGCCGAGCAAGGCCGCGAGGATGACGCCACCGAGAAGCAGTCGAGACGTTTTCATCGCGGTTCTCCTCACAGGCTGAACAGGCTGTAGGAAGCGCCGGCCGTCACCTTCCCGAACTTCTGGGAGGTGTCGCCGGTCATGATCATGTCGAACTCACCGCGCAGGTTGAGTCCCAGTTTCGGAATCGGTGAGAAGCCAATACCAAATCCGAACGAGTAGCCGACATCGCTGATCTCGTCCGAGGCGTCTCGCTCGATCTTGTAGGAACCGATGCCCGCGAACGGGAAGAAGTAGAAGGACGGCTGGCCGAAGGCGAACAGCGCGTTGGCGCCAAACGCCGTCTCGTCACCACCGTCGCGAGTGTAGGTGTTGCTCGTTCCGAACGTTTCTTCGACGTCCCCCAGGGCCGAGCTCGAGTAGAACGGCTCGACGATGAGCAGCGGAGCCACCCGCACCGGAACGCGGAGCCCGAAGACAGAGCCCTGCTCCGACAGATCGTTGACGATGGGGACGTTCAGCCCACCGAAAGCGCCAATACCGATGTCGACCGCGGCTGCGGTACCGGCCGTCAGCGTCAGAGCGAGGAGGGCGAGGGAGAGAGTCTTGTGCATGACGACCTCCGAGTGGAACGGAATGGGGCCGCCATGCTTCCGGGGGCGCGGCCTGGAGCACAGAGTGACGGGAGAGAATCACCTACCCCTCCGGAACCGGTCAAGGTCAGGAGGAGGTCGAATTCGCTCTTACTGGAGGACCCGGACGGCGGTGACGGCCGCGCGGCAGTGCCGGGTGAGCAGGTCGGCGATGTGCTCGAGAGCCGCGGAGAGGTGGGCGCCCGCCCGTTCGGGAGGACTGAACACCACGACGAGGAGGTTCCTGGTCTCCGAGCTCACGGAGGTCCGCTTCGAGTCCGAGGTCGGCGCCCCGAAAGGACCATCGTCGTCGGCGAGCAGCAGCCTCCCGCCGAGGTTCACCCACTGCTTGCGGATGCCGGCGTAGCCCTCGTTGTCGCGTCCCACTCGGACTCGCACCGAGCCCTTCACGAGATCGCGATCGTAGAGCCCGAGCGGAAGCTGGTGTTCGAGCGAGCACAGGTTGCAGACGTCGACCACCGCGTTGACCTTGGGCAGCCCCTTGCCCTGGAGCACTCGCCGCAACAGGGCTTCACTGCTCGGCCGCGACTTGGTGGGATCGATGTCGAGGCGGTGAAACAACGCCCGGGTCTCCGAGACACCGGGGATGTCCGCAGGCTGTTTGCCAGCGTAGTGCGAGGTGAGACGACCGATCAATCGATCGCGCTCTTCGTCGAATGCCGGAGGAAGACTCTGATTCCGCGTGCCTTCGGCCTCGAGCAGGCCGAGCGCCAGCGTTCCTCGGAGCGATTCGTCGACGATGAGCTGAAGCCCGGAGGCACGAGCTTGAAGCGACATGATTTCAGAGTGGCTCTCGAGAACCCTGGTCGCACCGCGCATCCATGCGCGGGCAACGGTGTGGGCGGCGGGAACTCCCTTTCCGACCCAACCGGTCGGACGACGCAACGGTCGCGCCGACGTTGCGGCCAAACATCATTGTTTTCGCCGCCCACCGCAGTTCGTCCGCGCTCACAGACGCGGGTCCGAGACACTATCCCGCCGAGGCCATTCGACCGCGGCGAGCGGAGAAGATCGCGTGGCGGAACATAGCGTGATCGACGACGAGATCAACGAAAAAATCGCGCGGAATTTTTTTCTCGCATGCGACACGCGCATGAGGAGTTGGAAGAAAGACCTTGACTCGAACGAGGCGTCGTCATCGCGAAGGACGCGTCAACCGTTCGTGGTCGCTTCCTCGTGCGGCGCGCTGGGCGGGAGCTTGCGCTCGACCGAGACCACACGGTACGTGCGATCTGCCAGCGCCACTTGATCTCCGATCGTTTTCCCCATCAGCGCTCGACCCACCGGCGCCTGGAAGGAGACGACCTGATCTCCGTGGTGATGCTCGTCTTCGCCGAGGATCCAGTAGGTCACGACGTCCTGCTCGCTCTCGAGCACGACTTCCGTGCCGAGCCCGGCCACGCCGTCGGTCTGCTCGGCGTCCTCGACGAAACGCGCGGTGGCCAGGCGCTTCTGGAGCGCCTCCACCTGCTTGGTGAGATTGGCCTGCTTGAGCTTGGCCGAGTGGAACTCGGCGTTCTCCTTGAGGTCCCCGAGCTCGCGGGCCTTTTGAATGGTCTTCGGAAGCTCGGTTCGCAGCTCGCGTTCCATGCGATCCAGCTCTCCGCGCAGGCGCTCCCAGGTGGCGCGCGTCATCACCGGCAGATCGACCTCGGCCTGCTGACCGACCTGCTCGAACATCTTGCGAGCGCTGCGCTCGCGGGCGGCGCGAACCGCGGCGACCGCTTCGGCGAGCCCGACCCGCTGAGCCAGGTCGAGGGCGGGGAAGAGATAACGATCGCTCGAGCGCCACTGCCGCAGCAGCACCGCGATTCTCAGACGCTCGTTCTCCTGAAGAGGCTGGCCAGCAAGCCTCTTCTCGAAGAGTCCGCCTTCACCGATCCATCCGAGCACCTTGTCCGCGAGCGACGGCTTGGGTCTTTCCTCGATCAGCGCCAGCGCCGCCCACAGGACGCGCCACACGTCGGGGATTGGGCCACCCGACTCCAGGGTCTGCTCGATCAGCCGTAACGCGGCTTGTGGATAACGCGCCGCGTGTTCGAGAAGCGTCTTTCGCAAGGCTTCGCGTCCGGCCGGATCCAGACCCTCGCGACGCCGGGCGGCGAGCTCACGCACCGCTGAAAAGCGCGAGTCGAGGCCGGACAAGATCGCGTCCGCCTCCACGCCGGCCGTATGGGAAGCCTCGAGCAGCGTGCTCTGCTCTTCTTCGCCCGAGAGCTCGGAGATCGCCAGACCTTGGTCCCATAGCGTCTTCAGCACCGAGGTCCACTCGGGAGCGCGCTCCGGGAACCACCTCGCCACGAAGATCCCCGCCCGAGCCCGATCGGCGCGGTCTCCTTCCTCGTCGAACATGACGCGGAGCAGATAGCGTCCGAAGCGAGGAACCAGCGCCGACTCGGATTGCGGATGCTGGGACAGGAACTTGCGCAAGGTGGCGAGGTTCGACTTCACCGGCTTGCGGGGCTCGAGCGCGGGCAAAGGCACTTCGCTCTCGTGCGCGGCGCCCTCCGGAGCCAGCCGGTAATGCTGCTCGAAGGCCCGTGCGTGATCGATCCTCGGGTCCTTCTCGGCCGCGGCCTTGATGCGCCGGAACGTGGAAGTCCATTCGGGGGCCGGCACCAGGCCGTTGCCGACCAGGAAGAGCTTGAGCTTCTGCGCGTCGGCTTCTCCCCCGATCGCGGTGAGCGCGCGCACCAGGACTTCCGCGGGCTGGTCCTTCCTCAGGCGCTCGAGCTCCGCGGGCTGCGTGAAACGCAGGAGGCGGAGATCGTCCTCGGCGAGCGGGGTGAGGCTCCGGCGGGCGGCGGCATAGGGCATTCGGTGGCCCGGCGAGCGAGTGAAGTCGATGATCACGATCTCCCCGTCGTCCGAGAGCACACGCCCAGCGCCGAAGGAGCCGTGAAGGACCGCCCGTCCCGGCGGGAGCGCCGCGATCGCGTCGAAGCGCTCGAGCGATGCGATCAGCGGCTTGAGATGGTCGTCGAGTCCCGAGCCCGCGAACACCACGTCGGGATTCGGCAGCGAACGACCGGTGCCCTGGCGAATCGACTCGACGAGCGCGCCGCGGAAAGGTTCGGCGGCCGCAGGGCCGCCGACTTCGACCGCCTGGCGAACGATGGCGCGGAGCGTCCCTTCCACCTCTCCCGCCTGATTCTGGGCGGACAACGGCGGAAAGGCCACGTCGAGCAGCGTCTTGGCCTCCTTGAGAGCGTTCTTCGCCGCCACCTGCGGAATCACCTCGATCACGTGGCGCAGCGACTCGAGATCGAGGTGCTCGACGAACTCGAGCGCCGCCTCTTCGAGCCCCGCATAGCGGCCCTCGGCGGCGAAACGAGGCGCGAGCTCGGCGAGCAGCGCACGGCGCTCGCTCGGCTGACCGGAATCGCCGAGGCGGACCGCCAGCAGCAGACCGAGCTCCAGGTCGTCAGGCAGGATCCTCCAGGCTCGATAGAGCGCATCGACGCGCTCCGGATCCTTGCGAAGACCTTCGTGCGCCCGCACCAGCAGTCGCGCCCCGGATGCGGTCTCATCGAGCTCGAGCGCGCGCTCGGCCACGGCGGCCAACGGCTCCCACTGCTTCGCCTGCGCGAGCCGCTCGCCGAGACCGAGCAAGGTCTGGAGCGCGCGCTCTCGCTCGCCGCGGAGCGCGCACGCCGCGGCCAGCAGATAGTCGACCGCGGGACTGGCGCCGGACTGCTTGAGACGCGCCGCGCACTCGTCGCGCACGAACGCGGTCTGGTCGTTGGTGGCGGATTCGGCAGCCAGCGACTCGAGCGCGGCACGCGCGTCGGCATCGAGCTCCGCATGCTTCTCGCCACGCAGGATCGGCGGCAGATCTTCACGAAGGGGCATGAGCGTTTCCTGAGCCTTGGTGGGAAGGGTCGAGGATGATGCGGCAACCGGCCGGTCGCCCGCAACTCGCGGGAAGCGGGCGAAGCCCGTGCTAGACTCGCGCCCGTGAAGATCTACACGCGGACCGGCGACGACGGGTCGACCGGCCTGCTGGGCCCGGGACGTGTCTCGAAATCGGCCCCTCGGGTCGAGGCCTATGGCTCGGTCGACGAGCTCAATGCCGCTCTGGGCGTGGCACGCTCCCTCGACCGCCAGAGCTGGCTCGCCGAATCGCTCGGGCCCGTTCAGGGGCAGCTCTTCCAGTTCGGCGCGGAGCTCGCCGCCACCACGCCGGCCATGCTGGAGAAGCTCCAGCGCCTCGGCGAGGACGAGGTTCAGGCACTCGAGCAGTGGATCGATCGACTCGAGCTCGACCTGCCGAAGCTCACCCAGTTCATACTCCCCGGAGGAAGCGCGCTCGCATCGCAGGTCCATGCCTCCCGGGCGGTGTGCCGTCGCGCGGAGCGGCGCCTCGTCGCGCTCGCGGAGCTGGAGTCCGTCGAGCCGCGCCTGATTCGTTATCTCAATCGACTCGGCGATCTGCTGTTCGTCATGGCGCGCTGGTGCAATCACCGCGAGGGTGTCGCCGAGTCGCCGTGGAACTCGCATCCACGCGGCTGAGTGGTCGTTCGACGTCTGGCTGGACATCGGATCCCATCGTGGAGATAATGCGTCCACGCCTTCCGAGGAGACCCTGGGAACGAAGAGTGATGAGGCTCTCGTTCGACCGACGCTCCGCGCCGCGGGTTTGATCCCCGCGCTGACCGCCTCCATCACTCGTGAGAATCCGAGGGAAAGCGGTCGCGGCTCGATGCGAGCAGGCCGATGGTCGGCCACCGGGTTGGCGCGATCCGCCGTGCTTCGACACTGCACCTAGGCCACGGCGAGCGGATGAGGAAGGTGTGAATCGATTCGCCCAAGGCGCGCGCACGTTGCGTGGCCTGAGGGCGTGCGCATCCCAACCACGGAGCCCGCGCCGAATCGCGGGAGTGCCATGAGACCACGTCGTCGTCGTCCCCGCGGTCCCCGTCCCAACACTCCAGGAGCGCCGCAAGGCTCTCCGCCCATGGCCGGGGCACCGGTCCAGCAGACGCCGAGACCTGGCGGAAGCGGAGGGCGCCGGCGCCGCCGCTCGCGGCGCAATCGGCCCAACAACAACGCGCCCGCTCCCTACGGCGGCAACAACAACAACTCGGGAACGGTGACGATGTCGGGGCGTCCTCAGCAGCGACGCCGCGATCGTGGTCGCAACGGCGAGAAGCGGCGGGGTCTCGAGGTCCTGCGGGATCTGCAGCAGGCCGGTGTCGCGCTCGATCCGACCGAGCGCCTCATCCTCGAGCTGCCGCCAGGGCAGGGCACACCGCCCTACGGGGATCGGCTCACCGGCCGCGCCATCGACCTCATCGCCCCGATCGGCCGCGGGCAGCGCTGCCTGATCGTCTCCCCTCCCAAGGCCGGCAAGACCCGGATCCTCCAGGTCATCGCCTCCTCGGTCGCTTTCAACCATCCCGACGTCGCCATCTATGCCCTGCTGGTCGACGAGCGTCCGGAGGAAGTCACCGACTTCAAGCGCAACACGCCGGCCACCGTCATCGCCGCCTCGAGCGACATGAGCATCGAGGACCACATCGAGACCACCGAGCACGCGATGGATGTCGTCGCGAGCCAGGTGCTGGAGGGCAAGGACGTGGTGCTGCTGCTGGACTCGATCACCCGCCTGGCTCGCGCCTACAACGCCGGCTCGGAGGGCAGCGGACGCACCATGTCAGGCGGCCTCGACTCGAACGCGATGCAGGCGCCCCGCCAGGTCTTCGGCGCGGCGCGAAAGATCGAGGATGGCGGCTCGCTGACCATCATCGGGACGGCGCTGGTCGACACCGGCTCGCGCATGGACCAGGTGATCTTCGAGGAGTTCAAGGGCACCGGGAACAGCGAGATCTTCCTCTCTCGCGAGCTCGCCGAGCGCCGCATCTACCCCGCCATCGACATCCCGAAGAGCGGCACGCGCAAGGAGGAGAAGCTCTATCCTCCCGAGATCGTCCAGCGGATGCACCTGCTGCGGCGCGGACTGGCGGGCATGGCGCCGATCGAGGCCATGACCAAGCTGCTCGAGCTGCTCACGCGCTGGAAGAGCAACGACGAGATCTTCTCGCTCCTGAAGGGCTGAATCGGAAGGAGGCGCGATGTCGGGGCCGGGACGGCGTCTCTATCGCTCACGACGCGATCGCAAGATCGCCGGAATCTGCGGCGGCATGGCGGAGTACTGGGGGATCGATCCGGTCATTCCGCGCCTGGTGTGGGTGGCCTTCATCCTGGCCGCCGGCGCCGGCCTCTTGGCCTACCTCATCTGCTGGATCGTGATTCCGGCGGAGCCCGTCGCGAATCCGACCGCAGGAACCTAGGCCCTTTCCACGAACTCGCCGGTGCGGGTGTCGATCTTCACCCGGCTGCCGATCTCGATGTAGGGCGGAACCTTGATCTCGAAGCCGGTCTCGAGGATAGCGGGCTTCGAGGTGTTCTGCACCGCCGCGCCCTTGATGTTGGGCGTGGTCTCCTTGACCGTGAGCTCCACGAACATCGGGACTTCGACGCCTACGATTCGGCCCTCGAAGTACATCGCGGTGATCACCATGCCCTCGATCAGGTAGTTGACCGCGTCGCCGAGAACGTCCGCGGCGAGCGCCACCATCTCGTAGCTCTCGGTGTTGAGGAAGTTGTAGTCGTCGCCGGCGCGGTAGCTGAATTGGAGGCTGTGCTCCTCCATGCGCGCGCGCTCGAGCTTGTCCTCCGAGCGGAAGCGCTGCTCGGCGTTGCTGCCGGTCTCGATGTTGACCAGGCGGGTTTGCACCATGCCGCGCCAGTTGCCGGGGGTGACGTGGAGCACGTTCGTCACCCGGTGCGGCTTTCCGTTGTGCATGATGACCATGCCGACTTTGAGTTGGGTGGCGACGATCACGAAGTCCTCCGCAGGCCCTGACGGGCGAATCGATCGGGTGGGTGAGGCCGCCGGGAAGCCAGGCGGCGAAGCGGCCGAGCATTGTGCCCGACGGCCCCCCGGACGCGCAAACGGCGCGGGCTCCCGCGTTTTCTTCAGGGTCTCGCAAGCCCCGTAGAAGTTTGGTCAAGATCGAGCGCCTGGCGAATCGTCACCGCGGGGCTCGCGTCGAAGGGTTCGCCGGCAGGCCAAACAACCATCGAGCCTTTGTCCGGCATCACCCACGGCGGGGGTGTGACTGGGCCCGCGGACTCGGACCCTGCGTCTGGCGCACCCTACCCGGGGCTGTCGAGCCCCGCGTCCACGCCGTTCCGAGCGCCGCACGTGCGTCCAACTGCCGCGCCGGTTTCAGGGGGTCGAGCCGCAAGCCTCGCTGAGGCTATGCTCCGGCCGCAATCCGAACACCCGGCTGTTCCCTTCTCGGCTCCTATTCCGGAGGATTTGGATATGTCGCTCCGAGACCCCCACCTGGGCGCGACGCGGCTCCTCATCGTCGCACTCGCCCTGGTGATGTTCGCCCCCCTGACCGCCGCGGCGGCGTCGAAACCCAAGAAAGGCTCGGCTTCCGAGGCTCCGCCTGCGCCCGACAAGCCTTACGCGGATTGGAAGAAGGTCACCAAGGACACGGAGGTGAAGAAGGGCTTCTTCACGCTGTACCAGAAGCGCGAGAACCTGTACGCCGAGATCCGCCCCGATCAGTTCGACAAGCCGGTGCTCGGAATCTGGAGCATCGCGCGTGGAATCGGTCGCGACTTCGTGCTGGGCGGCCTCTCGATCTTCAACGACCGCATGCTCGAGTTCCATCGCTCCGGAGACCGGGTGCTGGTGATCGACAAGAACACTCGCTTCGTGGCGCCGGCGGGAAGCGCGATCGAGAAAGCCAAGGATCTCTCGATCGGCAATTCCGTGATCGCTTCGCTGAAGGTCGAGAGCGTCAACGACGAGTCCAAGGCCGTGCTCGTCGACCTCGCGCCCATGCTGGTGAGCGACATCGCCGACATGGCCGAGTTCATCCGCCAGGGCCTCAGCAACAAGCCGGTGCGATTCGACAAGGAGCGCTCCGCCATCACCAGCGCCAAGAGCTTCCCCGAGAACGTCGAGATCGAGGC